>Ga0307281_10000055_pt1 | contig 24676 bp, 27 predicted proteins | sample ER_DNA_120_FD_194486 | JGI IMG/M metagenome (GOLD analysis project Ga0307281, IMG submission 194486) | Bulk soil microbial communities from the East River watershed near Crested Butte, Colorado, United States - ER_DNA_120 | ecosystem: Environmental > Terrestrial > Soil > Floodplain | place...
GCGCGACCGGGCGACCTCGAGGATACGGTCGAGCTCGAGTTCCCCGCGCCGGCGGGTGCGGACAGCGCGGCGCTGGTATTCCGGATGCGCAACAGCCTCCTCAACACCGTGTTGCTCTACGACGTCATGCTGGGGGATGCCGGCGCGCGTTCGCTCGATTGGCAGGCGAGCGAGCTCGACCGGGTCGGGCCGGCGCTCCAACTGGGGCAGTGGTACGCGGCCCACCTCGGCATGCGGGTCGCCGTGTGGCGCCAGGGGGCCTGGGAGGAAGCCGCGCACCTGCGTGACACCGGGCCGGTGGCCTGGAAGGACATCGCGGTGGTGGTGCCGGCGACCACGGGCCGCTCGCTCCGGATTCGGCTCACCTACGTCGTGGACAACTGGCGCATCGATCGCGTCGCCGCGGCGTTCGCTGTGCGGCGACCGGCCGCGCTGGTTCGCCCGTTGGCGGAAGTCGAGGACGCCGCGGGAGCATCGGATACGGCGGCGTTCGCGAGCCTCGTCGCGGCCGATCGCCGCTACCTCGAAACCTCAGCAGGGCAGCGGTTCACCATCGGGTGGCGGCCGGCGGCCGCGCCGCCGGATTCGGCGCGCACGTTCTTCCTCGCTTCCCAGGGCTACTACATCGAGTGGATCCGTCGCGGCTGGCTGGCCGACCCGCGCCGCCGGACGGCGTTCGCCCCGGGACCTGACGCGCTCGCGGAAGCGGTCGCCCGCTACCGGGAAGTGCGCGACACGCTCGAGCGCAGCTTCCGTGCCACCCGCGTCCCGGTGAGGTGATCCCATGCGCCTTCTTCTCGGAGTCCTGGTCGTCGGGGCGGCGCTGGCGTGCAGCGTAGGGCCTCGGCCGGACAAAATTCAGCCCGCGCGCGAACCAGCCGGTGCGACGATCGAACTGCAGCTGCGTACCGGCCGCCCGAGACACATCGTGACGGGTGAGCTGCTGGCGGTTCAGGACAGCGGGCTCCTCCTGCGGGATACCGCCAGCATCCTGCTCGTGCCGGACCGGGCGATGCGGAACGGGACGCTCCTCGCGCGCGGGGTCGGCGTCACGTTTGCCGGCCGGCCGGCCGGAGCCATCCGGGAGCGACTGCGTCTGTTGAGCCGCTATCCGGGCGGGGTCTCGGCGGATCTGCTGAGCCGGCTGCTCGTGGCCTACGGCCGCGACTCGGTGGAAACGGTTCATTGATGCGGCGATTCGTCGTCACCGTCCTGGCGTTGAGCGCGGGGGCGATCCGGCTCGCCGCCCAGGGGGATCTGGTCGCGACCGCGCGCGCCGGAACGGCGCGGTATCAGGACCTGGCGCGGGCGATCGCGGACGGGTACCGGGCCGTCGGTCCGGACTTCCCGGGGATGGGCGAGCATTACGTGAACATGGGGCTGCTCCTCACCGGCGTCGTCGATCTCGCGCGTCCGCCGGTGCTCGAATACGCCACCATCGACGGGCGGCCGCACCTCGTGGGCGTGGCCTACGCCGCCTTGGTGACCGACTCCGCACCGCAGCCCCGGCTGCCGGTGCCGCCGGGAGCGTGGCACACCCACTCCGGGACCGTAAACGAGGAGAGCTTCGTCCTGAGTCACGCCGGCGTTCACGCCACCCACGCCGACGCACACGGGCCGCGCCTAGCCGTGGCCCATGCCTGGGTCTGGCTCGACAACCCTGCCGGTCTCTACGAGACCGACAACTGGGGGTTGCCGTGCGCCCGGTTGGGGTTCGTGGCGCCTCCGAGTCTCTCCGCCGACGCGGGCCGGGCGCTCGCTCTCGCGGCGGGAGCCACGGCGTACTTCAGCATGCTGGTGGGCATCGTGGGCGAGCCGGACTCGGCGGAGCAGGGACGACTGCGGGCGGTGCTGCAGCAGCGGGGTGCAGCCATCGCGCTCCGAGCGGGGCGTGGTTCCGGCTCTGCGCCGCTGCCGGCAGCGCTCGTGCCGTGGCTGGAGGATGCGTGGCGGCAGACTTGGACAGCGCTGCTCGACGCCGCGAGCCCGCCGGTCCGCCAACGGCTGGCCGCGCTCCAGGCGCGGTGACGAGCTACTTGTCCGCGAGCTGCCGCAGCACGAACTCGAGAATCCCGCCGTGCCGGTAGTACAGCAGCTCCTGCGGCGTATCGATGCGTACCGTGGCGCGGAACTCCAGCTTCGAACCGTCGGCCCGGGTGGCGCGGACGGTGAGGTCTTTGCCACGCGGGAATCCCTCGGCAAGGATCCCCGCGAGGCCCGTGAGATCGAACACTTCCGTTCCCGTGAGTCCGAGCGACTGGGCGCCCTCCCCGGGCAGAAACTGCAACGGCAGGATCCCCATTCCCACGAGGTTGGAGCGGTGGATGCGCTCGTAGCTCCGGGCGATCGCGGCCCGCACGCCGAGGAGGCGCGGACCCTTCGCCGCCCAGTCGCGCGACGACCCGGAGCCGTACTCCGTGCCCGCGAGCACGATGAGCGGCGTTCCCTCGGCCTGATACTTCACCGACGCGTCGTAGATGGTCATTTCCTGGCCGTCGGGGAGATGCCGTGTGACAGGGCCTTCTGTGCCGGGCGCCAGGAGATTCTTGAGCCGCACGTTGGCGAACGTGCCGCGGACCATCACCTCGTGATTACCGCGGCGCGAGCCGTAGGAGTTGAAATCGACCGGCTGGACACCGTGCGCCACCAGGTACTGCCCCGCCGGGCTCGTCTTTTTGATCGAGCCGGCCGGCGAAATGTGATCAGTGGTGATCGAATCGCTCAGCACGGCGAGCACGCGGGCGCCGGTGATGTCGCGGATCGGCGCGGGCGTGGGCGGCATGCCGTCGAAGTACGGCGCGCGGCGGATGTAGGTCGAATCGGGCTCCCAGACGAAACGATTCCCCGCCGGCACGGGCAGGCCGCGCCAGCGCTCGTCGCCCGCGAACACCTCGTCGTAGGAATCGCGGAACATCTTTGACTTGATGGAGGTCCGGATCACCTCGTCGACTTCCGCCGTGGACGGCCAGACGTCCCGCAGGAAGACGGGCTTGCCGTCCTTCCCGGTGCCCAGGGGATCGCGCTGCAGGTCGATGTCGATGCGCCCGGCGAGGGCGTAGGCCACGACCAGCGGTGGAGACGCGAGATAGTTCGCGCGGACTTCCTGCTGGATGCGCCCCTCGAAGTTGCGGTTCCCCGAGAGCACCGCGGCGACCACCAGCTCGCCTTCGGTCACCGCGGCCGAAACGGGCTCGGGCAACGGTCCGGAATTGCCGATGCACGTGGTGCAGCCGTAGCCCACCAGATGAAAGCGGAGCTTCTCGAGGTACGGTGTGAGACCGGCCTGGTCGAGGTAGCCGGTCACCACCTTCGAGCCCGGCGCGAGACTGGTCTTCACCCAGGGTCGGCTACCGAGACCCTTCTCCACAGCCTTCTTGGCGAGCAGGCCTGCGGCGATCATCACGGAGGGGTTCGAGGTGTTGGTGCAGCTCGTGATCGCCGCGATGACGACCGACCCGTGATGCAGCTGGCAGTCCTCGCCGTCCAGCTTGAGCGACACATGGGTGCGCCGCGGCGGCGCTTCCACCGCGACCGCAGTACCGCCGCCCTCGCTCTCCCAGCGTCCGCCGTTGCCGGGCGTCGGCGGCGCGATGGGAGAGGTCGCTTTCATCAGGCCGGGGAGCGCGGCGAGAAAGGTCTTCCCCACCTGGCCCAGGCTCACCCGGTCCTGCGGCCGTCGCGGGCCGGCGAGGCTGGGCTCGACGCTGCCGAGGTCGAGCGACTGGGTGTCGGAATACGCCGCTGCGGGCGACGCCGCCGTATGAAATAGACCCTGCTCCTTGCAATACGCTTCGACCAGGGCCACCTGCTCCTTGGGGCGTCCCGTGAACTCGAGGTACCGCAGGGTTTCGGCGTCCACGGGAAAGATGCCGCACGTCGCGCCGTACTCGGGGGCCATGTTGCCGATCGTGGCGCGGTCGGCGAGCGGCAAAGTGGCGATCCCGGGCCCGAAGAACTCTACGAACTTTCCCACCACACCCTTGGCGCGCAGCATCTCGGTCACCGTGAGCACGAGATCGGTCGCGGTAGCTCCTTCGGCGAGCTTGCCCGTCAGGCGGAATCCGACGACCTGCGGGATCAGCATCGACACCGGTTGCCCGAGCAGGGCCGCTTCGGCTTCGATACCGCCCACGCCCCAGCCCAGCACGCCGAGGCCGTTCACCATCGTCGTGTGGGAGTCGGTGCCGACAAGGGTATCGGGGTACGCTTGCGGCGTCTTGCCCTTGGTGGTGAACACCACCCGGGCCAGGTATTCGAGATTGACCTGGTGCACGATCCCGGTGTCGGGCGGCACGACGCGGAACCCCTCGAACGTCTGTTGCGCCCAGCGCAGCAGCGCGTAGCGCTCGCGGTTGCGGCGGAACTCGAGATCGGCGTTCGCCTGGAAGGCCGCCCTCGTGCCGAATTCGTCGACGATGACGGAATGGTCGATGACGAGCTCGGCGGGGAGGAGCGGGTTCACCTTGTTCGGGTCGCCGCCCATGTGTGCCATCGCGTCGCGCATCGCCGCGAGATCGACGACGGCCGGGACGCCGGTGAAATCCTGCAGCAGCACCCGCGCCGGCATGAACGCGATCTCCTCGTCGGGCACTTTGGCGGGATCCCAGCGGGCGAGCTTCTCGACGTCCGCGGCAGTGACGGTGCGGCCGTCCTCGAGCCGCAGCAGGTTCTCGAGCAGAATCTTGAGCGAGTAGGGGAGGCGGGACACGGGCAGGCCGCGCCGCTCCAGGGCGTCGAGGCGAAAGATCTCCCAGCGCCCGCCGGCGGCCGCGAGCGTCGCGCGTCCGCCGAAGCTGTCGCCCGTCATGGCACCGCCTTGACCGCCGTCACGAAGTACTCGGTCTCGCCAAAGCAGGACGTCGGGATGCCTTTGTGCTGCTGGTAGGTGAGCACGACGCGCTTGCCGAGCGAGGCGTTGATGTATTGGGCGACGTTGTCGTCGCGTACCGTGAAGTCGAAGCGCTCGGGCGAAAACGTGCCGGGGAGCGGCAGCAGGGCGAGCTGGCCTTCCCACGTTTTGCAGATCCAGCCCTTCCTCGAGAACTTCTGGACGTAGCCGGGCCCCCGCTCGCCGCGCGAGTACGAATAGGTCAGCGCCGACCAGGTGTAGACCGCGAAGACGAGGAACGGCACGAGCACGACGCCCGCGATGATGAGCTTGACCTTGCGGGAAAGCTGGAACTGGAAGTTCATGCGACGGAATCTACGTCGTACGCTTCCGTCTTATAAGGGACGAACCCACGCGCCACGTAGTTGGGCAACGCGTTGGGGTGATCGAGCGTGCACGTGTGCAGCCACACGCGCGCAGGCTGCAACGCCCAGGCGTCGCGCACGGCGCACGACAGGAGGTGCTTGCCGAGTCCGCGGCCCAGCTCCTCCGGCGCGAGGCCGAAGTAGGCGACTTCGACTGATGCGTCGTCGGCCACGCGGCGCAGCTCGTAGTAGCCCGCCAACGCGCCGGCGCGGGTGGCGACGTGCAGCGTGATGCCCGGATCGGCGAGGTGGGCGCGGATCTCCTCGTCGGTCCAGTCCCAGCGGTCACGCCAATGATACTGGGCGCCCACCGTGCGGTAGCAGTGGCGATAGAGGGCGGGGGCGGGGTGGAGGACGTGCTCCACGACGACGTCCGGAAAGGCGCCGAAGGCGGCCCGGAACTGCCCGGGCGCGCTGAGCTGGAGGTAGGTGCGCGTCACTCGCATGCGCTTCGCCTGAGGGTTATTTTAGTCGCGTCTCGAACGCGAGTGAATCGGCATGACATCACCCACCCGCAGCGCCGCGTTCCACACCGTGCCCTTGCCGCTGGCGCTGCACCTGGCCGGCCACACGGTGATCGGCCTGTTCTGCATGTTCGCCGGGGGACTGAATCTCATCGACCCCGGGCACATCCTGCGGCTCGGGCTCCCCTTGCTGGCGCTCGCCGGCTTCAGCTGGGGTTATGTGTTCGGGATTCTGATGGGCCGGCGGGAGGTGCTGGCGCTGGGATTCCTCGCCAGCATCGCCTACGTCGCGGCCGGCGTCCTGAAGTTCGGCACCGACCGTCCCTTCGGATTGCTGCTCGCGGCGGTCGGCGTGTACGGGCTGATCGTCCTGACGCTGTACCGCAACCGCATCACCGCCTGATCCCTTAGCGAATATCGAGTTCGTCCCCGCTGCGCCGCGGCGCGGCGGGGAATTCGGCCACGAAGCGGGCTCCGCCCAGTTCCGAGTCCTCCACCAGGATCCGGCCCCCCAGCTCATTCACCACGCGCTGACAGACCGTCAGCCCCAGCCCGGCGCCCTCGTCCGGGCGTTTGGTCGAAAAGAACGGCTCGAAGATCCGGGCCCGGATGTCGGACGGGACGCCTGACCCGGAGTCTTCGACGGTGAGCCGCACCCACCCGTCGAGCGACTTCGTCCCCACCCGGATGACCGCCGGGGAACGACCCCGGACGGCGTGCTCGGCATTCGTGACGAGATTGAGCACGACCTGGACGAGCTCCTGGCTGAGCCCGAGCACGGCCTGGGCGTCGTCATCGAGATCCGTTTCCACGTCCACGTTCTCGGGCCGCAGCACGCGGCGCCGGATTTCGGCGACGTCCAGGATCACGTGATTCAGCTGCACGGGCGTGGGCGTCGTGTCGGAGCGTCGTGCCAGCTGTAGGAGGCTGCGGATGATCCCCGCCGCGCGGTCCACCTCGCGGATAATGGTCCGCGCCGAGGTCTCGGTCTCCGCATTGGCTGCGGTGCTCAGCATCTCGGCCTCCATCCGGATCGCGGTGAGCGGATTGTTCACCTCGTGGGCGACCCCGCTCGCGATCTCGCCGATCGTGGCCAGCTTCTCGCGCGTCACGAGCTCGCGCTGCGCCCGCAGCTCTTCGGTCCGGTCGTACAGGGCGAGCAGCGTGTCGGTCGAGCCCAGACCTTCGAGGTCGGTCACGGTGCAGTCGCACAGGCGACCTTCGCCGGAGGGTTGGGTGACGAGCACCCGGCCGTGCCACGGACCGTGCCCGGTACGCGCGCCGGCCAGCGCGGTGGCGAGATCGCCTTCGGCCGGGGAGATGCCGAGCTCCTCGAGTGGCGCGCCGACCGCGGCGGCCGCATCCGGCAGGCCGAACACGCGGCGGCCGGCCTCGTTGATCAGGTGGACTTTGGCGTCGACATCGACCAGGACCAGCGGCAGCGGGCTGGCGTTCACCATGGCGACGGCCCGGTCGGCGGCGGCGCGGGTCGAGCGGACCACATGGCTCAGCTCGAGGCCGGCGGCCACGTGCGCGGCCACGCCCAGGAAGAAGTGGAGGTCGGCGACGCCGAACGCTGGAGGCGGTTCGTCGACGCCGCCGCGGCGGTACCGCACCAGACCGATCGCCCCGAGCACCCCGGTCGCCGACTGCAGCGGGGCGATCATCGCCGCCCGGGCGAGCGCGGCCGAAAGCGCGGTCGGCGGCAAGTAGATGTCGGGCTCTTCGCGGATGTTGCCGGTGATCAGCGCCTCACCGCTCCGCACGACGCGACCGGTGGTGCTGTGCTCCAGCGGAATCAGCATGCCATCGAGCTCTGCGGCGCGGCCCAGCGCGACCACGACCTTCAACGTGTCGGCGCCGGGCTGCCGCAGAGCGGCGTAGGCGCCCTCGGCGTCGAACAGCTTCATGACGCTCTGCAGCGTATAGCGGAGCATCAGATCGCGCTCGGGGGCGGCGAGCAGCCAGCGTGACAGCTCGATGGAGAAGCTGCCGAGCCGCTGATCGTGCTCGAGCACCGCCCGCTGCCCCACCATGGGCGCGAGGCCCCCGGCGAGCTCGAGCGCGGCATCGAGCGCCGCGGCAGGTAGGTCCCGCCGCGCAGCGTACAACTCCACTTCGACCGCGCGTCCGCCGTCGTCGCTCCAGCTGGCGCGGCGGGGTGCACCCGTGGACGCGCCGTCTGTCGTCACGACGCCCTTCTCGCGCTGCCCGCGATACTGGAGGACGATCTTCGCCGATCCGGTCCAGGCTCGCAGGCTCGCTGCGGCGCCATCCCAGAACGCCTCAACCGAGCGTGCCTCACGTGCGTCGCGCAGCAGCCGACGGGTCAGGTCCTGCATGGACCTCAAAATGCAGACGTCAAGACAAGGCGTCTATCCTCGGCCTTTGGCCTCCAGTCGGGCGTTGAAGCGGACCAGCTCGATCGGCGCGCGGACGTGGGTTCCCCGGCCGATCGGCTCGATCCCGTCGTGGGCCGTGACCTCGAACGTCACGGTCTTCTCGTCCACCGCGGTGACGGTGGCGGTCGCCGTGACCGTCCGGCCCACGGGCGTCGCGGCCAGGTGGCGCACGCTGACGGCGACTCCGACCGATCCCCATCCGTCGGGGAGGTACGGTTCGAGTGCTTTTCCCGCTGCGACTTCCATCAGATAGATCATCATTGGGGTGCCGTACGCTTCCGGCTGGCCCGGGTGATAGTGGGCGACCGTGAGATCCCGGGTGACGACGACAGACGTGGTCGCCGTGGTACCGAGCGGAATGGAAGCAGGGCTCAACGGGCGCACCAGTCCTTCCACACCTCGGCCGCCGCGCCGATCGTCACCTCGTTCTGACAGCGCACGAGGGGCAGGCGGAGCAGCCGGGGCTCGACCGTGAGCTTCTCGAGCCAACGCGCTTCCGACAGCTGTGAAGCTCCGAGGCCGAGCTCGGCAAACCGTTTCGATTGCCGGTCCACCAGCGCCGGAACGCCGAACTTACGGGCGAAACGCTCCAGCTCGCGCGGGCTGGGCTCCCGCTCGTCCAGATCCACGAAGTGCGCCCGGATGCGGCGCTCAGAAAAGAAGCGCAGGGCCGCCCTGGTCTCGGCGCTCTTCCGGACGCCGAAGATCTGGACCTCCATCAGCCGCCGGCGTAGACATAGGCGCAGCCGCGCTCCTGGGCCATGCCGAGGGCGACGACCATGGCGGGGACGACGGTGACGTTCGGCAGCAGGCCGCCGATCAGCTCGGCGCGCATCGCCTCGGGAGTGACCCCCGTCTCTTTCGCCAGGCTGCTCGTCATGAAGCGCAGCACGTTGTTGCAGAAGATGAATTTCGCGCCGCGCGCCTGCAGGGCGTTCACCGAGTACTCGTACATCTCCTCGCCCTCACGCGGCTGCCACAGCACGTTGCGCAGCGCCCACGTGCGGGTGCGGGGGTCCTTGATCTTGTTGCGTTTGCCGAAGTGGTATTGCGCCCATACCGCGTCGGAGAACACGATAGGATAAGCAGGGCCGTGGATGCCGAGCACCGCCTGCACGTCGGGATACACTGTCCCGAATCCGTCACGGTGCGCGTTGAAGTAATTCTTGGCGTAGAACAGCCCGCCGCCGTCCGCATACGCGGAGATATCGAAAATCTGCTTGTGTTTCGCCGTGAGCTGGTCGAGCCAGCTGTTGTCCCACGGCCCGTCCTTCGTGACGGGGGGGGGCGGCGAGGGCGTCGGCGTGCCAGCGGCGCTGGTCGTGGAGGCGCAGGCGCCCACGGCGAGGGCGACACCGCTCAGGGCAAGGGTACCGATGAAGGCTCGTCGGTCGGTCATGCGAATCTCCGTGAGATCGGAAGGTCAGAACAACAACAGGTCAGCGATCCGTTCGGCGATGGTCCCCGGCTCTCCGCCGTAGCGGTTGGTGAGCACGATGATGGTGGTGCGCCGCTCGGGGTAGCGCTGGATGGCGTTCGTGAAGCCGCTCGTTTCCCCGTGGTGGCGCCAGCGTCGCAGCCCCCGATAGGTATCCACGAACCAGCCGAAGCCGTACTCAGTCGAATCGTGCGCCAGCACCGGCGGTGTCGTGGCGAGGGCCAGCGCAGCGCGATCCACCAGGCGCTCGGTATACAGCGCCTGGTCCCAGTGCACGAGCTCCTCGACCGACGTGTAGATCCCCCCGTCTCCCAGCGTCGCGCTCGTGACGCTCTGATCGCTCGGAACGAACCGGCCGGAATCGGGCGTGTAGCCGTACGCCCGCTCGGGCACGGTGTCCCGGCCCTCCTCGTGGGCGACGGTGTGGGTCATCCCGAGGGGGGTGAACAGCCGCTCCCGCAGGAACCGGGCAAACGGCATCCGCGACACGCGCTCCACCACGAGCGCCAGCAGGCAATACCCGGAATTGCTGTAGCGGTACTTCGTCCCCGCCGGGAAATACACCGAGTCGCGCGCGGCGAGCAGGTGCAGCACGTCCAGATCGCTGACCTGGACGGTCTGGGTATCCGGAATCAGCGCTTCGTAGTCGAACACTCCCGACGTGTGATTCAGCAGATTTCGGATCGTCAGGCCCGCCGTGGCGGGCGGTAGCTCGGGAAGGAGCTCCCGCACCGGCTGGTCGTAGCGCAGCCGGCCGTCGCGCACCAGCAGCATCACGGCCATCGCGGTGAACTGCTTGGTGAGGGAGGCGAGGCGGTACTCGGTGGTGGCGGTGGCCGGGAGGCGATGCTCCAGGTCGGCCATGCCGTACGCGTGCCGGTAGATGACCCGGCCATCCCGGATCACGATCACACTCGCCCCGGGGACCCGAGTCCCCGAGTAGCCGGCGAACAGCGCGTCGATGTCTTGGCGGGAGTCCAGTGTGAGCCTCCCGCCGCTGGCGCAGGCAGCGAGGACGAGAAGGAGGGCCAGCAACACACGATTCACAGTTTCTCCACGATGCCGAGCAGATCGAATTCGCTGATGATGCCCACCAGCTTGCCGCCATCCATCACGGGGAGACAGCCGATCTTCGACCGGCGCATGAGCAGTGCCGCTTGCTGCGCAGTTTCCTCCGGGCTGATGGTTTGGACGCTGGTCTTCATGACCTGGACGATCGGCACGGTACTGAGAAAGTGGGCACGCTCGACTTCCGCAGCAGCGGCGACGGAGGAGAGCGCCGCATGGAGCAGGTCGCGGTGACTGATGATCCCCACCACCTCGCCGGACGCATTGACCACCGGGACGTGGCGCAGGTGGCCCCAGTTCATGATCTCGCGCACGGCGATCAGCTTCTTGTCGAAGCGGACGGTGAAGACGTTCTTCGTCATGTAGTCGCGTACGAGCATGGCGGGCGCGCTCAGCTGCCCGTGGAGAAGCGCACCGCGCCGATCTCCACCAGCTCGTCCAGCGTCGCTTCGAGCTCCGCCGGCCGGAGCCCGGCCTCGCGCGCGAGGTCCTCCACGGTCTTGCGCCCGTCCGCCAGCTCGAGCAGCGTCGCGATGGCGTTGCTGGTCCGCGCCACCGAGACACGCCCGCGGCTCGATCGGGCGATGAGGAGACGGATCGGCCGCCTCGGCGGCTGCGGCACCGCCGTCCACGGGCGCAACAGCGCCGGCAAGACCAGAGGTAGGTCCACCTGGAGGTCCAGGAGCATGGTGCCTTCCACCCGGATCGGGATCGATCGCTGCTTGTCGTCGGGCTCGAGCGATCCATCGCGCCACAACCGGGCGCCTGATTCAACCACGATCATCCCCTGTTCGTAGGCCAGCAGATCTTCCAGATAGGGCACCGCTGCCGCGTCGCCCCCGCGGACGTGCTCCACGGCGAGGCCGGCCACCGCGACCGCTGAGGCGCGGCTACCCAGTACCAACGTGGGCAGCAGCGCCTCGAAATCCGCACCGGTCAGGACCGCTTCCGGCCGGCGGCCGGTGACGCGTGCGAGCGCGCGAGAATACTTGAAGAAATGTACGAGCCGCTCGTGGTAGAAGTGGCGGGCCAGAAACCGCGCGAACCGCTCCACGCGGTCCTGACTCGCTACCTCCTGCAGCCGCCAGGACGGCGAGCTGCGGTACGGCGCGTCGGCGAGCGCCCGGATGAGGGCGTCCTGCACGGCCCGGTCGCTCACGGGTGCAACACCGCCGTCAGTTACCCACCGCCCGGCGAATCCGCTCGACGCTCGAGAACAGCACCTCGGCCGTCAGCGTCGGGGAAAATGCATCGAACGTCACGGCTTTGACATTGGGACAGCGCGCGAGGGCGTGCACCATGAGGTCGAGCATTTCGTCGGACGGGGCGATAGGCGCGATCCAGGGCCCCGCGAGATCCGGATCCTCCGCCACTCCGGCGACGTGTACCTCCACCACGCGGTCGAGCGGAAACTCGGCCAGAAAAACCTTGGGATCGGCGCCGTGGTAGTGCGCCTCGAGCCAGACGTGGGGCAGGTCGAGGAGGAAGCCAAGGTCGGTGCGATCGAAGAAGCGCCGCAGCCAGACGGGCTCCGGGATGCGGCTGGCGGCGACGTCGAAGAACCCGGGGATGTTCTCCATCACGAGCGGCTGGTCCAGCCGGGCCTGCAGCGCGGCGGCGTTGGTCGCAAAGCGGTTCAGAAACTCCTCGGTGTAGAGCGGCGGGAAGACATAGTTGAGGTTGTAGGTCCCATCCTCGGTATGCAGGCACTGGAAGTGCTCGGCCACCCAGGGCGTGTGATACAGCTCGGCCAGGGAGCGGGCGCGCTGGATCGAGTGTTCGTCGAGTGGCTCCGACAGCTGCCCCAGGTAGTCGTGCAGCAGCAGCGTGTAGCGCTCCTTGATCTTCGGCCACCAGGGATCGTCCCCCCGCGGCGGATCCGCCATGGCGAGGTGGTCGATCCCCGTGGCCCCCGCGAGCGCCTCGCCGAGGTGTGGGTTGTAAAACGCGCCGACCTTGAGTTCAGGCATGGTCCGCCCCGCCCCTACCGCGGCTGAAGCCGGGCGACGAACGGTGCGAACCACCGTTCCCAGGCCGCCGCCACCGTGTGGGTGCCGTGCCCGCGCGTCTGGTCGGATGTGGGGACCAGGACATACCGACCGTGGCGTACCCGGGAGATGAGCCGCTCCATAATGCCCAACTCAGGGGGGTTGATCACGTCATCGGCCGAGTTGATGGCGAGCAACGGGGCGGTGATGCGCTCGAGGTCGGGACTCGGATCGTAGTCGCGCGAGGCGTCGAACTGGTAGAGCTTGTCGTTCGCGTCGGTCGCGGCGCGCCGCGCGGCGAGCCACCCGGTGATGTACGCATCCGCCGAGTCGCGACTCGGAGCGGCTCGCTGCAGCACGGGCGCGCTCGAGGACATGACGAACAGGATCTGCAGCGCCGCCGACAGCCCCGGCGGCTGAGCGGCGTACTCCCCGCACTGCCACTCCGGATCGCCGCGGATGTCCTCGAGGATCATCTTGCGCAGCATGCGGTTGCGTCCGGCGATCTGCCTCGGCAGACAGGCGAGCGGGACGACGCCATCCATTATCGCCGGGTAGCGCTCCGCCCACAGCCACGCATGCATGCAGCCCATCGAGGTGCCCATCACGAGCCGCAGATGGTCGACGTGCAGTCCCTCGGTCACCAGGCGGTATTCCGCCGTCACCATGTCCTGGTAGCCGTAGTGCGGGAACCGCGCCCGCAAGCCGTCGCTCGGCTTGCTGGAGCGGCCGTGCCCGATGTCATCGGGGAGGATGACATAGGTCCGGGCGGTGTCGAGCGGGCCACCGGGTCGGTACAGCGGAGTGAACAGCGGCGAGAAGAACTGCGCCCCGTTCCCCCCGGTGCCGTGGAGAATGAGGACCGCGTTGCGTACTGTCCCGGCGGCGTCGCGCTGCGGCCGGCCCAGCGTGCGATAGTACAAGCGCAGCTCGGGCAACGAGTCGCCCGTGGCGAATCCCACGTCATGCATCACGAACGTCCCGGAATCGCGCTGCCCTGCGGCCGGCGCTGCCAGGACCGCGGATCCCAGGGCGAGGGCGATGATCGTGCGGTTCATGGCTCTCGTGCGAGCCCTCCCTCGACGAGCCGGTCGGCGAACACCTTCACCTGCGCGGCGACCATCGGCTGCTCTCCCCGGTCGGTCCACTCCGCGGCGATGGCCTCCGCGGTCCGGGTCCCGTCGAGACCCGCGACGATGAACCGCTCGCGCGCGCCCCACGCCGCCGCGTCCCGGGCAGCCCGTGGCAGCGCGCGCGGCAGGCGGAACGCGGCGGCCACGATGTCGTCCACGCTCGCCACGACGTCCTCCGGCAGCGGGCCGGCCTGCGCCGCCAGGTTCTCCTCAACCTGCGCCGGGCTGCGCGCCCCCGCCAGCACGACGCTTACGCCGGGCCGGGCGAGCAGCCAGCGCAGCGCCAAGGCGGCGAGGGTGATCCCCAACGGGTTGGCGATCTCGCGGAGCCGAGCGATGGCCGCTTGCCGGCGGGCGAATTCGCGTCCTTTGAACCAATAGATCCCGGTGCGGTGGTCCCGCGGGGTGAACGTCGGTGGATCGTCGTACCGGCCCGCGAGCAGCCCGGCGGCCAGCGGGCGGTACGCCAGAAACGCGATGTCACGCTCGCCGCACAACGGCAGCTCGCGCTGCTCGACGTCCCGGTCGAACAGGTTGTACGGACCCTGGTAGGAGACGAGGGGTGCGATTTCCAGGGCCCGCCGGATCTGGTGGTGCGTCGCGTTGCAGAGTCCCAGGGCGCGGGCTTTTCCGTCTTCCACGAGTCCGTGGAGTTTCTCGAGCTGCCACTCCCAGCGGTCCTGTGCCTCGTGCAGCTGCACGATGTCCACGACATCTCGCTCGAGCCGTCGCAGCGAATCTTCGAGCGAACGGCGCGGGTCGTCGCGCGGTCCGACCTTGGTCGCGATCGCGACCCGGTCGCGGTCGGCTCTGATCGCTCGTCCGAGCAGGCGCTCGGAAGCCCCGTCCCCGTAGGTCGGCGCGGTATCGAAGAAAGTGACGCCCCGCTCCAGCGCCGTCCGAATGGTCGCGATCCGTTCGGCTTCATCGCCTGCGACGCCCCATCCCGCGCCTCCCACGGCCCAGGCGCCGAATCCCAGCACCGGCGCGCTCCCCCCAAGCAAAAGGGGCCCGAATCGCGTCCGGGCCCCCTCATGCATCAGGCGTTCCCTCAGATGTGGCAGGTGGGAACGAGCTCGCTCGTCTCGACGATCTCGGGACGATGACAGCTGGGTACGAGCTCCTGAGTTTCGACGATCTGCATCCGGTCCTCCTGGTGAAGTGAGGTGTTTTTCAAAACCCGGTTCGAACACCATACGGGTTGCTGGAACAATCGTCAACCCGTAAGTCTTCTGGTGAAACGACCCATGAGCGCCGAGGCCCATGATCCCGGTTCACGCCTTGCTCACTGAGAATGCCATCGCCGACGATTTTGTTTCCTCCCTGCGGGCTCGCCGGCTGGCGGAAAAGTTCTTCTATTGGTTTCCGCTCTCGGTCCGCGCCTGGCTGGCGCTCTGCTCCGACGGCGCGTACCGCAACTTCGTGCGCTCGCGCTCGCTCATCGCCCGATCCGCCAAGGAGTTGGCGGGGTTCGTGCGGAGTAGCTCGCTGGAAGTGGTGAGTCTGGGATCGGGGCAGGGTGACAAGGACCTCATCTTGCTCGAGGCCTTCGTGGCGCAGGGGGCGCGGCTCCGATACGTACCCGTGGACACGAGCCAGGCGCTGGTCGAAATGGCGTGTGGTCGCGCGCTCGAGGCGGGCATCTGGTCGCAGGCGATCAAGGCCGACATGACCCGCGCCGAGCATCTCCAGGCTCTCGCGCCGGAGCCCGACACGCCGCCGCGACTTCTGTTGCTTCTCGGCAACACTCTGGGGGCGTTCGATCCCCTGGCCGAAGCCCGAGCGCTGCGGGCGCTGCTGCGTCCCGAAGATCAGCTCCTGGTGGACGGCGAGATATACGCCGGCTCGCAGACGGTCGCCGGCTACGACAACCCGTTGAACCGGCGGTTCGCATGGGCCCCGCTCGAGTCGGTGGGCATCGGCGAGTCCGACGGCGACATCGTCTTCGAAGACGAGACCGACCCCCGCCTCCCCGGCCTGCACCCGTTGCGCAAGCACTTTCGTGCGGGGCGTGACGTGGCCGCCCGCGTGGGCGGCGAGACGCTCACGATCCGCAGCGGAGAGCGAGTCGAAATGAATCATTCCTACAAGTACGCTGCCGACGCCTTCCCGCGCCTGCTGGCCGAGGCCGGACTCGACGTGCGCTGGCGCGGCAGCAGCGAAGACGGGCGATTCCAGATGGTATTGGCGGCGCCAAAATGACGGCGGTTCTCGAGGTGCGGGGGCTTCGATACGAGCTACCGGGAAGAGGGAAGGGGGAAGGGGGACGAGTGCTCGTCGAAGACGTTTCCCTCTCGGTGGCCGCCGGGGAAACGCTCGTCCTGCTGGGGCGGAGCGGCTCGGGGAAAACCACGACGCTGAAGCTCATCAACCGGCTGCTCGAGCCCAGCGGCGGGGAGATCATCATCGCCGGCCGGCCGGCGACCGGCGTCGCGCCCCACCGGCTGCGGCGCGGCATCGGCTACGTGATCCAAGAAGTCGGGCTGTTGCCGCATCTGACCGTGGAGCAGAACGTCGGCCTCGTGCCCCGGCTCGAGGGCTGGCCTGCCGCGCGCATCGCCGCACGGGTGCGCGAGCTGCTGGTGCTCGTCGGGCTCGCGCCCGATCAGTTCGCCGGCCGGCGTCCGCACGAGCTGTCGGGCGGCCAGCGGCAGCGGGTGGGCGTCGCCCGGGCGCTGGCGGTGGATCCGCCGCTGCTGTTGCTCGACGAGCCGTTCGGTGCGCTCGATCCGATCACTCGCGCCGAGCTGCAGCGCGAGTTCCAGGGGCTGGAGGGTCGTCTCGGCAAGGCGATGGTGTTCGTCACCCACGATGTACGCGAAGGTCTGTTACTCGGCGGTCGGGTGGGGGTGATGCAGGCGGGGCGCCTGGTGTTCTTGGGGACGGCCGATGAGCTCCGGCGCTCGGGGCATCCCGAGGTGCAGGCGTTTCTCGGGGCGGCGGCATGAGCCTGGTGCGGTTCTACTTGAACAACGCCCAGGAAGTTCTGGGACTGCTGGGGCAGCACGTGCTGCTCGTACTGGTGTCGACCACCATCGCCGTGGCGATCGGCGTGCCGGTCGGCATCCTGCTCACTCGCCGCCCGTCCTGGCGCCGCGCGGTGCTCGGACTCGCCAACGTGTTCCAGACGATTCCCAGCCTCGCCTTGTTCGGGTTTCTCATTCCGCTGCCGCTGCTCGGCGGCATCGGTGCCCGGACCGCCATCGTCGCGCTGGTCGTGTACGCGCTGCTCCCGATCGTGCGCAACACGTATACCGGAATTGCCGGGATCGACCCGGCGGTGCGCGAGGCGGGGCGCGGCATGGGGATGACCGACGGCGAGCTGTTGCGGCTGGTCGAGCTGCCGCTCGCCGCATCCGTTATCCTGGCCGGGATTCGGGTGGCGACGGTGGTAGGGGTCGGGACGGCGACAATCGCGGCGGCGATCGGTGCGGGCGGACTGGGGGTGTACATCTTCCGCGGGGTCGCGGTCGTGGATGATCGGTTGATCCTCGCGGGGGCGTTACCGGCGGCGCTGCTCGCGTTGGCCGCGGACGGATTATTGGGGCTCGTGGAACGGAGATTCGCATGGCGATAGGCGGTCGGGCGGTCGGGCAGTCGGGCGGTCGACGTGTGAGGGCGGCGCTCTTGCTCGCCGGTGTCGCCCTGGGCTGCCATAGGGGGGACCGGATCGTCGTCGGTGCGAAGAACTTCACCGAATCCGATCTGCTCGCCGAGATCGCGGCGCAACAGATCGAGCGCCGCACGGGGCTCCACGTCGAGCGGAAGCTCCATCTGGGCGGCACGTTCGTCTGTCATGAAGCGATGCTCGCGGGGCAGATCGATCTCTACGTCGAGTACACGGGGACGGCCTACACCGCGGTGCTGAAGCACGCCCCGGGGCCGTCAGCGGACAGCATCACCCGCGCCGTGGCGGACGAGTATCGCAGCCGGTGGGGGATGGTCTGGCTCGCGCCGTTCGGGTTCAACAACACGTTCGCCATCACGGTGCGACAGGCCGACGCGCAGCGCTACGCGCTGCACGCGATCTCTGACCTGGCCCGCCTGGCGCCGGGATGGAAAGCCGGATTCGGCTACGAGTTCCTGAATCGCGAAGACGGGTTCCCCGGGTTGGCCCGGACGTACGGCTTGCGGTTTGCGTCGCCGCCGACGGCGCTGGATCTGGGACTCACCTACCGCGCCCTGGCGGACGGGAAGATCGACGTGATCGCCGGCAATTCGACCGACGGACAGCTCGACGCCCTGCATCTCGTGGCGCTGGCGGACGACCGCCACTACTTCCCGCCCTACGAGGCGGCCCCGGTGGTGCGGGGCGAGCTGCTCCAGCGCCACCCCGAGGTGGGGCGGGCGTTGGCCGAATTGGCCGGGAGGATCGACGATGCTACGATGCGGCGGTTGAACGCGCTGGCCGATGTCGAGCACCGTGATCTGCCCGCGATCGCCCGGGACTGGCTGGAGCGCACGTTGCCGTGAGCCCCAGGCTGCGCGTCGTGGCCTCCGCCGTGCTGTTCTCGACCGGTGGAGCCGCCATCAAGCTGGTCGGCTTCGGGCCCTGGCAGCTCGCGGCCAGTCGCGCGCTGGTGGCCGGGTGCGCGATGCTCGTGCTCATCCCCGAGGCGCGCGGCGGGTGGAGCTGGCGCTCGCCGGTGGTCGGCGTGGCGTACGCCGCGGCCGGCCTGTGCTTCATCCTCGCCAACAAGCTCACGACGGCGGCGAGCGCGATCTTCATTCAGGCGACGCACCCGCTCTTTATTCTTGCGCTCGCGCCCCTGCTGCTGCGCGAGCACGTCAGTCGCCGGGATCTGGAGTTCATGGCGATCCTCGCGTTCGGGATGGTCTTGCTGCTCTCGCAGCCGGGGCGCCACTTCGCCACCGCACCCAACCCGCGTCTCGGCAACGTCCTGGCGGCGGGGTGCGCCGTCAGCTGGGCGCTCACCGTCATGGGCTACCGGTGGGTGGCCCGGCAGGAGCGTGGTGGACACGGGGCGGTGGTGGCCGCGGCCGTTTCCGGCAACGGACTCGTGTTCCTGATCGCGCTGCCCCTCGCACTGCCGATCGTCGCCGGTCGGCCCGCTGACTGGCTCGTCGTTCTCTACCTCGGCGTCTTCCAGCTGGCGCTCGCCTACGTCTTCCTCGCGCGCGCCGTCGCGGCGGTGCGGGCGATCGAGGTGGCCCTGGTCGGGCTCGTGGAGCCGGTCCTGTCACCGATCTGGGCGTGGCTGATTCACGGAGAAACACCGGGGATCCGCGTGGTGGCGGGCGGCGCGGTGATTCTCGCCGCCACCGGGTGGCACGCCTGGCGGTCACCCCCGACCGTCGCGCTGCCGGCGCCGGCCCTCGAAGGATGACACCCGCTCGCGTCGTCCGCACCTACCTCATGATCACGGGGCTGTTCAACCTCGCCGCCTCGTTGATCTGGGGCGTGGACACGCTGTTCAAGCTCCACGCGGGGCTCGACATCTTTCAGGTGATGCTGACCAACGCCGCCTTCACGGCCGGCATGGTGGTGTTCGAGATCCCCACCGGCGTGGTGGCCGACACCCTGGGGCGGCGCGTGTCGCTCCTGCTGTGCATCGTCACGCTGCTCGTCTCGACGCTGCTCTACGTGGCGACGGCGTGGTGGCACTGGGGATTCTGGGCCTTCATGGGGACGTCGGTGCTGCTCGGGCTCGGCTACACGTTTTATACGGGCGCGGTGGACGCCTGGCTGGTGGATGCCATGAAGTCCACCGGCTTCACCGAACCCCTGGAGCCGGTGTTCGCGAAGGGACAGATGGTATTCGGCGCGGCGATGCTCCTCGGGACGCTCGGGGGAGGGCTACTGGGCCAGATCAACCTTGCCCTGCCGTACCTGGTCCGCGCTGCCACGTTCCTGCCGTTGCTCGGTGTCGCCGCCCTCGTGATGCGGGAAGTGGGCTTCACCCCCCGAGCCCTCGAGCTGCGGCGCGTGCCGGCCGAGCTGCGCCGCGTGTTCGTGGAAGGCATGCGGTTTGGGCTGCACCACCGCGTGGTGCGTCCGGTCATGCTGGCGTCGCTCGTCGGCATGAGCTTCATGATCTTCGGGTTCTACAGCTGGCAGCGGTATTTCCTGGATCTACTGGGACGGGATCTCGTGTGGGTCTCCGGCCTGATCGCCGCCCTGTTGTCCCTCTCGATGATCCTCGGCAATGCCTTAGTGCGTCCGCTCACCCGGGTGATGCGAACCCGGACCGGGCTCCTCGCGACCTTTACCGCCGTGGAGGCTACCGCGGTGGTGTTGTGCGGCGCGATCGGCCGCTTCGCTCCAACCACGTCTCCCGCCACGCACGGCATCCCGATCCGGTTCTTCGTCGTCGTGACGTTGTACCTCGTCTACGGCATCGCACTGGGGGCGATGGGACCGGTGAAGCAGGGGTACCTGAACGCGCATATCCCGTCCGAGCAGCGGGCGACGATCATCTCCCTCGACGCGTTGTTCGCAGACGCGGGAGGCGTTGTAGGGCAGTCGGGGTGGGGATACCTCGCGAAGATGCGATCGATCGGAGAGGCGTGGATGTACTCGGGGTTCACGTTGATCCTGGGGATTCCGTTGTACTGGATGGCCCGCAGGAACGACAAGGAGTTCGACCGCTTCCAGTCGCTCAGTCGGATAGACAGTGGCTCAGAGGCGAAGCCGCACAGCGGTTTGTAGTCCTGAGTCACTCAGTTACTGCAAAACCACTATGCGCCTGAGCCACTGAGCCACTGTCTGACCAACTACCGACTAGCAAATTTCGGCAGTTGCTTCCGATGCCTCTTCAGGAACTCCTCGTAAGTGTGACTGTCGGTGTAATCTCTCATCTCACAGATCTGTGCGCCGCGGAACCTGAGCACCGCGCACGTCCGCTGGTCCATGATGTCGGCCGGATCGCTCTTCAGCCAGCTGCGCTCGCGGATTTCCACGATGACCCGGTCATCCGCCTCGTACCAGACGCGCCACACGTCTTCGAATCCCCAGTCGGCGGCCCCGAGCCCCTGCTCCCGGTCGTTCATCGACCGGATGACCGCGTCGCGGCCCTGCCACTCACCGCCGAGCGGGGGCGCGCCGGCGCACCAGTACACGATGTCCTCGGTGAAATAGCCCGCCACCTCGTCCATCTTCCCCGCGAACAGGGCCTGCTCGTACGCCTTCGCGACCTCCATCCGTTTGCTCATAGCGTCACCCCCTCGGGCATCGCGACGGGATTCGCCTTGCGGCCGGCGCGTTCCATCGGCTTGTCCATCTCAGCCTTGTGCTCGTCCTGGATCTTCCAGAAGTCCACCGCCCGAGCCACGAGCTCGCGCGAGGCTTCGGCGAGTGCCTCGCTCATCTTCACCTGCCGCACGTTGTTCTCCATGTCTTCGGCGTCCCAGCCGCGGGAGTGGGCGATGAACGGATAGGCGGGGAACAGGAATCCCAGCTCGGACCAGAACGTGAACATGGACCCCGCCACGCCCTGGATGTTGTCCTGTCCTCCGGTGATGATGAACGCCGCGACCTTGTTCTTGATGAGCACCTTGTTGTGGATGGTGATCTGGTTCTGGATGCAGTTCAGCCGCTCGGCCATCTTGTAGTAGAGCGAGGACGCATTACCCCAGCGGATCGGCGTCGAGATGAGCACGACGTCGGCCCAGTTCACGAGGCCCGCATACACCGCGGTCAGCTCGTCGTCCGGATCGCGCTCGGTGATCGCGCACGGCCAGATGCAGGCATGAGAGGCCTTGGAGTAATTCCCCTCGCAGTGGCGGAATTTCAGGTCGCGCAGCTGGATCGTCTGGGTATCGGCGTGCAAGCCGTCCTTGGCGTGCCGCATCGCGTGGGCCAGCAGGGCGTCGGAGGTGGAGAACCGCGGGTTGGCGTCGTCCATCGCGGTGGTGGCGATGCCGAGGACGCGCGGCGGAGCCCCGGCCGGCTTTGGCGCGGCCGTGAGCAGCGGATGCGGCTCGTGCTTCATCACCTTGCGTGCGGTGGCGGGCGGCGTCTCGACGTAGATCCCGTCGGCGCGCTCTTCCACCACGAACACCGCCGCGGCGTCTTCGCCGTAGCCTTCCGGTCCTTTGCCGGTGAGCACGCTGTATTCCCAGGCGTGCCAGGGACACATGACGAACTCGCCATGCAGCCGTCCCTCGGAGAGCGGCCCGCCCTTGTGATTGCAGGTGCTGGAGATCGCGCGAAAGCGGCCGTCGTAATGAAAAATGGCGATGCCGTGGCGGTCCAGTTTGACGGCGAACGGCGCGCGGGCGAGCAGCTCGTCCTTCGTGCCGAGGCGATGCCAGGTGCCCATGCAGGTCTCCAGTCGAAGAGGCTTGCGTAACGTACGCCCTGCCTCGCAACGCGCCACGGGTGGCAGCGCTACATTATGCCGCCCATGAGTACCGCCCGACCGCGACTCCTCGTCATCTGGCTCACGGTGTTCATCGACCTCCTGGGGTTCGGCATCATCATGCCGATCCTTCCGAGCTATGCGCTGCGGTTCGGCGCGCACGGCATCGGCTACGGCGCGTTGATCAGCGCCTTCTCGTTGATGCAATTCTTCTCCACGGCCCTGCTGGGCCGGTTGTCGGATCGCATCGGCCGACGGCCGATCCTGCTCACGACGATGCTGCTCAACGCGGGCGGGTACCTGCTGCTCGCCTTCGCGCCCTCGTATTGGCTCCTGCTGCTCGCCCGCCTGGTTTCGGGATTTGCCGGCGGCAACATCTCCGCCGCGCAAGCGTATGTCGCCGACATCACGACCGGGGAGGAGCGCTCGAAGGGGATGGGCCTGATCGGGATGGCGTTCGGTCTCGGGTTCACGGCGGGACCGGGGATCGGCACGCTCGCCGTACGTCTCGGCGGCCACGCCGCACCGGGACTGGTGGCGGTCGCCCTGTCGCTCCTCAACTTCGTGTCCGCATACTTCATCCTCCCCGAGTCACTGCGCCAGGAGCATCGCGTCGCGCGCGACGTCTGGCCGTTCCGCCACATGGCCGAGGCGCTGGCGCATCCAGAGCTGCGTTCGCTGATGCTCGTCTGGGCCATCGCGCCGCTGGCATTCGCCGGCTATACGGTGGCGCTGCCGTTATGGGCCGCCGCGCGGCTCGGCTGGAAGACCGCGGAGCTGGGCACCTTTTTCATCATCGTCGGCCTCGTCGCCGCGTCGGTGCAGGGCGGCCTGTTCCGCATCCTCACTCGCATGTTCGGCGACCGGAAGCTGCTCATCACCGGCATGCTGGGCATGGCCGTCTCGATCGGCGTGGTCCCGTTCCTGGGGACGACGCGCGCGGTACTGCTGTGGACCGTTGTGCTGGCGTTCTCGAACAGCATCATGTCGCCGGCGGCGACGGGGTTGGTCTCGACGTTCGCGGCCGCGAACGAGCAGGGAACGGTGCTCGGCGTCGCCCAATCACTGGGGGCGCTGGGTCGCGCCACGGGCCCCTACGTGATCGGCGGCGTGTACGACTGGGGTTCGTCCCTCGCGGCGTTTCTCGTGGCCGCGGGCGTCATGCTGGTGGGGTGGGTGGCTTCCCTCGGCGTTCCCAAGGCGAGCGGCTCGGGCCAACCGAGTGGCCAGGCGGCGGCATCGGGGTAGAATTCGAGCGACCCCAACTGCGAGGAACCCGTGTCCAGCCGTACCCTTCGAATGTTCACCGTGGTCGCGCTGATCAGCGCTCCCGCCCTCTCCGCCCAGAATCCTCCCGCGCCACCGAAGCCCGGTCCAGCGCAAGAGAAGCTCGCCTATTTCGCGGGCCGGTGGACCATGGAAGGCGAGATGAAGCCTGGTCCGATGGGACCCGGCGGCAAGGTGACGAGCAACGACGTGTGTGAGTGGTTTGCGGGTGGTTTCCACCTCATTTGCCGCGGGGAAGGCACCTCCCCAATGGGGGCCGGGAAAAATCTCGGCATCCTGGGCTATGATGGCGAGCGGCACCGCTACACCTATTACGGGATCGACAACAACGGGATGGGGGATCCGGCCTACGGGCAGCTGGCCGGGGATACCTGGACCTGGGAAGGCGAAACGATGATGGGCGGACAGGCCATCAAGGAGCGCTACGTCGTCAAGCAGGTCTCGGCCGATTCCTACACGTTCGAGTTCTCCATGTCTCAGGCCGCCGGGCCGTGGACCGTGGTGATGTCGGGAACGGAGACGAGAGCAAAGTAGTGCACTCAGCGGCTAGGCGGCCCACTGTCCGCCTAGCCGTCTGTATCCCACCTGCCCATATTTTCTTCCCCCGTGCAGGAGTGTTCGCGCCCATGCGCGTCTACAAGACAAGTGAGATTCGCAACGTGGCGGTCGTCGGCCACGGCGCGTGCGGCAAGACGTCCCTCGTCGACGCCCTCGCGTTCGTGGCCGGCACTAGCAAGCGACACGGGTCCGTGAAAGACGGGACCGCCCTCACCGACTACACCGCAGACGAAATCGAGCGTAAGTACTCCATCAACCTGGCCATGGCGGTCGCCGAGTGGCTGGACACCAAGGTCAATCTGATCGACACGCCGGGATATCTCGATTTCACCGGTGATGCGCTGGCGGGCGTCTGGGCCGCTGACGGTGCGGTCGTGGTCGTGCCGGCCACTGCGGGCGTCGAGGTCGGCACCGAGAAAGTGTGGGACTACTGCGAGCACCGCGGCCTGCCGCGAATGTTCTTCGTGTCCCTGATGGACAAGGAGCACGCCGACTTCGAGAAGGTGTATCGATCGATCAAGGACCGCCTGACCCCCAAGGTGATCCCGGTGGAGATTCCGGTCGGGGAAGGCCCGGCGTTCCACGGCATCATCAACCTCTTCTCGAAGAAGTGCCATCTGTACAAGAAGGGAACGAAAGCGGGCGAGTACGATGAGGTCGACGTGCCCGCCGAGTACCAGGACCGCTTTGCGAAATACTCGCAGGAGCTGATCGAGAGCATCGCCGCGACCGACGACGCCCTGCTGGAGCGCTATCTGGGCGGT
>Ga0307281_10000056_pt1 | contig 24202 bp, 18 predicted proteins | sample ER_DNA_120_FD_194486 | JGI IMG/M metagenome (GOLD analysis project Ga0307281, IMG submission 194486) | Bulk soil microbial communities from the East River watershed near Crested Butte, Colorado, United States - ER_DNA_120 | ecosystem: Environmental > Terrestrial > Soil > Floodplain | place...
GCACCATCGAGGCAACGAGCCCCAATAGCTCCTTGGTCTTCGACGGCAGCGCACCCGGCTCGTAGGCGCGCGTGTCGAGGGCGAAGAAGCGATTGATGGTGACGTTGTCCGCCGCGAGGATGGCGGCGTTCATTTTTTCCCGGAAGTGCCGGAAGGCCTCCAGGGTCTCCGGTGTTTCGCTCATGTGGAAAAACTAAGCTCCCGGAGCGGAATCCGCCCCGGGAGCGCGCCATCGCCCTCGCGAACATTAATTGACCGTGATGGTCCCGTGCATGCCGGTCGGCGGCGCTCCGTCGAGCCCGTGGATCTTACAGAAGTACAGGTAGGTCCCAGGCGTGGCAAACGTGTGCACGAACGTCGTGCCCCCGGGAACATTGTTGCTGTCGAAGACATCGGTCGAACCCGTTGCGCTGGTGACCGTGTGGGTGATGGCGTCACCGTTCCTCCATGTGACCGCCGTGCCGTGCGTGATCGTCAGTGTCGCCGGGCTGAACTGCGAGCCTGTCATACAGACCTGAGTCGCCGTCGGGGTGCAGCCGCCACCACCGCCGCCGCCGCCCCCGTACGTCGGACTATTGCCACAGGCCGCCCCTGTTGCGATCACCGCCAGTGTCACCAAGCGAATGTGCATGATTCATCCTCCGGAGTTTGCGGTCGCCCAATTGCGTCCCGTCATACCCACAGTACGCAGTCGAGGTCCGCGCCGGATGGGTTAGGGAGGTGGGTTGTCTCCGTCGTCGATGCACGACGCAGGCTAGTGGCCGTGCTCCCGCTCCAGGGTGTCGGCCGCGAGCCGGGGGGAGATCATCGGATAACGCCCGGCGAACCAACTGTAGGACAACGCATACAGGCCCCCAAAGAACAGCACGGCGCCGAGCTCGGGGACGCCAAGCGCCGGACCCGCGCCGCCGTTCACCGACGGGACGATCTCGTAGTACCGCTCCAGCCAGATGCCCGCGATGCTCAGCACGGCGATACCCAGCAGCCAGGCCGATGACTTCTTCGGTTTCTCGCCCAACAGGCCGATGAACGGGATCAGAAACACCATCAGGAACACGGCCACGCCGACCGGCCGCCACGGCCCCCACAGCCGGTAGAAGATGAAGTACGTCTCCTCCGGCAGATTGCCGTACCAGATCACGAGAAACTGGGCGAACATCAGATAGGCCCAGAACACCGTGAAACCGAAGCACAGCTTGGCAAGGTCGTGCTGCTGCTTGCGGGAATAGAGATCCCCCAGCTCCATGCGCTGGCGCATCCGGATGCTCACGACGGCGAGCCACATCAGCGCGCAGAGGAAACTGCCCATAAAGTAGAACGCGCCGTAGAGGTTGCTCACCCACCGATGCGCGAGCGACATGATGGTGTCGAAGGCGATCAGACTCAGTCCGAAGGCGAAGGCGATCGCCACCAGCGCGGCGTCGCGTGTGATCAGGCCCCGCTCTGCTTCGGTCGGATCCACGGGCTTCCCCGTGGCGAGCTCGGCCACGTCCGGGGCCACGTCGGCCCGCACGAACCGCCACGAGAGCCACGTCATGGCGATGAGCACGGCACCGTCGCGGAGATAAAACCACGTCGGCGAAAGCCACCACCCAATATCGGTCCGGGGCTCGTTGACCCATGGGTAGATGTGGGCCCGCCCCACGTACGACACCAAGAAGAGCACCACGGCGACCGGGAGAAACGCAACCGATGCTTCGGCAAAGCGGATCACCAGGCCCGACCAATGTCCTTTGGCCAGTTTTTGCGAGGCCGCGACCACGACACCGGCCTGGGCGAGGCCCAGCCAAAACACGAAGTTGAAGTGGTAGGCGGACCACACCCGGTCGGCGTGGCCTTTGGCGCTCAGCATGAGCAAGACGATTCCGACGGCGGTCGCCCCCAAGCCGATCGCCCGGAACGATCCGACGGGGAAGCCGCGCGCTTTTTGCGCCAGCTCAGTGCGCCGCGAAACTGTGGCGGCGCTCATCGGCCACCTTCGATCCGGGCCTGCTCCTGCAACGAGCGTACGTAATTGACGAGGTCCCAGCGATCGTTGCCGTGAATCTTGTCGCCGTAGATCGGCATGAGGCCCCGGCCCATGCTGGGCGCGTGGATGATGACGCCGTAGATGTATCCGTCGCTCCGTCGACTCACGGTGTCGGTGACGAGCGAGCGCACGCCGAAGAACGGGCCACCGGCAGCGGCCGAGATCGGCCCGTCGCCCTTCCCCGCGTCGCCGTGACAGACGAGGCAATACGTCTCGTACACCCAGCGCCCGCGGTTCAGCGACTCGGCCGTGCGGGTGCGCGTGTTGGTGACGCGATCGGCCGACGCCACGCCCACCGAATCCCGCTCCAGGCCGGTCACGGGCACAGTGCCGGGCACCGTGGGCCGCGGCATCGCATAGGGGCGAATGCTGCGCTGGTGCCGCATGGTGGCGAACCAGCCGACGTGATGGACGACATAGTCCGGATCGCACGCTGCCAGCCCGAGGGCGAGCACCACGAGCGCGAGGGGCTTACGCACGGCGAACCTCCTCGGCGCCGGACCCTTTCAGCAACCCTTCCAGCGGACCGGCCTGATCGGGCGTGCAGCGCACGAAGATCCCGAACTTGTCGTTGGTGAACCGTGGGTCATAGGCGATGGTGCCCTGGTGCCGCGAGGCGAGCAGCGCGTTCAGGATGAGCCCCAAGATCGTGGTCAGGGCGCCGAAGAGCACGGTCATCTCGAACATGATGATCACGTAGGGCAGGATCGAGCCGACCGGCTTGCCGCCCACGACCACGGGCCAGTCGTACGACATGTACAGCGTGAGCCACGCCCCAATGCCGCACCCCGTGATCCCGCCGATCAGCGTCCACATGCGGACGGGGCTCGTCGGATGGTCCAGGGCGTTCTCCAGCTCATGCCGCGGAATCGGCGAGTACACGGTGAGCGCTTCCCCGTGACCACCCGCTTTCAAACGGCCGATGGCATCGACCGCGGCATCGAGGTGCCCGAAGACGGCCAGGACGCCCGGCGTCTGCGGCGGATGGAAAATGTCGGTCAGAACCTTGGGGAGCATCACGCGACCCTCCCCTTGGCGAGCTTGGGCGGGGGCAGGACTTCCTTCACCTCGGAAATCGAGACTGCGGGGAAGTTCTTCACGAACAGCAGGAACCACATGAAGAACCAGCCGAAGCTGCCCGCCATGATGCCCCAATCGGCCCAGGTCGGGTTGTAGCCCCCGTTGGCCCAGTGCTCGTAGGGCTCACCGGCCAGCGACACGACGATGATCACGAAGCGCTCGAACCACATCCCGATGTTCACGAAGATCGAAATGACGAACAGCCCGGTGATGTTGGTGCGGATCTTCTTGAACCACAGCAGCCACGGCAGCAAGCCGTTGCAGATGTTCATGGTCCAACTCGCCCACCAGAAAGAGCCGAAGGCGCGGAACCAGAACCCGGCACGCTCGTCGGCGTTTCCGCCGAACCAGGCGACGAAATTCTCGGTGACGTAGGAAAAACTGACGATCAGCCCCGTGAACAGGCACAACTTCGCCAGATTCTCGAAGTGGCGCACGGTGATGATGTCTTCCAGGTGGAACAGGCGACGGATCGGGACGAGCAGCGTGATCACCAGCGCCACGCCCGAATAGATGGCGCCCGCCACGAAATACGGAGCGAAGAGCGTCGCGTGCCACCCGGGGACGATCGCCATCGCGAAGTCCCACGACACCACGCTGTGCACCGACAGCACGAGCGGGGTGGCGAGCGCCGCGAGATAGAGGTACGCCCGCGTGTAATGGCGCCACTGCTCGTTGGTGCCGCGCCAGCCGAGCCCCGTCATCGCGTAGAGCTTGCGGCGCCACCCGGTCGCCACGTCGCGGACCGCGGCGATGTCGGGGATGAGCCCCATGATCAGGAACACCGTCGACACGGTGAAGTACGTCCCGATCGCGAACTCGTCCCAAATGAGCGGGGATTTGAAGTTGGGCCAGAGCCCGCGCTCGTTCGGGTACGGAATCAGCCAGTAGAAGTACCACTGCCGCCCGATGTGGATGAGCGGGAAGAGACCCGCGGTCATCACGGCGAAGACGGTCATCGCCTCGGCGGTGCGGTACACGGCGGTGCGCCAGCCGGACCGGAAGAGGTACAGGATGGCCGAGATGAGCGTGCCCGAGTGGGCGATACCCACCCAGAACACGAAGCAGGTGATGTAGACCGCCCAGTACACCGGGTGCGCGTAGCCCGCGAGCCCGAGTCCGTAGCGGAGAATGAACAACAGGCAGACGATACCGACCGACAGGAGGGAGACCGCCGCGGCGAGCAGCAGGTAGTAGCCCTTCCCCGGGTTGCCCAGTGTGCGGGCGATGGCGCGCGTGACGAAATCGTAAGTCAAGCGGGTGGCGGACGTGGACGTGGTCGCGGTCGTGTCGGCCATCGTCTTACGCCTCGTTTCCCGCACCCGCGCTCACGCGGGCCAGATAGGTGATGCCGGGCTTGGTATTGAGCCGCGCGAGCACGTGGTAGCCGCGCGGGTCTTCCGCCAGCTGGTGCACCCGCGAGCGCGGATCGTTGAGATCACCGAACACGATGGCTTCCGATGGGCACGTCTGCGCGCACGCCGGCACGATCTCACCATCCCGGACGGTGCGGTCCTCGAGCCGGGCGGTGTTCTGGGCGCCGCGGATGCGCTGGACGCAGAAGGTGCATTTCTCCATGACGCCCCTTTCGCGCACCGTCACGTCGGGATTGAGCTGCCAGGTGAGCGGCGCCGGGAAGGCGTCCCAGATCCCGCCCTCCTCCGCGTAGTTGTGCCAGTTGAAGACGCGGACCTTATAGGGACAGTTGTTGGAGCAGTAGCGCGTGCCGACGCAACGGTTGTAGACCTGTCCGTTCAGGCCGTCGGGGGTGTGATAGGCCGCGAACACCGGACACACCGGCTCGCAGGGCGCGTTGCCGCATTGCTGGCACAGCATCGGTTGCGTCACGGCCGAGACCGCGCCGGCCGCGGCCGGGCGGAAATAGCGCTCGATGCGCAGCCACGCCATCTCGCGACCGCGGACCAGGAGATCTTCGCCCACCGTGGCGACGTTGTTCTCCGCATAGCACGCCGTTACGCAGGCCGAGCACCCGGTGCATTTGCTCACGTCGATCGCCATCGCCCATCGCGGATGCTCGCCCGCATAGTTGCCGAGCGACGCCTTCTCGTGCTGCGCTTCGGACCACCCTTCTGCGGCGCCCCGCGCGTACTCAGGAACTTCCTCTGCTTCGATCGCGTGTTCGCCAGCGTGCAGCTCGCGCGCGCGGTCGAGCGAGAGCACCGGAGCGATATCCTCGCCCAGGTGCCGGCCCGCTCCCTCGGTCGTCGCCAGGCGCCGATGGTCCGCCGTCTTGGCGACAGTCACCCCGATCACATGCGTGCGGCCGCCGTAGTCGTTCGCGTCTCCAGCGAGGAGATCGAAGGCATTGAACGACCGGTCCTTGGCATACCGTCCATACGCCTTGTGTCCCTGTCCTGTGGGCAGGGCCACGACGCCCGGTCGCACCGAAGGCGCGATCCACACTGGCGCGCTCACCGCGCCGGCCGATGACTTCACGATGACGACGTCGCCGCTCGCTACCTGCCACTTTTCCGCCGTTTCCGGATGCACTTCCACCCAGCCGTGCCAGGTGATCTTCGAGACCGGGTCGGGGAGCTCCTGCAGCCACGGCTTGTTGGCGCCGCGGCCGTCGTGCAGGACCGGATGAGGGAAGACCACGGCGACCGCGTCACCGGCGAGTGCCGGGGCCGCTGCCGTGACACCCGACGCCGACGCCGCGAGCCGGACGGCGCGCACGGGGGCATCGCCGTATACGCCGCCGTGTTGCAGCGCACCGCTCCACCACTCGTCGAACGTCGTCCCGCGCCCGAGTCGCTGATGGAGCGCCTCCCATTTCACCTGCAGGTAGGTCTTGAACAGGCCTGCCTTCCCCGCCACCCGCAGCAGGATGTCCCCGGTCTGCATCGTTCCGTCGAACACCGGCTGCATGGCCGGCTGCTGCAGCGCATAGATGCCCGCGCGCGGCCGGCTGTCGTTCCATTGTTCGAGCGGATGGCGATCGGGGAGAACGAGGTCGGCGCCCGCGGCGGTCTCGTCGAGATAGGACGAGAAACTCACTTTGAACGCGACCTTCGACCAGGCTTGCGCGAATGCGCCGCCGAGCGCGTACAGCGGGTTGGCACCGTGGACGAGCAGCACGGCGATGGTCCCGGCGGCCATGTCGGCCGTGAGCGCGGCGGCGTCGCGGAAGCTGCCGGACGACCCCTGCGCCAGATCCCCACCGAACTTCACGGTCTTGCCGACCGCTCCGGCGACGTAGTTCAGGATGTTCACGGCCGCGACGATCTCGGCACCGTTGGAATAGTGCGCGGCGGTTCCTCCCGACACCGCGAGCGCCCCACCGGAACCCGCGAACTCGCGCGCCAGCCGCTCGATCGCGCCCGCGTCGAGACCCACCGCCGACGCCACCGACTCCGGGCTCGGCAACGACAGCCGGCCGACGTCGGCAGGGACCGGAACCAGACGCTGGCGCACGATCACCTGTGCCATGGCGAGGGCCAGCAGTCCCTCGCTCCCGGGAGCGATGGGGAGCCACTCGTCCGCCGACAGCCCGGTCTGCGGCATGCGCGGACCGACGTAGACGAATTTCGCCATGCCGCTGGGCGTGCCGGATTCGAAGCTGTGCGCGCGCGTGAATGCGTTCTGGAAGCCGACCGGGGACAGCCAGGTTTCCATAAAGTCGGCGCCGAACGACACGATGTACTTCGCGGCGGCGAAGTCGTACTGGGGCACACTGCTGTCGCCGAAGGCGATGCGGTTGCCCTCCCGCAGTGCCTCGAATCCGAAGGGCTCGCAGGTGACGTGCCGACCGCCCATCTGCTGCGTCCATTCGTCCACCAGGTCGCCGAAACTGCCGGACTCGAGTCCGGTCATGAAGACGAGGCCGGTGCCGCGTGCTGCGGCGACTTTCGCTCGCAGCGCCGCGATCGCGTCGTCCCAGGTGATCGCGACGAGCTGCCCAGCGGCGTTGCGCTGCAGCGGTCCGGTGACGCGGTCGGGGTTGTACAGGCCCTGCAGCGCCGCCTGGCCACGCGCGCACAGTCGCCCGCGGTTCACCGGAGACTCCGGATTCCCTTCGACCTTCAGGGCGCGCCCTTCCCGCACTTTCACCTGGATGCCGCAGCCGGCGGTGCACTCCCGGCAAGTGCTGGCGTAGTAGGTCGCGATGCCGGGCGTCTGCCCCTCCGGCGGCACGACGTACGGGATCAGGTGCTCGGTGGGCTCGGGGCCGATGCCGCAGCCGGCAAGGGCGGCGGCGCCGCCGCTCGTGACGCCGAGCACCTTCAGGAACCGCCGCCGGTTCATCCCGTCTGTCATAGCGTCTCCGACGTCCCGCCTAGTAGTGACACACGGTGCAGTCGCGACTGAGGCCGCGCTGCACGTGACAGCGGATGCACCAGCCCATCTTCAAGGTCGGCACCTGGAAGATCTGCGTGGTGCCGTTCACCGCGCCGTGGCAGTTGGCGCAGGATTCCGGACCGGTGCCCAGCACCTTGATGTGGCGCATGTGAGAAAAGTGCACGAAGCCCGGCACCCAATACACCCGGGTCCATTCCGGCGGCTGCCGGTCGCTCCATGCCTTGCGCACCTTGGCGATCTCCGCCTGATGCGACGGGGTGGATCCCCCGATGATCTGATGGCAACCGATGCAGGTGCGCAGGGCGGGAATGCCCGGCTCATTGGCGACCGCCACCGTGTTGTGGCAGTACATGCAGGGGATGCGATCCTGCCCGGCGTGGATGTCGTGACGAAAGAAGATCGGCTGGCGAGGGCCTTTGAGCGCGGCGGTATCGGTGATGACCGGGGCCGCGTATCCGGGTGTTCCAGGGAGCGCCTGTCCACGCAGTGGTGCGGCTCCTGCGGCTACGGCGAGCAACAGCCCGAGTCCGGTCGCAGTCGTGCACCCTCTGGTGGTCGCCAAGGCGGTGGCCTCTATGGCAAAGGCTTGGTACGGCAACGGATACGGGCGCGAGGAATGTAAGGCGACCGCCGAACACCGCACAAGCCCCGCTCAGTCGGGGCGCGACAGCAACTGATGCTTCAGCTGGATGACGCCGACGAATCCGTCCACGGTGTCGAAATCGGGAAACCCCATCCAGCACCAGCGCACGCCTTCCAACATCTCACCGTCCCGGACGGCGTGCTTCACCGACCGCGGCAGTCCATCGGCGAGGATCAACTCCTGTTCCTCGCTGTCGTTCAGGACGAACGTGCCGCTGATGCCGGATTCCATGGGGTGCAGGAATCCAAGCTTGCGCCCGCCGACTTCGTACATCCACACCCACTTCCAGGCGGTCCCCATGAACACGATCTGCTCAGTCACATGGCGCAACGCGCGGATGTTTTCCCGTGCCCGCCTGAATCGCCCGGCGGCGAGCTTGGGGAGGTCGCGGGCGGGCGCGTCGGACTTGGGGCGGGTGTGCGGGCTCTTGTAGAGGTTGGTGGCCCAGTATCCATTCGGCTGTCGGGACATCGGCTCTCTCGGTTAGCGGCGATCGGGGGAATCAGGAGCACAGGAAGTTACGAGTGAGGTCAACACGTCACCCCATGTGCTGTCGTAGCAATGATTTACGCGTTGCTGCCCTGCCTGGCTCGTGCGAATCACGGCCGTAGAAGGGGAAGCACCGTTACCACCTTCGTTGCGAGAGCCTGCCACCGACCGATGGCTCCGGCAAGATCGCGCTCGAGCCGGTCCAGCGCGCGCGCGGCCTGAGTCGTGGGAGCGGCATCGGTGCCTTCGACGACGTCGTAGAGGCCGGCGAGGTCGTCCGCCACCCGCCCGAGACCGCGCTCGGAGGCTCCGGCCGCCTGATCAAGCGAATCGATCGCCGCGCGGAGGGAGTCGGTGCCGGCCCGTCGCCGCGCGGCAGCGAGCTGGGCCCGCGCGCCCCGCAGCCCCGCCAGCACGGTGGAGTCCCGGCGCAGGGCGGCGACGATGCGTTGCGCGAGCGCCAACTGGAGCGAGAGGCCGGCGGCGCTCGTCGACACACGCGGATCCATCCGGACGACGAGTGGTGCGCGATAGGACCGGCCGTCCACGGTGAGGACGACCGAGTAGCGCCCCGGCACCACCCACGGGCCGCGCGGCTCACGCGGAGTGTCGCCGGTGACCGCAGCAATCGGATACCCGCGGCTCGGGACGGCGGGCAGACCGTAGCGGAGATCCCAGATGAACCGGTGGGCTCCGGCCGCGGCCGAAAGCGATTGCGGCGGCCGCACCCAATGCAGCGGAATGTTCGCCGTGGTGTCGACCGGCTCCGGCGCGTCCGTGCTCGAGTAGCGGCGCACGAGACCTCCGGCGGCATTCCGAATCTCGAGGGTGACAGGGCCGCTGGCGGCCGCCGCGAGGTAGTAGTCGAGCATCGCGCCGTCGGGTGGGTTCCGGCCCGCCGGCTCGTCGGGCGGGAGCGGTGTGTCGGTGTTGCGGTTCCAGCGTACGCGCGTGGCAGGCGCAGGCCGAAACAGGATGGTCGCCGGTGGCGTGCCACGCGCGTCGACCTGGCGCAGCGGAGCGATGTCGTCGAGGATCCAGAACGACCGACCGTGCGTGCCTGCCACGAGATCGTTCTCGTGAATGGCGAGATCCCGCACGGCGGAAGGCGGCAAATTGAGTCGCAGCGACTGCCAGTGATCCCCATCGTCGAACGAGACGTAGACCGTTCGCTCGGTCCCCGCGAACAGCAGGCCGCGCCGCAGCGGATCCTCGCGCACCGCGTTGACCACCTCGTTCTGCGGAATCCCCGCGGTGATCTCGGCCCAACTGCGTCCGCCGTCCCGCGTCCGATACACATGCGGGCGGAGATCGTCCAGCCGGAACCGGTTGACCGCCGCAAACGCCTCGAGGGTGTCGAAGTGCGACGCCTCCATCACGGACACCTTGCTCCACGGCGTCAGCGTGGCCGGCGTCACGTCCTTCCAGATCCGCCCGCCGTCGTGCGTGACCTGGATGAGTCCGTCGTCGGTCCCGACCCACACGAGACCCAGCCGGTGGAAGGACGGGGCGATCGTGTAGATCACGCCGCGGTGCTTGCCATGCTCCGGGTCGAGGTTGGTGAAGTCACCGAGACTCGGCGGCACTTCATAGGATTGCCGCGTGAGATCCGGGCTGAGGGTTCGCCAGCTGTGCCCGCCATCCGCCGTGGACCACAACACGTTGGTGCCGAAATACAGCAGGTGGGGGTCCACATGGGAAAACAACAGCGGCAGCGTGCGCACGTAGCGGTACGAGCCGCTGCGCACCCCTTCCGGAGCGACGTCCTGCACGTCTCCGGTCGTCCAGTCGAATTTTTGGACCCGGCCCCCGAACACGATGTTCGGGTGCAATGGATCGGGTGCGATGTACCCGTATTCTTCAGCCCCCACCGGGTGCCACTCGCGGAAGGTGATTTCCCCGTCCGCTCCGCGACTGGCAACGCCCGCCGAGCCGCTCTCCTGCTGGCCGCCGTACACCCAATAAGGGAACCGGTTGTCGGTCGTCACGTGATAGAACTGCGCCGTGGGCTGATTGTACCACGAGCTCCAGCTGTCCCCGCCGTTGACGGTGACGATCGCACCCTGATCGGCGGCGAGGAGGATCACCTTGGGGTCCTCGGGGTCGATCCACAGCCGGTGGTAGTCGTCCCCACCGGGGGCGCCGCGCCAGGCGACGAAGGTCTTCCCTCCATCGGTGGATTTCCAGGCTACGACGTTGGCCACGTAGACGACGTCGGGGTTTGAGGGATCGACTCTGACTTCGTTGAAATCCCCGTCGCGACCCCAGAGGCGCGGGTCGGCGTTGGCCAGCCGCCAGCTCTCCCCGCCGTCCTCGGAGCGGTACAGCCCACCACCCTTGGCGGCGCCGAGGACCGCGTACAAACGGGACGGCGCGCTGGGGGCGACGGCGATGCCGATCCGGCCCAGTCCGTCCGCCGCCGACGGGAGGCCGGCCGCGATCTGGCGCCAGGTCGTGCCGCCGTCGGTGGACTTATAGAGCCCGTTGTCGGCGGAGATCGTCCAGGAACTGCCGATCTCCCAGGGCGCCTGCCGCGCGGCCCAGAGGACCGCGAAGACGGTCTGCGCGTTCGCCGGGGCGAACGCCAGGTCCATCCCGCCGGTGTTGGCGTCCTTGTACAGCACCTTCTGCCAGGTCGCGCCGCCGTCGGTAGACCGGAAGATGCCGCGCTCCTCATTGGCCCCGTAGGGATGCCCGATGACCGCCACGAACAGTCGGTTGGCATCGGCGGGATCGACGATGATCTGAGCGATCTGCTGGCCGTCGGCGAGCCCCAGGTGCCGCCACGTCTTGCCGCCGTCCGTCGACTTGTAGATGCCGTCGCCTGTGGACAAGTCGGGGCGCTGTAACCCCTCACCCGACCCGACGTAGATCGTGTTGGGATCCGACGGCGCCACGGCGATGGCGCCGATCGACCCGGTCGGCTGGTCGTCGAAAATCGGCGTCCAGATGCGCCCGTAGTCGGTGGATTTCCAGACGCCGCCGTTATTGACGCCGATGTAGAGGGTGGTGGGACGACCGTGCACACCCACCGCGGCGACCGTGCGGCCGCCGCGGAACGGGCCGATGAGCCGCCACCGCATCCCGCTGAAGAGGGCGCTGTCGACGTGCTGAGCGAGCGCGACCGCCGGCAGCGCCGCCCACAGCACCGTGATACGGCAGCAACGCCACCACCACGCACCAGCGCTCACGTGCAACCTCCCGGGAAGCTCAGCAAGGTAACTGCCGTGTCACCGCGCGAAACCGCACGGGATCGATCAGCCGGGCGCCCGACTGGTCCGGGACGGCCATGCGTCCGTCGCGGTCCATCGTCAGCTTGATCACGTCCTGATTCCGCCCATACCACCGGGCGCTCGGCTCGAGGTCCGAGGGATACACGCACAGCGGCAGCGCCGCGACGGCGAGCGGCGCCTGGGACCCAATGCCGGATTCGGGCATGGTCCCGGCCCACAGCTCCGCCCCGTAGGATTGGGCGATCCGATAAATGCGGCACACCTCGGTGAGTCCGCCTACGCGGTGCACTTTGATGTTCCAGACGCGCGGTCCCTCCAGCTCGACGATCTGGCGCGCATGGATCGCGCTTTTCAGTGTCTCGTCGAGGCAAATGGGGGTCTTGAGCACACGCGCGAGCCGGGCATGCCCCACCAGCTCGTCGGGGGCGAGGGGCTGCTCGATGTACAACAGGCCGGCATCATCGAGCGCGCGCAGGCGCGACTCGTGGGCGGGCCACTCGTACGCGCCGTTGGCGTCGACCGTCAGGGGCACGTCCGCCCCGGCCATCGCGTCGCGCGCGGCGCGCACCGCCACGTCGTCCCACTCCGGCATCACCTTGATCTTCACGCGCCGGTAGCCCAGGGCGAGCGCGGCCGCGACCGAGCGCGACAGCGTCGCGGGCTGGCGATCCTCCGGGATGCCGAGCGCCACGCCACAGGGAATCGTGGTGGACCGGGTTACGCCGAGCCGTTCGGCCAGGAGGGCGGCGAGGCCGAGGTTGCGCCGGTTGGCTTCGAGGTCCCACGCCGCCGTCTCCACGCCCGCACGGGCGAACGGATTGCCACGCACGCCGGCGCGCAACGCGTCATCGAGCGCCTCGGGGTCGGCGAACTCCCGGTTGACAACTCGCGGCACCAGGACGCGGGCGATGAGATCGCCGGCGCCGGCCAGAGTCTCTTCCGAGTAGAACGGGAGCTCGAACGGCGGTGACTCGCCGTACCCCACGCGCCCGGCCTCATCGTGCAGCGCCACGACGAGCGAGCGGCGATGCGCGATCGCGCCGCCCGAGATGATGAACGGCTCGAGGAACGGCAGCGTGAGCTCGAACAGCTCAACCCGGGTGACGCGCATGCGACAGGTCGAGGAAGTGCAGGTCGCCGCCCCGGCGGTGAACCACCCCCAGCTCTTCGAGGCGCCACAGCTCCGCGATGAGGCCGACGTGCGGATGAAACAACAGCTGGTGCAACGCGCGCTGGGTGCGCGATCCGCTGCGGGCTGTGTACTCGTCGAGGGGGAGCTGAAAGAAGGTATGGAGCTGGACCGCTTCGCAGCCGGCCTGCGCGTACGCGACCACGTCGCGCCCGGAGCCGATCCCGCCCGTCCCGCACAGGCCGGGAAGCAGCGCCTCGCCCGCTGCGCTCCCGAGTCGAGAGAAGCTGCCGAGCACGCGCAAATTGCGCTCGAGCAGATCCGTGCCGCCATAGGCCACACCCCGCTCGACGTCGAACAGCCGGTTGAAGCACACGAGGGCGTCGGCGGATGCGGCGGCCAGCATCATCTCGTGTTGGAAGTCCTCGGGAAAGCGCGCGTTCATCAGCTTCAGCGACACGAAGGTCTCGATCGGAGACGACCAGCGAATGAGCTCGGGCGTCTCCCGTAGCCACCGCAGGATCTGCTCGCGATCCTCGGCCAGGGCGTCGCCGGCGAGGGTGGGCGAGAAGTCCTTTTCCAGGAGGAACGGAGCTTCGCCCCACGCTTCGGCCAGCCCGGCAGTCGTGAACCGGTACTCGGACTCGACGAACGGGACGCCCAGTCGCGGCAGGTGGTATTTCACCGACGGGAGAACCAGCAACTCTCCCGCGCGGGTGAAGTCCCGCCCGACGCGCACCAGCGCAAGATACTCGTCGAAGGACCGATCCCAACCGCGACCCTTCCAGGTCACCGTCCACCCGCGGTTCGACTCGCCCACGATGCGGCGCTCGACCTTCATCTTCGTCTCGTGCACGGCCCACGCCGCCATCGATTGCACCCCCGTCGCATCCTGGGCGATCAGCGTCTTCAGTACGACGAACGCCAGACCCGCCGCCGCATCCTCTTCGAGCTGCCGCTCGTTGAGCGACAGCTGTCCCGACCCTTTCCCGATGGGATGGGGGAGCGATTGGCCGAGGTAGCGGGCGGTCAGATCGATGCGGTAGGCGTCGCGGATGTAGGCCGGGAAGTCCCGCGGCAATTCGTCGCGGAACCGCTCGAAGTCAGCGGCCAGCAGCGCGCGCATGGTGCACGGCCTCGATCACGGCGTTGCGCTCGCCGGGCGCCTCGGCGGGGGCCCACGGGTCGTCGCAAGCGTCCGGGGGGATGATCCCTTCGGCGGCCGCGGCCCAGAGCATACGGCGGACATACCCCTCCATCGGAGGCACGAACGTGGCCTGGGCGAACCGATCCACGATTCCCAGCAGGCGGTTGAAGCGGGCGGCGTCGCCGTCGGCACGCGCGCGCAACAACGCGCTTTGCAGGTCGGTCAGCGCCGCCCCCATGCCGACGAGTGCAGCGCGGGCGCCGGCCAGAATCGAATAGCCAAGAAACCGGTCTTCGCCAGTAATCAGCAGCTTTCCGGGTACGCTGCATACCAGCGCGGCAATTCGCTGGAACGTCATCACCGAATCGAGCGTGGCCACTTTGATGCCGATCACGCCGGGCAACGCGAGGATCGCGGCGAGGGTCGAATCGTCGTACGGCACGCCGCCGGCCGCCTCGTAGAGATAGAAGGCGATGACCGGCAGCTCCACGCTCAGCGCCGCGTGCCAGCCGACGGGATCCGCTGCGCGCGGAAACGCAAGCAACGCGTCCGCACCGCCCGCGCGAGCCGCCCGTGCCGCCTCGAGGGTGGCGACTCCCGCGACGAGCACTCGATCGGGAAGCGCGGCTCGCCAGGTGTCGAGCACGAGTCGCCGCTGGTCGACATCGAGATGCGGCCCCCGTCCCGTGTGCGCCCACACCGCGACGCCCGCGATCCCCTGCCCGGCCATCCAGCGGGCGTAGTCGCGCTGGGCCTCGGCAGCGATCGTGGCGCCGCGGAACGGGACGGGAACGGCCGGGATCAGGCCGCCGTCGAGGCGAGCGACCAGGGTCACCGAATCAATCCGCGGCGAGGTCACGCAGGTTGCCCGACTCAATCCGCGCGCGCGCCTCAGCGGGCACGTCGAGCAGATCGAGCTTGGCGACGGTGTTTTCCGGCAGCCGCAGCGGCTGCCCCGTGCCGAAGACGAATCGCTCCGGACCGACCGTCGCCAGCAGCGCCGCGAGGTGCTCTTCGGGAGGCCCCCAGATCCAGCTGATGTCCCACCAGATGCGCCGGGCCTCGTCAGGGGTCGAGCCGAAGTGCACCTCCTCAACGAATGCGCGGTCGGCATGGGTGACGACGAGGCGCAGGTCCGCGTCGCTGCGGATCAAGGCCCGGACCGCCGCCGCCGGCAGCTCCCCGGCGACGTCGTTAGGGTGCCGTTGCCGGGCATCCTCCAGTCGCACCGCCATGAGGAGCGGCACTCGCGCCGCTCCAGACGCCGCCGCGAGTATGCGGAGCTCTGGTCCCGAGGGATGCAGCCCGAAGCACAGCGGATCGCAACGCAGCGCCGGGGCCCCCTGGGCGACCGCCTCGTTCAACGCGTCCTGCCAGTGTGAGAGGCCCGGATGCACGACCGGCACGGGTCGCAGCCGTGCGTGGGCCCGGCACGTCTCATACAACCAAGCGTTCCCTTCCACCGGATCGCGCCAGAAAAGCCCGGGCAAGTGGGTCACCCAGGCCACGTCGATTTCCACCCGGTCCATCGCGGCCAGCAGCGACGCAGGGGCGGTCCCCGGCACGCGGCTCCACGGATAGGCGCCGAGGAAGGCGTTGACGTCGATGCGCATCAATCGCCCGGGAAGCTGTCAGGGGGGAAGATGTGCGCGGCGTTCTTCCACGCGACGAGGTCCAGGTCGGCGGAGGGAAGCAGGTGCTCGAGATGGCGCAACTTTGCCCAGCCCGTTTCCATGGTGATGTCGCTGCCCCACACGAGGCGATCGGCGCCCGCGACGGACAGGCACGCTTCGAGCATACCGCCGTCGACGCCGCTGCCGGACAGGTCGAGGTACACGTTGCGATGGGGGCGCACGACGGCCAGCGTGTGACGCCAATCGCCGCCCCCCCCAATGTGGGCCAGGATGAAATTCACCTCCTGGTGCCGCTTGGCGAGCTGGCACAGCTCCGCGCCATCGGAGGCTTCCTGGCCCGGCCAATCGCGTCTCCGGCTCTGCCAGATGTGGTGCAGGATCGGGAGGCCCAGCTCCCGGGCGCGCTGGCAGATCGGATCGAGCAACGGATCGGTGGCGCGCCGGCTGGCCGCGAGCTTGACCCCGATCATCCCGGCAGAGCGGCAGCGCGTGATTTCCGCGAGCGCATGATCGGTGTAGTTCGGATTGACACACGCGTAGCCCCGGATGCGGCCGGGATGCTCGCGCATCAGAGCGAGCGAGAAGTCGTTGCCGTACACCACGTCGGCCGGCGAGGGAAAGTAGGTGGGTGAGCGCCGGCCGAACGTGCCGAGCGTGGAGGTCACGTGGATGCCGATGCCGATCCGCTCGCCGGCGCGCAGCCGGCTGGCGTTGTAGTCACGCCAATCGGCACGAAGGCTCTGCTCCGGAAAGAAGTGGGCGTGGACGTCGATCAGCATGAGGGAATTTGAGGCGGCCCGCGCGGCGACGCTACGCCGACCTCAGCACCTCGTCCAGGATCCCGAGGGCCGTGTCGATTTCCGCCGTACCGTGCGCCAGCGACACGAAATTGTAGGCCGACCGCTTGAACAACAGCCCCCGCCGGGCGCAGGCCGCCGCCACCGAGCGGGAGACCTCCTCGCTCGCGAAGTGCAGGAAGCACATCTCCGCCACGCCCCCTACCCCGGTGAGGACGTGCCGGTGCTCGTGCTGGAGGCGATGCAGCCCATGGAGGAAATCGGTCCCGACGCGGTGCAGGTGCGCGCAGACCTGTTCGGCCTCGAACACCTCCAGGGTCGCCAGTGCGGCGGCGAGGGCGACCGACTCGGTGGCGAGCGTGGAGGAGATCCACGTCCGATTCACGCCCGCCATGACGTCCGCCCGGCCACCCACGGCGGCCAACGGAAAGCCGTTGGCGAGCGCCTTTCCGATCACCATCAAGTCCGGGACGACCCCATAGCGCTCGGTGGCCCCGCCGACCGCAAGCCGGAACGCCGTCTTGATCTCGTCGAAAACGAGCACTGCGCCCGCTTCCTGAGTCTCGGCGCGCAATATCTCGAGCCATTCGCGGGTCGGCTCCGAAACGACTACGGGCTCGACGACCACCGCCGCGAGCCGGTCGCGGCGAAAGCGGATCATCTCCCGCGCCCGTTCCGGATCGTTGAAGGGCAGCTCCGCGAATACCGCACGCGTCGCCTGTGGAACGCCCTCGACCCGCCCCTGGCACCAGTCGAGCCACCCGTGATAGCCGCAGCCCAGGACCTCTTCGCGCCCGGTGGCGACGCGGGCGATCCGGACCGCCGCGGCGACCGCCTCCGCACCGGTCTTGAGGAACCGGATCCGCTCCATCCAGGGAAGCCGTCGCGCCAGCGCCTCGGCGAGGGTCTCTTCCTGGACGGGAGGCAATGGACCGACCACGCCAGCGGCGATGGCGTCGCTCGCGGCGCGGTTCACCACCGGGTGCCCATAGCCCAGGGCCACGGCCCCCAACGCCATCACGTAATCGAGATACTCGCGCCCTTCCACATCCCACACGCGCGCTCCCGCCGCGCGCACCATACGGGTAGGCAGGGCGGGATCGTCGCCCGTGCCGAACAGCGCGTCGGGGCGCTTACTGCCGGTCGACGTGAATCCCGGAACGCGCCAGTCGCTCACGGTATTTCACCACCTCGATGGCCATCGCACGCAGCAACTTTGCCTCACGCTGGTCGAGCGGGACGCGGTGCACGATCTCGCGCACCGTTCGCATGATATGCTCGCGATCGCGGATCTTGAAGAATTCAATCGCCTCGAGCGCCCGCTCGGTGTCGTCGAACAGCCGCTCGATCTCCGCCACGGTGGCCGCGTCCGTGGGACGGCGCGGCTCCTTGAAGGGGCGTTCCTCCTCCCCGCGCGCGAGCGCCAGCTCGTACAACATCACGACGACGGCGTGCCCCAGGTTGAGCGAGGCGTAGGCGGGAGTCGAGGGGATCGTCACGATGCGGTGACAGCGGTCCAGCGCCTCGTTCGCGAGCCCCTTGTCTTCCCGGCCGAACAGCAGCGCCACGAGGCCGGTACGGGCGGCGGCCAGGGTTTCCTCAGCGGCGGCACGCGGCCGCTGCAGGTTGCGCTTGGCCGAGCGGCCGCGAGCGGTGAACCCCACCACGTGCACGCAGTCGGCGAGGGCGCCGGCGAGGTCATCAAACAGAGCAACCCGCGAGACGATGTCGTGCGTCTGGTGCGCGATCCCTTCGACCCGGTGCCCGTCGTACTCGCGCGGGCTCACGAGACGGAGGTCCGTGAGACCGAAGTTCTTCATCGCCCGCACCACATGCGCGATGTTGACCAGATCCTGGGGCTCGTGGAGCACGACGACGATCATCCGACGAGCTCCAGCACGCCGAACCGTGCCGGGTCTTGCCGGTCGCCGCGCAGCCAGACCCAGCCGTTGCCGCCGCTCCACACGAGCTGCCCCGCCCGCCGCTCGCGACCCGGCAGCTGCTCGTTCACGATGAGGTCGAACGCCACCCGGCCGCCGACATGGGTGAGCAATCCCTCGGGCCACGCGAGCGCGAGCGTCACGCAATACCCTGTCTCCGTTCGCCGCCAGACGCCCCGGACGGTCTCCGGATCGCCGGCGGTGTCCGTGACCCGCCGGACTCGGAGCGCCGTGCTGCGGTCGTCGGGCACGACCAGAAACCCCGTGGCGGGCGACTCGGCAGCGGTATCCGCGAGATACACCTGGATTCCGTCGGAGTGGATGTCGTCCGGCTCGTTGTCCAGCCTCAGCGGCGGGGCACCGGCCCAGCGAAGTACCAGCTCCGGCTTCGTCACCTCCACCGCCAGGTAGAGTGCCGCATCGTCCCAGTTCGCGTGGCATACCGCGCCGAAATCTTCGCGCCCCCCGTACGGCTCCTCGCTCCGGCGGTACTGATCCTCCAGGTCGAGCCGCAGCGGCTCGGTCGTGTCGAAGCCGTCGGTGGAGCCATCGAGCGCCGGAGGCTCGTCGGCCCGCAACGCCACACCGGTGGGGCGACTCGGCGGCTCGAGATCGAGGAGCGCATCGACTCGGGGGGGGGACGACGCCGTTGCCCCCAGGGCGACGCGTCCGGCCGGACCATCGATCAGCCATTCTTTCCCGCCGAACCGGTGGCGGTCCGTGCCGCCGCCGGTATCGATCTCGACGATCTCGCCCCGCACCCGCACAGCGCGAACGGCGCTGCCGGCCACGCTGAACTCCAGCACGGTCACGAGGCGAGTATTGCGGGCACGCGTGCGCTGCACATAGAACGTCTGCCGCGGCCCGCCGGGATGACCGGGCCCTTCGGCGCGCACCAGGTCTCCGGGCGACGCAAAATGAACGTTCAGCGCTCGTCCATTGGCCGACAGCTCCAGGACCGGGGGCGAGGTCCCGGGTGACACAAACCGCTCGACGCGGGTGACGAACTCGCTGTCGGCGAGCTCGCCCGTCTGCCAGGTCGCACCGGAAACATCGCCGCGTCCCTGGAAATGCCACGGGACCTCGATCACCCGCTCCTCATTCCCAGCGAGATCCACTACGTCGAGGAGATAGCCGGAGCCCAGAACGATGGAGCGCGTTACGGGGCCAAAGCTGGCCCGAGCCCAGCCCCAACCCGCGCGCTCATCGAAGCCTTCCACGTGGGCTTCGCCGAGGGACTGCGACGCTTCGTCCACCCGCGGGGCGTTGTGGGCCAGAGTGGAGCGGTACCAGAACAGGTCGCGCGAGACGTAGGACCCGGTGCCGAAATCGGGGAGCCAGAGGACGCCGTCCGCATGCACCGTGAGATTGAGTCGGTCGGGGTGGCCGTGGCCGCCGCCGACCGCGCCGCACTCGAGGGACGCGTAGCGGCCGGCGGTGCGCAGGACGGCGAGCCCTTGCCCCCCCATGAACACGGTGGGCGGCGACCAGGGCTCGTCCGACGATGGGAGCTCCGGAGCCATATCGAGCAGCGACCACCAGGATAACTGGTGACGGGAGCAGGGAGCCGGGAGCAGGGGCAACGGTGCATCGTGCAGGTACGACTCGAACAGCTCCGGCCGGACGGGCGCGCTGCCGTAGAGGGCGCGCATCCACTGCGCCAACTCCTTCTCAGATGTCCCTGCTCCCTGCTCCCTGCCCGCCAACTTCCCCAGTCCGGTCTCCCACATCTCCAGGTACATCGGCTGGGCGAGCGACACCCCGAAGCGTGCATCTTTGCGCGCCGGGAAGGTGTAATCGGGCAGCGCCGTGAGCGACGGCGCCCGCAAGGCGGCGGCGAGTGCGCGGGCGAGCTCCGGCTCGCCCCAGAAGTCCATGCCGGCGAGCGCCGCCCAACCGGCCCCCGCGAGCATGCCGCGCAGCGCGAACAGGTGGTAGTTCTCACCTTCGTACCACATCCCATCCTCGCGATAGCCGCGCAGGTGGGCGATGAGCCCGGTTCCTCCCTGGACGGCGCGATGGGCGAGGTCTTCGTCCTCGAACCAGACCGCGATCGCGGTCAAGGCCGCGTTATTCCAGGTCTGCCGGTTGGAGAACCCTTCATCAAAGTCGCCGATCAGGTTCGCGGCTTCTTCGGCGACGCCGTGGACGGCGCGCGCCGTCTCGTCGTCGAGCCGCTCGGTTTCGCGCAGCAGCGTAGCGGCCGCGAGGTAGTTCAGAATCCAGATCGACTCGAGATACGTGGAGAAGAACAGCCGAGACGGACCCAGCACGTTGTCGCGGTTCGGGTAGCGGAAATACCGCTCGCCGTAGGCCCGGAGCAGCTCGGCGGCACGCCGCGCCGCGGCGTCCGGGGAATGATCGGTGAGCGCCGCGAGCGACGCGAGCTCGACGGCACGCTCGGCCAGCCAGAGGTGTTGGAACTTCGCCCACGCACGATGGTGGCGTTCGCTCGAAAAGCGCTGGCCGCAGAGGGAGCACCCGTGCGCGTCGGGACTCCACGGGTCGAAGGACAGCACGGTTCCATCCGCGGGACAGCGGCCGCCGTCCACCGACAGCAGCGCCTTCACATCGGGAACGGGCGGCAGGCGCTCGAGCACCGCTGCGTTGCGCTTGGCGATGTGGCCCGCCAAGGCGGTGAGGTCGGAAGCGGCACCGATCGACGCCCGACGCGCCGCGAGCTGCTCCGCCGTCACCACGCGCGCCCCCCCTCCCTGGCCCACCGCACCGGCAAGACCGACGCTCCCGCCTCCCGCGCCACTTCAGCCACGGCGGGACCCGGTCGGGGCGCGAGGAAGAACATGCACCCCCCCGCGCCCGCGCCCGCCGCCTTGCCGCCGAGCACGCCCGCGTCCCGCATTGCGCGCTCGAGCCGGGCCATTTCATCGGTGCACATGCCCCGATCCAGCTCCTGTTGTCGCATCCAATTCTCCGTGAGCAACGCCCCGATGCGGGCGAGGTCCGCCGCCCGGAGCGCTTCGGCCATGGCGAGGGCGATGTCTTTCATCGCATCGAGCGCTCCGGTGACCGCTCGGTCGCCACGCTCGTAGGCGCTCATCACGCGTGCGATCGTGTCGCCCGAGATCCGCGAGCGGCCGGTATAGCAGAGTACCACCTGCCGCTCCAGCGTCTCGGCGAACGCCGGGTCCAACGTGATCGGCTCGATGCCGACGTCGGGATCGCGGAAACTCAGCCGGTGGAACCCGCCCAACGCTGCCGCCAGCTGATCCTGCCGGCCCCCGGGGATACCCGCCTCGACCGTTTCCAGGCGCCACGCCCACTCCGCCAGCTCCCGCGCGTCGACCCGCTCGTGCCGTGCCGCGACGAGGCACGCTACGAGAGCCACGTCCAGCGCGCCGGAGCTGCCGAGTCCCGAGCCCAGGGGCACCTCCGAGCGACTGGCGAGCGTCAGATTCCCTTGCACCGGAAACATGCGCAGCCCGGCTTTCAGCAGGTTGAGTCGGCCGTCCAGCAGGAGCCCGCCCGAATTGGCGCATTCGACCGTTTCCCCCAGGTCGTGGGAGACGAGCCGGACGAGCGGACCGCCGAGCTTCAGCTCGGCCGTCACCTGAAGGGCGAGCGCCGCGTTGACGACGACACCGCCGGCGCGGGCCGAGAAGGGCGGGACGTCGGTCCAGCCCCCAGCGAAATCGAGTCGCACAGGGGCAGTGGCGTGGAAGGCTGTCGGGAGGTCGGTTCGCCTCACGGTGCCGTCCACCAGCGCGCCACGCTGACCAGCTCCCCGCGCACATCCATCGTGACCCCGCGCACCCGCCGGTTCATCGCCTGGACACCGCGCGCCAGGTACAGCCAAGCCGCCGCCTGGTGGTCCGCGAGCTCGTACTGGGTGGCAGTCGGGTCGGCCGGTGTGGGCACGCCCGCGAGATCGGCGATGGGCGCGAGGTAGCCAAGTCCCGGGTCCCCGGGGATCCCCATCACCGCCGCGGTGAAGTCATGCCGCGGCCCGTACACACGGGCCAGAAACGCTGACAGCTCGAGCTGGCGGATCGACGCGTCGAACCCGACGGCGGCGAGCCGGGCTTGGAGCAGCTGTTCTAGCGCCGCTTCGCCACTGCCGACGGTGAGCAACACGACACGCGGGTGCCGGCCCGCGAGCAACCGGCGGGCCGAGTCGGGGGCGAACGGCACCGGCGGCACCCGGACGTACCCGGGAAGGAACGCGGGGACGGGTCCATCCGCCTCCGCTCCGAATCCGAACAGGAATCCGTCCACAATCTCGTGCCGATCGATTGCCAGGGCGGCGGCACGCCGCACCGTCTCGTCGTCGAACGGCGGCTGCCGCGTGTTGAACACGACCCCGTACACGAAAATGAGCGGATAACTCAACACCGCGAGCGCCGGATTGCGGCGGGCGAATTCCGCGTGGGCGGCGTTGATGCCCGCGAAGTCGATCTCTCCGGAAGTCAGGGCGGCAAGTTTGGTCATCGGCTCGTCCACGACGACGACGATGAACCGGTCGAGACGGGGCGGACCGCCCAGCGCCGCGGGAAACGTCGGATTGCGCGCGAACACCCAGCGGCGGTGCGGCTCGTGCATCACGAAGCGGAACGGGCCGTTTCCCACCGGGTGCTCGTTCCATTCGGCTTCACGCAGCCGGCCGTGGGGCACGCGGTCGAGCAGGTGCGCGGGGAGAATCGCGAGATCGGTGAACACGTCTGGCAACCGCGGCTGGCCGACGCTGAAACGAACCACGACGGTGGTATCGTCGGGGGCGCGCACCTCCGTCACGGCGCCGAGATCCGCAAGCCGCGGGTAGCCCGTCGCCGGATCGCGTGCCGCCTCGAGCGTCCAGGCGACGTCCCGTGCCACCGTCGGGCGGCCGTCGTCCCAGGCAAGCCCGGCGAACAGGGTGAACGTCAGTGTCGTCCGATCGGCGGACCAGCGCCACCGGCGAGCCAGGTATGGCTGCGGCGTGAGCGTCGAGTCGTAGCGCACCAGCGTCGTGAGGAGCACGTAGCGCTGCACTTGCTTGGCGAGCGGATGCACGGTGAGCAGCGGATTGATACTCTGGAGGTCCGCGCCCGAGGCATACAGAACTGTCGCGCCGCGGCGGGTCGCGGCGCCGGCAGCCCCGCACGCCCCCGTCCCCACGACACCGAGCCAGCACAAGGTCCGGATCGCTCGACGTGTCACGCGCAGGATTCTAGCGGCGACCGCCCGGCCGCGCGAGATTGCCACATGCAGCGGATGCTCGCCCGCCGCGCGCTTTCGGGAGTCGCCGTCGTGGCGGGGGTCGTTACACTCACCTTCCTGCTGCTGCACGCGGCGCCCGGCGACCCCGCCGAACGGCTGATCGGTCCCACCGCCACGCCCGAGCAGATCGCGGCCGGGCGCCATGCGCTCGGACTCGACCGCCCCCTCATCGCGCAATACGGGAGCTGGCTGGTCCGCTTCGTCCGCGGGGACTGGGGCACGAGCTTCGCCTCCGGTCGTCCGGTCCGGACGATGATCGCGTCCGCCTGGCCCGCGACGGTCCGCCTCGTGGCACTCTCGCTCTTGCTGAGCTACGGGCTCGGGCTCCTCGTGGGCGCCGTCCAGGCAGCCCGGCACCGGCGCCCGCTCGACACCGCACTCTCCGTCGCGAGCGTGACCCTGGTGGCCCTCCCGGGTTACTGGCTCGGTTTGATGCTCGTGACCGTCTTCACCTACCTCCTCCGCGTCCTCCCCGCGTTCGGCGCGGCCGGATACGACGCCGACTACCTGAGCGGCTGGGCCCGCTTCGTCGATGGCGCGCGGCATC
>Ga0307281_10000057_pt1 | contig 24134 bp, 18 predicted proteins | sample ER_DNA_120_FD_194486 | JGI IMG/M metagenome (GOLD analysis project Ga0307281, IMG submission 194486) | Bulk soil microbial communities from the East River watershed near Crested Butte, Colorado, United States - ER_DNA_120 | ecosystem: Environmental > Terrestrial > Soil > Floodplain | place...
CCGACCGCCCGACCGCCTGTCCGCTTCTTGCCTACCGGCTCCTCCGCGAGGGTATTCCACGCCCCGCACGCATCGCAGCGTCCGGCCCACTTGGGCTGCTCCGCACCGCACTCGGTGCAGCGGAATACCGAGACGGGCTTAGCCACGGGCGGCCTCGGGCGGCGCGGTGCGATGCGACCGGTTGTCGAAGCGCGTGTATTCTTTTTTGAAGTACAGCTCAACCGTTCCCGTCGGCCCGTTGCGCTGCTTCCCGACGATCAGCTCGGCCAGCCCTTCGATGTTGTTGCCGTCCTTGTCGGTCGGGCCCTCGTACATCTCCGGACGATAGATGAAACAGACGAGATCGGCGTCCTGCTCGATCGCGCCGGACTCCCGCAGATCCGAGAGCTGGGGGCGGCGGCCCTCGCCGGTGCGTTGCTCGGGGGCGCGCGAGAGCTGCGACAACGCCACCACCGGAACATCGAGCTCTTTCGCCAGCGCTTTCAGCGAGCGGGAGATGTAGGAGATCTCCTGCTGGCGGTTCTCGACGCTCGACGGCCCCTGCATGAGCTGGAGGTAATCCACGACCACGATGCCGATGTCGTGCTCGGCCTTGAGGCGGCGCGCCTTGGACCGCATCGCGAGCGGTGTGAGCGCCGCCGAATCGTCGATCCAGATCGGGGCGGTGCCGAGCAGTCCCGCCGCCCGGGCCAGTTTGGGGTAGTCGTCGTCCCGCAGGGCGCCGCGCCGCAGCCGCTGGGCGTCCACCAATCCCTCGGAGCACAGCAGCCGCTGAACGAGCGCTTCCTTCGACATCTCCAGCGAGAAGACGGCCACCCCGACCTGGTGCTCGATCGCCGCGTGTTGCACGCAGTTCAGCACCAGGGACGTCTTTCCCATCGAGGGGCGGGCCGCGATGATCACCAGGTCGCCCCGCTGAAACCCCGCGGTCAGCCGGTCGAGATCGATGAAGCCGCTCGCCACCCCGGTGACGATGCCCTGCCCGCCCTGGAGCTGCTCGATACGCTCCATGGTCGGCCAGATCAGCTCTTTCAACCGCGAGAAGTCCTCGGAGCGGCGGAATTGCGCCACCTGGAACACCCGGTGCTCGGCGTTGTCGAGCACTTCGCCGGAGTCGCCTCTCCCCTCGTAGACGTCCTGGATGATTTCGGTCGCGGCCTCCACCAGGCGCCGCAGCACCGCCTTGTCGCGCACGATGCGGGTGTGGTACTCGACGTTCGCCGCGGTCGGCACGACGTCGATCAGGGTAGCGATGTACTCCATCCCCCCGGCCCGCTCGAGATCCCCCCGCTTGCCCAGCTCGTCGCGCAGCGTGACCGGATCGATCACGTCTCCGTGCTCGGTGAGGCTCACCATCGCCCGGAACAAGGTCCGGTGCGCCTCCTTGTAGAACATCGTGTCGTCGAGAAACTCGGCGCCCTTGAGCGCCGCATCCTGGTCGAGCAACATGGCGCCGAGCACGGCTTGCTCGGCGTCGTTGCTCCAGGGCGCGCGGCGCCCGGCGAAATCGAGATCAGCCGTCGAGGAGACGGTGGGCGATGCGGACGTCATCCCAGGTCGGTTTCTTCCAGTTCGGGTTGCGGAGCAACGCGGCGGGGTGGTAGGTGACGATGACCGGGGTGCCCCGGAACCGGTGCACCTTGGTTCGCAACGCCCCCAGCGACTGCTTCGTGTTCAACAGCGTCTGCGCGGCGGTGTTCCCCATGGCGAGGATCACTTTCGGCTGCAGGATCTCCAGCTGCCGGTACAGGTACGGCACGCAGGCGGCGATCTCGTCGTACTGCGGCGTGCGGTTCTGCGGTGGACGGCATTTCACCACGTTACAGATGTAGACCTGCTCTCGTGCCAGCCCAATCGCGGCCAGGATCTTGGTGAGCAGCTCGCCCGCCTGCCCCACGAAGGGCCGCCCCGTTTCGTCCTCGGTCCTTCCCGGTCCCTCGCCGATACAGACCAGCCTGGCGTTGTCGGGCCCTTCGCCCGGCACGGTATTCCGGCGTGCCTCGCACAGCCGGCACCGAGTGCACGACGCCACCAGTCCTGCGACGGCCCCCAGGGTCGCGATCTGCTGCAGGGGGTCCGCGGCGAAGAGGTCGCGCGCCGGTGGATCGTAGCTGATACCCGCCGGCGGGAGCTCGCCCGGCCTTGACCGGGGGACGCCTGACCCCGGGCGCGAGCCCGGGGTGGGGCCAAGATCGGTCCGCGCATCAGCTGGCTGGGGCACGACTGTAGGGGAATCCCCGGACGGCGGCAGCGCCACCGCGTCCGTTCCAAGCAGTCGCTGCTGTTCCAGGTAGGCGCGCGCCAGAGCCCGCCCGTCGCTCACGTCAACTCGTGCTCCACCGTCTCGAGGATTCGCTGCGCCACGTCCCGCTTCTCGAGCAAGGGAAGCTCCAGAGGCGCTCCCGATCGCCCGAGCAGCGTGACTTTGTTCGTGGTCACTTCGAACCCCGCACCGGGCTCTAGCGCGTCGTTCAGTACCACGTAGTCTAGCCGCTTCGCCTGCAATTTTTTCCGGGCCCGTGCGATTCCGTCTCCGGTCTCGAGCGCGAAGCCCACCACCAGACACCCCGGCGGACGTTTCAGCGTCGCGAGGATGTCCAGGGTCGGCTCGAACGCTAACGTGAACCGGCCGCCCACGCGAGGGCGTTTGCGGTTCGCCACTTTCGCCGGTCGGTAGTCGGCCGGGGCTGCGGCCATGAACAGGGCCGACGCACCGGTGAGCGCTTCCTGCAACGCACGCTGCATCTGCTCGGTCGTCTCGACCGCCACCACGTGCATACCGGCGGGCGGGGCGAGGGAGGTCGGGCCGGCCACCAGCACGACGTGTGCGCCGCGATCGCGCGCAGCTTCGGCGAGCGCCCACCCCATGCGTCCGCTCGATGGGTTGGTGATGACCCGGACTGGATCGAGATGCTCCCGGGTGGGACCGGCGCTCACCACCACCTTGCGTCCGGCCCAGGGCGAGTCGGCTCCGAATTGTCGCAGCACGGCGTGGAGGATCGTTTCCGGCTCGCTCATGCGGCCCGGCCGCTCGCTGGGACCCTCGGCCAGCGCTCCCGTGTCGGGGCCGACGAAGGTCCATCCGCGTCCGGCCAGCGCCGCCAGATTCGCCTGCGTCGCCGGGTGGGCGTACATGGCGTCGTTCATGGCCGGGGCGGCCAACACGGCGCCGCTGCGCGCCAGCAGGATCGCCGTCAGGAGATCGTCGGCCATCCCCATCGCCGCCCGCGCCAACAGCTGCGCGGTGGCCGGGGCTACGACGACCAGGTCGGGATGTTTGGCGAGACCGATGTGGGCGAGGGCGCGGTCCCGCTCCCACAGTGAGGTGAGGACCGGCCGCCCGGTGAGCGCCTCGAAGGTCAATGGACGGACGAATTCCGTCGCGCCGGCGGTCATCACGACGTCGACCGTGATGCCGTGCTCGCTCAGGCGCCGGGCGAGCGTGCAGCTCTTATAACAGGCGATGCCGCCCGACACGCCGAGCACGACGTGACGACCGGCCACCCCCATCAGGACTCCTGCCGCCGCCGCCGCACCAGCTTGTACCGCAGGTTGCCCTGCACCAGCTCGCCGAGCGCGCGGGTCGTGAGCTTCTGCTCGAATTCCACGCTGCGATCGCGGGGGAACTCGTTGACGAACCGCGCGAACTTCGCGGCCACGAGCACGCCCAGGTACTTGTTCTGGGTCTGGTTCGCGACTTCCTGCGGGGTCACAATGCGCATGGGTCCTCGTTCACTCCCAGGTATCGGTCCACTATGCCGGCGGCCGATGCCGCTCGGCGGCGCTCACCAGGTCCTCGACCAGCCGCACCAACCGCGGGGCCGGCGGGCGATGCGGTACCGCGCCGTCTTCATCGATGATCGTGCCCACTTCCGCAACCACCGCATCGAGGTCGTCGTTGATCACGGTGTGCTCCCAATCGAGCGACTCCCGGATCTCGCTGATCGCCCGGTGCAGCCGCTGCGCCAGGACGGCGACGGCTTCCGTCTCCCGGCCGACCAGGCGATCGATCCAGGTGTCCGGATCGGGCGGCAGCACGAACACGCTGATCGACTCGGGGGGCGGACACTCGCGTCGCACTTGCCGCGCCCCGTGCACTTCGATGTCGAGCAACACGTGCTTCCCGGTCGACTGCACCCGTTTCACTTCGCCCCGCAGCGTGCCATAGAGGTTGCCGGCGTACTCCGCCCACTCGAGGAATTCCCCCTCCGCGATCAACCGCTCGAACTCGCCCCGGGTGACAAAGTGATACGCGTCCCCATCCCGCTCGCCCGGCCGCGGCGGGCGGGTCGTCGCCGACACCGAGTACCCCACGTCGTTGCGCCGCTCGCGCAGCGCCTGAGTAATCGTCGTCTTGCCGCCGCCCGACGGGGCGGACAGGATGACGACTCGCGGCGTCACTCCAGGTTCTCCAGCTGCTCCCGGAACCGCTCCAGCTCGCCCTTCATCGCGATCACGGCCTGCGCAATCGTGGCGTCGTTCGCCTTCGAGCCCATGGTATTGGTCTCGCGCAACAACTCCTGCGCGAGAAACCCGAGCTGCTTGCCGACTGCCCCGCTTCCCGCCAGCGCCGACCGCACCGCCGCCAGGTGAGTGCGAAACCGCACCAGTTCCTCGCTGATGTCGACCCGGTCGGCGAGCAGCGCGATCTCCACCGCGAGACGCTGCTCGTCGACGTGCACTCCGTTTGCCAGCTCCGCGACGTGCTGACGCAGCCGGATGAGCTCCGCGGTCAGCCGCTCGGGCGCCCGCCGCTCGATCGTCTGCGCGCCTGCCTCGAGCGCGTCCACCCGGGCCAGCAGGTCCGTGGCCATGGCGCGCCCCTCGCGCTCGCGCATGACCAGGACGTCCGCCGCGGCACGCTCCACGATCGGCTGCACGTCCGCCCACTGGGCCACGGCGCCGTCGCCAGACACCGCCAGCACGTCGGGCTGCCGCGCGACGAACGCGAGGTCGGGCTCGCCCTTCAACCGCAGCGACTGCTTCAGTTGCCGCAGGGCCCGCACCACCTGTCGCGCACGCTCCAAGTCGAGCGTCACACCGGCCGCCGCGGCCGGCGCTTCGATCCAGCGCGCCGTCAGCGCGACGTGGCCGCGCTCGAGCAAGCGCCGCAACCGCTCGCGCAACTCGCCTTCGAGTCCGCCCAGGTCGTAGGGCAGCTTGAACTGCGGATTGAAGTAGCGGTGGTTGACGGTGCGGATTTCCACGCGCAGCCGCCCCTCCGCCACCGTCCCTTCAGCGGCGCCGAACCCGGTCATGCTTCGCGGCACAGACTTTAAGCTTAGTCGCTCGAAGCACTTAGGTCAATCCGCGCGGCGCTCAGTTTCGGAAGAACCACGATACGCCATAGTACTGGACGCGCTTGGGGTAGCCCAGCCCCGTCACGTAGCTGCCGCGCATCGCGTTGTAGTTGCGCGTCATCCAGTACGCCGTGAACTCCGCGATGCGCAGCTCGATGTTCGTCGTGACGAAGGTCGCGGGGCGCAGGGGGATCTGGACGCCGAGCGAGTCGCGGCCGCCCAGGTTGCTGCGGCTCCAGCTCTCCCCGGCCACCTCGCCCCGCAGCGAGAACACGCCGCTCTTGTACACCCGCCAGAACTTCGAGAAGAACGTCGCGGAGACGCGGGCGTGGGTCGGCGGCTCGAAGTCCCCGCCGCCCCGGATCGGATCGAAATACCACCCGGAGAGCTCGATCCCCGACAGCGGCCGTACCGCGAGGTAGGCCGAGACATACGTGCTGCGCGGCAACGGACCGAGGCTCGCGACCGGCGCGATCCCCGCCGCGAACCCGAGCGGCTTGAAGGGATCGCGTCGCACCTGGCCCGCTTCCAGCGTCACGCGACGACGGTCCCAGCGGACATACGCGCCGAAGTCGTTGGCCCATTGAAACGTGTCGGGCACCAGCGCCGCCTGGAAATCCTCCACCCGCGATGCTTCCGCCCGCAGCGAAACACCGAGCGGCAGGGCGAGCGCCGCGGCGAGGTGGGCGCGATTGCCGTGCCCCGAGCTCCCGTAGTACGACCGGCGTCCATCGGCGGAGAGCGTCAGCAACGGCAATGGCTGCCACGCCGCGTGCCCCTCCAGCTGAAACGGCCGCCCGGCGCCCTGGGCCCGTGCCGTGAGCCCCACCGAGGCGCGCGAACGCGTCTCCGATACTTCGAGGATCGCTTGATACAACGAGCGATCGGCCGCGAGCGAATCCTTCGTGATCTGGGTCCGCACGAGACTCAACGCGACCCGCTCGCCCAGCCCGTCGGTGCGCGTGGTGAAAAAGGCGCGCAACAAACCATCCTGGCGCCGCTGCCGCCACCCCTCCACGATGGTGCCCTCGCCACCGCGACTCCAGGCGGAGCTCAGCACCTGATACGCGACCCCGGCGTGCGGCGACGGCACGTACTCCACCTTGAGCCACAGGTCGACCGAGTTGAACGCCGTGGTGGAGCTTCCCACGGTGCCGTCGATGTTGCGGTAGTCGGCGGCGAGGGAGAGACCCAATCCCGACTTCCAGCGCTTGCCGAAGCCACCGCGGTACTGCGCGATGGAATTCACGCCCGTGCCGATCCGTACCTCGGTGCGCGGCACCGTGGAGCGGGGCCGCCCCGACACGAGGTACACGCGAAGCGTGGACGGCAGCACCTGCACCTCCACCCGGTCGACCGGGGCGAGCGGAATCCGCGCCGGATCGAGCCATACCGAATCACGTCCCAGCGGCAGGTACGGCACACCGTCCCAATAGACCTCGAGACCGAGCGGACCCTGCCCGCCGTACACCGGCACTTCGGCGGCCCCGAACCACCCGCCGCGGGCGACGTACACGCCGGGAATGCGGGCCAGGAGATCGGCCAGGGTGGTGATGTCGGACAGGACGAGGGAGTCGGAGTCGAACTCCCAACGTGTGCCCCGCGGCAGCGGACCCGGCGGGATCGCGCGCGCGAAGGTAGGCAGGAAGCGCTCCACCGTGTCGTGCGCGGCGCTGTCGGCGCGCAGCGAATCGGCGCGGGCGGAATCCGCCCGGGTGACGGGCGCTGGGGGAGGCTGTGGGGCGCGCGGCCGGGGTGGTCCGGTATCCGCCTGGGCCGCCGCCCGCCCACCCGCGACGAGTAGAGCCCCCGCCAGGAGGAGGCTCCGCGGCATCAGGCTCCGGCGCGCCGCAGCAGCAGCTCGCTGAACAGCCGCACGCCGAACGCGGTGGGCCCTTTGGCCTGGTGCGCCGACTCGATGTCGGTGTAGGCGGTCCCGGCGATATCCAGATGCACCCAGGGAAAACCCTCGACGAACTCCCGCAGGAACCAGCCCCCGGCGATGGCGCCGGCGCCACGACCCCCCGAATTCTTTACATCGGCGATATCGGACTTCACCAGATCGCGGTACTCGTCCCACAGCGGGAGCGGCCAGCAGCGCTCACCGGCGCGCTCGCCGGCGTCGCGCACCTCGGCCGCCAGCGGCTCATCGTTGCCCATGACCGCACACGCCTGGCTGCCCAGCGCGATCACTACGGCGCCGGTCAGCGTCGCGGCATCGATGACCGCGGCGGGTTTGAAACGCCGCGCGTACGACAGCGCGTCGCACAGGATCAGCCGGCCTTCGGCGTCGGTGTTCACGATCTCGATCGTCTTGCCGAAGTGACTCTTGATCACGTCTCCCGGCTTGACCGCGGTTCCGGAGGGGAGGTTCTCCGTGGAGGGCACGAGACCCACCACATTGAGTCGGGGGCGGAGGCGACCCAGCACGTCGAAAGTGCCCAATACCGCCGCCGCCCCGGACATGTCGTACTTCATCTCCTCCATGTTGGCAGCCGGCTTGATCGAGATCCCCCCGGAGTCAAAGGTGATGCCCTTCCCGACCAATACGACCGGCGCGGCGTCGCCCGCGCCGCGGTATTCCAGCACGATGAACCGCGGGTCCTGGACACTACCCTGGGCCACGGCCAACAGCGCTCCAAACCCTTCCGCACGCAACTCGACCGGGCCGAGGACGTTCACCGCGAGCCCGTGAGCGCCCCCCAGTGCCTTCGCCTGGTCCGCGAGATACGATGGCGTGCATACGTTCCCGGGCTGCATCTGCAGGCTGCGGGCGAGCAAATGGCCCGATGCGACCGCATCGCCCCGCACGCGGCCCGCCTCCGCCGGCTTCGCCTCCGCTGCATCCACGAACACGTCCACGCCGGCAATCGCCCCACGCACATCGTCGCTGGGTCGCTTGAGATCCACGAACGCCCAGCCGCCATGCGCCGCACCTTCCACCGCCGCTTGGGCGATGGCTGCCCCCGGCAGGCTATTGCGCGCCTCGGCGACGACGCCGAACGCGAACCGGCCCGTCCCCAGGCTGCGGGCCCGCTTCGCCGCCACGGCGGCCGCCCGCCGGACGGCGTTGCCGTTCACCTCGGCCGCTTTCCCCATACCGACGAGCAGGATACGACGCGCTTTCCCGCCGCCGTAGGACAGCAGGACCTCGTCGCGCTTCCCCTTGAAGTCTCCGCTGGCGAACGCGCGCGCCACGGCCCCGCCGCTCGCCTGATCAAGCGGCGCGAGCGCCGCCGGGACCGCGGTGCCAATGCCGACCGCCACCGCCAGGAGGGGCGTCTCGATCTCCGCGATCGGCTGTGTCGTCAACGTGCTGTTCATGCGAGGTGCTCGATGATCGCGTCGGCGAAGGTGGAGGTGGAGACTTCAGTGGCTCCCGGCATCTGCCGGGCCAGGTCGTAGGTGACGCGCTTGGCCCCGATCGCTCCCTCGATGCCGGCGATGATGGCGCGGCTCACCTCGGACCAGCCGAGCTCCGCGAACATCATGGCGCCGGAGAGGATCACGCTGCCGGGATTGATCTTGTCCAGCCCCGCGTACTTGGGTGCCGTGCCGTGCGTAGCCTCGTACACCGCATAGCCGTCCCCGACATTACCGCCCGGTGCCAGCCCGAGTCCGCCAACCTGCGCGGCACAGGCGTCGGAGAGGTAGTCCCCATTCAGATTGGGTGTGGCGAGCACCGAGTACTCTGCGGGCCGGAGTAGCAGTTGCTGGAACATGGAATCGGCGATGCGATCCTTGATGATCACGCGTCCCCCATCCCCCGTCCCCCGCCCCACGTCCGATTCCGGGATGGTACGATCACCGAACTGGGCCTTCGCGACTTCGTACCCCCAATCGCGAAACGCGCCCTCGGTGAATTTCATGATGTTGCCCTTGTGCACCAGGGTCACCGACGGGCGACCCGCCTCGATGGCGAATCGGATCGCCTTGACGACCAGGCGCTGCGATCCGAACCGAGACATCGGCTTGATCCCGATGGCGCTGCCCGCGCGGACCTTCTTCCCCAACGCCTCCAGGCGGGCGATCAGGTCGTTGGCCTCTTTGCTCTCCGCCTGGAATTCGATCCCGGCGTACACGTCTTCGATGTTCTCGCGGTAGATCATCACGTTCAGCTTGCCCGGCTCCTTCACGGGAGCCGGGACACCCTGGAACCACCGCACCGGGCGCACGCAGGCATACAGGTCGAGCAGCTGTCGCAGCGCGACGTTCAGCGACCGGATCCCCCCACCCACCGGGGTCGTGAGCGGGCCCTTGATCGCGACGCGATGCGCCCGGATCACGTCGAGCGTTTCCTCGGGCAGCCAGTTGCCCGTGGCCTTGAACGCTTTCTCTCCCGCGACGACCTCGCGCCACTCCACCGCGCGCTTTCCGCCCGAGGCCTTGCGGACGGCGGCGTCGAACACGCGGCGCGACGCGCGCCAGATGTCCGGCCCCGTGCCGTCACCCTCGATGAAAGGAATGATGGGGGTGTCGGGGACGACCCAGCGCCCGTCACGGTATTGAATGGGAGTACCGCTCATCACCTAGCCTCGCTTCCGGACGGGAACCCAACGGCGATTCATGTGCCCCACATACTCGGCCCGAGGCCGAATGAGGCGGTTGTCGGCGTGCTGCTCGAGCACGTGCGCGCACCAGCCGCTCACCCGGCTCACGGCGAAAATCGGCGTGTAGAGATCGAGCGGGATCCCCATGACGTAGTACATCGAGCCGGAGTAAAAATCGACGTTGCAATACAATCCCTTTTCCCGCCGCATCACGTCTTCGACGGTCCGCTGAATCGCGAACCACTGTGGCTGGCCGGCCCGGCTCCCCAGCGTCTCGGACATGCGACGCAGGTGCGCCGCCCGCGGATCCTCGGTGCGATACACGCGATGCCCGAATCCCATGATCTTCCGCTTCTGGGCCAGCGCGTTGTGGATCCACGCCTCGGCGCCCTCGGGGCTCTGAATCTCCAACAGCATCTTCATGACCTCGGTATTGGCCCCGCCGTGCAACGGACCGGCCAACGCGGCAGTCGCCCCGGTCACCGCCCCATGGACGTCGGCCAGCGTCGCCGCGATCACCCGCGCCGCGAACGTCGAGGCGTTCAGCTCGTGATCGGCGTGGAGGATCAACGCGACGTCGAAGGCGTGCTCGAGCTCGTCGTCGGGGGTCTTCCCGGAGATCAGGTATAGGAAGTTTGCCGCTAGCGACAGGCCGCGGCGCGGCGCGAGCGGTTTCTCGCCGTTGCGCAGCCGGTGAAACGTCGCGACCATGGTCGGCAGCTGGGCGATCAGGCGCACCGCCTTGCGGTATTCCGCCTCGCGTCCGTTGTTGCCGCGATCGGGATCGACGAACGCCGAAGCACTCACCGCCGTTCGCAGCACGTCCATTGGATTGGCGTTGGTCGGCGCGTCACGAATCACCCGCTGGACCACCCGGTCGATCTTTTGGGCTGCCTTGAGGTCCGACGAGAATCCCTTGAGCTGCTCCCGGGTGGGGAGATCGCCGTTCAAGAGAAGGTAGGCCGTCTCCTCGAACGTTGAGTGGTCGGCGAGATCGTTGATGTCGTAACCCCGGTAGATGAGCCGGCCTTCCTCGCCAAACACGTAGCAGATCGACGATTCATTGGCCACGACTCCTTCCAACCCGCGGGCTGCGGTCTGCTCGACGGCGGTGGGCATCGTGATGGAACACCCGTCCCTGGTTGGAGGTAAAGTCTGGAAACCGTGCAGTTTACACAGGCCGCCCCGGGTTGCGCCAGCGGCCACTCACGCCGTACACTGTAGGCCCGATGCGATTCGGATTGCGTCTGATCCGCCGCTGCACTCTGCTCGCGCTGGCCTGCTGGCTCGTGGCCGCGCCGGTTACGGTGTTCGCCCAAAACGCCGCCGCGTGCCGCCACCTCGCGATGCATCAGGGCATGCACGGCAGCGGACCGTCCAAGACACCCTGCTGGTGCGGTGACATGACGGGTAACACCACCCTACTCGCCCCGGAGGCGCCCGCGCTGCCGTCGATCGACGCGGCCATTCCGTGCCACACACCTCCCGTCAACGCTTGGCTCGCCCCACGCTCCGATTCACCTCCCGCTTCTCCGAGCTACGCCCCCACGCCCCCTCCTCCAAACGGACCGCGCGGCTAACGCGACCGCGTCGTTCATTCACAACCCGGCTTTCTTTGGAGGAAGCACCATGCGGGTCACGCTCTGGTGCGTCCTGGCGTGTGGCGCCGTTGGCACGGCGGCCGCGCAGGACAGCACCGTCACGTTCGAAGAATCGCGGGCGCTCACGGTCAGCGGTTTCGCCGTGGGCAGCTACAGCTGGGATCGCAACGCCCGCAGCAACACGTTCATCGGATCCAAGATCGCCCTCAGCGTGTTTCGTCCCTGGTCGGACAACCTCTACCTGTTCGGGCAGCTCACGACCAGCCTCGGGTTGGACGAGACGACCGGGGAGGAAGTGACCGAGAACGAGATCGACAACCTCGTCGTGAGCTGGACGCCGCCCGGCGCGACGTCCCTGAACCTCACCTTCGGCCGCTTCGACGCGCCCATCGGATTCGAGCGCGACGACGAACCCCTCAATCTCCTGCCGACCAACTCGTTCAACTTCCAGCTGGCCCGTCCTGCCAAGCTGACTGGCGCGATCGCCCGCTACGTCGCCTCGCCCGTCGTGACCCTGGCCGCCTATGCGGCGAACGGTTGGGAGGTGGCGATCGACAACAATCGCGGCAAGACTGCCGGCGTGCGGGTAGACCTCTTGCCGGCGGAGGGGATCGCCGTGGGCCTGAACGCGCTGTACGGGCCCGAAGTCGCGGGGACGGACGCCCAACAGCGGACCCTGCTCGCCGCGGACGCCACCCTGCAGCCCATGGCCCGGCTCATCATCGGCCTCGAGACGAACTACGGCCGCCAGCTCGCGGCCAGTGGCGGCGCGGGAACGTGGACCGGCGCGGCCGGCACGGTATTCTGGCGCCTGGGACGGTCCACCGGCATCACACTGCGCGGCGAGACGCTGCGGGACAAGGACGGCGTGATCTCCGGAACGTCGCAGACCCTGCAGTCATTGACGATTTCTCCCTGGTACTTCTACCGGGAAGCCCAGGAAGGAATCTTCTCCAACATCGAGCGCACCACCTTCCGCCTGCCGGCGTTCTCGCTCCGTCCGGCGCTGCGCATCGATCACTCCGACCAGCCGGTGTTCGACACCGCGGGCGGCTCCCTCCGGAATACCAACGTCCGGGGCATCCTCGAGCTCGTCTACCTCTTCTAGATCGGACCGTCCCATGCCCTACGACCTCGCCCGACTCGACCGGCGCGCCAGGTGGCTCATCACCTGCCTCCTCGGCACGTTCGGGCTCGCCTACCTGTTCGGTGGATGGATGGTGGCGCTCTACGCGGGCTTCACCCCCCAGCGCGTCGCCCGGACGTACGCGGGGCCGTCGCTGGTGGCCGCTCCCGAAACGACGATGGTGATGGAGCACACGATGCCGATGAGCGCGTTCGACGCTGGCGACACCGTGGAGGTCCACCTGGTCGATACGAAGCTCCTCGTCCAGGATACGCACGTCCATGTCCCGATGTACGGGGTGATCGCCGCTCTCTTGTCGGTCGTGGTCCTGGGATTGGGCCTGTCGCCCCGCTGGGGATTCGGGTTCATCACGCTGCTGTTCTCCGCCCCCTGGCTCGATTTCGCCGGGATGTGGCTCACCAAGTTTGCCTCACCACGGTTCGCCGTGCTCACCGTGGCCGGCGGTTTCGCGATGGGCCTCGGCTATACCATCGTAGCCGTCCTGGCGGTGCGGCGTATGTGGCTGATGCCTCTGGAAAGGACCGACCGATGAACAAACTCGTGCTGGGGGTCGTCCTCGCGCTGCTGCACATCACCCCGACCGTCGTGCTCGTCAAGCGCGAGGATGCCGTGAGGACCATCCTGCCAGCTGCGACCGGCTTCACCGCCCGTGAAGTCCGCCTCAGCGGCGCGGATGCCCATCGTCTGCATGAAGCACTCGACTGGGGACCCGACGACGGCCGGTTGACGTTCTATACCGGCCGTCGCGGTGCAGCCACCGTCGGATCGCTCACCTTCGTGCGGGTCGACACACCGCACGGACCGCTCGAAGTGGCGGTCGGGTTCGGCACCAATGGCGCCGTGTTGCGGGTCGAGGTCACCAAGGCCACGGTCGAAACCAAAGCCTGGGTGCTCGAGGCCGTGCGCTCGGGGGTGCTGGACCGCTACGCCGGCGTGAAGGGCGGTCCCGGCGCGGACGTGACCGCGGCGCCGAAGGGCCCGGCGCTTCCGGGGGGCGCGGCCACCTATCGGGGCAAAGTCGGGCAGATGGCCGCATACATGCTGGAGCAGATCGACAAAGGCGTGTTGCGGGCCGTGGTGTCCTGGGGGTGGTTCTACCGCGCGGGCTGAACCGGCCTAGCGGGCGTCGGCTTGGGCTGCGGGCGGGTCCTCCCGCGGCTCGGGGCCGACGACGGCGTTGCGGCCGGCGTGCTTGGCTTCGTACAGCCGCATGTCGGCCTGGTTGAGCACTTCGTAGCCGTCCATCCCGTCGGCCGGCAGGCTGGCCACTCCCACGCTGATCGTGACGGGGATGGGCTGCTGGCGGCCGCGCCCTCCGGCCACGATCGGCGGGATGCGCATCCGGATTTTCTCTCCCCGCTGCACGGCGATCTCGGGCCGGGTCTCGGGAAACAGTACCACGAACTCGTCCCCTCCATAGCGGGCCACGATCTCGCCCTGGCGCACCGATTGCTTGATGGCAGTCGAGACGACCTTCAGCGCCTCGTCTCCGGCGGCGTGACCCCAGGAGTCGTTGAACTGCTTGAACTGGTCCACGTCGAGCATGAGAATCGACAGCGGCCGGCCGTAGCGCCGGGCGCGCAGCGAAGCGTCGGTCAGCAGGTCGTCGAAGATGCCGCGGTTCAGGAATCCGGTGAGTTTGTCGCGCGCCGTCAGCCATTGCAGCTCGCGCGTGCGCAGGACGAGGGTGGTGCTCAGCAGGCCTGCGATGCCCAGCAGGATCAGCCCGGAGAGCTGATCTCCCCAGCTGAAGGCGCCGGAGGGGTTTCCCGGCGCGGCGGCGAGGGCACTGAGGGGCCACCGGGAGGCCATGAGGACCACGACGCCGTATTCGACGATCGCGGCGGCTCCCGTGACGGCACAGATGCGCGGATCAAAGCGCAGTGCCGCGGCTGCGATCGCGAGGAAGTACACCAGGAACACCACCCGGCTGTTGACGGCCGTCAGCGGCTGTCGCAAAACCACGAAGGTGCACAAGACCGCGCTCACCAGAGTGACGTCGAGCAGGCTCGTCGCGAATCCGACCGGCGGCGTGTACACGCGTCCCCGCGCCAACCGGTAGGCGGCGGCGGCGAGGGCGACGCCGAGCAACGCTCCCACGAGCCCCACGTACACCACTCCGCCCCCCGGCCGTTGCAGCACGTCGAGGAGTGGGATCACCAGGATGAGCACCGTCAACGCGAGCCGCGTGCGCGCGACCAACACCTCCCCGCCTGCCCCAGCCGCGATGAGTACCGGAACGGGAGGTTGCCAGAAGGCCCGCCACCGGCTGGGCTTGATCGGGAAGCCGATCGAGGCACGGGAAAACCGTCCCGCCCCGAGCGACCGGCGGGGCGGTTCGGGGATGGGCTGGGAGGCAGTCATCCGTCGCGGACTGTCACGCCCTACGCGCTCATCAAGTACGGTTCGTTCCAGGCGACTTCGAACAGCCCGTTGCAGCGGGTGCAGCGCATCGTGGTCGGTCGGCCTTCGAGCGGGGAACGGCCGCGGCACGCCGGACAGACGACGTACCGCTCCCCCCAGCTCGAGGGAAACCGCAGCGCGTGCCGCGGTGCCGGCACGACGCTCCAACGGCTGGGGGCGACCTGCTCGATCTGCAACAAGGTACGGGACACGGTCAGTGGATGGCGATTCACATCGAGCACCGCGTCCACGGCTCCGAGCCTGAGAATCCGATACCACGCTCCACGGCGCAACTTGACGTTGGCGTCGGTCTGTAGTCTGGCCCACTGTTGCGGCGTCATCGAGGTCCTCGGGGAAACGCGCACTAAAGGTCGATGGCGCTTGCGCGCGCGTCAAGCGCTCACGACGCGGGCCGTCGTCAGCTGCGACGACGGCCCGCATCCGTCTAGGAGACCCGCCGGCCGATACGCCGTCCGCCGGTGCCATCAATTGATGCTGAACGCATCGCTCAGATCCGACGTCAGCCCCGCCACGGCGGCGCTCAACCGGTAGGCGTTGTTCCCCGAGCCGGGGAGGTTGATGGTCAAGTCGGAGAATGTCGCCACCCCCGAGATGAGCGTCAGCGTCTTCGTACCCGACAGGACGGCACCGGCGGTGCCGCCCACGATCGACACCGTCACGCTCCCCACGAACGTCTTCACGACGTTGTTGAACTGATCGCGGACATCCACACTAAACGCCGGGATGGTCGCTCCGGCCAGGGTCGTAACCGGTTGGCTGGCGAAGTGCGCGGCGATGGCCACGTCGGCGTTGATCGTGAACGAGGCGCTATTGGCGCCGGCAGTGCCGGGCGACGCCGCGCTGAGCTTGTACCCGGTGCCCGCCTTCTGGATGCTGAGATCAGAATAGATCGCCACCCCGTTCACGGCGTTGACGACCGTCGTGCCGAATAGGAATCCGCCGGTCGCCCCGGTGCCGACGGCGATCGACAGGGTGATGGGACCGGTGAAGCTCGTGACCACGGCGTTGGACGCATTCAACGCCGAGACCTGGACGCTCGGGATGATCTGCCCCGCGGTCGTCGCGACCGGCTGGACGCTGAAGGTCAGGTGGATCGCCGCGGCGGCCGTGATGTTGAACGGCGAGCTGGTGGCACCGGTCAGGCCTAGCGACGTGGCCGCGAGGGTGTAACTGGTCCCGACGTTGTTGATGCTCAGGTTCGGGAACGACGCCACCCCGGCATTGACCGGCGCGGTCAGAGTGCCGGACAGGGTGCCGCCCCCCGGATTGTTGCCGATCGCCACCGTGATCGAGCCAGTGAAGGGTTTGATCGTGACTCCGCCCGCATCCTGGACCGCCACCTGGACGCCCGGTTGGATGATGGCGCCCGCCGGCGTGCTGACCGGCTGGACGATGAACGTGAGCTTCGTCGCCGTCCCCCCGACGGTGTTGAACGCGGCGCTCGTGGCCGCAGCGACGCCCGACGCCGAAGCACTCAGCTTGAACCCGGTGCCGATCTTGTCGACGCTCAGGTCCGCGAACGTCGCGACCCCGGCGACGGCCGCCACGGTCTTGGTTCCGGTCAATGTGGACCCGGGCGTCCCCGTACCGCCAACGAGCGCCACGGTGACGTCCCCCGTGAACAGCGTCAGCACGGCTCCGAGAGAATCTTTAGCGGTCACCACCACCCCGGGCGTGATGACGCCGCCGGCCGGCGCCGTGGCCGGTTGCACGGTGAACTCGAGCTTGTCCCCCGCGGTGATATCAAAGGTGGCGCTCGTCGCCCCGGTGACACCGGCCGCCGCAGCGGTCAGGGTGTATCCGGCCCCGGCGGAATCGACCGTCAGGGTCGAGAAGCTGGACACTCCCGCCACCGCCTTTACGACCTTGGTGCCGCCCAACGTGCCGAAGTTCGGGTTGAACCCGATCGCCGCCGTGATGTTGCTGGTGAACCCCGTCGCGACGTTGCCCTGCGCATCGAGCGCCGTGACCCGGACCGCGGGCATCACAGTCCCCTTCCGGGTCGACAGCGGCTGCGTGGTGAACGCCAGCTGCGTCGCGGTCCCCGGATTCACGGTGAACGGAGTGCTGATGGCATCGAGCAATCCGGCGCTGGTGGCCACGAGCGTGTAGCCCACGCCGACCAGGTTGATCTTCAGCGTCGAATACGAAGACACGCCGGACGACGCCTTGACGGTCGTGGTCCCGGTGAGCACCCCGCCCGACGGGTTCGTGCCGATCGCCATCAGAATGTTGTTCGTGAAGGTCGTGACGGTGTTGCCCATCGAGTCCTGCGCCGCCACCCGAATCGTGGGGCTCATGCTCACCCCCGCCACGACGGTCGCGGGCGGTTGCACGGTGAAGCCCAGCTTGACCGCGGGCCCGAAGGCGATGTTGAAGTTTCCGCTGGTGACGGAGGTGAGGCCGGTGGAGGTCGCGGTGAGCTTGTAGTTGTTGCCGCTCTTGTCGATGCTCAGCGTCGAGAACGTGGCAATCCCGCCCACGGTCCCGACCGTGGTCGTCCCGCGCAGGGTGGCCCCGCTCGTTCCGGTGCCGGAGGCGATCGCGATGCCGACGCTCCCGGCGAATGTCGGAACCGTGTTGCCGGCCGCATCCTGCACCGTCACCTGCACGGCCGGGGTGATCGCCGCTCCGGCCCCGGTGTTCACCGGCGCCACGGAGAACGCGAGTTTCGCCGCCACCCCCACCGCGACGTCGAACAGCGCGCTGGTCGCGCCGGTCGGACCGGTGGCGCTCGCGGCGAGCGTGTAGCCGATGCCGGCCAGGTCGATCTTCAGGTTCGAGAAGCTGGCCACGCCGGCCACGGCCGCCACGCTCTTCGTGCCCGACAGCGCCCCGCCGCTCGGGTTCGTGCCGATCGCCATCGCGACGTTGCCGGTAAAGCCCGTCGCAACGTTCCCCAACTGATCCAAAGCCGTCACCTCCACCGCCGGGGTGATTGCCACCCCGCCGGATGAAGCACTGGGCTGCACGCTGAAGGACAGCTGGGCGGCTGGCCCGGCGGCGATATCGAACGTGCCACTCGCCGCGTCGGGCAACCCCGCCGCGACTGCCGACAAGGTGTATCCGGTGCCGGTCTTGTCGATGCTCAGCGTGGCGAAGGAGGCGATCCCGCCAGCCGCCGCCACGGTCGCCGTACCCGAGAGGGTCCCAGTCGACGGGTTCGTCCCGATCGACACGGTGACGTCACCAGTGAAGCCTGGAACCGTATTGCCGGCCGCGTCCTGCGCCGTCACACTGACGGGCCCGATGGCCAGCCCGGCGACCGTGTTTCCCGGCTGCGCGGTGAACACCAGTTTGGCTAGGGCACCCACGGCGATGTCGAACGGCGTGGTCGTCGCATCCGTGAGACCGCCGGCCGCAGCGGACAGGGTGTAGCCCGCGCCGGCCTTGTCGATGTTCAGGGCGCCGAATGTCGCCACGCCGCTCACAGCCGCGACCGTGATGGTCCCGCCGAGCGTCGCTCCCGCCGTCCCGGTGCCGCTCGTGATCGCGATCGTCACGTCGCCGCTGAAGCCGGTCACGAGGTTTCCAAGCAAGTCGAGGGCCCGGATTTCGACCGCAGGCGCAATCGCGGCGCCGGCGGTCGTCGTCGCTGGCTCGACCGCGACGACGAGCTTGTTGGCCGGCCCGGCCAGGATGTCGAACGGCGCGCTGCTCGCCCCAGTCAATCCCGTCGACAACGCCAGCAGGGTGTAGCCCGAACCGCTCTTGTCGATACTGAGCGTGGCGAAGGCGGCGACGCCTCCCACCGCCATCGCGGTGCTGCTCCCCGACAAGGTGGCGCCACCGGTGCCGCTGCCCACCGAGATTCCCACCGCGACGTCGCCGGAGAAACCGGTGACCAGATTGCCGACCGCGTCGACGATCTGCACGGTGACGGCCGGGCCGATTGCAACCCCCGCCGTAGCGGAGCCCGGCTGTTGTCCGAAGACGAGGTGGTTCGCCGCACCGGGAACGACGTCAAACGCCGAACTCGTCGCGCCGGCCAGAGCGGCTGCCGAGGCGGTCAGCGCATAGCCCGATCCCGCCCGATCGATGCTCAGACCCGGAAACGTGGCCACCCCGGCCACGGCGGCGACGGTTGCCGATCCTGTGAGCGTTCCGCCGGCTGGGTTGGTGCCGATCGCGAGGGTCACGTCGCCGTTGAACGCCACGGCGGTATTGCCGAAGGAATCTTGTACGGCGACTTGCAACGCCGGCGCCATCCCGGTTCCCGCAACGGCGGTGGCGGGCGGCTGGAGACTGAAGACGAGCTGGTGACCGGCCGCGGCGAGGTTGTCGAACGCGACGCTCGTCGCGATGGTCAGCCCGGCGGCGGAGGCCGTCAACGTATAGCCCGTTCCACTCTTATCGAGCCGCAGGTCACCGAACGTCGCGATCCCGCCGACCGCCGCGACGGTCGTGGTACCCGATAGTACCGCGCCTCCGGGATTCGTGCCGAGCACGATCGTGACGTCGCCGGTGTACGTCGTCTCGGTATTCCCGGCGGCATCCTGGATCACGACCTGCACCGCAGGCGCGATCTGGCCACCGGCGAACGTGGTGGTGGGCGCGACGTCATACGCCAGCTGACTGGGCGGACCGATCGCGATATCGAAGGGGCCGGTCGTCGCGCCTGCGGTGTTGGCGGCGGATGCCACCAGCGTGTACGCGGTGCCGGCCTTGGCGATGCTCAACGAGGAGAACGTCGCTACCCCCGCGACCGCCCCGACGCTCGACGTCCCGGCGAGCGTCGCGCCCGCGGTCCCCGTCCCCGGGGAGATCCCCAACGTGACCACGCCGCCGAACCCGGTCGCCGTGTTCCCCATGTTGTCCTGGGCGGTCACCACGATGGCCGGAGCGAAGACCTGGCCCGCAACGGTGGCGCTCGGCTGGACGGAGATGATCAACAGATTGGCGGGACCCGGAGTGATGTTGAACGCCGTGCTCGCCGCGCTGGGGATCCCAGTCCCGGACGCGGCGAGGGTATAGCCGGACCCGACCTTGTCGATGCTGAGCGAGGCGAATGTCGCTATGCCGGAAACCGCAGCCATCGTCGTCGTGCCCGACAGGGTCGCGCCGGGAGCTCCCGAGCCGGCGGCGATCGCGATCGTCACGGCTCCGGTGTACCCGTCCGCCACATTCCCAAGGGCATCCCGGGCGGTGACGGTGACCGCGGGAACGAGCCCGCTGCCCGCAACGCCCGAAGACGGTTGCGTCGTGAACGCAAGCTGGCTCGCCGGGCCCGGCGTGATGCTGAATGTGGCGCTGGTCGCAGTCGTCAGCGACCCGGATGTGGCCTTGAGCCGGTATCCGACGCCGGTCTTGTTGATGCTCAGGGAGCTGAACGTCGCGACACCGGCGACCGCGGTTGCAGTGGTCGTACCCGCCAACGTGCCGCCACCCGGGTTCGTTTCGATGGAGACGGTCACGTCTCCAGTGAAATCGGCCACCACGGCCCCGTCGGCATCACGCGCTTCCACCACGACGGCGGGGGCCACCGCGGATCCCGCCACGACGCTCGTGGGGTAGATCTTGAATGCCAATTGACTCGCGCCCGGAGGGGGCGACGACGTGTCCTTGGCGCACGTGATGGCAAGCAGTGAGACGGCGATGGCGGCGAGGGCGAGCGCCGGTCGGCGCGGAAACGACTGCCTTGGGTCGGGCATCGTCGACAACCAGGTGGAAGGGGCCTCGATGAGCCACTTCGCACTTTCCGTGCCAAAGCACTTTACTCGCGGGCAGTTACACGAACGTCACCTATCGGGAAAGAACGCTTCACTCGCCTGTGGCGCCCGGGCTACGTGGAGTGTGGCAGATCGGCCGAAGTGTCGTCCGTGCTCGCCGCCAGCTTTGCCAGTTGTCATCTGCCCCCGCGCTGCGTGACTACCGTCACGTGCCGACCCGTCGCCACAGGGTATACATCACCCGGCCGCATGAGCCCCTGGCCCATCAGATGATCGCCGACTCGACTGGCCTCGCTTCTTCAATCACCGACTGATTCCCTCTGGAGGTGAGCGGATGCTCGCATCCTTACAGCAAGCGCTGCCGACGCAATGGCAGGACACGTTCCGGTTTCTCGCGTCGGGTTTCACATGGATTCTCGACTGGCAGGGTACCGCTCTCGGCTTTGCGGTCAGCGGCGCCAACGGCTGGGTCATCGCGCTCAAGAGCACGCTCATTCTGCTGCCCTGCGCGCTGCTCGTCGCCGGGCTGTGGTGCACCATGGCGTCCCTGTACACGCTGCCCTTCCGGTCGGGGCGTGGAGGTTTTCTGACCGCGCTGCTCATGTCCTGGTGGGACGCGGGACGGATGACCTGGTTCTACTGGGCCGGTCTGGTGCGCCTGATCCTGGTAGTAGTCGGCTGGGTGTGGAGCCTGCTGAAACTGGCCGGGTCGCTCCTGGCCCGCCTCGTCAAGTTCATCGTGACGAGTCCCTTCGCCCTGCTGGACTGGGGCACGCGGCAATACTTCCAGCCGGGCGTCCCCTGGATCGCATTCCTGCTCATTCTCCTGTGGTCGGCCCTCGAGGCGACGGTCTTCACATTCACGCTGCGGCCCACCCTGACGGAAGTGCTCGCCGACTTGACCGGGTCGGAGCTGTCGGGCTGGGCGGTGACGCTCATCCTGTGGCCGTTCCTCTTCATTCTCATCTCGGGGAGCTTCGCGGCCATCCAGGCCCTCGCCGAGGCGATCCGGACCAAGAAGACCTCGCAGATCATCTCCATGGCGCTGGTCGAGTCGTTCGTGATGTTCTTCGAGGTGATGTTCCTGTATCGCGAGCTGATCGACGCCATTACGCCCTGGATCGCGCAGCAGACGGGATTCCAGCTCGGGTTCTTCTCCACGCTGGCCATGGCCTCCTTCGGCTGGATCGGGGTGCGCGCCATGACCTGGTTCCTGTTCGGCCGATTCGGCACGCCGGCGCTGCTTGGCATTCTGGCCCGCCAGAACATTGCCGGTCCGCAGCGCGGTGGCGCGACGCTCGAAGTGCAGTCGGCCGAGTTCTGGCGAGGCCCAGTGGCCGCGCTGAAGGCGGAAACCGAGTGGTTCAAGCGGGAGGCTCGGGAGACGTTCGAGCTGCTGTCGCTTCCGGTGCTCCAACTGCTCGCTGCCGTCGTGAATTTCGCCGTCGTGGTGATCCTGGGCCGGCCCGCGTTCACGCTGCCGTTCCGCAACCTGGAGCAGGTGCTCGCCAACACGCCGCAGTTCGCACCAGGCGCCCGCCATCCCGTGCCCGGAGCGACCGCATGACCCGGACCGGCGCGCGACTCGGCGCGCTCGCGGCCACCGTCCTGCTGCTGGGCTGTGGCCGATCCGAGCCGGCGGCGGAGACGGAGGTGAAGCCTGCGGCGTCGACCCTCGTGCTAGGTATCGACGTGAGCGGCTCGTTCCGCGACTCGCGGTTGTATGACGATGCGGTGGATTTCGCCGCCCACTATCTCTATGCGCATCTCAACGGGCTAGGTGGGTTGCGCACTCCGACGGCGCTCTTCGTGGGGTCGATCGGGGGCGCCCGGCCGGGAGAGCCAAAGCCGTTCCATCCGATCAACGACTTTCAGAATCGCTCCGTGGACCAGATCGCGGCGGACCTGCGCACCTGGTTTCCGTCCACCGACGCCTACACCGACTTCAATGCCTTCTTCTCCCGGGTATCCGGGCTGATCAAAGAGCGCGGGCTGATCCTGGCCCCGCTCAACGTCGTGCTGCTGAGCGACGGCGTACCCGACATTGCGCCGGGCACGCGCCTGGGCGCGGGAGAAACGCCCTACACCCGCATCGACCTGACCCCGCTCGAGTATCTCTCGCGCAGCGTCACCGTGCGGCTGCTGTACGCGAGCCCCACGGTCGGGGAGGATTGGAAGCGGAAAGTGCGCCGCAAGCGCGTGCGCCTCTGGACTGAGGAGGCCCAGGTGATGCGGGGTTGGCACATGCAGGTCCAGCCCGACGTGCCGCTCGAGCATCAAGCGACACTCTGGAAGTGGGTGCAGGACAACGTGGATTTCCGAGTGCGGACAACGAACCTTTTCTGACCGTCAGGGGCGGCGCCCAGACATCGGGCGCCGCCCCTGACCGCCTCAGAAACTCGTTTCGAAGCCGAGGCGGATAGTGCGGCCCTGATTGTTGAACCGATACGCGCCGAAGAAGGACTCGTAGAACGTGTCCAGCGCGCGCGTCTGCTCCGCCAGCGTGTACTCGCCGTTGCCGTCCCCGAACCGGGCTTCCACCCGGCGCAGTGCCTCGCAGTTCACCGGCTTGCCCCACCCCTGGCAGCTCACGTTCAGATCGATCGTCGTCCCGTCGGCTTCCAACGCCGCCGCCTGCCCCGCTTCATCCAGCAGGCCCGCGAACTCCGACGACAGCGTCTTCGTCTTATGCACGCTGTTCACGACGTCGCCGCTCTCGGCGAACAGATCGATGATATTGGTCCAGTTGAACAGGTTGCGCACGTCGGCGAACGCCGTCACGTCCAGCCGCCCCACGCGCAGCCCCTTGTTCAGCCGCAGGTCCACGTACTTCGTCCACGGCAGCACCGAGGCGTTCAACGGCTCCGCCGCGCGCCCGCCCAGCCCGAAGTTCAGATGGTCCGCCCCCTGCCCGTCCCCGTTGTTCACCAGTCGGGTATAGGGCAGGCCGCTCAGCACCCGCACCGTCGAGAACACGCCCACGTTGCGCAGGATCGCCCCCACCGTCGTCCCGTGCCGGTAGTCGTTCGGGAACGACAGCGCCAGCGCCGCCACGAAGTTGTGGGTCCGGTCGTCGTTGGTGCGCTGCGCGGCCTCCGGCGGCGGCGTCCGGTCGCCCGTCAACCCCGATACCTGTCGGGCGAACGTGTTGAGGTAGGAGAGCGGATCCGAGCCCGTGTTCTTCGACACCTGGAACGTGTACGCCGCCGACACGCTGAAGTACGACGCGAGCCGCCAGTCGAACTTCGTGTCGATGCCCCGGCTGTTCCCGAAGTCGCGGTTCGTGAGCACGTCGACGTTCAACGTATCGCTCGCCGACCGCGGGTCCGGGAACGGCAGGACGCGCGCCGCGTAGTCGGACACCTTGTCCTTGTTGTACGCCGCCACGTCGAGCACCAGGTTCTGGCTGAACGCGTGCCGGACCCCGAACTCGAACAGGATCG
>Ga0307281_10000058_pt1 | contig 23083 bp, 20 predicted proteins | sample ER_DNA_120_FD_194486 | JGI IMG/M metagenome (GOLD analysis project Ga0307281, IMG submission 194486) | Bulk soil microbial communities from the East River watershed near Crested Butte, Colorado, United States - ER_DNA_120 | ecosystem: Environmental > Terrestrial > Soil > Floodplain | place...
CCCGCTCGATTTCGGTCCAGCGCTCGGCCAGAAACGCGAGATCGCCGGTCCAGGCCGCGTAACGGCCGGCCAACAGCAGATACAGGGGCGTTGCGTCCGCCGCGTCATAATGCGCCAGTCCGCTGGTGGTGTACTCGTGGATCACCTTGCCACTGACGTCCTGCGAGGTCCCCAGGAAGCGGAGCACCAGACGGCAGCTGGCGTAGTCGCCGGCGGCCAGCAAGGCGAACGCCGTCCAGCAGGCATCCCGACCGAAATACCAGGCATAGCCGGGACGCCCGTCCTCCCACCCGGGACGTGACGGCGCGTACCCGGCCACGAGGGAGCGCCCGATGCCGGGCGTCTCCACGAAGCACGCGTCCAAGCGGCTCTTGGCCCACTCGAAGGCCCGATTGAGTCCCTCATCGGGTGAGCGAAGCCGGACGAGGTGCTCTTGTACCTGACCTTCGTGTCGCAGCCGCTGCGCCGACAGCCCGGCGACGCCGCGTCGGCCCAGCGCGGCCACCGCACCATCGAGCTCCGCACGGGACGTTCCCCCCAGAACGGCGATCCGGAAGGGGGCTTCGAGCGCGACGCGCAGCTCGCACACCAGGGTCGGCCCTTCCTCGGCCGGCCGTACTCGCCATTCGGCCGGCCCGCCCACCACGAACGCCGCCCGTGGGAGTCCCGTCGAATCGGTCACCAGCAGGGCGGCACCGTTCGGCGCCCGGCGATATCGCAGATCTCCGCCCGCGCCCGCGGGATACGGCCAGGTGCGGCGTAGGTCCACGCGCCAGCTGAGGACCAGATCCGTCGGCGCCCGCAGCCCCCGCGCGCGCCCCACCTTCTCCGGCCGGTAGTCGAGCAGCACGATCGGGTGGTCCAGCGCAGTGGTCACCGTCTCTTCCACGATGCGGGCACGGCTCACGAGATGCCGCTGGATGAGGAGCGGCGTGATCTGCACGTCCCGGATCAACGGGGCTTCACCACCGATCGTCACCGAAAAGTCGCGCAGCAGCCGGTACGGGTGTGACCAGATCTCCCGGATGCCGCGCTGCTCGCCACCCACCACGAGCACGCGCCGGCCGGCGAGAGTGATGGCCTCGTCGGCCAGCGCGCGGCTCGCGACGTGCAGCGGGGATTCGAGGCCGGGGAGCGGCCCGTCGAGCCGGACGCGGTCGGGGAGCACGAGGTTCGAGTCTTCGTACGCTGTGACCCCGGGCTGCGGCCAATACGCAACCGGGGCGTCGCGGCTCTGGTGGGGCACGCCCTGTCCGGCGATCGCGTTGGCGAGGAGCGTGTGGAGTTGGCGGGTCAGCAGGCGGTCGCGCGCGGCGGGGACCACGAACGCGCCGATGCAGAGCACCCCACCCTCACCGATCTCGTACTCCCAGGCGACGATGCGATCGGCATTGAGGTGAACGTAGGAGCGCTCGCACGCGACGACGCGGCCGCGCCGAGGGCGTCGGCCGCGCGCATACACGGTCCGCACGAACCGCTCCCCCTCGCTGGGCGCCCACACATAGGTCCCCTGGCCCAGCCGCTCGAACAGCGGATGGGGCCCGAATGCCGCCAGCCCGCGCACGTGCGGGGAGGCGCCGAACTCGTCGTCTTCATGGCGCCACCCCCGGACCGCCGTGTCGTTCGGACCGTCAGCCTCCAGCCCCAGGGCGACCACGCCCGCCGCGGCTCGTTGAGTGAGCAGGAGGCGCCCACCTCGCTCCACCCACGGCATCACCACGTCGCCGGGCAGCGGCGGGGGCTCGTCGTCGGCATGCACCCAGAGGAAGTCGTTGCCCTCGAGCGCCTCCGACCAGTGCTCGGGGGAGAGGCGACGCGGCTCGACGTCGGGGAGTGAGGTCAGCAGCTCCCACGCGGCGTCGGCGCCCGGGCCCACGGCCAGCAGCGCGACCCGCCGCACGTCAGAAGCCCACAGTGAGCGGCTCGCTCACGAGCCCGCGTCCCGCGTGACGCCCATCGACGCGCACCCGGAACTCCCCGCGGGCGATCGTCACATCCACCCGATGCCCGGCGACCGGCAGCCCCGTCACCCGCGCGGCCGCGACGCCGAGCGGCAGCGGCTGGACGGTGAACCCGGTGTCGCCGTGCGGGAGCACACCCAGCAGATGGGAGACGATCGAATCATTGATCCAGGAGTGCTGGTAATCGTCGATGCCCCGGTAGCGGCTGGGACGCCCGGTCAGCGGATGGTAATGCTCGAACGCGTTGGGGCGATCGGGCCGGCCCGCGTCGGTCATCATGCGCGCGCAGCGCCGCAGGAGATGGCCGAGACGTGGCGCCCACTCGGGCCGGTGGGCGCGCACCACACGCGCCAGGGCATCGACCAGATGTGAGTTGGTCATCGGCCAGACACGGCCGTTCCAAGGACAGAGGTGGCGCTTGCCTTTCCATTCCGCGTCGGGGTTGAACCGCGCATCGTCACGACTGGCGGACGGCACGGGGAACGGCGTCCAGAACCCCCGTGGATCGAAGAGGTGGCGGCCGAACCCGGCGATGTGGCGCGCGTCGGCGAGGTCGGTCGCATACGGATAGAAGCACACGGCAGCTTTCACCTCGGTGCGTCGGCCGTCCCGCGGATTCATGTCGCTGAACAGCTCCAGCTCTGGCGCCCACATCCCTTCCCGAACCGCGTGCAGCGTGTGATCGGCCGCCGCCCCCCATTGCACGGCCGCGCCCGGCTCGAACTCCGCCGCCAAGAACGCGAGCGCGCGGTACAGGCGGTAGGCATATACCGTCACGTCGACTCCTTTGAGCCGGATCCGGTTCGCCCATTCATCACGGTCGGCGGCGTCGTCAACGGCCTGATAACGGGACGTGTACTCCTGTCCCGTTTCCTGCTGGTCCACCACATCCACCATGCCGCTGTCTTCCCCATCTCGTGTACGACGCAGCCAATCGGCATAGCGGGCCAGGCCCGCGTAGGCTTCCGATCGCAGCGCCGTATCGGGGTGGACGGCATCGAGCGCCAGGAAGGCGCCGCCCCAGTCCGCGTGGTAGAAATCCGGTCCCGCGAGATGGTCGGCGGGGATCCGGCCGGGCAGCGCTCCGTCGGGGCTTTGGTGATCGAGAAAGGTGCGGAGCACGCCGCGCCCCCATGCCGGGTCCGGATGCCACCGCAGCTCTCGCAAGTGACACTGAGCACTGTAGCTGATCGGCGTATGGAAGTAATCGATGCCCTCGCACACAGTGCGATGGCGGTAATTCGGCCCTGCACCCGCCGCGATGGCGTTCAGCCGCAAGCCGTACCACCGGTACCACCAGTGGCGGTCGAGATAAGGGTCGGAGCAGCGAAACTGCGGCACCGCCGCGAAGTAGCGGCGCCAGTCGTCCGTCGCCGACCGGGACACATCCGCGCGTCGAGGCACCGGTTTGGCCGGCGGCCGCCCGGCACCGAGCGCCAAGGTCAGGGAGACCGCGAACGACGCCGAGCCTCTCGCCGCGATGCGGAACCGGCGTTGCAAGCCCAGAAAGACGACGCCGCGCGGGTCGAGGCCATCCAGGTGCAGCTCGCAGCGCAGCCGCCCGGAAGTCACCCAGCGATCCCAAAACGGCGTCAGCTCGAAGCGGGGATGCAGCGTGCCGACATTCCCTTGCGAGCGGTAGCCGGCATGGGAGTGGGCCGCAGGGGTGAGGGCGAGCCCGGCGCGTATCGTCGCCCGGTGTCCCTGGCGATCCACGACGGTCCGCCGAAACCGCAACATCCCCTGCTGCATCGCGACGTCCTCGGCCGCGAGGGCTTCGCCCTCCACGGCTGTCCACGCAATGACGTCCAGGATGAGCCGTCGCCGTGCGGGGTTGCGGACCTCCCAAGCGGTCGTCAGTCCACCGCCCGGCGCGCAGCGCGTCTCTCGGGCCCGGAGGGGTCCGATCACGTGCTCCACGGTGAGTGCCGCAGGCGTCCAGCGGCGTGAGCGGCAGCGCGCGGCGAGCGGCTCGCCCGCCACGACGAAGCTCACCGTGCATCCGGGGGCGACGGCGTACTGAAAGAGGTGGGCCTCGTCCCAGAAACCCGGCGCGTCGAGCCAGCGCGGAAATGGCGGCGCCCAAACCAGCCCGTCCCCCGCCCCCAGGTACCACTTGTCGGGCCGGGCGAGGAGCTGGAGGGCATCGGTCACAACGACCGGATGACCTGGAGGAGGTCGCTGTCGTCCCGCCGGTCTCCGAGCTTGGCTTCCCGATGGAGCCAGCGCACGACGCCCTGCCTGTCGATCAGAAAATAGGCGCGGCTCGAAAAGAATTTGTCCTCGAGCAGAGTACCGTAGCGGCGACACACGTCGCGCTTGAAATCGCTCAGCAGGTCCTGCCGCATGGCGTACTTCGTCCGGTATTCCTTGAGAGTCGGGACGGAGTCCACGCTGATGGGGAGCACGACCGTATCGGCACCGGCGAACTGTTCGTAGTCCTCCGTAAAGGCGCAGTTCTCCGCCGTGCAGGTGCTGGTAAACGCAAGCGGGAAGAACGCGAGCAGCACGTTCTTGCGACCGCGGAAGTCCGACAGGGTGACATCCGTGCCGGCGGTCGACGACAGGGTGAAGTCGGGCGCGGGGTCTCCCACCGCGAAGGGGCTGCTGGTCGTATCGGGCACGCGTGGGCTCCGGAGCGGCGGGTACCGGGATGAACCGGCCGAAATGTCGTCGCGGGAACTATCCGCCGCAACGCCGGCGTTTGATTTCCTGGACCGGCGCGGCCATACTCCCTGCCGTCCGTCGTCCTCAGCGATCCCCGACCTACTCGATCCCGGAGTGCGTTTCGCCATGCCCCATACCTTGCCCCCCTTGCCGTACGACTTCGGGGCGCTCGAGCCCCACATCGACACGCAAACGATGCAGATCCACCACGACAAACACCATCAGGCCTACATCAACAACCTCAACGCCGCGCTCGACAAGCACCCCGAATGGCATCAGAAGAGCCTCGAGGATCTGCTCCGCGGTATCAACGGCGTGCCGGAGGAAATCCGGACCGCAGTGCGCAACAACGGCGGTGGGCATCACAACCACTCGCTGTTCTGGACCAGCATGGCCCCCAAAGCGGGGGGCGAGCCGAGCGGCAAACTCGCCGAGGCGATCGACAAGGCCCTCGGCGGCTTCGCGAAGCTCAAGGAGGCGGTGACCGCCGCCGCGACGACGCGGTTCGGCAGCGGCTGGGCGTGGCTGGCGCTGCGCGGCGGGAATCTGGAAGTGTACTCCACCGCCAACCAGGACAGCCCGTTGATGGACGGGAAGACTCCGCTGCTCGGGCTCGACGTGTGGGAGCATGCGTACTACTTGAAGTACCAGAACCGGCGGCCGGACTATGTCACCGCGTGGTGGAACGTGGTGAACTGGGCGGAAGTCGGGAAGCGATTCGAAGCCGCGAAATAGAGTTCAGCCCCGCCGAGCCGCGTTACATCAGCGGCTCGGCGCTGACCGCCGCCGTGCCGTCTCCATCGTAGCGGACCACCACGCGCCAAGGGCGGCAGCACACCTGGCAGTCCTCCACGTACTCCTGTAAGGAACCGCCGCCCGGGTCCAGGGCGATGGTGTTCGGCTCCCCGCAGTGCGGACAGGCGACCGCGGCTTCTCCATCCGCGGTGCCGTCTCCCAGAGGAAACTCGTCGTCCAACGGATCAGGCAGATCGAGCATCACCGCTGTCGTGTCGCGCGCTTACCGATGCGCATAGTTGGTGGTCTTCCCGGCGCGATCCCACGCCACCACGTTGTAGGGCTCCGCTCCGGGCCCTTCCATGCCGGGCGAGCCGGTCACCATCCCCGGGACCGCCAGCCCCACGAGCGGGGGATGCTCCGCGAGGAGCTTCTGGATCAGGTCCGCGGGAACATGTCCTTCGATCACATAGTTGCCGACGCGCGCCGTATGGCAGGAGCCGAGGCGGAACGGGACCCCGAGGCTCCCCCGTACCCCCGACATGTCGTCGGTATCGTGCGCCACGACCGTAAAGCCGGCGGCCCGGAGGTGGACGATCCACTTTCCGCAGCAACCACAAGTCGGGCTCTTGTAGACGGTGACTATGGGGACCGCAGCGGCGGGGGCGCGCGTGAGGGCTGCAGCCGTCAGGACGGTGATCGCCGCACCACCCATCGTGGTCAGCCGTCGCACCGTCGGGTTAAACGTCATGGGAAGCCTCCTCAGTGTCGTGGACCCTGCTTTTGGTCGCACCAAACCTATAGGACGCGAGTGAAGAAATCATGATTGCCCGGGTGAACACGACCGGGAGCGGCCGAACGGGGTCACGGACCCGCGGAGCGCAGGGCAATCGCGTCGAAGCGAAAGGTCAAGCGATCGGCGACATGGACCAGACCGCCAGGCCCGCCATGGTAGGGGTGAATCCCGAAACTGGTCTGCTTCACGGTAAAGGTGCCGCTGGCTCTGAGTGTGTCGGGCCCGGGCGCCACCCGCACGTCCACCGAGACCTCCCGCGTCTGGCCCACGAGCGTCAGGTTGCCCCGCACGCGGAACCCACCGGGAATCGGCTCCACGGCGCGCGAGACGAACCGGATCTCGTGGTAGTGGGCCACATCGAGTACGTCGCTGCGCATCGCGGCCGTCACCTTGCGGATCTCCGCGGTGTCGGGCGGGGTGGTCACCTCGAGACTGTCCGCCAAAGCCACGATCTCAACCTCCGACTTGGCCGGGGCCGCCGGATCGTAGGTGACGTGCCCGCGAATCGCATTGGCGCGGACGATGTGGTCGTGTCCGACGAAGGAGAAGAACCCGGCTCGGAAGACGGACACCTCGAACTGGCTGTGCGGGGAGAGCAGGTACGTCGCGGCCGCCGGTGTCTGCGCGGCGGCCGTGCCGCCGAGGAGCAGGAAAGCGACGCTGCAGGCCTTCATACGCGGACCGGCCGCTCGTAGGGCACGATGTGCTCCCACTCGCTGGCATCGGAGCGCGCAACGACAGCGACTACCGGATCCGTCGTGCTCAGATTGAACACTTCGTGTGGGACACCGGGCTCGATGAAGATGAAGTCGCCGCCCGCATTCTCCACACTCCGACTCAGCCCCGGCCCATACTCGTGCCGCACCCGCCCTTCCAGGATGTACAGCATCACCTCGAACCCGACGTGGACGTGGGCGCGGGCCACCCCACCGGGCGGGATCGTGGCGACGTTCATCGACAACGCCCGGGCGCTGACGTTCTTCGCCGACAGCCCCGTTTTGTAGTGGATCCCGTTCCAGTCGCGGCACAGCGCGCTGCCCCGGATCACGGAGATCCCATCGTCCCCTTCGACATTGCGTTTCAGATCTTGGTCCATGTGTCCTCCTACCCCAGCGTTACGGAGTCAGTTCGGGTCACCCGTGGTCGATTGGCGCGCCTGCGGACCCCGCCACCTCCGACGATGTGAGAGGCGGCGGGACTTGAACGCCCAGCCAACTGGCCACGAACGGGAGCGCCCACCCTTGTACCAGCGCCGAGACGAGCACGACGAAGAACACGACGTCGAACAGCACCTCGCCCCGCGGGAACCCGACCATCGGTGGGAAGGTGGCCAGGATGATCGGAACCGCTCCGCGCAGCCCGACCCAGGCGACGAACGCCAGCTCGCGCACGCTGAACCGGAACGGGAACAGGGCCATGGCCACCGCCAGCGGGCGCGCCAGGAAGATGAGCACGCCCGTGATCAGCAACCCCTGCCCCGCCACGTGGCCGAGCCGGCTGGGAAAGCAGAGCAGGCCCAGCATGATGAACATGGCGATCTGACAGAGCCAGGCGAACCCGTCGTGAAACAGGAGAATGCCGCGCTGATACACCACGCGGCGAGATCCCAGCACGAGGCCGGCCAGATAGACGGCGAGGAAGCCGCTGCCCCCGAGGGATGCGGCGAGTCCATACGTCAGCAGGGCCGAGCCGCCGGCCAGGACTGGATAGAGTCCTGCGGTGCCGAGGTTGATCCGATTGAGGAGGACGCCGGTTCCGTATGCGACGGCGATCCCGATCACCGCACCGATGGCCATCTCGCGCACGAAGAGCCAGACGAGGCCGACGCCGAGCGTCCGCTCTCCGACCAGCACCGCGAGGAGGCCCAAGGTGAGGAACACGGCCATGGGATCGTTGATGCCGCTCTCGATCTCCAACGTGCCCGCGAGACGCGGGCGTAGGCTCACCCCGCGCTGGCGCAGCACGGCGAAGACCGCGGCGGCGTCCGTGGACCCGACGATGCTCCCCAGGAGCAGGCCCTCCAGCAGGCGGAGGTGGAGCAGCGCGACCGCCACAAGACCCACGACGGCCGCCGTGACGACGACGCCCACCGTTGCCAGGGACAGCGCGGGCCACACGGCGCTCCGCAAGCTGTCGGGCGGCGTCCGCAAGCCCCCGTCGAACAGAATGATGACGAGGGCGATCGTGCCCAGCGCGTTGGCGAAGTGGTAGTCCTCGAACGGGATGCCACCCAGGCCCTCGGAACCGGCGAGCATGCCGACGAGCAGGAACAGCACCAGCACCGGGATACCGAACCGGGTGGCGAGTTTGCTGGCGGCGATACTGGCGACGAGTAGGATCCCGCCGACCAGGAGTAGCGTCTCGACGCTCCACATGGCGGCCGCTCCCATTCACTCCAGGCGGAGCCGGTAGCCCACGCCTGCTTCCGTCTGGAGGTAGCGGGGTCGAGTCGGGTCCTGCTCGAGTTTATGTCGGAGCTGGGCCATATACACGCGCAGGTAATGCGTGTGCTCCACCGCGTTGGGGCCCCAGACCTCGTTCAGCAGCTGGCGGTGGGTCACCACCTTTCCCGCATCGCGCACGAGCGTGGTCAGCAGCTTGTACTCGGTCGGGGTCAGGTGGACCTCCGCGCCCCGCGCGAACACCCGGCGGGCGGCGAGATCGACCCGCAGCTCATCTACCGCAAACGCGGGCTCGGCCGGCGCCGCCGCCCGCGCGGCGTGCCGCAGGGCGACCCGCAGCCGGGCCAGGAGCTCGTCGGTGCCGAACGGTTTGGTGAGGTAGTCGTCGGCGCCGGCATCGAGGGCGGCCACCTTATCCTGCTCCTTACCGCGCGCCGAGATCACGACGATCGGGGTGGCCGACCACTCACGAATGCGCCGGGCCAGATCGATGCCGTCGCCATCGGGGAGGCCGAGGTCGAGCAGGATGACGTCGGGGCTGCGGGCGGTGGCCTGTGCCAGCCCCTCGCGGGACGTGGTCGCTTCCACCAGCCGGTAGTCGTGGCTTTCCAGCGCCGCCCGAAGGAAGCGACGCATCTGAGGCTCGTCTTCGATCAGCAGCACCAGCGGGGCGACTTCGGCCATGCGGCGAAGCTAGCCCGTCCGCGGGGACCCCGCTCCTTCGGCGCGCATGGCACGCACGCGCTCGACCGCGATCGCCACCTGCCCCGCGAACGCCTCGAGCACCTGGCGCACGACCGGTTCGCGAAAGCGCCCTGGCTCGTCCGGCTGGACCGCGAGCACCCCGTGGCGCCCGCTGGCGCCGACCAACGGTACGAATAACACGGGCACCTCGGGAAAGTTCACGGTGCCGTTTCCGGCCGGCTGCCATAGGTCAAAACTCCACTGCGCCGTCGCCTGCGCGTGCTCGTCCAGCGCGAAGCCGGCCATCGCGCCCGCCGGCGGCGCCAAATGTCCGGCGGCATCCCGCAGCAGGATCTGCACCTGCGCCGAGAACGCCTCACGCCCATGCCGGACGATGACGTCAGCGAGGGTACCCACGTCGGTCGCGGTGAGCAGCTCGTGACTCATGGCGTACAACGTCGCCGTGCGCCGCTCGCGCTCGAGCGCCGCGTCCGCGTGCTCCCGCAGGCGGCTCGCCACCGTGCTGATCGCCAGCGCGGTCACGAGCATCACCCCGAACGTGAGCACGTAATGCAGGTCGGCGACCGCGAACGTGAATCGCGGCGGCACAAAGAAGAAATCGAACAGCGCGATGCTCAGGAACGCCGCGAACATCGAAGGCCCACGGCCGAACCGCGACGCGACCAGTCCCACGGCGAGCAGGAACAACATCGCGACGTCGGTCACGGAGAGCAGCGCCAGGATCAGGGTGCCGAGTGCGGTGCACGCGGCCATGATGAGCACGACCCATCCGTACGCTTTCATGCGCTCTCCTTGGCTTCCGCCAATACCGGGATGGCCGACCCGCCCGTGACCGGCAGCGTGAAGCGGAATACAGCTCCCCCGCCGGGACGGTTCTCCGCCCAGATACGGCCCCCGTGCGCCGTGACGATCCCGCGGCAGATGGTCAGCCCCAACCCGATGCCGCCCTGCGTCCCGGCGCCGGCCGCGCGGTAGAACTTGTCGAAAATTCGTCCCTCCTCGCCCGGCGGCAGGCCCGGGCCGCGATCCGCCACATCGACGCGAACGGATCCGGCCGTCGCCACGGCGGAGATCTCGATCGGGGTATCGGGCGGCGTGTACTTCACCGCGTTCTCGAGCAGATTGACGAACACCTGCTCCATGAGCACGGCATCCAGCGCTACGAGCGGCAGATCGGGCGGCAGGGTCACGGTCACCGGGTGGCCCCGCAGCCGATCGTCGAGGCGGATCAATGCCACGCCGACGACCTCCTCCAGCGGCTGCAGCTCCTTCTGGACTTCGAGCGCTCCGCTCTCGACCCGGATCATGTCGAGCAGGTTGCCGATCAACCGGTTCATCCGGTGCGCTTCCTCGAGGATCGTCTGCAGCAGGTCGCGACGGGCCGCCGAGGAGAGCGCGCTCTGCTCTTCGAGCAGCGAGCTCGCGGAACCGGTGATCGCACCCAGCGGCGTCCGCAAGTCATGGGACAGCGACGACAACAGCGCCGTGCGCAGCCGCTCGGCCTCGATCTCGAGCTGCTCGTGCTGCGCCCGCTCGGCGAGCATGGCACGCTCCAGCGCCAGCGCCGCCTGCCCTGCGAAAGTCTCGATCAGACGCTGCAGCGTGGGATCCTCGAAGCGCGCGGGATCGCCGGGGCGCAGGCCGACCACGCCAATCGTACTCCCCGACGCGACGAGCGGCAGGTAGAACGCCTGCGAGGCCGGCAGCGTGTCGGTGCCGATCCCCGCGACGTGACTGCGCACCAGCACCCAGTGCGCGACGCTCAGTTCCTTCTCGTCCATCGGATACGCCGCCGGGACGCCCACCGGTACCTCGAGTCGGTCGCCGGCGCCCGGGAACAGGAACTGCACGCGGGCATCGAAGGTGTCCTGCAGGTGGCGCGAGGCCACGCGGGCCAGATCCACGAACCCGCGCGTCGCGGCCAGCTCGCGGCTCATCGCGTACAGGGCACCCGTCCGCCGCTCGCGCAGGCGGGCGGTCTCCGCCTGCTCTCGGATGCGCAGGGTAAGGCCGCTGATGACCAGCGCGATCGCCAGCATCACGATGAACGTCAGGGCGTAGCGGAAGTCGCTGAACGCGAACGTGTAGCGCGGCGGCACGAAGAAGAAGTCGAACACCGCGATGCTCAGAAACGCGCTGAAAATGGATGGACCGCGACCGAAGCGGGACGCCACGATGCCGGCGCCGAGCAGATAGACCATCGCCACATCGGTGACGGAGAGGGACTGGAAGACGGCCGCCCCCAGCGCCGTGCAGACGCCCACGACCGTCCCCGCCCACAGATAGTCGCGCCACCCCGCCCGCTGCCCCACCACGCGCCGCCGTAGCGCTTGCCCCTCTGCCGCGTCGCCCGTAATGACATAGACGTCGATGTCACCCGAGCCGCGCACCAGGTGATCGAGCAGCGACCCGAAGATCTTGTCGCGCCAGCGCCCGTGCGTCGGCTTTCCGGCGACGATCTTGGTGACGTTGTGAGCCCGGGCGTAGGCCAGCACTTCGTCCGCCACACTGTGCCCGCTCAATGTGGTGGCCTGGGCCCCGAGCTCCTGCGCGAGCTGCAGGTTCTGCACGAGCGCTTCGCGATCTGGCGCGGAGATCGCCTGTCCCGGAGTCTCCACGCACAACACCACCCAATCACACTTCAGGCTCGTCGCCATGCGCTTGCCCGCCCGGATCAGCCGCGCGCCGGCCGGATTCGGCCCGATGCACACCAGGATGCGCTCACCCGCGGGCCAGGTCTCGCGGATGCCGTGCTCCTGCATGTAGCCGCGCATCTGCGCGTCCACCCGCTCGGCCGTGCGGCGCAGCGCCAGCTCCCGCAGTGCGATCAGGTTGCCCTTGCGGAAGAACTGGTCGATCGCCCGGGCCGCCTGTTCGGGCACGTAGACCTTGCCCTCCTGGAGGCGCTTGAGCAGATCGTCGGCCGAGAGGTCCGCCAGCTCGAGCTCGTCGGCCTGATCGAGTATCGAATCGGGGACGGTCTCGCGCACAGCGATCCCGGTGATCTGGGCGACGACGTCGTTGAGGCTCTCGAGGTGCTGGACGTTCAAGGTGGTGTAGACGTTGATCCCGGCCGCGAGCAGCTCCTCCACGTCCTGGTAGCGACGGCCGTGACGGGATCCGGGGGCGTTGGTGTGGGCGAGCTCGTCCACGAGAATGAGCGTGGGCCGGCGGGCCAGCGCGCCGTCCAGGTCGAACTCGTCGAGCGTGATACCGCGGTACTCGATCTGCTTCCGCGGGAGCAGCTCGAGACCGGCGAGCAGGGCCGTCGTCTCGGCACGACCGTGGGTCTCGACGACGCCGATCGCCACGTCGCCACTCTCGCGCTGCTTGGCCCGCGCCTCCTCGAGCATCGCGTAGGTCTTGCCCACGCCGGGAGAGGCGCCGAAGAAGATCTTGAGACGGCCCCGGGCCGCCCGCCGTTCCTCCTCGCGGACCCGAGCGAGCAGCTCCTCCGGATCAGGCCGTCGAGCGGTCATCAAGCGTAACCTAGCATTTACGGGGACGCGGTGCCCGCGCGCAGCGGCACCGTGCGGTCGAGATCGAGGTTGAGCAACAGGACGTTCACCCGCGGGTCGCCGAAGAACCCGAACTGCCGTCCCGCGACGTGCCGCTCGACCACCGCGCGCACTGCTGCGGCAGCGACCCCGCGCGCCCGGGCCACGCGCGCGACCTGCAGCCAGGCGCTGGCGGGGGAGATGTGCGGATCCAGCCCCGATCCCGACCGCGTGACGAGATCGGCCGGCACCTTCCCCCGCTGCGCGCCGTCGAGTCTCACCGCGCTGTCCACCGATTGCGCAACCAGGGTGTCGGCGAGCTTCACGTCCGTCGGCCCCTTGTTCGTGCCGCCCGACAGCGTGTCATCGTAGCCGGCACCGGCGGCCGACGGGCGCGAGTGGAAATACTCGGCGCGGGCGAACTGCTGCCCGATCAGCTCGCTGCCGATCACCTGCCCGCCCGGTGTGGTGATCAGTGAGCCATTCGCCTGGCGCGGGAAGAGCAGCTGCGCGATCCCTGTGATCACGCCCGGGTACACGACCCCCGTGATCAGGCAGAGCAGCAGCGTCAGGACAATCGCCGGGCGAAGTTGGTGTGTGAGCATGCTCACACCAACCGGAGCAAGACGAGCAGCATGTCGATGGCCTTGATGCCGGCGAACGGCACGAGGATCCCGCCGACACCGTAGATCCAGAGGTTGCGGCGCAGAATCGCCGCGCCCGATGCGGGACGCCAGCGGACGCCGCGCAGCGCCAGCGGAATGAGGGCGATGATGATCAGAGCATTGAAGATCACGCTCGCCAGGATCGCGGATTGCGCCGAGTGCAATCGCATGATGTTGAGCGCCTGCAGCACCGGATAGGTCGCCACGAACATCGCGGGGATGATGGCGAAGTACTTGGCGACGTCGTTGGCGATCGAGAACGTGGTCAGGGCGCCGCGGGTAATCAGGAGCTGTTTCCCGATCTCCACCACCTCGATGAGCTTCGTCGGATTGGAGTCGAGGTCGATCAGATTCCCCGCCTCCTTGGCCGCCTGGGTGCCGCTATTCATCGCTACCGCGACGTCGGCCTGGGCCAGTGCCGGGGCGTCGTTCGTCCCGTCGCCGGTCATCGCCACCAGCCGCCCGCCGCCCTGCTCCCGTTTGATCAACGCCATCTTGTCTTCGGGCGTCGCCTCTGCCAGGAAATCGTCGACTCCCGCTTCCGCTGCGATCGTCGCGGCCGTGAGCTGATTGTCCCCCGTGATCATCACCGTGCGGATGCCCATGGCGCGCAGCTGGTCAAAGCGCTCTTTCATGCCACCTTTTACGACATCCTTCAGATAGATCACGCCGAGGGCGCGGGCGCTGGCCGTTTCGCATTCCGCCACGACCAGCGGCGTCCCACCCTCGCGCGCGATGCGCTCGACCGCGCTCGCGACCTCGTCTGGGGTTTCTCCGCCTTGTTCTCGCACCCAGCGGCCCACGGCTTCCGCAGCGCCCTTGCGCAGCTGGAGCCCGGCGGCGTTGACACCGCTCATGCGTGTCGTGGCGGAAAACGGCACCAGCTCCATGCCCTGGCTCCCCTCGGCGAGGGGGCGCCCCCGCAAGCCGAATTGCTTCGCCAGGACGACGATGCTTCGTCCCTCCGGGGTCTCGTCGGGAAGCGAGGCGAGCTGCGCCCGGTCGGCCAGGTACTCTCGCGTGACGCCCGGCGCCGGCACGAACTCCACCGCCTGGCGGTTGCCGAGGGTGACCGTGCCGGTCTTGTCCAGCAGCAGCGTGTTGACGTCGCCCGCTGCTTCGACGGCGCGCCCGCTCATCGCGATCACGTTGTGCTGGATCATCCGGTCCATGCCGGCGATGCCGATCGCGGACAGGAGCCCACCGATGGTCGTCGGGATGAGGCACACGAGGAGCGCCACGAGGATCGGGATCGAGACCGCGCCGCCGGAGTAGATCGCGAACGGCTGCAGCGTGACCACCGCGAAGAGGAAGATGATGGTCAACCCCGAGAGCAGAATGATCAGGGCGATCTCGTTGGGGGTCTTCTGTCGCTTGGCCCCTTCCACCAGACCGATCATCCGATCCAGGAACGTCTCTCCGGGATTCGCGCTGATCCGGATGACCAGGAAATCGGAGAGTACCTTCGTGCCACCCGTGACCGCCGATCGATCGCCGCCCGATTCACGGATCACCGGGGCCGACTCGCCCGTGATCGCCGATTCGTCAACCGAGGCGACACCCTGGATCACCTCGCCGTCACCGGGGATGATGTCGCCCGGCGTGACCACCACGACGTCGCCCTTGCGCAGCTGCTCGGCCGCGACCAGATCGAACGTCTTCAGGTCGCGAGGGTTCTTGAGCCGCTTGGCGGTCGTCTGCGTGCGTGACTTGCGCAACGTGTCCGCCTGCGCCTTGCCGCGCCCTTCCGCCATGGCTTCCGCGAAATTCGCGAACACCACAGTGAACCACAGCCACACGGTGATCTGCAGCGTGAACCCGATATGGCCGGCCCCCCCGGCGGCGTCGCGCGCCAGAACAAGGGTCGTCAGCACACTCCCCACCAGCACGACGAACATCACCGGATTGCGCACCATGAGGCGGAGGTTCACGGTCTTCGCGAACGCGTCTCGGATGGCCCGTTGGACGATCGGGGGATCGAACAGCGGCCGCGTGGTCAGCCCCATATCAGAACAGCCTCCCCGCGTGCATCAGGAAGTGCTCGACGACCGGTCCGAGCGACAGCACGGGGAAGAACGTCAGCGCGCTGACGATGAGGATCACGGCGACGAGCAGCATAACGAACAGCGGGGTCGTCACCGGAAACGACCCAGCCGATTCGGCGACGATTTTCTTCTCCGCGAGAAACCCCGCGAGCGCGAGGAGCGGCACCTGCATCGCGAACCGGCCGATGAGTGTGTTGAGCCCGAGCAGTGTGTTGTAGAAGGAGGTCGTGCCGGTGAGCCCTCCGAAGGCGCTGCCGTTGTTCGCGGCCGTGGACGTGAACGCATAGAGAATCTCGGACAGCCCATGGGGACCGGCGTTGTTGCGACCCACGAGACCCGAACTGGTGGCCGACGCGATGGCCGTGAGCGTGAGGACGGCGGCGGTAAAGACGAGCACGTAGAGCAGCGCCATCTGCACTTCCGGTGCTTGGATCTTCTTCCCCAGGTATTCCGGCGTTCGTCCCACCATGAGCCCGGCGAGGAATACCGTGAGCACTACCATCACCAGCATTCCGTACAGCCCCGCGCCGACTCCACCAAACACCACTTCGCCCAGCTGCATGTTGACGAGCGGGACCAGGCCCCCGATCGGGGTGAACGAGTCGTGCATCGCGTTTACGCACCCGCACGACGCGTCGGTCGTCATTGTCGCATAGAGCGCAGAGTTGGCGATCCCAAACCGGACCTCTTTCCCCTCCATGTTGCCACCGGGATTGACCGCCGACGCCACGATGTCGACGCCGCGGGCGGCGTGGATCGGGTTGCCGCGCGCCTCAGCCCAGTACACCGTCGCGACGCCCCCGATGAACAGGACGAACATCGCGGCCCACAACGCCCAACCGTGCTTCTGGTTCTTGGCCATGCGCCCGTAGGTGTACGTGAGCCCGGCCGGAACCATGAAGATGGCCAGCATCTGCCAGAAATTGGTCCACGGCGTTGGGTTCTCGAATGGGTGCGCCGAGTTGGCGTTGAAGAACCCTCCGCCGTTGGTGCCCAGTTGCTTGATGGCTTCCTGGCTCGCTACCGGTCCCATGGCCAGCACCTGCTTCACACCCTCGACCGTCGTGACCGTGACGTAATGCGCGAAGTTCTGGATTACACCCTGCTGGACGAACAGCAGCGCGAGCAGCGCGCTGGCGGGGAGGAAGAGATAGAGTGTCCCGCGCACCAGATCGACCCAGAAGTTGCCCAGTTTCCCCGCCGAGCGGCGCACAATCCCGCGGGTCAGCGCCACGGCGACCGCGACGCCGGCCGCGGCCGACACGAAGTTGTGGAATGTCAGCTGGGTCATCTGCGAGAAATACGACATCGTCACTTCGCCGGCGTACGATTGCCAGTTCGTGTTCGTCGCGAACGAGGCCGCCGTCTCGAACGCCTGCCGGTCCGGCACCGCAGCCCGCAGCGCTGGATTGAGCGGCAGCAGGTGCTGCAGCCGCAGCACGACGTAAGTCAGGAGCATGGCGACCGCGCTGAAGAACAGCATGGATGCCGCATAGCGCGTCCAGTGCTGATCCTCCTCCGGGTCGACCCCTGCCAGCCGATACAGTACGCGCTCGATCGGTCGGAGCCACGTCCACGAGCCGTCGTACACCTTGAGGATGTAGAGTCCCACCGGCTTCGTGACGAGCAGCAGCACGACCGAATAGAACGCGATCTGCAGCCAGCCACTCACGGTCATCAGAACTTTTCCGGGCGGAGCAGCGTGTACAGCAGATACAAGAGCATCGCGACGGCCGTCAGGCCGCCGATGATCGTCTCGATGTTCATGACGCGCGGTCCTCGGTATCCTGCCACTTGCCCAGGTGCTCGCAGGCGCGGACGTAGGCGATCATCAGGGCGAAGAAGGCCACCGTCAGGGCGATGTAGGCGATGTCGTGCATGGGGCAACACTAGTGTTGTGAACATCAGGACGGCCTCAGGAATCCCGTCGCCGGTGTAAAGGCCGCATAAAGACCGCTATCTTGGTCCGGCATGACGCAGCCCCCCGTCGCCCCCGCACCACCGGACCGCGTCTCCGGCCTTTCCCCCGCTGCCGCTCGCTGGTCCCGTCCCGACGACGCGCTGCGACAGACCCAGCTCGACTCCATGAAGCGTCGAGCCACGGGACTCGTGCTGCTCGCGGCGGTCATCTTCATCGCCGCCCGGATCTTGGAGGCGACATTCCCCTGGGTGGGATACATCCGGGCGACGGCCGAAGCCTCCCTCGTCGGCGGTCTGGCCGACTGGTTCGCCGTCACCGCCTTGTTCCGCCATCCCCTCGGCCTGCCGATCCCCCACACCGCCATCGTCGCCACCCGCAAGGACCGGCTGGGCCGCACGCTGGGAAACTTCGTCCAGAACCATTTCCTGGCACGCGACGTGCTGGCCACGCGGCTGCGGGGCATGCGGATCGCCGAGCGGACCGCGCGCTGGCTCAGCGAGGTGGAGAACGGTCGTCGCATCGCCCGGGCCGTGGCCAGCGGGCTGGCGAAGACGCTGGAGAGCCTGTCCGATGAGGATCTCCGGGAGATGGTCCAGGCCGGCGTGAGCGAGCGGTTGCACGCCATCCGCGTCGCCCCCGCGCTGGGGCGGACGCTGTCGCTCGTCGTCGCCGGCAGCCAGCATCAGAACCTCTTGAGCGAGGCGGTGCGGCTCGCGGCCCAGACCATCTCGGACAATCGCGACTTGATCCGAGACCAGGTGCGGTCCGAGAGCCCCTGGTGGGTGCCCGGGGTCGTCGACGAGAAGATTTATCAGCGCATCGTCGCGGCGGTGGAGCGGCTGCTCCGGGACATCGGGACCAACCCGTCCCACCCGTTACGGGCCGCGTTCGACACCGCGTTGCGGGACTTCATCGACCGGCTGCAGCACTCGGCGGACGTGATCGCCCGGGCCGAGGCCATGAAGGAGGAATGGCTCCGCGATCCTGCATTCGCCCGGCTGTCGGATCAGCTATGGGAGACCACGCGGCGGGCGATCCTCGGGTACGCGACGCGGGAGGATGGGGCCTCGCCGGGAGCGCTCGAGCGCGGCATCGCGGCGTTCGGGACCGCAGTGCTCGCGAACGAAGCACTGCTGGCAGAGGTGGACGACACGGTCGTGGATCTCGTGGCCTCGGTGGTGGAGCAGTACCGTCAGGAGGTGGCAGACCTGATCGCGCAGACGGTTGCCGCGTGGGACCCCGAAGCGACGGCGCAACGCATCGAGCTGGCGATCGGCCGGGACCTCCAGTTTATCCGGATCAACGGCACCCTGGTCGGCGGCCTGGTCGGCCTCGTGCTGTATACCGTCTCGCGCCTTTGGCCCTGACAACGCTCATCGCGATTCGAGGGACGCATGCTGGAAGAGCTCTACACCGAGAGTCCCGCCGTCCAGCTGTGGGAAGAATGGCCCGCGCTGTCCATGGCGCAGCGCGTCGACCGATTCAAGCAGCTGCCCAGCCAGGATGCGGACGACTTCTTCCTCAGCCTGGAGCCGCGGGAGCAGGAAACGCTGCTGCTCGCGCTGCCGCAGGGGGAGCAGCGCCTCTGGCTCCGCGTGCTGCCCCCGGATGATGCGGCCGACCTGATCCAGGAGGCGCCCCCCGAGGAACGCGACCGGCTGTTCGAGCTGCTCGACGAGACGACCCGGCGCGAAGTCCGCGCGCTCCTCGCCCACGCCGAGGATGACGCGGGCGGCCTGATGAATCCCCGCTTCGCCCGCATCCGGCCCGATATGACCGTCGGAGAAGCGTTCCGCTACCTGCGCAAGCAGTCCGCGCAGGTCGAAACGATCTACTACGCGTACGTGCTCGACGGTGAGCAGCGGCTGCTCGGGGTCGTCTCCTTTCGACAGCTGTTCCAGGCCCCCGAAGACGCCCGCATCGCGGACGTGGTGCGCACTGAGCTCGTCACGGTCCCCGAGCACATGGACCAGGAGCAGGTCGCGCGGCTGTTCCAGCAGCACGACCTCCTCGCCCTGCCCGTCGTCAACGACACCGGCCGCATGGTCGGGATCATCACCTTCGACGATATCGCGGACGCCATCCGAGAGGAGGCGACTGAGGACATCCAGAAGATCGGCGGCGTCGAAGCCCTCGAAGCGCCCTACCTCACGATCGACTTCGCGAGCCTGCTCAAGAAGCGCGCGGGGTGGCTCGCTGCGTTGTTCCTCGGCGAGATGCTCACGGCGACGGCGATGGCGCATTTCCAGCAGGAGATCGCGGCGGCGGTGGTGCTGGCCTTGTTCGTCCCGCTGATCATCTCGAGCGGGGGGAACTCTGGATCGCAGGCTTCCACCCTGGTGATCCGCGCCATCGCCCTGGGCGAAGTCCGCCTGCGCGACTGGTGGCGTGTGCTCCGCCGCGAGCTCGGCGCGGGCCTGGGACTAGGGGCGATCCTCGGGACGATCGGATTGCTGCGGATTCTGCTGTGGCAGGCGGTGGGCCACGTGTACGGCGTGCACTACTTCCGAATCGCCGCCACCGTCGGGCTGAGTCTGGTCGGCGTCGTGTTGTGGGGCAGCGTGGCGGGCTCGATGCTCCCCTTCATGCTGCGCAAAGCCGGGTTCGACCCCGCGAGCGCCTCCGCACCCCTCGTCGCGACGCTGGTGGACGTGACCGGGCTCGTGATCTACTTCTCGATCGCGAGCATCATCCTGCAGGGAGCGCTGCTGTAGTCCTCAGCCCGTCCCGGTCCGCCGCACCCCGGCGATCGCCACCACCCCCGACGGTGCCTCGGCCGCGTCCTCGGCTGCCATATACGCGTGAGGGTCGTGATACATCGCTCCGACGGGCAACCATTGATAGAGCGGTCCCAGGTCGCGGCGCACGCGGTCCACGAAGAACTGCGGCAGGTCGGTCGACTCCTGCTCGAAGTAGCGGCGGAACGACGGATCGCTGTCCAGCCGGCGCCGGATTTCCTTGTAATAGGCCAGCCGGCCGAACCCCTCGGACGAGATGGCGCGCACGACGTTCATCCAGCGCGGGATGGTGGTGCGCGTCGCCCGGAACCGGTTGGCAATCGCCCGCCAGGAGAAGGTGTAGTCGGTCAGACCGATCACCTGGTCGTAGAACTCCGGCCAGGCGTAATTCTTCGGCCGCACGTTCATGGCGTGGTTGTTGTTCAAGAAATGAAACGGGAATCCGAGCACCCGGCCGGCGCGCTGGTACTCCAGATTGAGCGGTGCGGCGCGACCGAACGCCGAGAGCAGCGAATAGCCGGGGAACGCACCCGGCGTCAAGTCCACGAATCGCTTGGTCAGCTCGAACGGCTCCGTCCCCGCGTCCCCGTCCAACCCCAGCACGAAGTTAGTCTGTACGTAGGGGAGGTAGCGCATGATCATGTTGACGTGATCGGACACCTCCCGCACCTTGTCGAGTCCGGTCCGGTTGCCGGTCTTCGACTTGTTCCCGAGGTCGTACCACGACTCGATCCCCGGCAGCACCGCTTTGAAGCCGTTGTATTGCAGGCGCTTGAGGTGGGATTCCTGCAGCAGCGACAAGCTGCTCTCCGCCACAAAATCGATGCTGTCGGGCGGCGCCGCGGCCTCGATGGCCTCCATGTAGTCATCGAACTTGACGCCGAAGTTCGGGTCGTGCCATCCGACGCGCGGCCGCTTTTGCTGTTTCAGCAGGAAGCGCAGGTCGTCGGAGATCTCGCCGAAATCAAACGGCTGATACGGCACCACCGAATCGATGCAGAAGCTGCAGGTGTACGGGCAGCCGAGACTGCCGAGCATCGGCACGAGCTTCAGGATCGGCGCTTTCTCGATCGTCGCGGAGATGAACTTCCAGCGCTCGCGCACGCCCGGCAGGGTGGTGGGTTGCCGTTTGGCCGCCAGCTGGACGCCCTCTGGTCGATGGGCCTGGCAATCCCGCAGCACGTCGCGAATCGTCCCCTGATCGGTGAACCCGAGGACGTAGTCGAAGTACTTCTGGGAGTCCTCCGGGTAGCAGCGCGCGTGTGGTCCGCCGAGGACCGTGACCGCCCCGCGCGAACGGAACAGGTTGCTCAACGCATAGGCGAGGAGGGCGGCCTGGCTGAACGCACCGATGAAAACCAAATCGACGTCAGGGGGCAGCTCGTCGACGAGGTTTTCGAACCCCGTGTAGCACACGAGCGTGACGTCGTGTCCTTCGGCTTCGCACCAGACCCCCACTACCTGCGGCATGATGCTGGCCAGGTTCGCATGCATCAGGCGCGCGTACAGCGCGCGCGTAGGTCCCCGGGTGACGAGGTCGATAATGCCAATGCGGAGCTTGCGCACGCGACTCACTTGTGGAAGGGCCAGTGCAAAGGTCGCTATGCTGGCCCGACTCCGCAACCGGGGATTTGTGCGCTCGCTACGCTCCCAGCCAGAGGGCCCTCAGCCACCCCGCCGTGGCACTCCGCGCCAGCGCGCGGCGGAGCGCAGCCGCGCTCCGCCAACGCTGCTTCGGGTTCCGGGCGAGACATCGGTCGACCACCGCCGCGAGCCGCACTGGCACGTCCGGGGCCGCCCGGCGTAGTGGCGGCGCCTCGAGCACCGCCCGTTGCGCGGTTTGCGCCAGCGGCGAGCCGCCGGCAAACGGCATTCGCCCGACGAGCGCCAGGAACGCGATCAGGCCGAGCGAATAAATGTCGCTGCGGTGATCGGCATCCCACGCGCCCAACGCCTGCTCGGGCGACATGAACTCCGGCGTGCCGAATCGCTTGGCCACCTCGCCGCGCGAGTGCTCCGACGTCAGCAGGGTGGCGATGCCGAAGTCGGTCAGGAGTGGCTGGCCGTCGTCCTCACGGAGCAAGATGTTGGCGGGCTTCACATCGCGGTGGACCACCCCGCTCGCATGCGCGCAGACGAGCGCGTCGGCCAATGGAATGAGGAGCGCGGTCACGGCCGAGGGGGCCAGGCGGACACCTCCTGCGAGCCGCTCGGCGAGCGAGCTGCCTGCGACGTACGGCATCACCGCGAAAACCACGTCGCCCGACCGCACGAAGTCGTAGCAGGCGAGGATGTGCGGATGAGCGAGCCGCCCCGCGATGGAGGCTTCGCGCCGGAAGCGTTCGCGGTGCTCGACCGACAGGCTGAGCCCCGCCGCGAGCAGCTTGATCGCCACCAGGCGACGCCCCCGGGGATCCCACGCGCGGAACACGCGGCTCATGCCGCCGCGTCCGATCTCCGATTGGATCTCGTATCGGCCGGCGGTCACCGCTTCGAGCCGCCGGCGCTCCATCTCGTCGCCGCTCGTCTCGCTTGACCGCTCGACCAGAACTTCCCCGACGGCATCCATCACCCCGACCTCCCCGCGTGATTGTACCACCGGGGTGAAGGGGCAACACCCGTGCCAGCCTCATGCAGAGAGAAACGACCTCGTCCAGCGAGCCGACTGTCCGATCGTGGGACGCGCGGTCCCGGCCCCGGTCAGGGGTGGCGAATGCTAGGCGCGCAGCGCTTGGATCACGGGCAGGTTCGCCGCGCGCCGTGCAGGGAAGAAGCCGCCCAGCACCCCCATGACGATCGCGAACACCACTCCCGACAAGAGAAGGCCCGGAGTGACCCGGAAGCTGAAGGCGATTTCGCTGAAGCTCGACCAGTTGGTGGTACTCGTGACGATGCCGTTGATCGGGAGAGCCAGCAACGCGCCGACGACCCCGCCCACCCCCGCGATCAAC
>Ga0307281_10000059_pt1 | contig 23025 bp, 20 predicted proteins | sample ER_DNA_120_FD_194486 | JGI IMG/M metagenome (GOLD analysis project Ga0307281, IMG submission 194486) | Bulk soil microbial communities from the East River watershed near Crested Butte, Colorado, United States - ER_DNA_120 | ecosystem: Environmental > Terrestrial > Soil > Floodplain | place...
GCACGCAACGGCTGTGCCGCATCGTCGGCAAGTCCAGCGCCATCGAGCTCATGGTGAAGGGAGAAACCTTCTCGTTCGAGCGCGCGAAGGAGATGGGACTCGTCACCGAGGTCTTCCCCGCCGACGGGTACTGGGAGCAAGTGGTCCTGTACGCCAAGCAGTTCTGCCCCCCGCACAAGGCGGCCAAGGCCGTGGGGCTCATCAAGCGCGCGGTGCAGTCGGGCGCCGAGGTGCCGTTCGAGTCCGGGCTCGCGATCGAGCGCGAGCTGCAGCAGCAGCTGTTCCAGAGCGACGACGCGAAGGAAGGCATCGCGGCCTACGTCGGCAAGCGGGTGGCGGAGTTCACAGGCCGGTGAACACCGACCTCTTCATCAACAACGAGTGGCGCCCCGCCGCATCCGGCAAGCGTTTCCCGGTGGAGAATCCGGCCACTGAGGAAGTGATCGCCGAGGTCGCATTGGGCGACGGCGCGGACGTGGACACCGCCGTGGCCGCGGCCCGGACGTGCTTCGAAGCCGACGCCTGGCGCGGGCTCTCGGCGCGCAAGCGGGGCCGGCTGCTGTCGCGGACCGCCGATCTGCTCGAAGCCCGGCTCGACGAGTTTGCCCGGCTCGAGACGGCGCACAACGGCAAGACGCTGTTCGAGTCGAAGATCGAGCTGACGATGACGGTCAACACGCTGCGCTACTACGGCGGGTGGGCCGACAAGATCACGGGTGACACACTGCCCGTCGACGGGCCGTTCTTCTGCTATACGACACGGGAGCCGGTCGGCGTGGTGGGTGCGATCGTGCCCTGGAATTTCCCCCTCAACATCGCCAGCTGGAAGTTCGCCCCCGCGCTCGCCGCGGGGTGCACGGTGATCCTCAAGCCCGCGTCGGAAACCCCGCTGACGGCGCTTGCGATGGCGGAGCTGATCGGTGAAGCCGGCTTCCCACCGGGGGCCTTCAACGTCGTGCCGGGCGGCGGGTCGACGGCCGGGGCGGCGCTGGTGCGCCACCCCGACGTGGACAAGATCTCGTTCACGGGATCGACGGAGATCGGGCGCCAGATCATGCGCATGGCGGCCGACACGAACAAGCGCGTCACCCTCGAGCTCGGGGGAAAGAGCCCGAACATCGTCTTCGCCGACGCCGATATCCCCGCCGCCGTCAAAGGTGCGCAAACCGGAATCTTTTACGGCAAGGGCGAGGTGTGCGCCGCCGGCTCGCGCCTGCTCGTGGAGGAACGCGTCCACGACCAGTTTGTGGAGCAGCTGGCCGCGGGGGCGAAGAAGCTCACGCCCGGCGATCCGCTCGACAAGAACACGCGGATGGGCGCGCTCGTCTCCCGGAAGCAACAGGAAACCGTGTTGTCCTACATCAAGAAGGGCGTGGACGAAGGGGCCTCGCTGGTGGCCGGCGGCCACGCGGTGCGCCCCAACGGCAAAGGCTACTACGTCGAAGCCACCGTGTTCGACGGCGTGCAACCCGAGATGACGATCGCGCGCGAGGAGATCTTCGGCCCCGTCCTGGCCGTGCTGACGTTCAAGGACTTCGACGAGGCGATCCGGCTCGGGAACCGTTCCATGTACGGCCTCGCCGCGGGGATCTGGACCAAGGACGTGCAGAAAGCGCATCGGGCGGCGCGCGCCATCCACGCCGGCACCGTGTGGATCAACAGTTACAACTTCTACGATTCCGGCGCGCCGTTCGGGGGAGTCAAATCGAGCGGCTTCGGGCGCGATCTCGGCAAGGAAGCGCTGGACGGATATCTGGAAACCAAGACGGTGTGGGTGGGGCTGTAGGAGACGTCATGGGTCGAGAAGCGTACATCTATGCCGCGTTGCGGACCCCGGTCGGCAAGCACGGGGGCGCCCTCGCCGGGGTGCGTCCCGACGATCTGGCCGCCGTCCCGATCAAGGCCGTCGTCGAGCAGTCGCGGATCGATCCACGTGCCATCGACGACGTCATTCTGGGCTGCGCCAACCAGTCCGGGGAAGACAACCGCAACGTGGCACGCATGGCGCTGCTCCTCGCCGGATTGCCGGTCGAGGTGCCGGGACAAACGGTGAACCGCCTGTGCGGCTCGGGGCTGCAGGCCGTGGCGAGCGCGGCGCACGCGATCAAGGCCGGCGAGGGAGACGCGTTCATCGCGGGAGGCGTGGAGAGCATGACCCGCGCCCCCTACATCCTGCTCAAGGCGGCGGAGCCGTGGAGCCGCCGGGCCCCGGAGGTCGCCGATTCCACCATCGGGTGGCGGTTTACGAACCCGCGCTTGAAGAAGGAATGGACCATTTCGCTGGGCGAGACGGCCGAGGTGGTGGCGGCGCGCTGCGGGATCAGCCGAGCCGAGCAGGACGCGTTCGCGGTCGAGAGCCAGCAGCGCGCCGAGCAGGCGCAGCGCGATTGCGTCTTCACCGAGGAGCTGGTCCCCGTTCCGCTGCCGGACGGGTCGTCGTTCGCCAAGGACGAATACCCGCGCCCCGGGACGACGATCGAAGGCGTAGCGAAGCTGAAACCGGCCTTCCAGAAGGACGGCACGGTGACCGCCGCGACCTCGAGTGGCATCAACGACGGCGCGGCGGCGCTGCTGGTCGGATCGGCAGATGAGCCATTGGGCGGATTGAAACCGCTCGGCAGAATCGTGTCGACCGCCGTCGCCGGCGTGGATCCGAGCTGCATGGGGCTGGGGCCGATCCCGGCCACGCGCAAAGCCCTGCAGCGCGCAGGACTCACGATCGATCAGATCGATCTCGTCGAACTGAATGAAGCGTTCGCCGCGCAGACGATCGCCTGCATCCGCGAGCTCAAGATGAACCCGGCGAAAGTGAACATCTATGGCGGTGGCATCGCTCTCGGCCACCCGCTCGGCTGCACCGGCGCGAAGCTTCTCACGACTCTGCTACACGCCTTGCACCGTACGAACTCGCGTTACGGTTTGGTGACGATGTGTATCGGCGTCGGTCAGGGGATCGCGATGATCGTGGAGCGCGCATGAGTCTCGTGCTGGTGGAGATCGCCGGCGGCATTGGAACGGTGACCCTCAACCGTCCCCACAAGCTGAACGCGTTCGACCGGCATATGTGCGGGGAGTTGATCGACGCTTTGCGGGCGGTCGCCGCCGATCGCACCGTCCGGGTCATGATCCTGACCGGTGCGGGTCGGGCCTTTTCGGCCGGCGCCGATCTCAACGTGCTGGCGGAGGATGGTCCGGCCCTCGTCGCCGCGGGCAAAGCGCTCGCCCTGGTGCTCCGGGGGGCCCCACAGCCGGTGATCGCCGCCGTGAACGGGCCCGCGGCCGGTGGCGGAGCGAACCTGGCCCTGGCCTGCGACTACCGCATCGCGGCGGACACTGCGGCGATCGGGCAGGTCTTCGCCCGGCTCGGTCTCGGGCCCGACTGGGGTGGGAGCTACTTCCTCCCCCGACTCGTGGGGCCATCCCGCGCGCTGGAGCTCCTGTGGAGCGCCCGCATGGTCCCCGCGCCGGAGGCACAAGCCCTGGGGTTGTTCGATCGCCTGGTGCCGGCGGAGCGCCTGGCCGCGGCAGCCCGGGCACTGGCTGCTGTGTGGGCCGGATTCCCCGCGCTCGCTCTGCAGCGCGCCAAGGAAGCGATCTATCGGAGCGAGCGTGCTACGCTCACCGAGATGCTGGATGTCGAGATCACCCTGCAGCACGAGCTCTTCGCCACGCCCGACGCGCGCGAGCGCATCGGTGCCTCACTCGCCACGCGGAGCCGCTGAGCCATGGTACGGAAGCTGAGCAATTTCGACGACTGGATCGACTATTTCCGGTACTGGCAGGAATCGATCGGTCTCCCGCAGGGAGCGCTGCGCGACTTCCAGTTCGACGCCAAGTTCGGCGACCAGGAGGTGCCTCACATCGAGTTCGGGCACTACAGGGGGAGCCGGAAATGGCCGACGGTGATGCATATCCCCGACCAGCGCATCCGCGACGCTCTCCTGAACCTCATCGTCTATCAGGGAGACACCGAGTTCGCATCGGTGGAACAACAGCGCAACCTGCTCCACAACGCGCCGTCGGACTACGATCTCCTGTCGCTGCAGCGTGTCATGACCGAGGAGATGCGGCACGGCTGGCAGATGTCGTACCTGCTGTGCGCGCATTTCGGCGACGAAGGGAAGCGGGAAGCCGCGAAGCTGCTCGAGCGGCGCGCCGATGAAGGGGAGCGGCTGCTCGGCAGCTTCAATGAGATCGTGGACAACTGGCTCGACTTCTTCACCTACACCCAGTTCATCGATCGGGATGGGAAATTCCAGCTCAAGATGCTTTCCGTGAGCGCGTTCGATCCCCTCTCCCGCTCGATGGGACCGATGCTCAAGGAGGAGTCGTTCCACCTCGGGACCGGGAATAACGGCCTGCTGCGCATCGTGAAGGCCGGGAAGATGCCGCCCGAGGTGATCCAGCGCTTTTTCTACAAGTGGATCCCGACGGCGTTCGACCTATTCGGCACCGACAACTCCTCCTCCGCCCATTGGGCGTACGTGTGGGGCTTGAAGGGACGGTACGACGAGCGCGAGAACGAGGGGGAGCCCGACAAGAGCAAGCTCAACGAGATGTCCCGCGGGCTTTACCGCCAGGAGATCGTGAAGCTCATCGAGCGTCTGAACCTGTTCATCCCGGAGCGGGAGCGCTGGCTGCGGGTCCCCGAGCTGACCTTCAACCGCAAGATCGGCATGTACGCTCACCAACAGTTCGCCGTGGACGGCGCGCCGCTGAGCCCGGAGCGCTATCCCGCCTACCTGGAGAGCGTCCTGCCGCGCCCCGAGGACATCGCGCTGGTGCACACCATCGAGAAAGAGCCGGACTGGATCGAGGCGAAGAAGGCGGACAGCCTCCTGCAGTGAGCAGGCCCCTCGTCATCGCGCACCGTGGCGCGTCGGCGGTCGAGGTCGAGAATTCCCTCGCCGCCTTCCGCGCCGCGGGCCGGCTAGGTGCGGATGGCGTCGAGCTGGACATCCACGCCACGCAAGACGGCGCCCTCGTCGTCCACCACGACGCCACGATCGCGGGGCTGCACATTCCAACCGCGTCCGCCGACCAGGTGCGGGCGCAGCGCCTGCCCAACGGTGAGCCGCCCCCGCTGCTCGACGAAGCTCTGGCGGCGGTGGACGCCCGGTTGCGCGTGTACGTGGAGGTCAAGACACTGCCAGTCACCTGCGACGCCCGACTGTTCGCCGCCCTGGACGCCGGGCCTCACCCGGCAGGCTATGCCGTCCACAGTTTCGACCACCGGCTCGTGGCGCGGTTGGGCCGTGCGCGACCCACCTTGCCGCGCGGCGTGCTGAGCGCGAGCTACCCGATTCGGCCGCTCGTGCCGTTGGCCGATGCCGGCGCCGTCGCGTTCTGGCAGGAGCGCTCCCTCGTGGACATCGACCTCTCCGCCATGCTGCATCTGGCCGGGGCGCAGCTGATCGTCTGGACGGTCGACGAACCGTCGGAGATGCGCCGGCTGGCCGGGCTCGGCGCGGACGCGCTCTGCACCAACCGGCCCGACGTCGCACGGCGCACGGTGGACGCGTTTCCCGCATGACCGTCCCGGCTGTCCCGGTTCCACCACGGGTCGCCGTGATCGGCGCCGGGACGATGGGCCACGGTATCGCCTACGTCGCGGCCATCGCCGGCTGCCGCGTCGCGCTCTACGACAGCTCAGCCGATGCCCTGGCCGATGCCCAGCACCGCGTCGAGTCGCTCGCCGCCACCGGTCTGCAACGCGGCAAGATCACGGAAGGGGATCGCGCGGCACTCCATCAGCGGATGCGATTCGTCAAGGATCTCGACGACGCCGTGATGGACGCCGACGTCGTCGTCGAGGCAATCGTCGAGCGCCTCAATACCAAACAGATGCTGTTCGCCGCCGTGGAGCGGCAGGCGCCCAAAGAAGCGCTCTTCGCGACCAATACGTCGTCCCTGTCGGTCGGGCAGATCGCCGCGGCGGTACGGGAGCCCGCGCGCTTGATCGGTTTGCACTTCTTCAATCCCGTGCATGTGATGCGCCTCGTGGAAATCGTGCTGCATGGGCGGACGACGTCCGATACGGTGAGCCGCGCCATCGCCTTCGCCCGGCAGCTGGGGAAAGAGCCGATCGTCGTCCAGGACTCGCCCGGCTTCGCCTCCAGCCGCCTGGGGGTCGTGCTGGGGCTCGAGGCGATGCGCATGCTCGAGCAAGGCGTGGCCTCGGCCGAAGACATCGACACGGCGATGGAGTTGGGCTACAACCACCCGATGGGTCCGCTCAAGCTGACCGACCTCGTGGGACTCGACGTCCGGCTCGCCATCGCGGAGTATCTCCACCAGCAGTTGCGGATGCCGCACTACGCGCCGCCACAGATCCTCAAGGACAAGGTGGCAAAGGGTGAGCTCGGCAGGAAAACGGGAAAGGGGTTCTACACCTGGAGCGACTGACCCGCATTACCGACGTCCACATCCACATCCAACCCTGGCGCGACCTCAAACCGAAGGTCCAGGCGGTGATGCGCGCCGGCAAGGAGGATCACTGGGACTTCCTCCTGTCTCTGATGGACGATCCCCGGGCACTGTTGGACGTCATGGACCGCGCCGGGGTGTGGCGCGTCGGCCTCGTGAACTACCCGAGCCCCGACATCATGGGGTTCACCGACTCGACCAACGAGTTCGCCGCCCGCTACGCGCAGGCCGATCCTGCGCGGCTGCTCCCCTACGGTGGCGTGCACCCGCGGTTCACGACGGATGGAGCAGCGGGCGTCGATCACCTGCTGGACCTGGGCATCCGCATGCTCAAGATCCACCCGAATCACCAGGCCTTCCCGGCAAACGCGTACACCGACGGCTTGGATGCGCTGGCCCGGATCTACCGCCGATGCGAGGAGCGCGGCTTACCGGTCCTGGTGCATACCGGCACGTCGATCTTCCCCGGCGCCCGCTCCAAGTGGGGCAATCCCATGGAGCTGGACGACGTGGCGATCGATTTTCCCGATCTCCGCCTCGTCATGGCCCACGGCGGCAGGCCCCTCTATATGGAAGAAGCGTTCTTCATCCTGCGGCGTCACCGCAATGTCCGGCTTGATGTATCCGGCATTCCGCCCCTCAAATTGCTGGACTACTTTCCCCGCCTGGCGGAGATCGCCGACCGGGTCCTGTGGGGCACCGATTGGCCGAGTCCCGGGGTGAAGGAGTTGCAGGCGAATATCGACCAGTTCCTCACTCTGCCGCTCACCGACGCCGTACGTCGGGCTATTCTCGAGACGAACGCGCTGGAGCTCTTTCCCGCGCCCTGACGTCGGTCCACGACCTCTCACGTCCGGAGTTCCGTGCATGCGTGCGTTCCTCTTCGCTACCCTCGCTTGCGCCGCCACCGCGGCCGTCGCGCCACCCCTCGGCGCACAGGCGGGCCGAATCAGTTACGACACTTTTTCCCTCGCCAACGGTCTGCGCGTGATCACCTCCGAGGATCACTCGACGCCGGTCGTCGCGGTGGACGTGTGGTACAACACCGGGTCGCGCAACGAGCGACCGGGCCGCTCCGGATTCGCACACCTGTTCGAGCACATGATGTTTCAAGGGTCGGCGCACGTGAAGAAGACACAGCACTTCCAGCTGGTGGAGCGCGCCGGCGGGAACGAAAACGGGAGCACCCAGGAGGACCGCACCAACTACTTCGACCTGCTCCCCTCGAACCGCCTCAACCTGGCGCTGTGGCTCGAGGCCGACCGGATGCGCTCGCTCGCGATCACGCAGGAGAACTTCGAGAACCAACGCGAGACGGTGAAAGAAGAGCGCCGCCTGCGCGTGGACAATCAACCCTACCAGCGCGCGTTTGTCGACGGCCTCACCCTCCCCTACGACAGCACGAGCTGCTTCGCGTACGCGCACTCCGTGATCGGTGACATGGCCGACTTGAACGCCGCCACGCTGCCCGACGTTCAGGCGTTCTTCGACAGCTATTACACCCCGAACAACGCGACGCTCGCCGTCGTGGGCGACTTCGACCCGACCGATCTGCGCCGGCTCGTCACCCAGTACTTCGCCAGCATTCCGAGCCATCCGGCTCCCCCCGCAGTCACCTGCGGGTATCGGCTCAGCCCCGGCGTGCTGCGACGCGAGTTCAGCGACGAGCATGCCAACCTCCCCGCGGTGGTCCGGCTGTACCGGATCCCCCCGCATGACGACGCCGACACGCCGGCGATCGAGCTGATGAACATCATCCTCGGCCAGGGCGAAAGCTCCCGGCTCAACGTCGCCATCGTGCGCCGCGCCAAGGCGGCGCTGGGCGCCGGCGCCGGCACCCCGGGGACGCACCGCGGACCCGGGACGATGTTTGTCTTCGGGGTCGCCAACCAAGGGATCGGCATCGACTACCTCGACAGCCTGCTCGCTGCCCAGCTGGATACGATCCGGGCCGGCGGCGTAACGGCCGACGAGCTGACCAAGGCGAAGAACACGTTCCGAGCCCAATTCATCGAGAATCGGGAAACGGTCCTCAACAAGGCGGAAGAGCTGCAGCATTACGCCATGTTCCATGCGTCGCTCGCGGTCATGAACAGCGATCTCGATCAGTACATGGCGGTGACCAACGACGACATCCGACGTGCCGCGGCCAAGTACCTGGACCCCGCCAACGCCGTCATCCTCGTGATCAAGCCGGCCGCAGGAGGTGGACAATGAACGTGGCCCGACGGAATCGAATGCTCGCCGCGCTCGTGGCCCTGGCGGCCGTCCGGGCTACCTCCCTCTGCGCCCAGGACTCCTTCCCGAGCCAGCCGCCCGCGCCGACGCCTCTCGCCCCGGTCCGGTTCCCGCCGTTCCGGGAAGCGGTGCTCCCCAACGGCATGACGTTGCTCGTGGTGGAGAATCACGAGCAACCGGTGGTCTCGATCAACCTGAGCTTCCGGGCCGGCGCGGTGTACGATCCCGCCGGCAAAGCGGGGACGGCCGAGCTCGTCGCCCAACTGCTCACCAAGGGCACGCCAACCCGGACGGCGGATCAGATTTCGGCCGCCATCGAGGGTGTCGGCGGCAGTCTCGCCGCGTCGTCCGGCGAAGACTTCCTCACCGTGTCGGCCGGTGTGTTGAGCGACCAGGCCGAACTCGCCTTCGACCTGCTGGGAGACGTGGTCCGGCGGGCCACCTTCCCCACCGATGAAGTGGAGCTGGCTCGCACCCAGGCACTGTCGGCGCTGGCGCTCGCGCTGTCCCAGCCGGGAAACGTGGCCGACCGCTTTTTCCTGGGCGAGATCTACGGACGTCATCCGTACGGGCGCAGCCCGGGAATCGAATCGTACCGGGCGATCACCCAGAATGACCTCAAGCAGTTTGCGGCCGCGCGCATCCGCCCGGGCGGAGCGCTGCTCGTGATCGCGGGTGACGTGACGCTCGCGCGAGCCCGCGCCCTTGCCCTCAAGGCGTTCGCCGGGTGGACCGGCACGCCGGCGGTGGTCGTCGCGCCCCCGCCCCCCCCCGTGCGAGGGGCCACCGACATTCTACTGGTGCATCGGCCCGGATCGGTCCAGGCGAACGTCCAAATCGGGAACACGACCTTCGCCCCGACCGACTCGGGCTACTTCGCGGCCCGCGTCGCCACTCAGGTCCTGGGCGGCGGCGCCGACGCGCGCCTGTTTCTCATCCTCCGGGAGCAGAAGAGCTGGACCTACGGCTCCTATGCCAGCCTCACCCGGCGGCGGGGCCTCGGACAGTGGGAGGCGACGTTCGAAGGCCGGACCGAGGTCGCCGACTCCGCGCTGGTCGAGATGCTGCATCAGATCGACCGGATGCGCACGGAGCTCGTGCCCGACAGCGAGATCACGAACGCCAAGGGCTTCCTCGTGGGCTCGTTCCCGCTCAGCATCGAGACGCCCGACCAAGTCGCGTCCGCCGTCACCAACGCGCGACTCCTCGGGCTGGGGGTGGATTACGTGCGCCTGTACCGCGAGCGACTGTCCGCGGTCACGGCGGCACGGGCGCGGGCCGCGGCGGCGCGGACCTATCACCGCTCGGCGTTGACGATCGTCGTCGTCGGGGATGGGGAGAAGCTCTACGACCGGCTCAAGACGATCGCCCCAGTGCGCATCATCGACGTGGACGGGAAGCCGCTCACCGCCGACGACCTGCATCCCCAGACCGGCGTTCCCGCGCTCGATCGTGCCCAGATTGTGTCCCGCACCGACAGCTTCCAGATCGTGATCCAAGGCACTCCGAACGGGACGCTGACGGCTCAGACCGCGGTCTCGGCCGACTCGATCGTATATCAGGAGCGCACGGTCATCGCAGGGGGGATGGTGCAGCAAGGCACCACGGTGCACTTCAGCCCGGCCGATCTCAGCGTCACCCAGGTCGATCAGACGGGGCGGGTCCAGGGACAGCCGGCCGACATCCACCTGACCTATCAGGCGGGCCGAGTCCAGGGCAAGTCCACGACCCCGCAGCCCGGGGGTACGGCGCAAACCCTGCAAATCGACACCACGGTGGCGCCGGGCACCTACGACGACAACGCGCTGAGCTTCCTCCTTCCCGCGCTGCCGCTGGCCGACGGCCGCACCCTGGCCGTGAACGTTTTCGAATCGGGGAAAGGCGTAACCCAGATAATGCAGATCAAGGTGTCGGACGGCGGGAGTCTCACCGTCCCGGCAGGTACCTTTCCCGTTTTCCGACTCGACATTTCCGGAGGACAGGTGCCCACGGCGTTCTACATCACGAAGGACACCCCTCGTCGCATCGTGAAAATCGAACTACTCGGCGCGCCGTTTGTCTTCGAGCTCGTGAAGTAATCCATCATGCGGGAGACCCTTCCGATGCGACCCTCATGGTTCCTGGCACTCCCCCTCATCGGGGCCTGCGCCACGGCCGGCGCCAAGCCCGCGACGCAAGCGCCGGTCCCGTCCGCCGCAGAAACGACCAGCGTGCAACGGCCGCAGTACTCATCGACCTATCGACGCCACCCCAGCCCACCGGTGGTGATCCGCAACGCGACGATCCTGACGGCCACGGGTCAGGAGATTGCGGGCGGCTCAATCTTGTTCCGGGACGGCCGCATCGTGAGCGTCGGCACCACGGTCGAGGCCCCCGCCGATGCAGTCGTGGTCGACGGCACCGGTAAGTATGTGACGCCGGGGATCATCGACGACCATTCGCATCTCGGCGTGTACGCGGCTCCGGGCACCGATGCCGAATCGGACGGCAACGAAGACACGAACCCGGTGACCGCGGAGGTGTGGGCCGAACACTCTTTCTGGCCGCAGGATCCGCAAATTCCTCTCGCCATCGCGGGCGGGATCACCACGATTCAGGCCTTGCCGGGTTCGGCGAATCTGATCGGCGGGCGCAGCGCGATCTTGAAGCTCGTTCCTGCCCGGACCGTTCAGGAGATGAAGTTCCCGGGCGCTCCCTATGGATTGAAGATGGCGTGCGGCGAGAACCCCAAACGCGTCTACCACAGCCGGGGGCCGTCCACCCGCATGGGCAACATGGCCGGTTATCGCGCGGCGTTCATTCAGGCCGAGGGGTACCGCCAGCGCTGGGACAAGTGGGATAGGACTCACCAGGGCGATCCCCCGCAACGCGACCTGCGGCTCGAGTCGCTGGCCGACGTGCTGCGGGGGAAAATCCTGGTTCAGAACCACTGCTATCGCGCCGACGAGATGGCGCAGATGCTCGATCTCGCGCACGAGTTCGGCTTCAGAATCCGGTCGTTCCACCATGCGGTGGAAGCGTACAAGATCGCCGATCTCCTGGCGCGCGAGGGCACGGCCGCTTCCGTCTGGGCCGACTGGTGGGGCTTCAAGGAAGAGGCCATGGACGGGATTCACGAGAACGCCGCGTTGGTGCAGGCGGCCGGCGGCCGGGTGGTCATCCACTCCGACAGCCCGAGCGGCATTCAGCGGCTCAACCAAGAAGCGGGCAAGGCGATGCAGGCCGGCAACCGAGCGGGCCTGCCGGTCACCCGCGATCAAGCGGTCCGCTGGATCACGGCCAACCCGGCCTGGGTGCTGGGGATCGATTCGATTGTCGGAACCCTCGAGCCGGGAAAGATGGCCGATGTAGTCGTCTGGTCGACCGACCCGTTCTCGGTGTATGCGAAGGCCCTCCAGGTCTATAACGACGGCTGGCTGGTCTACGACCGCAGCGATCCCACCCACCAGCCGCGAACCGACTTCGAGCTCGGCCAAGTGCCGGCGCCGGGAGGTGATCGATGATCGCGTACCTGCTGGCCCAGACGATCGCCATCACCGGTGGCACCGTGTATCCGGTATCCGGACCCAAGATCGAGCATGCGACCGTGCTGATCCGCGACGGCCGCATCGCCGCGGTCGGCACCGACGTGGCCGTCCCGGCCGACGCCACACGGATCGACGCCGCCGGGAAATGGATCACGCCCGGCTTCATCGACGGCGGTGGCCAGATGGGGCTCGTCGAAATCGGCGCGGTGGGAGCCACGCGCGAGGCCCGCATGGACGGCGACACCATCGCCGCGGCGTTCAACGTCGCCGAAGGCGTCAACCCCGCCTCGCAGCTGATCCCCGTCACGCGCGTGGAAGGGATCACGACGACGCTGGCCGCTCCCGGAGGGCATCTGGTGAGCGGTCAGGCGATATTGCTCGACCTGGACGGTGCCACGATCGAGCAGATGCTGGTGAAGTCTCCGGTCGGCATCGTCGTCGATCTTTCCGAGAGCGGCAAGGACGAGGGGGGCGGCTCCCGGGCCGCGGTCGCCCAGCACCTGCGGTCGGCGTTTCGGGATGCCCTGGAGTACGAGCGGCGCCGCGTCGACTTCAATCGCGGGCAGATCGAGCCCCTCGCCGCCTCCGAGGCGGATCTCGAGGCGCTGCTGCCGGTGCTGCATGGCCAGCTGCCGCTCATCGCCATCGCGAACCGCCGCAGCGACATCGCGACGGCGCTGCGGCTCGCGCGCGAGTTCAAGTTCCACCTGATCCTGGCCGGCGCCCAGGAAGCCTGGGAGGTCGCGGGCGACATCGCGGCCGCCGGCGTGCCGGTGCTGGTGGAGCCGCTCGACAACATTCCCTCCTACGATGCGCTCGGCGTCCGGTACGAGAACGCGGCGACGCTCGCCCGGGCCGGCATCAAGGTCGTCCTGCTGGAGAACGACACCCACAACTCCCGCAACCTGCGCCAGCAGGCGGGGAACGCCGTGTCCTATGGGCTGCCCTGGGACCAGGCGCTACGAGCGATCACGCTGACGCCGGCGGAGGTCTTCGGGGTGGCAGATCGCTACGGGTCGCTCGAGGTCGGCAAGGTGGCGAACGTCGTCGTCTGGTCGGGGGATCCGTTCGAGTTCTCCACCGGCGTGGAGCACGTCTACATCCGCGGGCGGGAGATCCCGCTGACCAGTCGCCAGCGGGAGCTGCTCGAGCGCTATCGACACCTTCCACCGGCGTACTGAGCGAAGACTTTCCCTGACGTCAAAGGGCGGTGGCCGTCGCGCCACCGCCCTTTGCGTTCCCGCGATCTGCCCGGCCTAGCTCACAGCCGGATAGACGCTCACCTTCATCCGCTTTTTGTCCTTGTACTCGAATTTGACGTGCCCGTCCACCACGCTGAACAGCGAGTCGTTGGAGGCCCGCCGCACATTCTGCCCGGGGTGGAACTTCGTGCCGCGCTGCATCACGATGATGCTGCCGGCGGTCACGAACTCGCCGCCGAAGCGCTTCACGCCCAGATACTTGGGCTGCGAATCGCGGCCGTTGCGGGAGGAACCTACGCCTTTCTTGTGAGCCATCGCGCCCTCAGCCGACCGTCACGTCGGCGATCTTCACTTCGGTGAACGGCTGGCGATGTCCGGCGTGGCGCCGGTATCCGGCGCGCCGCGCGAACCGGAAGATGTGGATCTTTTTCCCTTTGCCATGCCGGACGACCTCCGCGGTGACCTTGGCCCCGCGCACGACCGGCTGTCCGGCCTGCACCTTCTTGCCGTCGCTCGTGAGCAGCACCCGGTCGAAGGTGACCTTCGCTCCGGGTTCCGCCTCGATGAGCGGCACCTGGATCGTCTTGCCCGCTTCGGCGCGGAACTGGTGGCCCCCGGCCACGAAGATCGCGTACGTCATAGGGCGGGAACTCTAATCGCGACTTGAGGTTCGGTCAAGTTACGCCACCGCGTACAGCTCGGTCACGTCGCGGCCCGCCGGCTTGGCCATCATGCGGAATTCGTCGAGCCGCATCATTGGATCGTCGCGTACCTCCAACTCGAGCCCGGTCTGCTTCTCCAACTGCCGCAGGAAGTTAGGCTCCTGCTCCACGAGGTAGAGAGCGACCTCGGGGTGCAACCGGACCGCCAGTTGGCGTTCCTTGTGGTCCGCGCCGGCGCGCTTCAGCGAGCGCTCCATGCGCCGCACGACGACTTCGGGGCGGAACACGCGTCCGGTCCCCGAGCAGGTCGGGCAGGCGGCCGTCATCGATTGCAGCAGCGACGGGCGAACCCGCTGGCGGGTCATCTCCACCAGCCCCAGCTCGCTCACCGCGAACGCTTTGGTGCGCGCGCGATCCCGGCCCAAGTGAGTGCGCAGCTCCTGCAGCACCTTGTCGCGATTGCCGCGCGTCTCCATGTCGATGAAATCGACGACGACGATGCCGCCGATGTCGCGCAGCCGCAACTGCCGGGCCACCTCACGCGCCGCTTCAACGTTGGTACGCAGGATGGTGCTCTCGGGATCCTTCTTCCCGGTGTAGCGACCCGTGTTCACGTCGATCGAGGTCAGGGCTTCTGTCGGCTGGATGATGAGGTATCCGCCGGTGGGAAGGTCTACCCGCTGCTGAAACAGCCCCCGGATCTCGGCTTCGATGTCGTATTTGTCGAACAGCGACGTTTCGTCGTGGTACGACCGGACGCGCTCCAACAGCTCCGGATCGATCTGTCGCAGGTACTGCTCGATTTCCCCATGCAGCTGTCGCGAATCCACCAGCAGCGAATCGACCTTATCGCTGAAGAGGTCCCGCACAATGCCGCGCGTGAGACTCGTCTCGCGCTGCAACAACGCGGGTGCACGAACCGAGGTGGATTTCCGCTTGATCTTCTTCCACAGGCCGAGCAGGTGGTCGATCTCGCGCTTGCACTTCTCTTCGGAGAGGTCGTCGGCGACGGTGCGGATAATCCAACCGCCCTCGTCTTTCGGGACGAGCTTCGAGACCAGCTCGCGCAGCCGCGCCCGCTGCTCCCGGCCTTCGATTTTGCGGGACACGCCGACGCGCGATGCGAAGGGCATGTACACGAGGAACCGACCGGGAAGGGAGACCTGCGCGGTCACCCGCGATCCCTTGGTGCTGATCGGCTCCTTGATGACCTGGACGAGCCTGCTCTCGCCGCGCTTCAGCTCATCACCGACGTTGGGCACGCGGCGGCGCGATCGGCCGCGGCCGCCTCCACCCACCGCCCCACCTCCGGAGCCATTCCCCTCGGCGTCCTCGTCGTCCTCGTCCGAGCGCTCGCCCGGCTCCTCCTCGTCCTCGTCTTCTACGAGGTCCGAGGCGTGCAGGAACGCACTCTTTTCCGCCCCTATGTCGACGAACGCAGCCTGGATCCCCGGCAGCACCGCCTCGACGCGACCCAGATAGATGTCGCCAACCGAGCGGCGGGTGTCGGGACGGTCGACCAGCAATTCAACAAGGCGGTCGTCCTCCAGGATCGCCACGCGGGTCTCCCGCGGGCTTCCGCTGATCAAGATTTCGCGCTTCAAAGCACGTACCCTCGATCCCGCGTGGCCAACAGCCGCGCGGGATTCTCAAGACGTTCCAACAATCGCTTGGGCCAAGGAGCGGACCGGACTCATGGCTCGGAGCGCGCGGGTGCGTGCTCAGCCGGGACAGCAAATCGGGCATCCGGTGCATACGGTAAATCTAAGCTGCCTTGTGACTTAGGTCAATGCGGTCTAAGTTATGGGGCCCCGGCCACTATGGGCCGGCATCAGGCCTCGACCCTCGACCCCCTCGGCAATGTCGCACGCTTCAACGCCTGCTCTCGGATCGCCATCCGTCCCAAGCGCTACGCCCCGCCTCCGCTATCCCGACACGAAGCGCGGAGACCAGGTGGACGACTACCATGGGACCCGGGTGGCGGACCCCTACCGCTGGCTCGAGGACGTGGACTCTCCCGACGCGCAAGGCTGGATCGCCGCGCAGAACGCGGTGACGTTCGATTTCCTGGCTCGGATTCCAGAGCGGCAAGCGATTCACCGACGGCTCACCGCGCTGTGGGACTACCCACGATACGGTACGCCGTTCAAGAAGCGGGAACAGTATTTCTTTTTCAAGAACGACGGCCTTCAGAACCATGCCGTCCTGTACCGGCAGGCCGCACGCGGCGCCGCACCCGCCGTGGTGCTCGACCCCAACCGGCTGTCCCCCGACGGAACCGTTTCCCTGTCGACCCTCGGCTTGTCGGAGGATGCCCGCTACCTCGCCTATGCGACGGCGGCGAGCGGGTCGGACTGGAACGACATCCACATCCGGGATCTCTCGAGCGGCCAGGATCTTCCCGACCTCCTGCGCTGGGTGAAATTCTCCGGCATCGCCTGGACCCACGACCATGCGGGCTTCTTCTACAGCCGCTATCCCGCACCGGCCGACGACAACGCGCTGCTCGCGGTGAACCGGTTTCACCGCCTCTACTATCACCGCCTCGGTTTTCCGCAGCAAGCCGACCAGCTGGTGTACGAGCAGCCCGATCAGCCCGACTGGGGCGTCACGGCGCGCGTCACTGAGGACGGCCGCTATCTCATCCTGGCACTGTGGCTGGGAACCGACCGGCGCAACCGCGTCTATTACCTGGACCTCGGGGATCCGGCCGGCCCCGACCTCAGCGGCGCCCCGGTGAAGCTGCTGGACGATTTCGACGCGAGCTACGGCTTCGTGGCGAATCAAGGACCGGTGTTCTACCTCCGCACCGACCTCGACGCGCCCCGGGGCCGCCTCGTGGCCATCGACCTGGCGCGCCCGGAGCGGACCGCATGGCGCGAGATCATCCCGCACGCGGCAGAGGTACTGGAGAGCGCCGTGCTGGTGCACGGCACGTTCGTCACGATGTACCTCGAAGACGCCCACTCGCGGCTCCGCCTCTTCGCTCACGATGGGGTCCCCACAGGTGAGATCCCGCTCCCCGCCCTGGGCACCGCCGCCGAGCTCTCGGCGGAATCCGAGCACGACACGGAGCTGTTCTTCGCCTTCACGACCTACCTCGCTCCGACCACGATTTATCGTCACGATTTTCTCTCGGGGCAGACCGACGTGTTCCAGGCGGCGTCGCTCGATTTCGATGCGGCACCCTACATCACCGAGCAAGTGTTTTACACCAGCCCCGACGGGACCCGAATCCCGATGTACCTCACCCACCGCCGGGACCTCGGGCGGGACGGCACGACGCCCACGTATCTGTACGGCTACGGCGGCTTCGACATCACCCTCACCCCGGCGTTCTCGCCGAGCGTGCTGGCGTGGCTCGAGATGGGTGGCATTTTCGCAGTCGCGAATCTGCGCGGCGGGGGAGAATACGGAGAGGCGTGGCACGAAGCCGGCATGCACGAGAAGAAGCAGAACGTGTTCGACGATTTCCTGGCAGCGGCGGAGTGGCTCATCGCCGAGGGCTACACCGCGCCAGCCCGCCTGGCGATTGGCGGCGGCTCGAACGGCGGGCTACTGGTGGGCGCCGCGATGACGCAGCGCCCCGAGCTGTTCGGCGCGGCCCTGCCCGCCGTCGGCGTCTTCGACATGCTGCGCTTCCACCGATTCACCATCGGCTGGGCGTGGGTCAGCGAGTACGGCTCCGCCGACGAGGCGGCGCAGTTTCCCTACTTGTATGCCTATTCCCCGCTGCATCGGGTGCGACCGGGCACGGTCTATCCGGCGACCCTCGTGACCACCGCTGACCACGACGACCGCGTGGTCCCGGGGCACTCGTTCAAGTTCGCCGCGGCGCTGCAGAGCGCCCAGGGCGGCGCGCAGCCGGTGCTGATCCGGATCGAGACCAAAGCCGGGCACGGGGCTGGGAAGCCGACGGCCAAGCTGATCGAGGAAGCGACGGATCGCTGGGCGTTCCTCGCGCACGTGTTCGACCTCCATCCCGTGCTCCCCTAGTCCACACGCCGGAGATGCCATGGCTAAGGTGAATTGCTCGCTGTGTCAGCAGTCGGTCGAAGCGCGGACGCTGTTCTCCGCCCAAAAGCTCGAGCTGCCGCTGTTCGACCTCATCAAGCGCGACCGGCCGGAGTGGGCCGGGAATCGCGGGATCTGCACTTCCTGCCACGACCAGTATCGCGCCAAGAAGCTGCTGTCCTACCTGGAGGCGGAGTACGACAAGATCTCGGAGATGGAAAAGGCGGTCGTCACGAAGATCGCCCGCCGCGGCCGGATCACCCGCCTGGTGGACAAGGAATACGAAGCCAGCATGACTCTGGGCGAGCGGGTAGCCGATCACGTCGCGCACTTCGGCGGCAGCTGGACGTTCATCGGGATATTCGGTGCAATTTTGTTCGTATGGATGGGGATCAACACCTGGCTCCTGGTGCGACACCCGTTCGATCCCTACCCCTTCATTCTCCTGAACCTCGTGTTGTCCACCATCGCCGCCCTGCAAGCCCCGGTGATCATGATGAGCCAAAACCGGCAGGCGGAAAAGGATCGCATGCAGGCGAATCAGGATTACCAGATCAATTTGATGGCAGAAATGGAAATCCGGGACCTGCACGACAAACTCGATGGCCTGCGCAACCGCCAATGGCACGAGCTGTGGCATTTACAACAGCGGCAGCTCCAGTTGCTGGAGCACCTGCACAAGGAGATTTCGCACCCCGAGGATGCGACGGTCGAGCCGGGGCCGTACCTGCCCCCGGAGATCTGAGGAGCTCAGTCGATCAGGCTGCCCAGCAGCTGCCGGGCGATCACGATGCGCTGGATCTCGCTCGTGCCCTCGCCGATCTCGCAGATCTTCGCATCGCGCATCATGCGCTCGACCGGATAGTCGGTCGTGTACCCGTAGCCCCCATGCAGTTGCACCGCCTTGGTCGTCGCGCGCATCGCGAGCTCGGAGGCGTAGAGTTTGGCCATGGCCGCCTCCTGCTTGTAGGGGTGGCCCTGTTGCTTCAGCCACGCCGCATGGAAGACAAGGTGCTTGGCCGCCTCCACCTCGGTCGCCATGTCGGCCAGCGCAAAGTGGACTCCTTGAAACGCCGCGATCGGGCGGCCGAACTGGCGGCGCTCACTCGTGTACGCAAGGCACTCCTCGAGGGCTCCTTCGGCGATGCCCAGCGCCAGCGCGCCCAGCCCGATGCGACCGCCGTCCAGCGTATGCAGCATCTGCCGGAAGCCGTTGCCGCGTGGTCCCAGCATGTTTTCGGTCGGCACCACCGCATCCTCGAACACGAGCTCCCGGGTATCCGAGGCGCGCCAGCCGAGCTTGTCCTCCTTCTTCGCGGCCCGGACGCCGGGGGTCTTGGAAAGGTCAGCCGCGTGGCCGAGGCCGATGCGTGCGGCCTCGTCCAAATCGGTCGTGTCCTTGGTCACGATGAAGGCTGTGATCCCGTGGGTCTTCTTGGCGTGCGGGTCGGTGCGGGCGGTGATAACGAAAATCTCCCCCACCCCGGCGTGGGTGATGAAGATCTTCGAGCCGTTCACGACGAAATGATCGCCGCGGTCCTCGGCCACCGTCTTCGTGCCCCCCGCATCCGAGCCCGCGCCCGGCTCGGTCAATCCGAATCCGCCGAGCACCTTTCCCTGCGCCAAGAGCGGCACGAAGCGCCGCTGCTGCTCGTCCGTGCCGAAATCCATGATCGGGGAGGTGCCCAGGGTGGTGTGCGCGCTGACGGTAATCGCGTGGCTCGCGTCTACCTTGGCCAGCTCGTGGATCACGATCATGTACGAGAGGTAATCCATGCCCGCCCCGCCCAGCGCTTCGGGCCAGGGGATGCCGAACAACCCGAGCTCCGCCATCTGCCGGACGTTGTCCCAGGGGAACTTCGATTCCAGATCGTATCCCCGCGCCGAGGGCTTCACCACGCTCCGGGCAAAATCGCGCACCATATCGCGAACCTGGAAGTGGTGCTCGGAGAAGTAGAGGGAGTCGTGCATGGGGCAAATATAGCGGGTCGTGCCCTGGCATTTCTCACCTGCACACGTCGCAGCCCCCGCACTTGCCCAGCCGCTCGCCGAAGTGCTCCAGCAGGACGCGGCGCCTGCAGCGGCGCCGCTCAACGTAACTGCGCATCTCGGGACTGATCTCAGCGTAGCGAAAATCGTCGGGACGCCACAGGATCCGGCAGCGCGCGGCGCGCCCGTCTCGACCGGCCCGGCCGGCCTCCTGGTAGTATGCCTCGAGGGTGCGCGGCGGGCCCCAATGCAACACGAGTCGCACGTCGGGCTTGTCGATCCCCATGCCAAAGGCGCTCGTGGCCACAATGACGGGAGCCTTGTCGTGCAGGAAGGCGCCGAGGATCGGCCTCCGGATCTCGGCCTCCAGCCCGGCGTGGTACGGGGCTGCCGTGAGACCGCGGAATCGGAGCGCCCGAGTGATCAGCTCCGTCAACCGGCGCGTCGGTGCATAGACGATCACCTGCTCCCCGGTCCGCCCCACGGCGGCGACGATTTCCGCAAACCGCTCCCGGTCGTCCTTGATCCGCTGCACCTCGAAGCGGAGGTTCGCCCGGTCGAACGATGTCGTCACTACCTCCGCCTTGGGGATTCGGAGCACTGCGAGAATCTCACGGCGGACGGCGGGCGTCGCGCTGCCCGTCAGGGCCAATGTCTGCGGCTCGCGCAGATGGTAGCGCAGCTCGCCGAGCTGCCGGTACACCGGGCGGAAGGCATTGCCCCATTCGACGATGCAGTGCGCCTCGTCCACGGCAAGGAGCGGCACCCGCGTCCCCGCAGCGCGAATTAAGCGCGCGAGAGAGGCCAGCCGCTCCGGCGCGCAATACAACAGTCGCGCCTGCCCCGTGAGCGCGAGGTCGAGGATGGTCCGTTGGTCCTGCGCCGAGAGGGTGCTGTTCAGGAACGCCGCCGGGATCCCCCGGCGCCGCAACGCCCCCACCTGGTCCTGCATCAGCGAGATCAGCGGGGAGACGACAATCGTCAATCCGTTCGCCAGCAAAGCCGGCACCTGGAAACAGAGCGACTTCCCGGCACCGGTCGGGAGCACCGCCAGCACATGCCGTCCGCTCAGCAGCGGTGCCAACACCCGCAGTTGCGCCGCGCGAAACGCCGGGTAGCCGAAGCGCTCGACCAGCACGGTCCGGGCCTGGTACAGGTCGTGGGCGAGTCCACCGATCATGCCCGCAAAGAAAACGACCCGGCGCGGAAACGCAGAGTCGTTTTCGCGCGAGCCGGTGCCGATTATTCCGGCTCGGGGAGCTCCCGACGTACGAGCACGAGAATCGCGGCCTGGGGGACGACCAGGTAGGTCTTGCCCTCGAATGTGATCTCGACCGAAGCCTTCCGGAAGAACAACGCGTAGTCCCCCGGTTCGGCCTGCATCGGCAGGTATTTCACGTCGGGGCCGCGGATCTTCCACGGCTCCTCGTCCATGCTGGTGGGCTCGGTCATCGGCGTTCCCGGCCCGGTGGCGACGATCTTCCCTCCCTGCACCTGCCGGGTATCGAGCGCGGTCTGCGGCAGGTACAGCCCGACGTTGGTGCGCTCTTCCCCTTCCTCAGGGGTGATCAGCACTCGGTCGCCGACGACGATGAGCCGCTTCGGAGATTCGTCGGGCATCGACGCCTCCTCAGCAGAATCGGTCAAATGCGGCCACCAGGTCCGCGGCGATGTCGGCGGCGGGCCGGCCTTCGATGCTCCGCCGCTCGAGCATGAACACGAGTTTCCCGTCCTTCAACAATCCCATTTGCGGTGACGACGGGGCCACTCCCGTGAAGTAGCCGCGGGCGCGGGCAGTCGCGTCGGCATCCTGCCCGGCGAACACGGTCACGAGGCGGGCAGGGCGCTTCGCGTGCTGCAAGGCAAGCGCCGCCGCCGGGCGGGCGTTCCGGGCTGCGCAGCCGCAGACCGAATTCACAACGACCAGGGTGGGGCTCTTCTCCGCGCTCAGTGCCGCGTCGACTTCCGCGGGCGTGCGCAGCTCCTGGAAGCCGAGCCGTGTCAACTCTTCCCGCATGGGCTGCACCATCCGGGGGTCGTACATAAAGGTATTCAATCCAGCCATGTCGCCCTCAATGTCGAAGATCTCCTTCCACTATAACCTGCCGGTCACGCCGCTGTCAGCGCTCACAACCGGAAATAGTAGCTCAGCTTCGCGATGATGGTCCCGCGATTCGGCTGACGCCAGGGCACGCCGCTCGGCAAGCCAGTGGGCCAAGCGCTGTTGTACACCAGGTAGGCGTAGCTGCCCGGCCGGATGATCCAGTGCGCCCGCGCGTTGACGGTAAGGCGCCGCGATCCGTTGTCCCCCTGCAGAAACAAGGTCGCTCCGAGGCGCGGCGACGCCGCGTAGTCGAATCGCAGACGTCCCGCTCGGACATTGAAGGGACGTCCCGGCAGGCGAATCGCCGCGTAACTGCCCTCCAGCTGTACGACGACGTGCGGGGCGACCCGCGCGGTGAGAGCAGGCTCCACGCTCGCGCTGTGTCCACCGTAGAACCCGCCCGCGCTGGCCGTCAAGTCGAACCCCACCGGCCGCCCCGCGGAGCTCGAAAACTGGAGCTCGGAGCGGTACCAGCCGTACCGGCCCGCCGCAATCGACTCCCCCGGGAACACCTCGAACGCTCCCGTGGGATCGTCTTCCTCCCGCCGCAGGAAGAAATCGATTACGTCGCCGTTCTCGAACTCCGCCCCCAGGGGAACGATGCTGTAGGCCGCGTGCGACGGAGAGCCGTCCAGCCTCCAGATCGTCTCCCATTCCAGCGCCTGAAAGTGCAGGCGCCGAATTCCCAGGCGATGAGGCCGCGGAAAGAAGTCGAAGTGCCCGGTGAACCGCGTATTGTCGTCCTCGAGCACAAAGCCGAGCGGCGGGTCGAACCCCGGCGCGATCCGGGCGAGCCCGACGAAATGATCCATGGCGTCGTTGGGATAATCGAGATAGACGCGCCACCCGGACCGCACCGGGGC
>Ga0307281_10000060_pt1 | contig 22613 bp, 21 predicted proteins | sample ER_DNA_120_FD_194486 | JGI IMG/M metagenome (GOLD analysis project Ga0307281, IMG submission 194486) | Bulk soil microbial communities from the East River watershed near Crested Butte, Colorado, United States - ER_DNA_120 | ecosystem: Environmental > Terrestrial > Soil > Floodplain | place...
GAAGGGATCGGCGGCGACAAGATTCCGACCTCGCTGCATTTCGACGTGATCGACGAATGGATCGCAGTGAGCGACCGGGACGCCATGCAGATGACCCGTCGGTTGGCGCGGGAGGAGGGCCTGTTCTGCGGCGGCTCGACCGGAGTTAACCTGGTGGCGGCGTTGGAGGTAGCACGGCGGATCGACGACGCCACGGCGTGCGTCGTGACGGTGTTGTCTGACAGCGGCGAGCGCTACTTGTCCAAGGTCTATAACGACGAGTGGTTGCGGGAAAACCAGTTGCTGGATGCGGAGCGCCGGACGGTGGCGGAGGTCGTCGCTCAGAAGGACCATGGCGCCCCGCCGCTCGTCTCCGTGGGCCCGCAGGCAACGGTCCGGCAAGCCCTCAACCTCATGAGCACCTACAACGTTTCCCAACTCCCGGTGCTGGACGGTGTCGACGGCGTCGGCTCGATTAGCGAACAGGCCCTGATGGCCGAGGCGCTGGAGAACCCGGCGGTGCTGGACCGAGCGGTGCGCGATCTCATGGATCCCCCCTTCCCCGTGGTCGACGGCGAATGGCCGCTGGACCGCCTGACGGCGCTGCTCTCGCGCGAGACGCCCGCGGCGCTGGTACGGAGCGGGCGCGCCTTGACCGGGATCATCACGCGATACGATCTGCTGCACCAGCTGGCCGGAATCCGCTAGATGCGCATCACGGTCTTGACGGGCGGCGCCACCGCGGAGCGGACCGTTGCGTTCGCGGGTGCCGCCCAGGTGGTGGCTGCGCTGCGCGGCCGCGGGCACCAGGTGCACGTGGTCGATCTCGCGGCCGGCGTTCTCACCGCGGAGGACGAAGCGCGGCTCCTCGTGCCCCAGGTGGGGACCGCGCTGCCCGACATTACCGGGCTCATGGCGGCCGAGCGACGGATGCTGTACGGGGGCCTGGGCGAGCTCGCCGTGGTGCAGGGCGCCGATGTCGTCTTTCCGGTGCTGCACGGCGGGGCCGGTGAAGGAGGGATTCTCCAGGCCGTCCTGGACGTGATCGGCGTCCCGTACACGGGCTCGGGGCCGCTCGCTTCCGCCTTGGCTGTGGACAAGGACCTTTCCAAGCGCCTGTTCCGCGACGCCGGGGTGCCGGTACCGAAATGGCGCATGGTGCCGCCGGTCCCGCCAGACGAGGCAGCCAAGGGATTGGGGTGGCCGGTGATCGTGAAGCCTTCGAAGCAGGGCTCCACGGTCGGCCTGACCCTCGTGAAACGGAGGACCGACCTCGCCGCGGCCCTGGCGGAGGCGGGGCAATGGGATGACGAAGTGATGATCGAGCAGTTCATCGCCGGCCGCGAGCTCACGGTCGGCGTGCTCGGGGACGATCCGCTCCCGGTCGGGGAAATCATCCCGCGTCACGAGCTGTTCGATTACGAATGCAAGTATACGCCCGGGATGTCCGAGGAGATCTTCCCGGCCGTGCTCGAGCAGAAGGTCGCTCGCCGGCTCCAGGCCCTGGCGTTCACCGCACACCAGGCGCTCAAGCTGGGTGGCTATTCCCGAGTCGACTTTCGCCTCGGCACCCAGGGGGACATCTTCTGTCTCGAGGCGAACAACCTCCCCGGGATGACGGGCACCAGCCTCTTCCCCCAAGCGGCCCGGGCTGCGGGGATCGAGTATCCGGAGATGTGCGAGCGCATCTGCAGTCTTGCACGGAACTTTCGCCGCGAGGGCCGGGAATAATGTCCATGACCCCGGATCGCACCGACGGGGTGACCCCGTGGGTGAGGCGACTCCTGGTCGCCAACCTGATCGCGTTCCTGCTCAAGAGCACACTGTTCTGGGCACCGCGCTTCCTCGCGCTGTTTGGCTTTTCGCCGCTCGCCGTGTGGTCCCGGCCGTGGACCCTCGTCACATATCTCTTCGTCCACGCCAGCATTCTGCACCTCGCCTTCAATATGGTCGCCCTGTACTTCTTCGGACCGCCGGTCGAGGCGCGCCTCGGCAGCCGCCGCTTCATCGGGTTTTACATCCTCTGCGGGATGGGGGGAGCGATTCTCTCCGGGCTGCTCGTGGCGATCGTCGGGGATCAGCTCGTCGTGGGAGCATCGGGCGCGATCTTGGGGGTAGCGGTGGCGTTTGCTTGGTACTGGCCGGACGCACCGGTACTGGTTTTCCCTTTCCCCGAACCGTTCGCGGCCAAGTGGCTGGTCACCTTCACAGTGGCGATTTCGCTCGTGCTCGCGTGGATCACCACCGCAATCGGCGCGAGCGACGGCGTGTCGCATCTCGCCCACTTGGGCGGCATCGGGACCGCGCTCCTCATTCTCAAGACGGCGGACTGGCGGATGACGCATCATGAGCGCCGGCTGCGCCGGAACTCGGTCCCCGACGCCGTCGTGTCCTCGGCGGCCCTCGTCGCCCGCTCGAGCGATCCCGAGCAACGCAGCGCCGCACCACGCCGCCGCCCCACCGACCGCACCCAGGCGGAAATCGACCGCGTCCTCGACAAAATCTCGGCCAGCGGAATTACCAGCCTCACGCCCGCGGAACGAAAGTTCCTCGCCGAGATGAGCCGGAGGATGCGCGACAAGGGCTGACCCGATGGTGTTTGGGTTGCTCATCCTGCTGCAGCAGGATTCCCTGTATCGGCGCACCGAGGTCCTGCTCGCCGCGCACGACTTGCCGGCGGCGCGGCGTGCCGCCGAAGGCCTCGTCACGGCGCATCCCCAGGACGCTCGGGCCCACATCCTGCTCGGCAACGTGTGGTACGCCTGGCCGGTCATCGGGCGGTACGCGGCGCTGGCGGAGTTCCGCGACGCGGCGCGGCTCGACCCCGTGGATCCCCAGGCGCTCTATGGGCAAGTCCGCGTGGGGCAAACCCTGGGCAGCGATGAGGGCGAGGGGATCGTGCGGGAGGCGATTCTCAAGATCTTCGCCCTGACGCCCGAGTACGAAGACTGCTGGCGACTGTTCCAAGGTCTGTACCACAATTCCGACATCTGGCGCCGCGCCGATCTGGCGCTCGCCCACCATCCAGACGATCCCGTTGCCCTCGAACGCCGGGCTCGGATCGCCTTGGCCCTCGATGAGCCGGAGCGGGCGGACGCCCTCGCCGCCGATGCGATGGACCGGCGCGGAGCCTCCGTTCCACTCTCCCTGATCCGCGCCGAAGCCGCGTTCGCCGGGACGCGGGACAGCGCTGGCTTCGCCTGGTACGATTCCGCGCTGGCCCGTGCGGATTTCGACTCGACGGGAGCCTTGTGGGATCAGGTGTGGATGATCGCGTCCCCTGCGGAGCGGACGCGGCAGGACTCCACGGTACCCGGGGAGCGCCGGGCGTTCTTCGAGTGGTTCTGGGCACGGCGCGATCCCAATCTCGTCACGCCCCAGAACGAGCGGATCGCCGAACACTTCCGCCGCATGGTGGAGGTGCGACGGATGTTCCACCTGTTGCACCCCTTCGCCTCGTGGCACCGATCGCCCTATGCCCGCGCGCTGGCCGCCTCGTATGAGCGAGATGGATTCCGGGCGGTAGCCGAGAGCGGCACCGTGCTGGACCGATTCTCTCCCGCAACCCTGCTGATGCCGGACCTGCGCGACTACAACGACACCAACGGCCGCTACAGTGTCTACGCGCTCGCCAACACGAGCGCCCGGGGGCTCATCTGGCTGCGGCACGGCCGCCCCGATTCTTGGGATCGCGAACAGCGGAATTCCTCCGTAATCCACGAGTGGACCTACTACACGAACGACGGCCCGCTCACGATCTCCTTCGAGGGGATCCCCGGCGCCCTGGGGGCCCACGGGGATGACATCGTCGCCCCACCGTCGACGCGCCACCAGGCCCGCGAGGTGCGGACGTTGCTCACGACCGACGGGACGAGCCTGCCGGCGACGCTCGTGGCGCGCGGGTGGAGCGCTTTCTTCCTTGACGGCCTGAGTGGAAACACCGCTTTCTACGTCAAAGCGGGTCCCGGCACGGCGGCGGTCGTGCTGCGGAACACCGCGGCCGAAGCCGAAATCGCCAGCGCCCGAGGCCCGGGGGTGCTGCGCCTCACCGCCCCGCCTGGCCCGTACCTGCTCGGCCTCGATGTCGACTCGGGCGGAGCGATCGGTCGCATCCGTCAGCAAGTCCGGTTGCCGGTGTTCTCCTGGCAGACGCTGGGCGTCTCGAGCCTCGTGCTGGCGGCGGGGGATTCTCTGGCTGACCGGGAGGCGACGCTCGACGGAATGCCGGCCGAGCTCACGTATCGCGCCGGCCGCGCCCTTTCGGCGTATGCCGAGCTCTACGGTCTGAGCCGGGACCGCGCAGGTCGCGCGCGTTACCGGGTGCGATACAGCTTCGCACCTCTCCGTTCGACGCTCTCGCGCCTGCTGAGCAGGGCCGCACCGGTGGTGTTCGAGTTCGATCGCGAAGGCGAATGGCGCGGGGCGACGGCGGAGCGCGTCGTCATCGAGCCGGGTCGGCTCCCGCCGGGTCGGTACCGAGTGACGCTGGCGGTGACCGACCTTCCGACAAATGTCAAGTCGCAGACGGTGGAGCTCGACATCACAATTCGTTGAGTGAGACTTGTCGGACTGGGACATTGCTCGCAAATTGGGGAGCAACCCGGTCCATGCTCGTAAATCTCGTCCCGGAATTCCTTGCCAGTCTTGCCGCGCCCGACCCGGTTGCGGCTTACCACTCGTATCTCGAAAGACACGCCTCCATCCTCTCGAGTTATTGGCACAACTACGTCCTCGACCTCGAGTCGCCGCACGCCGAGCGGGTGATCCAGGAGACGGTGAAAGCGGAGCGGGCGGACCTCCACCGTTTGCTGGAGGACGTCGAAGTTGCGCGCATCGCCGAGGAGGCGCTGACGCGGTCCCGAGACCTGCTCGAGGCGGACTGCCCGATCGACCTCTATCTCATGGTGGGCGTTGGAGCGGCGAACGCTGGGGAGTTGGTGGTGGACGGCCGGGGGGTGGCTTTCGTGTGCCTGGAGCACTTCACGGGTCGCGCTAATCCGCAAACGAACGGCCTCGGGCTCGCCCCGCACCTGCTACCGATGTGGATCGCCCACGAAGTCGCCCATGCCGTCCGCTACACCTCGCCCACGAGCAAGGCCGAGCTGCGCCGGCTGGTCGCCGAGGGAGAGGGCACCTACGACTACTGGACGACTGGTAGCCGGGCAACGCTGCGTGAGCTCCTGGTCAACGAAGGAATCGCCGTCGCGGCCTCCCAGGCGGTGGCACCCGGATTCGAGCCGTGGGAATATCTGGGCTACGGGCGCCGGCAGTACCGCCGCATCCGCGAGCTCGACGCGTTCCTGCGTCGCGCGGCGGCACCGGAGCTCGACCGCAGCGGCCTCGGCCTGCGCCTGCGCTTCCTCTCGGGCGGCATGAGTCCCGCGTCGCGACTCGTCGGGGGAAAGGTGCTCCCGGAACGGTCCGGCTACTACCTGGGTCTTCGGCTGGTCGAGAGCCACGTGACCGAGTGTGGCATCGCCGCGAGCGTCCGAGCGGCCGCCCCGGAAATCCAGCAAGCGGAGGACCGCGCGAGCGGCATCCAGACGGCATGACCCCGCATGGCGCCACGCCGGAGCGGCGGCGCAATTACACCTTGCGGGAGGTCCTGGAAGAGTTCGTCGGTCACGCGCGGAACGTCGCCGGCCGCGCGAAGTCCATGACCCCAGAGGAGTTGGAACGCGCCCAGGAGCGCCTCGAGTGGCTGGCAGACGAGGTGTGGCGCATCGCGACCGAGCAGCAGGCCCCGCCCGAGTAGTCCGGCACGGCCGGCGCCGGGCGCTATCTTCTCGTCTCATGCATGGCTCCGGGCGCGGATTCAAAGTATCGGTGCGGAAGGAAGACCTCGTCTTCGCGGCCGCGCATTTCATCACGCTGCCGGGTCACCGCTGTGAATCCTTGCACGGTCACAATTACCGCGCTGGAGTGGAGCTCACCGGGACGCTGCAGCCCGAAGCGTGGTATGTCTACGACTTTGTGGCGTTGAAGCAGGTGATGCGGCGGCTCACCAATGAGCTGGACCACAAGGTCCTGCTGCCGACCACGAACCCCGCGGTCGCCGTACACACACAGGGCGATAGCATCACCGTGAGCTACGACGGCCGACCCCGCTACGTCTTCCCCACCACCGACTGCGCGCTGCTACCGATCCCCAACACGACGGTGGAGATGCTCGCCGAGTATCTCGCCGGCCGTCTGAAGGTCGACCTCAAGGCCAAAGGGGCGGCGCAGGTCGCCAGCGTCGAGCTCGAGGTCGAGGAGAGTTTCGGGCAATCGGCCAGTTATCACGAAGACCTCAGCTGGGACTAGCCCATGGCCAAGGAACCGTCCCTCACCGACGCCGAGATCCGGCAGCGCCTCACTGCCCTCCCAGGGTGGCGCTACGACAATGGCATGATCCGACGCACCTACAAGACGGACGGGTGGCCGACGACACTGATGCTCGTCAATGCGATCGGGTTCGCCGCCGAAGCGGCGGATCACCACCCAGACCTGCTGGTGCAATGGGGATCGGTGCAGGTCTCGCTCGCGACGCATAGCGCCGGCGGGATCACGGAGAAGGACTTCGCGCTGGCCGGGGTCATCGAGCGCACCGCCCTGTTGGAGCCTGGACCACCGTTCCGCGCGGCGGCGAAGTTCAAACGCGAAGGGGTCTGACCCTACTTCCCGACGCAGAAACTGGCGAACACGCGGTCCAGCACATCTTCCGGCGTGACGACGCCGATCAAATCGTCCAACGCCCCCGCGGCAGCCCGCAGGTGCGTCGCCGTCGCCGCCGCGTCCACATCCCGCTCGCGGGCGGCCCAGAAGAGGTCCAGCTCCTGCAGCGCCCGTTCCAGCGCCAGGCGGTGGCGCTCCCGCGTGACGACGGGCTCGACATCGCCCAAGGCGACCAAGCCCCCGAACGCTGCTTCGGCCAGCCGGTGTCCGATCTCGGCCAGCCCCTCGCCGGTGACGACCGAGACGGCGACAGATGGGCGGTCGGACGGTCGGGCGGTCGGTGAACGTAGGTCTGCTTTCGTCCGGACGTGCACGACGGGCGCTGCGCAGTGCGACAGGAACTCTTCCCGGGCCGCCGCTTCCTCCGTCCCCCGTCCCCCGTCCCCTTCCTCGCAGTATAGAATCAAGTCCGCAGCGCCGAGGTAGCGGCGGCTCACCTCGATCCCCAGGCGCTCCACGAGATCGCCGCTGTCGCGCAGCCCGGCCGTGTCCACGAGCCGAAACGGCAGCCCGTCGATCACCGCGTGCGCCTCGATCGCATCACGAGTGGTCCCCGGGATAGCGGTGACGATGGCGCGTTCGCGCCCCAGCAAGGCGTTGAACAGCGACGACTTTCCCGCATTCGGGGGCCCGGCCACGACGACGAGCGCCCCGGCGTGGAGTCGCTCGCCGTGGGGCGCGGTCGCCAGGACGCGCACGATCCGCTCATGGGCCACCCGCCAGGCGCGCGCGACCCGCTCCGCGCTCACCGGGCCTTCGTCCTCTTCGGGAAAATCGATGTCGTAGGCGATCAGCGCCTCGAGCTCGAGGATCTCGGTCCGCAGGGCTTCGAGCCGCCGGGAGAGACCGCGCTCGAGCTGCTGCAGCGCGCGCCGGCGCTGAGCCGGCGCCCCCGCGTCGATCAGGTCGGCGGTGGCTTCGGCCTGAAGCACGTCCATCTTGCCGTTCTGGACCGCGCGGCGTGTGAATTCGCCGGGGGCGGCCGGGCGGGCGCCTGCCGCCACGCAGGCGGCGACGACCTCGGCCGGAACGAGCAGCCCGCCGTGGGTCGAGATCTCGACGGCATCCTCCCCGGTATAGGAGGCGGGGGCGGGAAAGCAGACGAAGAGCACCTCGTCGATCGGTTCCCCGCTCTGCGGATGGTGTGCCCGGGCCCGGGTGACGCGGCGCGCCGGCTCCGCACGAAACGGCCGCAACACGCGTCCCGCGAGATCGAACGCTCCGCGGCCCGAGAGCCGGATCAGCGCCAGCGCGCCGCGTCCGGGCGGTGTGGCGAGCGCGACGATCGGGTCGGACAGCACCCTGGGTCCGGTGAGCGGGCGCCCTACCCGCTCAGGTCCGCTTTTGCGCCGCCAGGCGCTTCTGGGAGATCTGCCACTGCTGCGGGAGACTGATCAGGTTCTGGACGGCGTAATACAGGTTCAACCCCGAGGCGAGACGCAGGAAGATGAACGTCATCATCGCGGGCATCATGTACAACATCGTCTTCATCTGGGGATTGGGCGGCAGACCGCGTTGCCCGATCTTCGACACGGCGAACATCGAGATCCCCATCACGACGGGGATGATGTAGAGCGGGTCGTGGCGCGAGAGGTCGGGCAGCCACAGGAACGGCACGCCCCGGAACTCAATGGTGTTGGAGAACACGAAGAACAGCGCGAGCAGCACGGGCATCGGGAGCATCATCGGCAGACACCCGCCGAACGGGTTGACCTTGTGGTCCTTGTACAGCTTCAGCATCTCACGCTGCAGCTTCTCGGGCTCGGCCTTGTGCCGCGTCTGGATCTCCTGCATCAACGGCTGCACCGCCTGCATGCGCATCTGCGACTCCATGGCCCGCTGCTGCAGCGGCCACAACAGCATCCGCACCAGCACGCCGAAGAACACCAGCACCCAACCGTATGCGAGATGCAGGCGTGCGTGCATCCAGAAGAGGATGCTGACGACGACCTGCGACACGGGGTGAATGATCGGCCGGAAGATGGACCAGCCGTACGGGTTCGCGTCGTCCATGCCGTGCCCGAGGTGCGACAGGCGCTGGTGCTCGAACGGCCCGGCGTACACGTCGAACCGGAACGTCCCCGACGGCGGCAGCGACAGCGTGGTGAGCACGGCGGCTCGGGTGGCGAGGGCGCTCGTGCGGGTGCCGAACAGGGACGCCACGGGCACCGGCGTACGATCCATCCCGGTCGCGATGGCGCCGGCAAACGGCTTGGCGTTCTGCTCCGGAGCGAGGACGGCGGTAAAGAAGTACTTCGACTTCACCGCCACCCACTCGAATGGCCCATCCAGGACCGCGCGCTCCCCGGGGTCGAGCGAGGCGAACGTCGTCTTCTGCGTCTTGTCGGCCTTGGTGACGACGGCATACTCGCGGTAGTCGGTGAGCGGGTCCGCTTCCACCGAGCGCATGCCGTCCCCCAGGTCCACCAGGAGGACGGCGCCGCTGCCGCCCAGCCCCTCGATGGTCCCGTCGACCGAGAAGCGATAGTCGTCGGCGGTGAACCCGTAGCGCAGGGTGAGGCTCCCGGAGCCGAGCGGGGCCGTGAACGCGAGCGTGGTGTCGGCCCCGGCGACCGTCAGGCGGGGGGTGCTGGGGGAAAACGCCAGGTCCGCAAGCGAAGCGGTGTCGGTTCCCACCACGACGCGCAGTCCCAGGAGTGGGGCGTCCTCGGGAACCAGCTGAACGCGGCGGCCCGAATCGCCGGGCGCAAACGACCGGTATTGCTCGAGCTCGGCCGTCACCAGCCGCCCGCCGCGGGTGCTGAACCCGAAGCGATACAGCGGACTGCTCACCCACACCGTGTCGCCGGGGAGTCGAACGGATGGACGGATCGGCGGATTGACGGATGGTGCGGGTGCTGCCGCGGCGGGCGCGGATTCCGCGGGCGCCACGGCAGCTCGGCTGCTATCGGTCGCCGCTCCCGGTGGGCGGGGCACCGGCTTCGGCCTGAAAATGATGCTCGGAACGATGGCTATCACGAGCATCAGGAAGATGGCTACGATGACGCGTCGCTGATCCACGAATTCGTCCTAGGGAACCGGGTCGAAACCACCGGGGTGAAAGGGGTGGCACCGTAGAATGCGCCGCACGCCGAGCCAGCTTCCCCGCAGGGCTCCGTATCGCTCCACCGCCTCGTACGTATAGCGCGAGCAGGACGGGGTGAAGCGACACTGCGTGAACATCAGATGCGACAGCGTCAACTGGTATGCGCGAATCAGCCCCATCACCGCCGACCGAGGCCAGACGACAGGATTCACGGGAGAATCCGATCGGCGGCTTCCGCCAATTCGGCGCGCAGCTCTGCAAAACGAGCGGTGTAGGCGGCGTGTTTCGCCCGAACGACCACATCGACCGCCGGGAGTGTCCGCAGCAGCTCGCGGCGCAGGATCTCCCTCACGCGCCGCCGCAAACGATTGCGGGCCACCGCGGTTTCTCCGAAACGGGGAACGACGATCCCCGCCCGCGCGTGGCCCTGCGAATTGGGACGCCAGGCGACGTCCAAACGACGCATCCGCACTCGACGACCGCTCTCCCAGCATTGCACGAGGTCGGCCCCACGCGCCAGCCGCGCGCGGGACGAGTACCGCTCGCGCGTCAGCCGCTCCGGTGCTTGGACGGGAGTTGAACCGTGAGACGCTTGCGCCCCTTCTTGCGACGCCGCCCGAGCGTCGCGCGTCCCCACTTGTCCTTCATGCGGGCGCGGAATCCATGCTTATTGATGCGCCGCCGATTGCGCGGTCGATATGTCGGCTTCCCCATGCTGCCCTCGGAAGTAAGGCCGGGAAACCTACATGGCGGGGGAGGCGCGTTCAAGGTTGACTTTTCCACATCGCCCCGTAGCTTCCCCCCGCCCTTGCAATACGTCCCACCCAATACATCGCCCTTGATGGAGCAGTCAGCGAAAGAAGCCTGGAAGCGTCTCCTCGAAGAGGCGCGACGCGAGCTTCCCGAAGCGACGGTGCGCACCTGGTTGGAGCCGGCGGTGCCGCTCGCGCTGGAGGATGGACGCTTGGTGCTCGGCGCTCCGGATCAGTTCGCCGCAGAGTGGAACGACACGAAGCACGCGCCGTTACTCGCGCGTGCCGCGGAGCGCGTGTTCGGGCACCCGACCCCGGTGGTGTTCCGGGTGCTCGAGGACCGGCAGCAGCGGCCACAGATGGATTTTTTCGTGGCGCCGAAACCGAGCCCCGTCACCGCCCCCAGCATCACGATGCCGCTCAACGAACGCTACACGTTCGAGAGCTTCGTCGTCGGCAAATCGAATGAGCTCGCGGCGGCGGCCGCTCACGCCGTGGCCGAAGCACCTGGCCGGACCTACAACCCCCTCTTCATCTACGGCGCCACGGGGCTGGGCAAGACCCATTTGATGCAGGCGATCGCGCACGCGGTCCTGAAGCGCAACCCCGAGACCCGGCTGTTGTACGTCGGTGCCGAGCAGTTCATCAACGAAGTCATCGAGAGCATCCAGGCCCGGACGATGCCCGAGTTCCGGCGCCGCTACCGCAACGACATCGACCTCCTCCTGGTGGACGACGTGCATTTCCTGGAAGGCAAGGAAATGACCCAGGACGAGTTCTTCCACACATTCAACGCCCTGTTCGAGGGCCGCAAACAGATGGTGCTCACCTCGGACCGGCCGCCGAAGGAAATCCCCGGACTCGAGGATCGGCTGATCTCCCGTTTCGAATGGGGGATGGTGGCCGACATCGGGCAACCCGACCTCGAGCACCGCATCGCGATCCTGCGCAAGAAGGCGTACCAGGACCATCTGGAGCTCACCATTCCGGACGACGTGCTGCGCTTTATCGCGGAGCACATTCGCTCGAGCGTGCGGGAGCTGGAAGGCTGCATCATCAAGCTGCTGTTGTTCGCCTCGCTGAAGAACCGCGAGATCACGATCGAGCTGGCCCGCGAGGCGCTGGCGGACAAGATCCGGCAGGGGGAGGAGAGCGCCTTCCCAGGCCCGGCCACGCCGAGCATCGACCGCGTGCAGGAAGTGGTGGCGCGTCGCTGGGGCGTAACGCCGGAAGGGTTGCGCTCCAAAGCCCGCACCAAGACCCTGACTATCCCCCGCCAGGTGGCGATGTACCTCGCCCGCAACCTGCTGGGGATGCAGCTGGTGGAAATCGGCCAGGCGTTCGGGGGTCGGGACCACTCTACCGTGATTCACAGCGTAGACAAGGTCGAACGGCAGATGGTGCGGGATCGGACGTTCAAGGAGCGCATCGAGATGGCGCGACAGGAATTGTCCGCACTCTAGCCAACATTCGGGGCGGGAAATGTTTGGAGGTGTGGGACACAGCGTCGGCATGTGGGAAAGGGCGTGGCTGCCAACACCGCGCCCACAGAGGATAGGAGGGGCAACGCACTACACCTCCGTGGGTTCCGTGCGCTCACCCACATATCCCCCACCACTACTACTACTACTAGTATTTTCTATACAGTATAGCAGTAGGATTTTACTCTTCGCCGAAGGAGCGAAGTGACGGGCATGAAGTTCACGATCACGCGCGAACAACTGCAGGAAGGCCTCACAGCGGTCGCCGCCGCCATCCCGGCCAAGACCACGCTACCGGTGCTCTCGAACGTCCTGGTCGAGGCCACCAAACAGGGACTGCGCCTGTCGGGTACCGATCTGGACATCGCCGTGAGTACGACGGTAGCCGCCGACGTGGATACCGAAGGTGCGGTGACGTTGCCCGCCAAGAAGCTCTCCGACATCGTGCGGGAGCTGCCCCAGTCACCGATCCGGTTCACGGGAGCAGGCGAACAGCGTGTGGGCATCGATTGCGGCCGCTCCCGCTTCAAACTGCTCGGTCTGCCGCGGGAGGAATTCCCCTCGTTTCCGGCTGTGAAGTTCGACAAGGCGTGGAAAGCGTCGGCCGGCGTGGTGCACAAGCTGGTGGCCCACGTGGCTTTTGCCGCTTCAACCGAAGAGAGCCGCCCGATCCTGAACGGGGTCCTGTGGGAGCTGCGCCCCGACCGGATGCGGATGGTGGCGACCAACGGGCATCGGCTCGCAAAGATGGATGTGCCCTCGAGCGGGGGCTCGACGGCCGATCTCATCGTCCCCCCCAAGGCGCTGGAGCAGATCCGCCGCTTGTTCGGTCCCGACGATGCGCTCGAGGTGGCCAAGAGCGACAATCATATCTGCTTCCGGGCCGGCGGCCGACTGGTGTATTCCCGCCTGATCGAGGGACCGTATCCGAACTACGAGCAAGTGATTCCCCGCGAGAACGACAAATTCGCCACGGTGGACAAGTTGGCGATGAGCGCCGCTTTGCGACGCATGAGCGTAGTCGCGAGCGATCAGACGCACCGCATCCGTCTGGGTTTCTCCGGAGGCCTCGTGAAGTTTTCGGTTCAGACACCGGACTTGGGCGAGGCGCAGGACGAGCTCGCGGTGACCTACGATGGCGAGCCGTTCGAGATCGGATTCAACGCCACATACCTGCTCGAGATTCTGAAATACATGCCGACCGACGAAGTGCGTTTCACGTTCAAGGCCCCGGAGCGCGCGGCGACGATCGAGCCGGTCGGGTGGAGCGATCCGGCGAGCTACCTGGCGCTCGTCATGCCCTTGCGCCTGGTGGACTGAGGCGTCGAGTCCCGCGTGGTGTCGGGCAGGGTGTCGGGGAGCGTGTCCGGCGGCCCGCTGTCGGTCGGCACGGTGAGCGAGTCCCCGGACGGCGTATCGGGCAGAGGCGGTACGATCGGCGGTAGGAACGCCGGAACGGGGAGGCTGTCCAGCTCCTCTTCGGGCGGGATGTAGACGTCGACGCCACGGTAGCGCGCCAGGATCAGGTCGCGCCGGTGCAGCATGCGAGCCGACCGGTACGCGGGGTTGGACGACAAGGGGAACGGCAGGGTCGCGGCAAGGGCGGCAGCCTGCGCCTCGGTCAGCGCCGACGGTGGTACCCCGAAGTACTGCACGCTCGCCGCGGGAATTCCCCATACTCCCGGCCCCAGCTCCACGACGTTCAAGTACAGCTCCAGAATCCTGTCCTTCGAGAGAGCAGCCTCGAGGCGCAGCGCAGTGGCTGCTTCCTTTAATTTCCGCAACGGGTTGCGCGTGGGTGACAGATACAGGTTCTTCGCGAGCTGCTGGGAAATGGTGCTCGCCCCCCGCAACCGGTCGCGCCGGATCCAGATCGTCCGCACCGTGGTGCCGAAGCCGGGATTCCGATCCAGGCCGAGGGCGTCGCGGATTTCCTCGAAATCGAGGCCGTGGTGCGTACGAAACCGTGAGTCTTCTCCGATGATCACCATCCGCTGCAGGATGAACGGCAGGCGGGTCAGCGCCGCCGGCTGGTAGCGCACCGACCCGTCACGCAAGCGCATCATCGCTGTCTGCGCCGGCCAGTGGCTGCGCCACCACACGGGCGGCGGCCACACGCCAACCAGCCACCCCAGGGCGGCGACCAGGAGCCCGGTTGCGACTCGCCGAACGATGGGGCGCCGTTCGCTACTGGTCATGGTCAGGACACTAGCGCGCATTCCGCAGGATTCCTAGGTTCCGCCCCTTGGACGCCGCCACCCTCCAGCAGCGCCTCCAGCAAGCGCTGGGCAAGCAATTCGACGTCGGCCCCGTGCTCGGGCAGGGCGGGTTCGCCACCGTATTCCGTGCCCGAGACCGCACCCTGAACCGGGACGTCGCGGTGAAGGTGATGGACACCGCCGGCGCGCCCTCGCCGTCCCTCGCCGAGCGGTTCGTGCGGGAGGCCCAGACGATCGCCCGTCTCGAACATCCCAACATCGTGACGATCTACGAAGTGGGAGAGCCGGCCGATCTGCTGTACATCGTCATGCGTTGTGTGGACGGGCCGAGCCTGCGCCAGCTTCTGGGCAGCGCGCCCAATCATCGCCTGTCCGTCGGGGATGCGGGTCGCGTGGCCCGCCAAGTCGCCGACGCGCTCGCCCACGCGCACGCCGAAGGGGTCGTGCACCGCGATGTGAAGCCGGACAACATCCTACTGGACAAGCGCGGGCAGGTGTTGGTGACCGATTTCGGGATCGCCAAAGCGGCGCAAGCCGCGACGGCGGCGCAGCTCACGATCGAAGGAATGATCATCGGCACTCCGCAGTACATGAGTCCCGAGCAAGCGGCCGGGGACGCGGTCGATGGCCGCTCGGACATCTACTCGCTCGGGATCGTGTTGTACCAGATGCTGTCCGGTGCGCCACCGTTCGACGGCGAATCGTCGGCGAAGATCATCGCCCAGCAGCTGACGGTCGTGCCGCCCGACATCCGCGCGCTTCGCCCGGACGTCTCGCCGGAGCTCTCCGGGGTGCTGGGACGTATGCTCGACAAGGACCCCGCCCGGCGGTTCCAGACAGCGGCCGAGGTCAGCCGAGCGCTGGTGGAGGCGCTGCCCACCGCGGCCCGCAACCGGGTGCAGCCCAGCCGCCATTGGATGCTCTCGATGGCACTGAAATGGCTGGTCGGACTGGGAGCGGCCGGGTGTCTCGCGGGAATCGCGTTCGTCGCGGGAGGGGTCGTGGTGTTCTGGTATGGATTGAGCGAGCCCGCCTGGGTGACCCGGGGGGGCGCCGTTCCCGATACGCTGCTGCGCACGCTCGCGGGGCGGCGGTTGGTGGCGTCGGACGACACGGTCCAGCTCGCCTTTCGGCCCGGTAACCGGGGCGACTCCATCTTGTTCCTCGTCTCGCAGCATCGAGTCGCGGTGCTCACCCCGGGACGCGGGCGTGCGTACTCGAGAGACAGTGTCGCCTACACATTCGACCTGAACTGGACGAGCGGGCCCGGCGCGAGCTACACCCTCATTCTCCAGGGGGGGCGGCGCGACACTGTGTATCCGGAACTATCGTTGCGTGGAGCATGGGCACTTGCCCAGCGGGTGAGCGCGCTACTCCCCAGCGACTCGATCCCCGGAACGACGATCCGGACCGCCCCCGGCCCGGCGGGCGTCGCTCCGGTCCGCATCACCCCTTAGCGCGCAGGGCCGCGGGTCGAGACACCGTACGCACTGAGGACGTTCTGTTCCGCACCACCGCCGGGGAACGAGCCCACGACTCCCAGCGTGTTGACGCGACCGAGCGACAGACCGAATACGAGTGCCCTCCGGCGCAGCGCCCGGTTGGTATCCAGGCGCGCCAGCAAGGAGAGCCGGCGGAAACCGGGCAACACGGCGCGGCCCTCGAAGGCATGCCCGAGCACGGCCGATGAGGTGGCTTCCGTCTGCGCGGACAGGTGCAGCCAGTCGCCCATCGGGCGAACCGTGATCGATGGCACGAATGTCGGCTCCAACCGGACTCCGCGGACCGTCGGCTTACCGACGTCGCGCACCGCGCCGCCCACCGTCAGCTGCGGGCGCCATTCGTAGCGGATCCCCAAGTCCCAGCCCGATCCGCCGGTCGCCCCACGGTACAGGGCAACGGCGGCGCCAAACGCCAGGCCCTTCGATGACCCGCCCAATCCCAGGCGGTAGGTGTGGCCGTGGATACCGTTCGTGAAATTGTCGCGCTGGTAGCCGAAGGCGATTCCCCGCGCGTTGAACCCGGTGCTCACCTGTACCAGACGGCCGCCCGAGCCCGGACCTTGGACGGTGAGATCGAGCAGGACGGCGGCTTCCTCTCGCGCGGCGAGGCCGGCGGGATTCACCCACAGTGCCCGCACGTCCCGAGCGTCGGCCGCGGTCAGGTAGGCGGTGGCGCGGTTCGGAGCTACCTGAGCGAGGGCGGCGCCGCCCACGCCGCTCCCGAGAATGAGCGCCAGCGCAATGCCGGCGGATCGCCTCACCGCGGCAGCACGGAAATGGTCGTGCGGGCGATCTGACGGCGCGGGATGGAGATGCCTTGTACCGGGAGGTCGATGGTCAGCGTACTGGAGTCGCGCAGCTCACCGCCGAGGTAACGGCCGTCTCCGGCGAGGAACTGCACCCCGGTCCCGACGCCCGACCCGTCCAACGTGAACGGTGCGCCGCCTTGTTCCCCGGAGCCGTTGAACACGTAGTTCGCGGTGGTTTCGAGCCGCAGCGCACGAACCCCGTCACGGTCCTCCCAGGTCATCGCGGACCGATGGTTCTCGGCGCGGGTGGCAATCGCGGCGCCGCCGGAGCAGTTGGCCGCATCGCTGGCGGTGGTCGAGTCCGTCCAGGACGTTTGAGGGGCCACACCGGCTGCCGGGAGTCGCGGGAAGAAGCTGCGGAACCGAGGCAACAGATTGCCGAGACTCGCGGCCGCGGCGCTCGTATCGCAGGGACCGCTGATGAACTCCCCAGTGGCGCCGAGTCGGCCGCTCACTCTGAACCCTCTCGCGGTGCCCAGGTTGATCTGCGGGGGCAGCTGGGAGCCCGAATCGACGGTGACCGAGTCCACCGTGAAGGTGGTCGGCAGCCCGGTGCTGTCCCCGGCGCTACCGATCGATGCCGTCACATAGAGCGCGTACTTCAGGTCGACCGTCGGCGGGAGGCCGGCGAAGTCCTGTTGGATGTGCACGTCCTGACGCACCAGATAATGCGTCGTCCCCGTGGCGAGTCGGAGCGTGGCGGTGTGCGCAGCTGGTGTGGCGGGCGAGGGTGCGTTGGGTGCGGCGGCCGGTGCGGGCCCGCCGCCCTGGGCTTGGTAGCCGCCGCCGCAGGCCGAGGACAGCAGCACGATGGAACAGAAGAACGGGCGTCGTAGCATGGCTGAATCGACTCTCCTCAAGTCAGACGATCGCTCTTGGTTCGGCCGAACACGGCCACCAATTCCGGCCCGTCGTGAGTGACACGGAGCAGCCTCCAGCCTCGTTTCCGCATGTCCGCACGCCAGGCGATGAGCTTTTCCCAATCTTCGGTGGTAGTCCGGAAAACACGCAGGTCGGCGACCCGCTCCCATTGCGCGGGGTATGGCTTGCCGCCGGACATCAGGTGGAGACAGGTGGGGCCATAAGCCGAGTTCTGTGTGGCCGCTAGGCGGCCAGATGGTCATCTCTCTGGGATGGCTGTCGCCAGCCACCTCGTGCGGCCTACCCGCAGCTCCGACGACCCGGGCCGGGTCTCGCTGCCTATTTGGCCTTGCTCCGACTGGGGGTTACCGTGCCGCGTCCGTTACCGGCCGCGCGGTGGGCTCTTACCCCACCATTTCACCCTTACCCGAAATCCGGGCGGTATTTTTTCTGTGGCCCTGTCCGTCGCCTTACGGCGCCCAGGCGTTACCTGGCAGTCTGCCCTCTGGAGCTCGGACTTTCCTCGACGCGCCACTCCAGCCGGCACGCCGCGACCATCGGCCCCACCTTCCCCGGCCGTAAGCTAGGCGAGGCCGGGGCACGGCGGAAGGCGGCACGAGGTCAGCGGTCCTTCGTGAGGCGTCGCACGAGGCGCGCGAGGCTGTCGCTGGCGCCCGTGAGGAGCGCCTCGGCAGGGCCGAGCCAGAAACCTCCCTGGGCGCTGAAGACCGTATGTGCGAGTCGCGGCGCCGGCCCCTCGAGCACCACGGATGCATCGAGCCGAAGCACGGGGAGCACATTGACCGCACCGCCGGTGCCGAGCAGGGCGCGCGCGCGCGGATCCGGCGAAAAGACGAGGGTCGGCGTTTCGGCCGTGGACACGCCGCGCACGAGGCCGAGCGTGAACCAATCCGCCGGGGATCGGTCGAGAACCACGGCAAACAACAGGTCGCGGCGGGCCCGACGCAGGTCCGCCCGGAGGGTCGCGGCGCGTCGCAGCACCACCTGCGTCACGGCGGTGTCGTACACCGCGAGCAGGCCTCCCTCGAGCAGGGAGTCATAGCGCGCGACGAGCGGCACGTCCTGGAGCCGCGCCGACCGTTCGCGCGTGAGCGCGGAGTCCGTGAGCAGGATGGCCAACCCGGCCTTCCACGCGTCGTCGCACAACGGTGGCGAGCCCCAGCCCTGTGTCGTCTCGTCGAAGCCGATGCCGACCGCGGGGATCAGATCACGATGCTCAGACGCGAGACGCGCGAGCACGCGAACGCCGGAGACGAGCCGGCTCCAGAGGGCGGGGTCGAGTGGGCAGGAGGCGCCTTGCGCACTGTCGGTCGCTGCGGCGAGGTCGCGGGGCAGCACGAGCGGGATCCAGCGCACGCTCGTCGCCTGCAATCGACTTGCCACCTGTTGCCAAGCGGCGCGCAGTGCGTCGCGCTCCCACCGCCCGCCGGGGACCGAATCCACCAGCGGTGCCGCGTGCGCGTTGGTGACGAGGAGGTTGAATGCCCCGACGTCGAGCATCGTCGTCAACGAATCGAGCGCCGCCACTCGCGCGGCCGCGCCCTTGGCCGCCGCTAGGGCCGGGAACTCCCCTTCCAACGCGCGGACTCCCTGGCGCAGGATCCATGGCGGGACGCCGGTCGTCGGGGCGAGGGGAATCGCCGCTCGCTGCGCGAGCCGCTCGACGGTGACGCCGGACGGCGGTCGGACCGGTGGTGACCTGGTCGGGACGGGCTGCGAGCCGCCGGTGAGCAGCAACGGAACCCGGGCGCCGGCGCTCGGGATGCGCGCCCATTCTGCGGGGCGGCGGGTGAGCCGCGCCAGGGCCTGGAGGAACTTTCGCGTGTCATCGCCGGCCGGCGGACGCGCCAGGTTGCCGTCCAGCGGGTCTGCTTCCCCGACTGCCGCCAAGGCGGACCGGGATACGACGACGACCAAGCCGGTTCCGGCGCGGCTGGCCGCCACTACAGGGATACCGCCCCGATGCCCGGCGCGGAGCCCCCCCTGCACGAATGCTCCGTCCCCGGCGCGGGCGAGCGCCTGGGCTTCGTCGTCCACCAGCAGCGCGTTGCTCGTTCCAGCGGGAAAAGCGTCGAAGCCGGTCCCACGAAGACCGGCGGTGAGCACCGGCTTGACGCGCGCCGCGGTCCGCGGCGCGCTGGCGCTGCGCACGGCGAAGTCGCCGATCGTGATCCCGGTTCCACTCCATGCCAGCCACCGATTCATCAACCACCGGTCGAAGGCGCCGCCGCCTTCCGGGGGATAGCCGAGGACCACCACGCCGCCGCGCAGCGTCCATTCGGTGAGGATGGCGAGGTCCCCCACGTCCAGCGCGTCGGCCGACGACGTCGGCCCGCGGCCTCCGAGGACCATGAGCACGCGATAGCGTTCGAGGTCATCGCGGGTGAGATGCGGATAATACCGGCGGTAGTCGACGTGGTACCCGGCGTCACGCCACGGGCGAGCGGTCGCGTCGAGCTCGGCCGGTTGCGTGAACGCTTCGTCGAGCAGCAGCAAGCGGCGGGCCTGCGGCTGACACGCGGCGAGCGAAAGCGCGACGCCGGCCAGGGTCAGCCGGCGGATCGTGCGCACCGGAACCCGGTGTTCCAGAGAAGCCGTCGGTCATCGGGAAGGGCGGAGCGGAACGTGGCCGCGGCGTTCTCCGGTCGCGTATTGAACGCTCCCCCTTTGATCACGTGCAGGACCTGTCCGCGGGGAGTGACGGTGTCGGCGGCCGTCCATTCCCAGGCGTTCCCCACCATGTCCTCCGCACCGGCCGGCGAGCGCCCCAAGGGGAACGCCCCTACCGGTTTGAGGGTGTCGGTCATTAAACCGGCATTGGCGCGCCCCTGCTCCCACCGGTCGCCCCACGGATAGCGGCCGCCTTCCTTCCCGCGGGCTGCCGCTTCCCATTCGTCCTCGCTCGGCAAGCGCGCCCCGCGCGATTGGCAAAACCGCACCGCCTCACTCCACAGGATGCCGGTGGCGGGCCAGGTCTGGGGCGGGCTCTGCCCACTCCACGGCGCGGCGGTGGCGGTCGCGTCCAGGTAGCGCTGAAACGCTGCCACCGTCACTTCGGTGGAATCGACGTAGAAGGAATCGAGCGCCACGATGTGGTGCGGACGGCCCTTGGCGCCGCCGACCGGATAGCTGTCCGCGGCCACGCGCACCATGCCGGGCGGGCGCGTCGCGGACCGCGGGCGCGAGCGCGAGCGCGTGAGCATGAACAGGGAGATCGCCACGGCCGCGAGGGCCGCCGCCCCGGCCAGGCGGGGCCACCGACGCGGCGGAACGACGCGCCGCTCCGTCGTCGGCGGCGAGAGGCCGTCGACGAACGCCTTGGCGGACGGGGGTCGGTCGCCCGGCACCTTCGCGAGCCCTGCGAGCAGCGCCTGCTCGACGTGGACGGGGACGTTGGGTCGGACGGTGCGCACGGTCCGGGGGGCGTCCACCAGGATGCGCGCGACGACTGCCTGCGCGTTCGGCCCGGTAAACGGCGGCTCTCCCGCGAGCATCTCGTACAGCACTGCTGCGAGCGCGTACACGTCGCTGCGTGCGTCGATGCGCCGCTCACCGCTCGCCTGCTCGGGGCTCATGTAGGCGGCGGTCCCGACCGTGACGCCGGTCCCGGTGAGGCTCAACCCTCCTTCCGAATCGGCGATGCTCTTCGCGATGCCGAAATCGGTCACCAGGGCGTGGCCGCCCGACAAGAGAATGTTGGCGGGCTTGATGTCGCGATGGATGATGCCGCGCTCGTGCGCGTATTGGAGGGCGTCGCCGACCTCGGCGATGATCCGAATCGCCTCGTCGAGCGGCAACGGCCCTTGGCGGGCCAGTCGCTCGGCGAGCGACTCCCCTTCGACATAGCCCATCACGTAATAGTGGAACCCTTCCACGTCGTCCGCTTCGAACAGCGGCACGATGTGCGGGTGGGATAGCTTGGCGGCGAGTTGCACTTCGCGCTCGAAGCGTTCACTGCCCAGGTAGGCTTGGGTGGTCGGCGGCAGGACCTTGATCGCCACTTCGCGACCCAGTTTAACGTCGCGGCCCAGGAACACGGCGCCCATGCCGCCGTGGCCCAGCTCGCGGACCAGCGTGTACCGCCCGCCCAGGGCGGTCGCGACCTGTGCAAACAGCGGGTCGGTCATCCCGCGGCGAGGCTGAACGGCAGCAGCACCTGTCGCATGTCTTCGGCGCTCTGCCAGCGATCCTCCGGGCGTTTCCTGAGCGCGCGCGCAATCGCCGCGGCCAACCCCGGCGCGACCTCCGGCCGGAGCGTCTGGAGCGACGGCGGCTCGTGATGCTGTTGCATGTCGATCACGGCAGCCGCACTCGGCCCGGAAAACGGAGGCCGCCCCGCCATGGCTTCGAACAGCACGATCCCCAGCGAGTAGAGATCGGTGCGTCCGTCCACCGTCTCGCCGGACGCCTGCTCCGGACTCATGTACTCCTCCGTCCCGACGACGAACCCACTCCGCGTCACGCGGTCCCCTTCCGACTGCGCGATGGCGCGGGCGATGCCAAAATCCACCAGGACCGCGCCCTCCGGCGACAGCACGATGTTGTCGGGTTTGATGTCCCGGTGCGCCAACCCCATGGCGTGGGCGTGCGTCAACGCTTCCAGAATCTCACAGCCGACCTTGACGGAGAAGTCCACGGCCAACCGGCGCTCGCGCTGGAGGGCGCTCCGGAGCGACTCGCCCGGCACGTACGGCATCACGAACCACAGGAGGTAGTCACTTTCGCCGCTGTCGAGTAACGGGGCGATGTGGGGGTGGTGCAGTTTCGCGGCATACCGGATTTCGCGTAGGAAGCGGTCGGCGGCGACCGAGGCCGCGAGCTCGGGATGCAGCACCTTCACGGCCACTCGGTTGTGCTCCTTGTCGAAGGCGCCGAAAATCGAGGCGTTGCCACCGCGGCCGACCGCCGTGATGATCTCGTAGCGGTCCCCCAGCGCCGTGCGCACCCGTTCGATGAGGTCCCGTCGCGGCATTCATCCCTGCTTTCTTTGGCCCGACTAAGATGCGATTGCCCGACGCCTCGCGGAAGGTAGCTTGACACCATGGTGAGCGCCCTATCCGCTTGGCTTGTAGTGGCTTCCGCCATTTCACGCGTCCCGCCCCGGCCCCCGCAGTCCATGGCGCCGGGCGCACGCCCGCCGTCTCCTGAGGTCGCATGATCCTGCTCGAGGCGGTACGGGGAGACATTACGCACCAGGTGGTGGATGCGATCGTCAACGCCGCGAAT
>Ga0307281_10000061_pt1 | contig 22342 bp, 18 predicted proteins | sample ER_DNA_120_FD_194486 | JGI IMG/M metagenome (GOLD analysis project Ga0307281, IMG submission 194486) | Bulk soil microbial communities from the East River watershed near Crested Butte, Colorado, United States - ER_DNA_120 | ecosystem: Environmental > Terrestrial > Soil > Floodplain | place...
CACGCGCGGCTCGCCGATCACGCCCAGCCTGCGGCGTTCGATGGCTTTCCCGACCAGCGACCGCACGCGCGCCTCGGAAAGTGACCGCGCGCGCGCCACGCGCGGCACCTGGTAGTACGCCGCGGCCGGCGAGATGTGCGGATCGAGTCCACTGGCCGACGCGGTGACGAGATCGACCGGCACGGGCGCTTTGTTGTCCGGATCCGCCGCGTGCAGCGCCGCCACGCGCGCCTCCACAGCGTCACGCAGGGCAGGATTGAACGGCCCCAGGTTGGAGCCGCTCGACGCCGCGGCGTTGTACGGCACCGGAGCGGTTGCCGACGGGCGGCCCCAGAAATAGCGCGGGTCGTCGAAGGGCTGTCCGATCAGCGACGAGCCGACAACACGGCCACCATCGTGCACCAGGCTTCCGGCCGCCTGCGCGGGAAACAGCACGCGTGACACACCCGTGATTGCCGCGGGATACACGAGTCCGAGGAGCACGGTGAACACGAACAGAAGGGTCAATGCAGGACGAAACAACGACATGACGATTCCTTTCCCTCAGCGGACGCCGATCGCCACCAGGATGGCATCGATGAGCTTGATGAACGGAAACGGCATGATGACGCCACCGAGTCCGTACACCAACAGATTGCGCCGCAGGAGCGATGACGCCGGCGCCGGGCGGTACTTGATACCGCGCAGCGCGAGCGGAATGAGCGCGACAATGATGAGCGCGTTGAAAATGACCGCCGACAAGACCGCGGTGGTCGGCGAATGCAGATGCATGATGTTGAGGGCCGCGAGCGCCGGGTACGTCCCCACGAAAGCGGCCGGAATGATGGCGAAGTACTTGGCAAGATCATTGGCGATGCTGAACGTCGTCAGCGAGCCGCGCGTCATCAACATCTGCTTTCCAATCTCGACGATCTGCAGGAGCTTGGTCGGATTGGAATCCAGGTCCACCATGTTGCCGGCTTCCTTGGCCGCCTGGGTTCCGGTGTTCATCGCCACCGCGACGTCGGCCTGGGCCAGCGCGGGCGCGTCGTTGGTGCCGTCGCCGGTCATGGCGACGAGATGTCCCTTCGCCTGGTAGTCGCGAATCAGGGTGAGCTTGTTCTCCGGAGTCGCTTCCGCGAGGAAGTCGTCCACGCCGGCCTCGGCCGCGATCGCTGCGGCGGTCAGCGGATTGTCGCCGGTGATCATCACCGTCCGGATGCCCACGCGGCGGATCTCCGCGAAGCGCTCCTTGATACCGCCCTTCACGATGTCCTTGAGCTGAACAACGCCGAGCGCGCGGTCGTTCTCCACCACGACGAGCGGCGTCGCGCCCTGCCGCGCCACTTCCTCCACCGCGCGCGTCACTTCGGCGGGGACATGTCCCCCGCGCTGGTCGATGTATTTCGCGATGGCGTCCGCGGCGCCCTTGCGGATCTGGCGCCCGTCGACGTCGACGCCGCTCATGCGGGTGTGCGCGCTGAAGGGAATGAAGGTCGCGCCCAGCGCGTGGACGTCACGACCGCGCAGGTTGAACTTTTCCTTCGCGAGCACGACGATGCTGCGCCCCTCGGGCGTCTCGTCGGCGAGTGACGCGATCTGCGCCGCATCGGCGAGCTCGGCCTCGGTGACACCCGGTGCGGGCAGGAATGCCGACGCCTGCCGATTGCCGAGCGTGATGGTTCCCGTCTTGTCGAGCAGGAGCACGTCGACGTCCCCCGCCGCTTCGACCGCGCGCCCCGAGGTGGCGATGACGTTGGCCTGGATCATCCGGTCCATGCCCGCGATGCCGATCGCGGAGAGGAGCCCGCCGATCGTCGTCGGAATGAGACACACCAGCAGTGCCACGAGCACCGTGAGCGTGACGGGACTTCCCTGCCCGGCCGTCGTCACCGCATAGACGGAGAATGGGAGCAACGTCACCGTGGCCAAGAGGAACACGATCGTGAGCTTGGCGAGCAGAATGTCGAGCGCGATCTCGTTCGGAGTCTTCTGCCTGCGCGCGCCTTCCACCATCGCGATCATGCGGTCCAGGAACGTCTCGCCGGGATTGGCCGTGATGCGCACGACGAGCCAATCCGAGATGACGCGCGTTCCGCCCGTCACCGCGCTGCGGTCCTCTCCCGTTTCGCGGATGACCGGCGCGCTCTCGCCGGTGATGGCACTCTCGTCGACGGACGCGACGCCTTCTACGACTTCTCCGTCTCCAGGAATCAAATCGCCCGCCTCCACGAGAACGTAGTCGCCTTTTCCCAGTCTTGCTGAAATGACTTCTTCTCGAGACGCATCGACGCGGGGCGATGTGAGTCGCTTGGCCATGACCGCGCGGCGCGCCTTGCGCAGCGCATCCGCCTGCGCTTTGCCGCGCCCTTCCGCCATTGCTTCCGCGAAGTTGGCGAAGATGACCGTGAACCACAGCCAGAGCGAAATGGCCAGGATGAAGCCGGGTTCGGCTTCGCCTTTTCCGGTCGCGGCGGCATGAATGAACAGAACCGTGGTGAACGCACTCCCCACCATCACGACGAACATGACCGGGTTACGGACCATGCGACGGGGATCGAGTTTGCGAAACGCGTCCAGAGCCGCGCGCGCAACGATGACGCGTTCGAAGAGCGGCCGGGCATGAGCGTGTGTCGGCATCGGGATTCTCTCCTTATAGTGCCCGCATCTGCAGGTGTTCGACGATCGGTCCCAGCGCCAGCGCCGGAAAGAACGTGAGGGCGCCGATGATGATCACCACGCCGACCAGCAACATGACGAACAGCGGCGTGTGGGTCGGCAACGTGCCCGCGCTGGGCGGCACGTACTTCTTGCGCGCCAGCGAGCCCGCGATGGCGAGCACGGGAATGATCACCCAGTAGCGGCCCAGGAGCATCGTGATGCCCTGCGCGGTGGCGTAGAACATGCCGCTCGCGGTGAGCCCCGCGAAGGCGGAGCCGTTGTTGTTGCTCGACGACGAGAACGCGTAGAGCACTTCACTGAAACCATGGATGCCAGGGTTGGCGATGGCGCGTTTGGTCTCCGGTACCAGGCACGCGAGCGCGGTGCCCAGCAACACCGCTGCCAGAGGGACCAGTACGGCCAGCGACGCCATCTTCATCTCGTATGCTTCGATCTTCTTCCCCAGGTACTCCGGCGTTCTTCCCACCATGAGCCCCGCGATGAAGACCGCGACGATCGCAAACATCAGCATTCCGTACAAGCCGGAGCCGACGCCGCCGAACACCACTTCACCGAGCTGGATGAGCCACATCGGCACGAGACCGCCGAGCGGCATGAACGAATCGTGCATGGCATTGACGGAGCCGTTGGAGGCCGCGGTGGTCGCGCATGCCCACAGGGCGCTGCTGGCGATGCCGAAGCGAACTTCCTTGCCCTCCATGTTGCCGCCGGATTGCAGGACACCCGGCGCTGCGTCGACGCCGAGCTGCGTGAGCACCGGGTTCGGAGTCTGCTCTGAGTGCAGGGCCACGATGAGAAGCGGAACAAAGATGATGATCATCGCGGCGAGAATCGCCCACCCCTGGCGCCGGTCGCGCACCATGCTACCAAACGTGAAACACAGCGCGGCCGGGATGAGCAGGATGGCGAGCATCTCGATCAGATTGGAAAACGGCGTGGGGTTTTCGAATGGATGGGAAGAGTTCACGTTATAGAAACCGCCGCCGTTGGTGCCGAGCTGCTTGATCGCAATCTGCGATGCCGCCGGACCCAGCGCGAGCGTCTGCGTGGTGACAGTTGCCGTGTCGCTGGTGGCCAGCGGATCGAGGAGCGTCACCTGCTTGCAGGGCGCAAAGGTCTGCACGACGCCCTGCGACACCAGGAGCAACGCGAGCACGACGGAGAGCGGAAGCAGAATGTGGGTCACGCTGCGCGTGAGATCGATCCAGAACGAGCCCACACCGTCGGCGGAGCGGCGCACGATGCCGCGAATCAGCGCCACGAGTACCGCCATGCCCGTGGCCGCCGAGACGAAGTTCTGCACCGTGAGGGCCGCCATCTGCGTGAAGTAGCTCATGGTGGCTTCGCCGCTGTACGCCTGCCAGTTGGTGTTGGTCGCGAAGCTCACCGCCGTGTTGAACGCAACCGGAACCGGCACGGCTGGAAGCGCGGCGGGATTCAAAGGCAGGATTCCCTGCAGACGCTGCAGCGCGTATACGACCAGCGTGCCCAGCAAATTGAAAACGAGCACGGCGGCCGCGTAGCGCTTCCAGCTCATGTCCACGTCGGCCGGTATGCGCGCCACGCGGTAGACAAATCGTTCGAGCGGGCCGAACAGGCGGCTGCCGATCCGGGATTGGCCTTCGTAGACCCGCGCCATGTAGGCTCCGAGGGGCATGCCGAGCACGACCAGCAACACGAGGTAAAGGAAGCACTGGATGATGGCGTTGGTGGTCATGACAGCTTCTCCGGGAAGAGGAGTGCGAACACCAGGTAACCCAGCAGCAGCACTGCGATGATTCCACCGATGATGACTAGTATCGCCATGTTCACACCCGATCGCAGACGCGAAGGAAGGCCAGGCATAGAACGAAGAAGACGAGAATGACGAGTACGAAGAGAATGTCTTTCATGACGGCATCATGCCCGACATCACATCAGCATGTCGTCAGGACACGCATCTGGCACGTCAAGAAAGTATCAAGATGTGAAAACGGGAAAGGCGGGCAGGATCAGTAATCGGTGAGAGATTTGGGAGGAATGGCCACGCGCAGCGCGTTCACCACCGCCAGCACATCGATGATCTCCTGCGTGATCGCGCCCGCGACCGGCGGCAGATAGCCCGCGGCCGCAAACAGCATCCCGATTACGCTCAATGCCATGCCACCGACCGCGCTCTGCAGCGCAATCGTGCGCATGCGCCGCCCGATGTGGAGCAATTCGTCCACGCGCGCGAGCGAGCTGTCGAGGATCACCACGCCCGCCGCTTCGGACGTGATGTCGCTGGCCTGGCCGAAGGCAACGCCCACCGTCGCCGCCGTGAGCGCGGGCGCGTCATTGATGCCGTCGCCGAGGAACAGCGTTTCCGCGCGCGCGGTCTCCTCGCGAACCAGCGCGAGCTTCTGCTCGGGACTCTGGCCCGCGCGCACATCCGTGATTCCAACCTTGTCGGCCAGGTAACGCACCTCGGATTCGCGATCGCCGGAGATCAGCATCACGCGCTCCATCTGGTGGCGCCGGAAAAGATGCCGGATGAACTGCGTGCCGTCTTCGCGGGGCTCATCGCGGAATCGCAGCGTGCCTGCGTACTTGTCGTCCACCAGTACGATGGCTTCCATGCCGCCCGTCACCTCGGGCAGTGGCGCGGCCTCGCCCGGCTGCCCGGCGAGATACTTGGCGCGGCTGGTGACACGCACCCCACGCCCCTTCACCGATCCGCGCAATCCATCGCCGGGTTTCTCACTCACCTGCACGGCTTCGGCGAGGGAGATGTTCTCCGCTTTCGCCGCGTCGATCACGGCCACCGCGAGCGGATGGCGCGAATATCTTTCCAGGCTCGCGGTCAGCGCGAGAACCTCCTCGCGCGTGATTCCGTCACGCACGATCACGTCCGTCAGTGTCGGCTTGCCGTACGTGAGCGTCCCGGTCTTGTCGAACAGTGCCACGCGACAGCGGCTCACCTTCTCGAGAATGGCGGGATCCCGGACGATGATCCCGCGGCGCGCGGCGAGCGACACCGAACCGATGATGGCCACGGGGATGGCGATGAGAAGCGGGCACGGCGTCGCCACCACGAGCACGCTCAGAAAGCGCTCCGCCGAGCCGCTGATCGCCCACGCGAGCACGGCGATGCCGACGGCAACCGGCGTGTAGATCGCGCCGAGCTGGTCTCCGAGGCGGCGGATATTGGGACGCCGCTGCTCCGATTCACGCATCACCTGCATGATCTTCGCGTAGCGCGAATCCATCGCCAGGCGGTCGGCGCGAATGGTGAGCGCGGACTCGCCGTTCACCGCGCCCGAAAGAACGCCGGCGCCGGGTGCCTTCGACATCACGTACGGTTCGCCGGTAAGGTACGACTCGTCCATGGCACCGTGGCCGTCGAGCACCGTTCCGTCGACCGGGCAGATCTCGTGCGGGAATACGATCAGCACGTCGCCAATCGCGACCTGGTCGAGCGCCACGTCGCCGACGTGGTCGTCGGTTTTGCGATGCGCAACCGAAGGCATGCGGCGCGCGAGCGCATTCAACACCGACGAGGCGCTTCGCACCGCGTAGGCTTCGAGCGCCTCGCCCCCCGAGAGCATGAGCACCACCAGCACGCCGGCCAGGTATTCGTGGAGAATGACGGCGGTGACGATCGAGATGCCGGCGAGGAGATCCGACGAGAACTGTTTGCGCAACAGGTTGAGCGCGAGTCCAAAAACGAGCGGTGTGCCGCCCAGGACGAGCGCCACGATCAGCGGAACCTGGTATGCGGGCATTCCCCGGACGGGGCTGGACGCGTGCAGCGCGTAACGCATCACCAGGTGCACGATGATGGCGACGATGGCGAGCGTCGCGATCGAACCCTGGCGATTGAAGCGGGAGATGGCCGCGCGCGCGGCGGCCGGAACGGCAGGTGCCGGAGACATCAACTATTCCTGCATCGTGCGGCGCATACCGGCATCATAACTCAAAAATGCCGCGTGCGTCGTTCATTTCGGGATGCGGGTCATTCCCCCACGGCAATTATTGACGAAGCGGCGCCGGAACCGGGTTCGCGGTATTCGGGATGTCGTTGGTAATGGCCGCGATCCTGCCAGATCAACGCCCGGGTTTCGGATCGAGGCGGGTCATCGCGCCGCCGGCCGCGACCGCGGCCTGGCTGGAGCGAAGATTTCGGTTCATCATCACAAAAAGCAACGCGTTCCCGAGAATCCACAGGGTCGTGGCGACGGCAGGAACGATCTCCTCGTATGTCATGCGCGAGTGACCGAACAGGCCCGTGACGTGCTCCCACGGCTTGAGCGGAGGGAACCACTTGCGCAAAAGCGGCTGCACGAAAATGAGCGCGAAGGCGTTGTAGGTCAGGGTGCCGACGAAGAGCTTCACCGACTGGGTCATCCACGGCCACAGCAAGGCGCGTGAACGCAGCGCAGCCGTGCTCACGGACAGCCACACCAGCGCGGCAGCAAGCGGACGTATGATGTGTCGCCGGGTCATGCGGTATGCGTCCCGCGCGGGTTTCACCGCTTCCTCATGCCTCCTTATAAAGGAGCACGGAGGCGGATAGCAATCAAACGCGCGGAACGTCGCGGAATTTGCAAAATTCGCGCCCGCCCGGGCCGTTCATTCGATCAGAAATTGACGGGTTCCACCGTGTGCCCGGATCCAAGCCCGAGGTCCTTCTCGTCGAGGTGATTGAGCATGGTGTCGAACATATCGGAGTACCGTCCGGCGTCCATGCACCCGCGTTGCGGTCCGGCGATGGAATCGTGCGCGTCGCAGATCACGTGCTGGACGGTTCGGCCGTACAGGACCCGCGCATAGGCGGCGTCGGCGCAATTCGATGCGCGGTCCCAGAACACCTGTTGCCGGTCGATCAAGAAGAGCCGGTTGGACGCGTTGGCACAATCGCTGTTGCGCGCCAGTTCCCGGAACGGCTCCAGGTTGAGTTGGGGCGGCCCGGCCACGCGCTTGATGTCGAGGACCTTCACGGTTCTTCCCCACTGGTGGTAGGTGGGATGATCCGTCGGAACGCCGCGAAACGTGACGCGCACGCTGTCGGCGGCAAAGGACTCGGGAAGATTGTCGGGATCCCAGTGGCTGCCGTCGTCGCCGACGATGGCGTGGAATCCTCCTTCCAACGGAACGAACACGACCGTTCCGCGCACGGAAACAACATCGGATTGATCATCGATGCAGCCGGCCATGCCAAGAACGACGATCGCGGCGACGAGCAGGAGACCAACTTGCGGCGAGGGGATCCGCGGGAGAGGAAGACGGAACATGATTCTCACCTTCCGGGGGAAGACGTCTCAATTATAGCGCCTCTCCCCTGACCAACAACAGCGCTCTTCTCAGCTCTTGATGAAGGTCCCGTTGCGCAGCTCCGCGTACGCCTGTCGAAGCTCTTCCGGCGTGTTCATCACGATCGGACCCTGCCACGCCACCGGCTCCTTGAGCGGCTGTCCCGACACCAGGAGGAAACGGATCCCGGCCGGGCCGGCCTGCACCGTGACTTCATCTCCACGATCGAAGAGCACGAGCGAGCGGTTCCCCACCATGTCCTTTACTTCGCTGCCATCGGACTGAATGCGATCGGTGGCCACCGCCTGCGGCTGCGACGCATCGCGAAACGTTCCCGCCCCCTCGAACACGTAAGCGAACGCGTGACGCGTCGTCTCCACTTTGAAGCTCTTGCGACGGCCGGCCGGGACGGTGATGTCGAGATAACGCGGCTCGGCCGCAACGCCGTCCACCGGCCCGCGCTGGCCGTGATAGTCCCCCACGATGACACGAACGAGTGTTCCGTCGTCGTCACCGACGGTCGGGATCTCGCGCGCAGGCACGTCCTGGTAACGCGGATGCGTCATCTTGAGCGAGCGCGGCAGATTGGCCCACAACTGGAACCCGTGCATGCGGCCGGTCGGGTCGCCCTTCGGCATCTCCTGGTGCAGGATGCCGCTGCCCGCCGTCATCCACTGCACGTCGCCGGCGCCGAGCTGGCCGCGATTGCCGAGGCTGTCGCCATGGTCCACTTCGCCGGCCAGAACATATGTAATGGTCTCGATGCCGCGGTGCGGATGCCACGGGAATCCCGCCATGTAGTCGGCGGGGCGCTCGTTGCGAAAATCGTCGAACAGCAGGAACGGATCGAACTCGTCGGTCTTGCCGAAACCGAACGCGCGGCGCAGTCGCACGCCCGCGCCTTCCATCGTGAGCTGGGATTCACTGATGCTTTTCACGGCCCGAATGGACATGGCCTTCTCCTCTTCAACGCGTGGACAATTTCCACGGAATGAACGCCGGGACCCTGCGCTTGTACTCCTCGTACGCGCTGCCGAAGGTCTCGATCAGAAGTTTTTCCTCGATGCGCACGCGCCACAGCGTTCCGAAGAGGAAGATCACCGCCCCGGCCGCCAGTCCCTGCCAGCAGCCCACCACGAGGCCGGTCGCGATCATCATCCAGAACATCCCCGAGTAGATGGGATGCCGGACGATCCGGTACGGCCCGTTGGTGATGAGTGCGTGATCCTCGACCACGCGCGCCGCCAGCGCCCATTGCTTGCCGAGCGTGCGCACGGCCGCGGAAACCATCCACAGCGCGAACACAACCAGCAGGCACGCAACGAGCGCGGTCAGCACTTGCAGCGACATGCGCGCCGGAAAGATAGGTGTGAAGGGCGCGCGGCGCAAAGACCAGGCCAGCGCGAAGCCGGTTCCCTGCAGCGCAATGGCTCCGAAGGAGGCGCTAACGCGTTTTTTCTCTTTGGACTGCGCCGGCCGTTTGCGGGCGAAGAAGATGATCGCAAACAGCACCCAGCCGATCAGGACCAGGGTGGTCGCGATCTCCCAGAGGAGTTGCTCGCTCATACGAAACCCTCCTTGCGCGCCGCGCTACATGAGGGACGCATCGAGCGTGATCGTAAGCCCGGGGCGGAGCAGGTTGGACACCGGGCACTTCTTCTCCGCTTCGTCGGCGAGACGCTTGAAAGCATCGTTGTCGAGACCCGCCACCTTGCCGCGCGTCTCGAGGTGCATCGTGGTGATCTTGCCGTCCTCGAGCGAGATGGTTGCTTTGGTTGTGATGGTGTCGGGCACGTGTCCCTCTGTGCTCAGGTGATGGGAGAACGCCATGCTGTAGCACGCCGCATGCGCAGCCGCGATCAACTCTTCCGGGTTGGTTCCCTTTGCGTTCTCGAAGCGCGTCGCAAACGTGTAGGGCGTCTGGCTCAAAACGCCGCTGGTCGCGTCGATCGAGCCCTTGCCGCCTTTCAAGTCGCCATGCCATGTGCCTGTCGCAGTGCGAAGAATTGCTGCCATGTCATTTCCTCCGTGTGGTCAGAATAATGAACACCCCGTGCGTAACTATACCCTATGCGCGACCGCGGGTGACGAGGGTTTGCGCGCCACGCGCAGTCTGGATGGTCGCGACCAGGCCGGGCTTGTCTTCCACCGTGGCGGGTGCGAGCGACCAGCGCGCGTCGAAATGTACCTTGCCCATCGGCCGCGCGATCTGGCTCCCGTCCGCATGCAGCCCCCGAAGAGAATCGAGCGAGCAACCGGAGCCCTCGAGCTCCGGCGCGGGGTGACCTTCATGGAGCCACTGGATCAGAACGGGCATCACGCCCGCGGCGGACAACTGGCCATCGGCCGGAATTGCGATCAGCCATTCCAACGAACCGCGGCTCATGGCCTTCACGTCGCCCGTGACCCCCATGGCCGCCAGGGCCGCATGGATGTCTTCCACGCGCGCGACCCATGCGGCGAGTGCCGGCGCCGAATGCGCGTCCAGATCATCCAGGCCGAACCAGCGCGGATGACCGGGCGGACGCGTCGCGGGATCGACGGCGAGAACCTCGAGGTAGGTCGAGTCGTCGAATTTCACCAGCGCGTTGTGCGTGCCCATGCGCGGGTGCCGTCCCCCGGGCTGTGCCGTCACGCCGAGCGCGTCGTGCACGAACTCGATGCCCGTCGCCAGGGAAGGTGCTGTCACCACCAGATGATCGATGGCTGCGCGAATCATCTATTTGACGACGTAGGCATCGCTCTTCACGCCCTGGAGGTACTGGTCGAACCAGCCCACGATGTGCTGGAGCCGCTCGACGCGATGGCGCGGCCCGCCCGAGCGCGAGAGTTCGTGTGTTTCGCCCGGAAAGCGCACCATCACCACCGGCTTCTTCATGTACTTGAGCGCGCGGAACATCACCTCGCCGCCGTCGGCGGGCGGCGTGCGCATGTCGGCGTCGCCCTCCACCAGCATGAGCGGCGTGGTGACACTCGCAATGTGCGTGATGGGCGAGCGCGCAGCGAAATCGGCCGGGTCCTCCCACGGTGCGGCGTGGAACCACTGCGGCTGCGAGAGCCAGAAATCGGTGGTGAACCAGAAGCCGTACCAGTCCGCGATCGAGCGCTGCGACACGGCCGCGGCGAAGCGCGGCGTCTGCGTGATGATCCAGTTGGTGAGAATACCTCCGCCGCTTCCTCCCGTGACGCCCAGCCGTTTGTCGTCGATGTAGCCGCGCGCAATCACCGCGTCAACGCCGGCCATCAGGTCCTTGTAGTCGTCGCCCGGATACTTGAACTGGATCAGGTTTCCGAAGTCCTGTCCATACGACGTGCTGCCGCGCGGATTGGTGTACAGCACCACGTAGCCCTTGGCCGCCATCCACAGGAACTCGTGCGTGAACGAATTTCCGTACGGCAGGTGCGGACCACCATGAATCTCGAGAATGAGCGGATACTTCTGCGACGGATTGAATCCGGGCGGTTTCAAGATCCAGCCCTGGATCTTCCGGCCGTCGAAGCTGTCGTACCAGATTTCCTCGGGCGTGCTGATGTCGAGCGCCGCGAAGAGCTCGTCGTTGATGTGCGTGATCGGGCGCAGCGGCGTGTTCGTGCTCTTGCGGCCGTCCGCGATGAACAGATCCCCGATGTTCACGGGCGAGGAGATCGACGTCACCATGGTCGCGCCGTCGGCGCTTGCGTTGTACGACATCACCTCGTGGTCGCCGGTCGTGAACGGGTCCACGCGGCCGTCGGAAATCCGGATGCGCACGAGATTGCCGTTCCCGTGCACTGTGCTCGTCACCAGCAGGGACTTGCCATCACGGCTCCAGACGATGCCGCCGCCGTTGCCCGCGCGCGGCGCGTGCTGGTCGGAGCTCACACCGTCGTTCACATCGAAGTCGTAGCCGGCGGTGAGATTGCGTGGCGTCGAGCCGGGCGCGGCACCGGCCACAAAGACATCGGGCTGGTCGTATGAACGCACGGGATGCTCGTTCGTCGTCCCCGTGAATGCAATCTGCTTTCCGTCCGGCGACACCGCGAAATCGCCGATGGTGCCGTCGATGCTCGCAACCGTGATGATGTTGCCGCCCTCGACAGGCACGGCGTAGAGGTCCACGTCGTCGGGCGCGTAATAGGGCTCGAGCACGCGCGTCGAGGTGAAGTAGATCTGCTTTCCGTCGCGCGACCAGTTGGGATTCCCTTCATCGAAAGTGCCGGACGTGAGCTGCCTCGCTTTTGCGGTGGCTCCGGCGGGAAGCGCGGTCCCGACGACGAAGATGTGATCGTGGCGCTCGGAGTCGACGTATCCCGCGCCGTTGAACCGATAGATTGCGCGCGTGATGACGCGCACGTCACTTTTCTTATTGGCAGAGTCGTTCGGGCTCGACTGCACGGAGTCGTCGGGAAGCGTCGAGGACGTGAACGCGATGCGGCTCCCGTCCGGCGACCACACCGGCGTGGAAGCGCCCCTGGCGACCGAGGTCAGCGCGCGTGCTTCGCCGCCCGAGGTCGACATCAGGTAGATCTGCCCCGGAGCCGGCTTGTCGTCCTTGATGGTGGCGCGTACGAATGCGAGTGACTTTCCATCCGGCGACCAGCGCGGCGCCGCGTCGAACGGGCCCGACGTGAAGGGCTGCGGTGCGCTCTTCCCGTCCGTGCGGACCATGTACAACGAAGTCTCGTAGCGGTCTTTTTGCCCGTTCACCACCACGCGCACGAACACCGCGCGCGAGCCGTCCGGTGAAATCTGCGGATCGGCAATCCAGCGGAACGCGAGGAGATCGGTTTCACGGATGGGGCGCTTCTCGGCGTGCGCGACCGAGCACAAAATGGAAAGCAGCAAGAGGCAGGTGATGCGGCCTACGTTCACGGGTCTCTCCTTTTGGAACCGGGTCCAATCGATGTGATGGCCAGTCTACACGAGAAACGCCGGGGAGGCCGGGTCAAACCTTCTTGCGCCAGCGCGTGAACTGCGGAATGCGCTCGCCGGCGGCGGAATGCGCGACGAGCCGGTCCAGGCGGGAGAGCCTCGTGGCCTCCTGTTTGGCGCTCACCACCCACCAGTTGGCCGCCTTCCGATACGACGCGGGTTGCTTCTCATAGAACTTCCACGCAGCGGCGTTGCGCCGGAGGATCTTTGCGTACTTCGGATCGAGTTCCACGCTGCGTTGTTCGAACGAATAAACAACCGAACGGTTTTCCTTGAGCGCCTTGAAGGCAACGAGCCCCGCGGGCTGCATGGCGCCGGACCGGATGAGCGCCTTGACGCGCCTGACGTTCACCGCGCTCCAGATGCTGTTGGGACGGCGCGGCGTGAAGCGGATCGCGAAGACCTCCTCGTCGACGCCGCGGCGAAGTCCGTCGATCCATCCAAAGCAGAGCGCCTGATCCACCGACTCCGGCCACGTGATGCTGGCGCGCCCGGTATGCTTCTTGTAATAGCCCACCCAGAGCTCGCGCCCACTCGCGTGGTGCTTCTCGAGCCAGGCGCGAAACGCCTCCGGTGTCTTGAAATGCTTGATCTTCATGCGGCGCGGCTCACGAGCGTCAGAGAACACCGGGCAGGAGACGCTTGGTGCGCGCGCAGTACGCGGCGTATTCAGGCCCGATGGCGGCGCCAAGCGCCGCCTCCTCGACCCGGATTCGATACAGGAGCGCCAGCGTGACGGGCAGCATGATGCTCGCCACGCTCAACCAGTTGTTGAAGTACAGCCCGAGTCCGAGGAATGCCAGCAACAGTCCCGAATACGACGGATGCCGTACGTACCGGTAGGGCCCGGTATCGATCACGCGGTGGTCCGTCATGACGGTCACGTTCACGGTGAAATACTTTCCGAGCACCATCACCGAGGTCCAGCGCAGGACGATTCCGCACAGGAACACGAGTAACGCGATCGATTCAACCACGTGGCGTGCCGCATGGATCCGGGGCGGGTCGTATTCCGAGAACGCCGCGGCCAGTGCGACCGATACGACGATCACGATCCACAACAGCCGCAGCGAGCCACGGTCGTTCGCCGGCGCCTGCGCGGTCCCGCGCGCGTGCCGGGTGATGCCGAGGACCACTTCCGAGATCGGAAAGAGAAGCACCAGGATGCCAAGCATGGAATGAATCATGGATTTTGCCCCGCGCCTGGATGTTATACCCACATCGACCGCAAGTAAACGTGCCGGTTGGTGTATGATACCCGTCATGACGAACCGGCGCACCAACCTGCTCGTTGCCGCGGTCACGACGATTGCGTGCATCGGGTTGCTCGAAATAAGCGCCGGCATCATCTTCAAGCACGCCCCGAAAACCAACGGCAAGCGGTTGGTGCTGAGCGCACTCAGCTCTCATGAGCAATTCGTGGGAGTGAACGACAGTTACATCATCCCCCATCCTTACATGCTCTACACGCCGCGCCCGGGCTTCGACGAATTCGGATACCGGCAGATCAATTCCCTGGGATATCGCGGGCACGAGTTCACGCAGGAGAAGCCCGATGGGACGTACCGCGTTCTCTGTCTGGGCGGGTCGACCACCCTCTCCTACCCGTACATCAAGGATCCAGAACGCGCCTGGCCCGCGCTCATCGAAACCAGGCTCAACGAGCTCTACCCGGGACGCCGCTTCGAAGTGATCAATGCTGGCCTGGGTTACGCAACGTCCGCGGAGCTCCTGGCCGGCTACATGTTCCGCCACCGTTACCTCCAGCCCGACATGGTGGTCATCCACGAGGGCGGCAACGACACCGACCCGCTCATGTTCGAGAACTACAATCCCGAGTACACACATTTCCGCGCGCCGGGTGTGCGCGTGATGGTGGGCCACGTCGAGCGCCTGCTCCTGCGCTCGAACTTGTTTCGTCTCTTCTACGCGCACTACTGGCGCTACGTGCCGTCGATCTACACGTCACAACCCTACGGATTCGATCTTCTCTCGCGCAAAGACGCACTGCAGCGCGTGCAGAACACCTACCCGCTCGGTTTCGAACGCAATATCGATCTCATCATCCGGACCGCGCAGGCCGACGGCGCGAAAGTGCTGCTGGCCGGTTTCGTAGCGGAACGCGGCGAACAGTTCACCAAGGCCTGGCCATCGATGCGCGGCCTCGAGCCCGCGATCATGCTCGGCCTCCAGAAGAACCTGCAGGTGATGGAGGGGCTGGGGAAGAAATACGGCGTGTTGTACCTCTCCCCGTCCGAGGTCGACTTCAAAGGCGAGTGGTTCATCGACGGTTGCCACCTGACCGAGGAGGGCGAGCGGGTGAAGGCCGACTGGATCCTGGGCGGCATCATCCGCACGATGGGCGAGATGGACATGCCGGCTCCCCACGGCCCGCGTGATATTCCCCTCCAGCCTGCGGGCATGGGCACCGGCGGCGGCAGTCTGCACTAGCCAGTTTCTGGCCAGTTCTGTTTCCGAAAAAAGGATTCGCTTGACACCACACGCGCGCCCTCCTTTTTTGAGAGTGACCCACCTCTGCACCTGATCCCACGCCAGACAGCTTCGTAACCGGTTTTTGGGCACTGTGTGCCCCGCCCGAGAAAGGTCGCCGGCATGCGAAAGCGATCGATGATGCCACCGGGGCGTACGGGGAAGGCAAGGTGGGTGATCCCGCTTCGAACTTCATCTACGTCGAGCCGCAGACGTTGTCGCAGCCGGACTATCGTTACCGCGACGAGAACGTGTACGTGGTGCCGAACCCGGCCACGAAACAGTCCATGCAGCCATGGACACTCTCGCCCAACAACGATGATCCGACCGGGATCAAGGTGGAGTTTCGCAACCTGCCGTCGGATCACGGCACCATCCGTGTCTACACGGTGGCCGGCGACCTGGTGCAATCACTTTCGTTCGATGGACGCGCGGGAGACGGAACGGTGAAGTGGGATCTCGTGAGCCGCAACGGTCAGGATGTGGCGAGCGGGGTCTACATCTTTTCCGTCGAGACCGACACCAACGATGCTTTCCAGCGCAAGATCGGAAAGTTCGTGGTGGTTCGTTAGGAAGAAGAACGGGGCGGGCACGCGCCGGCTGACAACCAGCGCGCCCCCGCCCCTTCGATGCTATCAGCGTGACGTCAACACGCCCGTCGTGGTGACCTTGCCCCAGCCGAGCTGGATCACTTCAAAGTCGCTCGTATGCAGGCTGTGGAAGGCGGGATTGAGAACACTGTTGTCCCAGCGCGAGTCCATCGTGCCGGTGACATACATGTCGCTCCCGTTGTCCGCGATGATCAGGCCGTAGGTCTTCATGGCCTGGAATATTTTGCGCACCTGCGACGGATATCCGCTGATGTCCTTCGACGCTTTGAGACGCAGGCGTGTTCCCAGCGGCGGCGCACCGGACGTGTTCGCCGCCGTGTGCGACGCCGGCCACACGTGCCCGTTGCTCGAGCGGGTTGCCACGCGGAACGCGTGCGTGATCGGCGCGGTGTCCACCGCTTCATCGTAACGCACGAGACCCGGGAACACCGCGAGCCCCGCTGCGTCGGTCGAGGTCCAGCCTTCGGGCCGGCGATAATTCGATTTGAGATCGAACACCGCGCCCGACAACGCCTCCCAGCGCGAACCGGTCCAGTGTGTTCCGTACAGCTCGTAGAGAATCCAACGGTCGCGATCGACAAGCAGCATATGCCGGTCACCGCTGGTGTTTCCACCCACGACGGCGTTCTCGATATAGTTGGGCTGGGTTTTCGCTTCTTCGGGAATCGGATATCCCGGCGCCATTCCCGGAGCTCCCTTGTCGCTCTCACTCGGATAACTGGTGAAGGTCACCGGCGAGAGTGCCTGGGTGCTCGGCACGCCGACATATGGAATACCGTAGGGCGGCGGCGCCATGTCGGGGTGCAATTCCCGGCCCGTGCCGATCCAAGAGATGTAGGTCGACGATTTCAGATCCACGGGCGCCTTGCTGATGTCCTGGTTCCACCAGTTGCTCGACGGGAGTACCTGCTGCGCGGAGAAGTTCTCCAGCAGGTAGATGTTGGTCGCGGGACTGGTTGGAATGATGGGAACAAACGGCGATCGCTGCGAACTCGAGCCCGTCGGCTGAACTGAATCATCCGAGCATGCGGGGAGCAGGCCGATGGCCAGGGCCGCGAATGCGGCCGCGAAGTACTGTCTCATTTTTTGTAGCCTCCCGGTTGGACGCTGGACGTCCGGGATTAGAAGGCGGCTACGCCTTTGGTTTCTGTTCGACTAGGGGGCCTACGAATTAACAGGAGCAAACTCCGCAAAAAGGGGGATCGCGGAGCGTTTCGTGAGCGGCGGAACAGTGAGCGGAGCCAGCGATTGAGGGTGTGGCACTCACTGCTGAAGACGATCATGTCGCCTTCGATCCCGACGCCCGGTGGCGATACCCACGCAAGATGCTTCCCGAGCCGGGATCGGTCAACATATTTAGTCCCGATTCTCCCAAGTCCCCGGCTGCAAAAAAGGCAAAGCGTTGCGAAGAAAAGAAAAGCGGTCACATATAGTGACCGCTTTCCTGTGGACAACTTCTTGCCACCAACTGAGCAAAGGTCCTAGTGACCGCTAGGGCGAGAGCGCCGCTCCCCATCCCAGCTTAATCACTTCGAAATCATCCGCGTAGAGACTGTGGAACGCGGGGTTGAGCACTCCGTTGTCCCATTCCGGGTCCATCGTCCCGGTCACGTACATGTTGCCGCCGTTGTCAGCGATGATCAGACCGTAGGTCTTCATGGCCTGGAAGATCTTACGAACGTCCGGCGGATAGCTGCTGATGTCCTTCGAGGCTTTGAGCCGCAGGCGTGTTCCGAGCGGCGGGGCTCCCTGCGTATCGCCCGCTTCGTGTGAGGCAGGCCACACATATCCGTTGGTCGCACGCGTGGCAACGCGGAACGCGTGGGTGATCGGCCCGGGCGCCACCACTTCATCGTGACGTACGAGCCCTGGAAACACGGCGAGACCGGCTGCATCCGTCGAGGTCCAGCCCTCCGGCCGGCGGTAATTCGACTTGAGATCGAACACCGCGCCGGATCCCGCCTCCCACCGCTCGCCCGTCCAGTGGGCCTGGTAGAGCTCATAGAGCAGCCAGTGATCGCGGTCGATGAGCAGCATGTGACGATCGCCGCTGGTATTGCCGCCCGGCGCCGAGTTCTCGATGTAGTTCTCCTGCGACTTCGCTTCTTCCGGAATCGGGTACCCGGCGGGCATGCCCGGCGCTCCGGCATCGCTCTCGCGCCCGTATGACGTGAACGTCACCGGCGAGAGCGGCGCATCGCCGCTGACTCCGACGTAGGGAATTCCCCACGGCGGAGGAGCCATGTCGGGATGAAGGCGCTGGCGCGCGGTCGGATTGCTTTCCGTGCGCCCGCTGATCCAATTGATGATGGCCTGCGAGCCGGGATCCACGGGCGCATTGGTGACTTCGAGATTCCACCAGTTGCTCGCGGGCAACACCTGCGCGGATGAAAAATCTTCCAGCAGCGCGGAGCCGCTGCCGCCACCGGGCGGAATGATGGGATTGTTGTTCGACGAGGAGCCGGGACCCTGGGGGGAGTCCTTCGAACATGCAACGAGCAGAGCGACGGCGATAACTGCCCACCCCGCCCGGATAACCGAGCTGTGCATCATGATGTGCCTCCAGGGAAGTTGGAGACACAACAAGCAAGATCGCGGCCACGCACCACGAGACACGATGAGGAGCGATGCGCAACGAGTCAGCGGGCGCGATGCAACATCGAAGCGCCGCGAGAAAGGAGGCGTGGGGCGACAAGCACCCCGAATGTCGTGTCGCAGCGCGGAGGGACCTTCGAGCACTTCATGAGCGGGATGATGTCGGCGCCGATTGTCGGCTCACTCGCCGGCAATGTGCTCGAGCGTTTTCGCGTCGAACTCGATTACCCGAATCAGACCCTGTATCTCTCGACGCCATGACCGGGTGACTATGAGGATGGTTGCAGTTCGGACCGTCCGGTCGCTTGACATCGCCCACGTCGTGCCTTAGCCTCTGGGCAACATATCGATCCCCGTGCGCCGCGCCTTCGCTTTCGACGCGGCCAAGGGAAGAGGGTGTGAATCCCTCGCGGACCCGCCACTGTGATTGGCGAGCCGGCGCCCGAACCACTGGTAAAGACCGGGAAGGGGGCGTTGGCGCTCGAGCCATCAGCCAGGATACCTGCCGGAGATCGCCACATCCAACTCCTCTTCGAGGCTTGAGAGGAACGGGATGATGCAATCACTTCCCTACATCGTCTCCGCGGACGACCGCTGATACGCGGCGCGTTTGCGTTTCTATTATTGACGGCCGTCCGCGCGGGCGCGAGTCCGGCTGACGCCGTGGCACCAGCGATTCCGGACTCCATGCCGGTGATGCCGCCCATCATCGTGACGGCGCAGCGTCCCGATTTCCGCTCTGACATCACCAACCGTCCGGGCTTCGTGGCGATGGTGGATCTCTCGAAGCGCACGGGCCGCATCGAGGATCTGCCCGCGATTCTCTCGCAGCTCGTCGGCGTGCGCGTCACGCAGTACGGCGGGCTCGGGAGCTTCGCCACCGTGTCCATCCGGGGCTCGTCGTCGAGTCAGGTGCGAACATTCCTCGACGGCGTCCCCATCGACGACCCGTATCTGGGCGTGACCAACATCGCGGATCTTCCGCTCGGCGGCGTGGATCGCGTGGAGGTGTATCGCGGCTTCTCCCCTCCGTCCCTCGGCAGCGCCGCGATGGGCGGGGCGGTGCAGCTGGTCACCCGCATGGAAGGATCGCACGATGCACTGTTATCTGGCGCACAGGCCAGCGCCTCGGCGGGATCCTTTGATACGAAGCGCGAGACCATTTCTCTCTGGCTAAAACCCGGCCGTTTTCGTTTCTTTGGACACGGCACGCACGAGGCCTCGGCCGGCAATTTTGAATTTGTCGACGATAATGGCACTCAGGAGAATCCTGATGACGATGTCACCGCGACACGGGTTAACAATGACTTCGACTCGTGGAGTGGCATTCTCCGGGGCAGCGCCGCGGTGCCGGGAGTGGGAACCGCGCTCGTCGGCTACTACGACGCCGCGCGCGAGAACGGCGTTCCGGGGCTCGGATCGAACCAGTCGGGCATTGCCCGCTCGGAAAGGCGCCGGCGTCTCGGCCAGTTCCGCTTCGACGGTGCTCCCGGCTTCGACGAGCGCCTGGCCTGGTTCGCGACGGGTTTCTATCATCGTGCGAACGAACAGTTCCACGACCCCGACGGCAAGATTGCGCTGACCGCCGGGGAAACCGACAACACGATCAACTCGTACGGCGGCACGGCGCACCTTAAGTACTTGATACCGGGCAATCGGATTGCGCTGGAAGCGGACGGCGCCGCGACCACCGAACAGTTTCATCCGGTTGAGACCCGGCCCGAATCGAAAAACGGCCCGGACCGCTGGCGGCGGACGATGATGATTGCGCTCGGGGGCGACGCGTATCTCATCGGCCAGTCGCTGGTGGTTTCGGGCCTTTTTCGTTATGAGCGGCACGCCGACGAATTCGGCGACGAAACTGTCTATCCGTGGCTTCCACCCTCCGCGGAAGGCCGCTTCGAGCACGAAACCACGTCGCCCAGCGCCGGCGCGCGCTGGCGAGCTCTCTCGTGGCTGACCTTGAAGGGCAACGTCGGCCGCTACTACCGTCTTCCCACCTTCCTGGAGCTGTTCGGCAATGTCGGTTCGGTAACGGGCAACGCCGCGCTCGAACCGGAGACCGGTATCAACCGCGACATCGGCCTGGTGGTGAACGTCGCCCGCGCCGGCTTCGCACGCTCGCTCTTTGCGGAAGTGAGCTGGTTCGACAACGACGTCGACAATCTCATCCTGTTCTTTCCCAACTCGCAGTACACGGCCAAGCCGAGCAACATCGGCGCGGCGCACATTCGGGGGATCGAGAGCAGCATGAGCGCGGCGTTTCCGCACGGCTTCGAGATCGCGGCCGGGTACACGTACCTCGACACCGAGGACACCAGTGATATTCCCTACTACAACGGAAACAACCTTCCCTCCCGGCCCGCGCACGACGTGAATTCGTCGCTCTCGTACACATGGCGCGCGCTACGCACGACGTACGAGTTACAGTACCTGAGCGCCAACTTTCTTGACCGCGCCAATCTGCGCGAGACCGACGCGCGCAACCTGCACTCGTTGATCTTCGTTCTGCGCGCGCCGGTGAGCGGACTTTCCCTGACGCTCGAGGGACGCAACCTGACCGACGAACACACGGAAGACGTGGCCGGGTTTCCACTCCCGGGCCGCAGTGTGTATTCGACTCTGGGATATCGATACTAGGCAGAAAACACCGGGCGTCCGCGCGACGCCGCTATAATGGAGGGACGACCGCATGTTCAAATCTTCTCGAAGTGGCATTTCGACGGTCCTGCTGGCCTCGGCGGCCGCCCTGGCGCTTTCGGCATGCACGGACTCCGTGATCGGCCCGGGCAACACTCCGCCGCCGCACGGCGACTTCGCCTTTGTCACCACCACGGACTACACGACGGGAGCGGCGTCGATCGTTACGGCCGATACGCTGCTGAAGGCCACCAAGAACGTGGCTTCCATCCACAGCGACGCGCTGTCGCGTTTCTATGACGGCCGCATCTACGTGCTCAACCGCCAGGGCGCCGACAACGTCCAGGTGATCGATCCGGCTTCCGGTTTCGCCACGCTGAAGCAGTTTTCGGTCGGCAACGGCGCGGATCCCGAAGACATCGTGTTCCTCTCGCGCTCGCGTGCGTTTGTCTCACGCTACAACGAGGATCAGCTCTGGATCGTCGATCCCAACCAGGGCCGGCGTACGGGCTTGATCGATTTTTCGTGGCTGGCCGACGCTGACAACGTTCCCGAGATGGCGCACATGGTGAAGGTCGGTGACCGCGTGTTCATCGCCGTGCAGCGGCTGGATCGCAACACACCGTTCCACGATCCGGTCGGGACGAGCTATGTGGCGGTATTCGACATCACCACCGAGCAGTTCATCGACGCCGAACCGGGCACGATCGGAAGGCAGGCCATCAAGCTCGCGACCGCCAATCCATTCGGGGAGATGGTGTACAACGTGGCATCGGGTAAAATCTGGGTGCCGAACGTGGGGTACTTCAGTCAATTGGACGGCGGACTCGAGTTGGTGGACCCGGTTACGCTCACCACGAGCGGTGTGGTGCTGAGCGAAACGCAGCTTGGCGGCAACATCACCGACGTGGTGCCCATCGATGCCACCCACGGCGCGGCCATCATCAGTGATTCCAACTTCAACACGTTGCTGGTGGGATTCGATCTCTCCGCACCGACGTCGATCGATACCATCTACGCGCCGGGGGGCTTTTCCCTGCAGGATGCGGAACTCTCTCCCGACCGCCGCATCTTCGTGTCCGACCGCACCGCCGTGCTGCCGGGTATCCGCGTGTTCCGCAGCGACAACCACGCCCAGATCACAGTCTTGCCCGTGGACGTC
>Ga0307281_10000062_pt1 | contig 21992 bp, 16 predicted proteins | sample ER_DNA_120_FD_194486 | JGI IMG/M metagenome (GOLD analysis project Ga0307281, IMG submission 194486) | Bulk soil microbial communities from the East River watershed near Crested Butte, Colorado, United States - ER_DNA_120 | ecosystem: Environmental > Terrestrial > Soil > Floodplain | place...
TCGCGCTTGTATTCCTGGGACGGGTTCTTCTGCGCGTAGCCTCGCAGGTGTATGCCCTGGCGCAGGTGGTCGAGCGCGGCGAGGTGCTCGCGCCAGTGGGAATCGAGGCTTTGCAGCATGATCGCGCGCTCGTAGTGGCGCATCGCCTCGGGATCCACGCTTGCCACCTTGTCCTGGTAGTGCTTGCGCGCGGCGTCAATGACGCGGCGGCGCAGATCCTGCTCATCGAGCTCCGGCTCGTCCTTGAGCCAGCGCGTGACCGAGAGCTTCAGCTGCAGCTCGGCCTCCAGCGTCCTCTCCAGCCCCGCCACGTCCCACTGCTCCTCCAGGCTCTCCGGCGGGATGTGCAGGCTGATGCTGCCGTTGAGGACATCGGTGCGAATCGCGTGCAGGGTATCCGAGATATCGGCCGTCTCCAGCAGCTCATTGCGCTGCTGGTAGATGACCTTTCTCTGGTCGTTTGCGACGTCGTCGTACTCGAGCAGGTGCTTGCGGATGTCGAAGTTCCGCGATTCGACCTTGCGCTGTGCGTTCTCGATCGAGCGCGTCACCCAGCGGTGCTCGATCGCCTCGCCCTCGGGCATCTTCAACCGCTCCATGATCGCCGCCACGCGGTCCGAGGCGAAGATCCGGAGCAGCGGGTCCTCGAGCGACAGGTAGAAACGGCTCGAACCGGGATCCCCCTGGCGCCCGGAGCGGCCGCGCAGCTGGTTGTCGATGCGGCGCGATTCGTGCCGTTCGGTGCCGACAATGTGCAGCCCCCCCGCGGCGACCACCTGGTTGTGCAGCTTCTGCCACTCGATGCGGACCGCTTCGGCCTGCTGCTTCCGGTTCGCCTCCTCGAACGTTGCGTCAGCCAGCAGCCTGTTGATCTCCGGTTCCGGATTGCCGCCGAGCACGATGTCGGTGCCGCGGCCCGCCATGTTGGTGGCGATGGTGATCATCTTGGGCCGCCCGGCCTGGATCACGATCTCCGCCTCGCGCGCGTGCTGCTTCGCGTTCAACACGTTGTGCGGCAGACCTTCCTTCTTCAGCATCTCGGACAGCAGTTCGGAATTCTCGATCGAGGTGGTGCCGACCAGCGTCGGCTGGCCGCGCTCGTAGCAATCCTTGATGTCGATGATGATCGCGCGGTGCTTCTCGCTGGCGGTGCGATAGACCTGGTCCATGCGGTCCTCGCGGATCATCCGCATGTGAGTGGGGATCACCACTGTTTCCAGGTTATAGATCTGCTGGAACTCGTAGGCCTCGGTGTCCGCCGTGCCGGTCATTCCGGCGAGCTTGCGGTACATGCGGAAGTAGTTCTGGAAGGTGATCGTCGCCAGCGTCTGGTTCTCTTTCTGGATCTCCACGCCTTCCTTGGCCTCGACCGCCTGGTGCAGGCCTTCCGACCAGCGCCGCCCCGGCATGAGCCGCCCGGTGAACTCGTCCACGATGATGATCTCACCGCCCTGCACCACGTATTGCTGGTCGCGGAGAAACAGGTTGTGCGCCCGCAGCGCGGCGTTTATGTGGTGCATCAGTATGATGTTGGCCGGGTCGTAGAGGCTGGTGCCCGATGTGAGCAGGCCGGCTTTCGCCAGCAGTTCCTCGGCGTGCTCGTGACCCTGCTCGGAGAGCAGCACCTGGTGCGCCTTCTCGTCCACCCAGTAGTCGCCCGTTCCGTCCTCCTTCTTCTGGCGCACGAGCTTGGGGACGACCAGGTTCATCCGCACGTAGAGGTCGGTGGTGTCCTCGGCCTGACCCGAAATGATGAGCGGCGTGCGCGCCTCGTCGATCAGGATCGAATCCACCTCGTCCACGATCGCGTAGTGGAGTCCCCGCTGCACCCGCTCCGGAATCTGGTACACCATGTTGTCACGCAGGTAGTCGAAGCCGAACTCGTTGTTGGTGCCGTACGTGATGTCGGCCGCGTACGCGCGACGCTTGGCGTCCTGGCGCTCTTCCGACGGGAGGTCGTGGAACGCGAGATTGACCCCCACGGTGAGACCCAGAAAGCCGTAGATCTTGCCCATCCAGTCGGCGTCGCGACTCGCCAGGTAATCATTGACTGTCACGATGTGCACACCCTGGCCGGCGAGCGAATTGAGATAGGCGGGAAGGGTCGCCACCAGCGTCTTGCCCTCGCCGGTGCGCATTTCCGCGATCTTTCCATTGTGGAGCGCGACACCGCCGACCAGCTGCACGTCGAAATGGCGCATGCTGAGAGTGCGCCGGCTGGCTTCACGCACCACCGCGAACGCCTCCGGCAGCAACTCCTCGACAACGTCACGGCGCACGTCCGTCAGCCGCTGCGCCCGCTCGGCGCCGCCGTCGGCGCCGTCGGGAATTTGCGCGAGCCGGTCGCGGATGCGAGCACGGAATTCATCGGTCTTGGCGCGCAACTGCGCGTCCGTCAACTTCTCCATCTGCGGCTCGAGCGCGTTGACCGCGCGCACCTGCCGCGAGTATTGGCGCAGCAGCCGGTCATTGCGACTGCCGAAGATCTTCCTGAGTATCGTTTGAATCATCTGCTGCCGGTGCCACTAATAAAAAAGGGTGGGGGCACGCCCCACCCCTTTCCAGAACTCCTGTCTCTCAAATCAGCTGGGCAACCGCAGGAACTGCGCCGGGTTCACCGGCGCGCCGCGCTGGCGGACCTCGAAGTGCAGGTGGGTGCCGGTGGCCCGCCCCGTCTTGCCGACCTCGCCGATCTTCGTTCCGCGCAGCACCAGGTCTCCGACCTTCACCAGACGCTTCGATGCGTGCGCGTAGCGCGTGATCAGGCCGTTGCCGTGATCAATCTCGATCATATTACCATACTGCGGATGAACGTCCGAGAAGACCACGACGCCGCCGGCCGCGGCGCGGAACGAAGTGCCATGCTCGGCCATGACATCGATGCCTTCATGAAACGCCCGCTGGCCGGTGAACGGATCGATGCGCCAGCCAAAGTTCGAGGAATACCAGCCGCCTTCCACCGGCAGCATGGTCGGGATCAGCTTCTTCTTCGCGCTGTCGAGAGTGAATAGGGATTCGAGCACGCCGAGCTTGTCGCCGCGGTCGTCCACCTGCCGCGTCAGCATGTCGAGCTGCCGGGTAAAGTCGCCGAGCGAGAGATCTTGCGGAGGCAGCGACGATATCGCGCCACCGCGCGCCGGCAACTCGCTGAACACCAGGTCCTGCGGCTTGAACCCTGCCAGCTTGGCAAGCCGCTCGCCCAGGGTATCGAGACGAACCAGTTGCGCCTGCATCTGGCCGAGCCTGACCGCCATCGCGTTGAGATTTTCGCGCAGGTAGGACTCGGTCTTCGCGTGCTGCTCCTGCTGGGCCGACAGGAGGATCGATTGCAGATAGGGAACATTGAGCTCGGCGGCAAACCGCAGCATCACGTAATTGATCGCAGAGGCGAGCGCCAGCACGGAAACCAACATCCCCAGGCCGAGCAGCACGAACTGCGGCAGCCCGAGGGTGATAGTCCTCGCCTTCGCCAGCTTCTCGGAAACCAGGATAATATTCATCGTCCTTCTCCCGACACCCCCCGGTGCCTGTACAGAAGATCGGCGATGTCATCGCCAACTCAGGCAATCTCACGGCGCTTGCCCGGCAGGCGCGCCGCCTGATCGACCTGCAACAGCTGCTACTCGAAGCGACTCCCTCTGCACTCGCGGCTGCGAGCCGGGTCACGGACCTGAAGTCGGGGACCCTTGTTATTCTGGCTGACAATGCAGCGGTGGCAGCCAAACTGAGGCAACTTGCGCCGCGACTTCTAAAACACGTTCAAAAACAGCGATTAGAGGTTACTGGAATCCGCGTGGATGTGCAAGTAAAAACGCACAAAATCAAGGGTGAGGACGAAGTCACGAAGCACTCCTTACCCCCTGACGCGATTACGAATTTGGGAGCCCTTTCTGAGTCCCTTTCGCCCTCTCCTCTCAAGTCCGCGCTGATTCGTCTGCTGGCGCGGCGCGGTGCCCGCAAGCGGGATTGAGTCGCACGGCGACTCAGGCCACCAGCACCAGCCGCTCCAGCACGTAGAGCGCCAGAAAAACCAGCAGGAATATGAAGGCGAACTGGAACACCCGCCAGGCAAAGGTGAGGTAGCGCCGATTGCGGGTGAAAAGATAGAGGGCGATCGAGCCGGCGATGGCAATCAGGACCAGGATGCCGGTCAGCCTGAGAACCAACATGTGCGGATCCTGGTTCCAGGGTCCGAGTTCAAGGTTTGTACCCGGAACTTGGAAGGGTGAGCGTGGCGGCGCGGGCCGCCGCCTACGCGGGCTGGGGCTGCCAGGCGAGGAAGGAAGGTGCGTCCTCTTCGCGCTCGAAACTGACGAATTCCCACGATGGCTTGTCCTCGAGCAGACGCCGCAGCAGTAGGTTGTTGAGCGCGTGCCCCGATTTGTGCCCGGAGAACGCGCCGATGAGGGGATGGCCGAGCAGGTAGAGATCGCCGATCGCGTCGAGCACCTTGTGCTTGACGAACTCGTCCACGTAGCGCAGGCCATCGGTGTTCAGCACGCGATATTCGTCCATCACGATCGCGTTGTCGAGGCTGCCGCCGAGCGCAAGCCCCTGCGCACGCAGCGTCTCGACGTCCTGCATGAAGCCGAACGTGCGCGCGCGGCTTACCTCCTTGATATAAGAGGTGGTGGAAAAGTCCACCGTGATGGACTGATCGGCCTTGTCGAAAACCGGGTGAGCAAAGTCGATGCCCATGGTGAGCTTGAAGCCGCTGTACGGCTCAAAGCGTACCCATTTATCACCTTCCTTCACCTCCACGGGCTTCAGGATGCGAACAAACTGCTTCGGGGCATTCTGCTCCTCGATCCCCGCCGACTGCAGCAGGAACACGAACGGGCCGGCGCTGCCGTCCATGATCGGCACCTCCGGGGCGCTGAGATCGACATAGGCGTTGTCGACGCCCAGGCCCGCCAGCGCCGACATCAGGTGCTCGACGGTGTATATACGCGCATTGTTCTTTTCCAGGCAGGAAGAGAGCCGGGTATCGCCCACCGAGTACGGTTCGCCCTTGATCTCCACCTGCGGAGTCAGGTCGGTGCGCCGGAACACGATGCCGGTATTGGTAGCCGCCGGCCGCAGCGTCATGTAGACCTTGGTGCCGGTATGCAGCCCCACGCCGGTGGCGCGGATCATGTTCTTCAACGTGCGCTGCTTGATCAAGCAAAACTCCCTGATATTTCAGGTCCTTAAGCGCGTAAGTTTAGCACGCCCAAATGCTGCTATGCAAAAAGCATGCAAGAAGACAAGCTGCCGTCGCTGGCGTCAACGAGCCGACGTCGTGCCTCCACGCCCTTGCGCCGTTCCGCGGCGCACCGGGTTCGCCTGCCCGCACAACAGCCGCTTAATCGGCTTGCTTGCGCAGGAACGCGGGGATATCGAGCATCTCGACACCCGACTGCCGCATCGCTTCGACCGTCGCATCTCGATTGCGCTTGGAGCGCATCACCGCCGGCATCTCGAGCGCGTTGTAGTCCACTTCCAGCGGCTGGTTGTCGGTTCCGGTCTTGCTGGCCACCATCGTGAGCGGCTTCGCCTGCCTCTGCATCACGGGCTTGCCCAGGCCGGTCGCGATGATCGTCACCCGCAGCTGGTCTCCCAGCGCGTCGTCGTACACCGTGCCGATGATGGGGTGCGCGGAATCCGACGAGAACGCCTTGATCGTGCTCATCACGTCATACATCTCCTGCAGCTGGAAGGTGGCTTTGCTCGCTGAGATATTGACCAGCACTCCGCGCGCATCCGCGATGTTGACGTCCTCGAGCAACGGGCACGCCACCGCCTGCTCCGCGGCGAGCCGCGCCCGGTCGGATCCGGCCGCCCGCGCGGAGCCCATCATCGCCATGCCCATCTCGGCCATCACCGTGCGCACGTCGGCAAAGTCCACGTTGATCATGCCCGGGCAGCTGATAATCTCGGCGATGCCGGCGACAGCGCCATGCAGCACATCGTTGGCAGCCTTGAACGCCCCGTCAAGCGTCACCTGGTTGCCGAGCACCTCCATCAACTTGTCGTTGGGCACAACAATCAGCGAATCGACATGGGGCGTCAACTGCTCGATGCCTTCCTGCGCAATGCGCTGGCGCTTGCCTTCGAACGCGAACGGCTTGGTGACGACTGCGACGGTCAGGATGCCGAGCTCCTTGGCGAGCTCAGCTACCACCGGCGCAGCCCCGGTACCGGTGCCGCCGCCCATGCCCGCCGTCAGGAACAGCATGTCGGCCCCCGCGATGATCTCGGCGAGGCGTTCGCGGTCCTCCAGGGCCGCCTGGCGCCCGACCTCGGGATTGGCGCCCGCCCCCAGCCCCTTGGTGACGCCGGCGCCGAGTTGCACCTGGACTTTCGCCTGGTTGCGCTTGAGCGCCTGCGCATCCGTATTGGCGGAGATGAATTCCACCCCCTCCACGCCTTTGTCGATCATGTGGTCGACCGCATTGCCGCCGCAGCCACCCACGCCGATCACCTTGATCACGGCCTCCTGCGCTTGTGCGTCCACTATCTCAAACATATGTGCAGCCTCCTGTCATAGAGTGAATCAAAAATTCCCGGTGAACCATGTCTTCATCCTCTCCAGCACGTGCTTGAACGAGCCCGCGCTCATGCGCGCCAGCTCGCGGGTCCGGAGCTGTTGCATGCCCGCGAGCAGGAGTCCCACGCCGGTCGAGTGCCGCGGATGGCGCACGGCCTCTGCCAGCGCGCCGTGGTAGCTCGGGTAGCCCACCCGCACCGGCATGTGGAAGATCTCCTCGCCCAGCTCGACCATGCCCTGCATCACGCTGGAGCCCCCGGTGATCACCACGCCGGAGGAGAGCAACTCTTCGTAGCCGCTCCTCCGCAGCTCGGTCTGCACCAGCGAGTAGAGCTCCTCCACCCGGGGCTCTATCACCTCCGCGAGCGTCTTGCGCGAGAGCTGGCGGGGATCGCGTTCGCCGAGTCCGGGTACCTCCACCATGTCCTGGGAATCGGCAAGCTGCGACAGCGCACAACCGTAGCGCTCCTTGATGTCTTCGGCGTCCTTGGTGGGGGTCCGCAGCGCCATCGCGATGTCGTTGGTGATCTGGTCGCCCGCGATCGGGATCACTGCGGTGTGGCGGATCGCCCCGTGCGTAAACACGACGAGATCGGAGGTGCCGCCGCCGATATCCACCAGCGCGACGCCGAGGTCCTTCTCGTCTTCGGAGATGACCGCCAGCGCGGAAGCGAGCGGCTGCAGGACCAGGTCGCGCACCTCGAGCCCGCAGCGGCGCACGCACTTGACGATGTTCTGCGCGGCGGAGACCGCTCCGGTCACGATGTGCACCTTGACCTCCAGGCGCACCCCGCTCATGCCGAGGGGCTCGCGCACGTCTTCCTGCCCGTCGATGATGAATTCCTGGTTGAGCACGTGCAGGATCTGCTGGTCGTTCGGGATCTGCACGGCACGTGCGGTATCGACTACGCGCTCGATGTCGGCCAGCGCCACTTCCTTGTCCTTCACCGCCACCATGCCCTGCGAGTTGAAGCTGCGGATGTGGCTGCCGGCGATCCCTGTGTAGACCTCGCGGATCTTGCAGTCGGCCATCAGCTCCGCTTCTTCCAGCGCGCGCTGGATGGCGTTGACCGTGGTCTCAATGTTCACCACCACGCCCTTCTTCAGTCCGCGCGAGGGGTGGCTGCCCATGCCGATGATCTCGAAACCGCCCTCCGGCTTGATCTCGGCAACGATGGCGGCGATCTTCGAGGTGCCGACGTCGAGGCCTACGATCAGCTTCTTGTTGTCCCTTGCCTTGCTCACGCGTTCATCCCGCCCGTTGCCCCGGTTGCCGCCCGCGCTTCGGCTGCGCCTTCTGGTGACGCAGCTCGGGGAGGCGCACGGCGAAGCCGTTGGAGTAGCGCAGGTCCACGTAATCGACTCGCCGCGCGAGCTGTGCGAGCGTGCGGTCATGAGCCGCGACGAAGCGAGCGAGTCGCGCTTCCGTCTGCTCGCGCCCGAGGGCGAGTGTCACGCCGCTTTCGAGTGTCAGCTGCCAGGCGCGGCGCGGCGAGACCTGCACCTGCACAGGCGTCTGGCCGATGGTCTCCAGGTTGCTGCGGAAGTAACGGAACTGGATTGTGATTTCCCGCGCCATGCCTTCCGGGCCGATGAATACCGGCAGCGCTCCGTCGTAGGCTGCATGGAACACTTCGCCCTGCGTGTTGACGAGCCCGGCTCCGGCCCACCGCGCGAGCGGCACGTGCTCCTCGAGCGCGACTTCGAGCCGGGCCGGCCACAGTCTCCTCACGCTCGCCCTCCGCACCCACGGCAGCCTCTGAAACGAGGCGCTCGTGGCGGCGAGGTCGAGCGTGAGGAAATTGCCCCTCAACTCCCGTTGCACCACGCGCTCAATCTCGCCGCGGGTGACATGCGCGAGCTCGCCGCCGATCCTTACTTCGCGCAGCGCAAATGCGGGCAGGCGCCCAGCCAGCGTCCACGCGACGTAGAGCGCCAGAACCACCGCCACCGCGTAAAGCGCGCCAGCGAGCCCGTTCATCAGCGCCGTCTTATCCCACATGGCTGCGCCCGCTCCGGGCCCGCGTTTCGAGCTATCCAACATGCGCCGTATCCAGAATTCTCACGACCAGATCTTCAAAGGAAATGCCCTTCGCGCGCGCGGCCATCGGCACCAGGCTGTGGTCGGTCATGCCGGGTATCGTATTGACCTCCAGCAATTGCAATTTGCCGTCGCGGTCGAGCATCGCGTCGACGCGCCCCCAGCCGCTGCAGCCGAGTACGCGAAACGCTTCCAGGGCCATCCGCTGGACCGACCGCTCCTGCTCGGCAGTCAGTCCGCACGGGCAGATATAGCGGGTATCGCTGGCGAAGTACTTGGCCTCGTAGTCGTAGAACTCGCGCGGGGTCTCGAGCCGGATCAGCGGCAGCGGCTCGTCCCCGAGTATGGCGGCGGTGAGCTCCATGCCCTCGACGAAGCGCTCCGCGATCACCACATCGTCGTAACGCGCCGCGAGCACGTACGCCGGCGAAATCTTTTCGATCGCGGTCACCTTGCTCATGCCGATCGAAGAGCCTTCGCGCGCCGGTTTCACCATCAACGGCAGCCCCAGCCGGGCCGCCAGTCCGGCGGGGTCGGTGCGCGCGCTCATAAGCTCGTATTCCGGCGTCGGCAGCCCGGCCGCACGCCACAGCAGCTTGGTCCGCCACTTGTCCATGGCGAGGGCGCTCGCCATCACACCGCTGCCGGTATAGGGAATGCCGAGGTACTCGAGCGCTCCCTGCACCGTGCCGTCCTCGCCGAAGCGCCCGTGCAGCGCGATGAACGCGCGGTCGAAGCGCTGCGCCTTCAGCGCCTCGAGTCCGTGGTCGCGCGGATCGAAGGCGTGCGCGTCCACTCCGCTTCTCTTCAAGGCGGCGAGCACCATAGTTCCGCTCTTCAGCGAAATCTCCCTTTCGGCTGAGCGTCCGCCCATTAACACCGCCACCTTCCCAAACTTGCCTTTCACTGTTTACTGCTCACCGTTCACCGATGATTTGCACTTCGCGTTCGAGCGTAACCCCGAATTTCTCCTTGACCGACTGCTCCGCCAGCAGGATCAGGGCCTCGATGTCGGCGGCGCGCGCCCCGCCCCGGTTGACGATGAAATTGGCGTGCTTGTCCGAGATCATCGCGTCGCCGATCACGCGCCCCTTCAGCCCGCAGGCCTCGATCAGCCGCGCCGCGTAGTCGCCTTTCGGGTTGCGAAACACGGACCCGGCGTTGGGCTCGCTCAGCGGCTGCGTTGCGATGCGGCGCTTGAGCAGCTCGGTGATCTTGCTGCGGGACTCGGCCCCGGAGCCGCGCTTCAGACGAAAGCTGGCAGCAACGAACCATTCTTCCGCGGGATTAGGGCCTTCCGCCTTCTGCCCTCCGCCTTCCGCCTTCAGTTGAACGCGCCGGTATTCGATCTCGTAGTCCTCCCGCGTGCGCGCCCGCTTCTTGCCGGTGCGATCCACGGTGAGCACGTGCGCGACGATGTCCCACGTCTCTCCGCCGTAACAGCCGGCGTTCATCGCGAGCGCCCCGCCCACCGTCCCGGGGATGCCCGCGAGGAATTCCGCGCCAGCGAGCTCGTTCAGCGCGGCGTATCGGGCCACCTTCGGGCACGCCACGCCGGCTTCGGCATAGACCCCCCCGCCGAGTGCGCCAAGGTGGTCGAGCCGGATTTCGCGCAGCGCCCTGTGGGTAAAGATCACCGTGCCGCGCAAACCGCCGTCGCGCACCAGCAAATTGCTGCCGAGGCCGGTCATGTGCACCGGCTCGACGGCGGGCAGCGAGCGCAGGAAAGCGATGAGGTCGTCCATGTCCGCCGGGAAATATGCGGTACGCGCCGCGCCGCCTGCGCGCCAGCTCACGTGGCGCGCCATCGGTTCGCTTCGCTTGAGCTCGCCGCGCAGCCCCACCGCCAGATTGTCTGTTTCCGCCATGTTCATGCTGCGCCGTTCACACTCCTCGGTCGGGCGTTCGCGATCCGCCCCGGGACGTTGCCTATGGATCCCGCTCCCATCGTGAGCACCACGTCACCGTCGCGCGCGAGATCCAGGATCACCGCCGGCAGCTCGGTGACCTTCTCGACGAAGACCGGCTCGACCCTGCCCTGCACCCTGATCGCACGCGCCAGCGCCTTGCCGTCCGCCGCCACGATCGGCGCCTCGCCCGCGGGGTAGACCTCGGTCAGCACCAGCGCTTCGGCGGTCGAGAGCACCTTCACGAAGTCTTCGAAGCAGTCGCGGGTGCGCGTGTAGCGGTGAGGCTGGAACGCGAGCAGGATCCGGCGCCCGGGAAAGGCGCCGCGCGCGGCCGCGAGCGTCGCAGCCATCTCCGCGGGATGGTGGCCGTAGTCGTCGATCAACGTGAAGCTGCCGCCGCCCGGCAGCCGCACCTTGCCGAGGTTCTGGAAGCGCCGGCCCACGCCCTTGAACTCCGCGAGCGCCTTCGCGATGGCTGCCTCCGGCACGCCGAGCTCAATGCCGACCGCGATCGCGGCAAGCGCATTGCGCACGTTGTGCGCGCCGGGAAGATTGAGCGTGACGGAAACTTCGCCTCCAGGGTGCGCGGCACGAAACTGCATCTGCCCGCCTTTCGCCGTGACGCCCAGCGCGCGCACATGCGCGTCCGGCGCGAGTCCGTAAGTCGTGATTGGCTTGGTAAGCTGCGGCATCACGGCGCATACGTTGGCATCGTCGGCGCACAGCACGGCCACCCCATAGAATGGCAGGCGCTGCAAGAATTCCACGAATGCGTGACGTAGCTTGTCCATCGAATGCCCGTAAGTCTCCATGTGGTCGGCGTCGATATTGGTGACCACCGCTATCACCGGCTGCAGGTAGAGAAACGATGCGTCGGACTCGTCCGCCTCCACCACGATGAACTCGCCCGCGCCGAGCCGCGCGTTGGAGCCTGCGGCCAGGAGCCGGCCACCGATCACGAAGGTCGGATCGAGCCCGCCTTCCGCGAGCACGCTGGCGATCAAGCTGGTCGTCGTGGTCTTGCCGTGAGTGCCGGCGACCGCGATGCCCTGCTTCAACCGCATCAGCTCGGCAAGCATCAGCGCCCGCGGCACGACCGGTATCTTCTTGGCGCGCGCCGCGGCGACCTCCGGGTTATCGCTCATGACTGCGCTCGACACGACTACCGCGTCGGCGCCCGCGATGTGCCCCTCGGCATGCCCGACGTGGATTCTGGCGCCGAGCTGGCGCAGCCGGCGGGTCGCGGTGCTCTCGGCGAGATCGGAGCCGCTGACCTTGTAGCGCAACGTGAGCAGCACTTCGGCAATCCCGCTCATGCCCGCGCCGCCTATCCCCACAAAATGAACATGCTTGACTTTATGTCTCATGCCGCGAGCTCCATGCACACCTGCGCCACCGAGCGCGTCGCCTCGGGCCGGCCGGCGGCGCGCGCGGCCTGCGCCATGGCCAGCAGCCGCTCGCGCGTAAACCCGCCCAATATTTCGGCGAGCCGCTGCGGCGTCAGCTCGCCCTGCGGGATGAGCAACGCCGCGCCGCGATCGGCGAGGAAGCGCGCGTTGATCGTCTGGTGGTCGTCCATCGAGTGCGGGTACGGCACCAGCAAGGAGGCGATGCCCGCCGCCGCGATTTCCGCCACGGTGGTCGCGCCGGCGCGGCAGACAATGAGGTCCGTCTCCGTGTAGCGGGCCGCCATGTCATCAATGAAGGCAACGACCTCGGCGGCAACGCCGCGCTCGCGGTAACGGCTTCGCACCGTGTCGTCGTGCCCGGCTCCGGCCTGGTGCACGACGCGTGGGCGGGCGCCCGTCGCAAGCAATGCCAGTGCCTCGGGCATGACCGTGTTGAGCACCTGGGCGCCCTGGCTGCCGCCGACGACCAGCACGCGCAGCTGCCCGGCGCGCGCGGCGTAGCGGTTTTCCGGCGGCGCCATGGCGACGATCTCCTGGCGCACGGGATTGCCGGTCCAGATTACCGCGGTCGCCTCGCCGAAGGCATTGGGAAAGGTAGTGAGCACCCGGTCCGCGAGCTTCGCCAGCACGCGGTTGGCAAGCCCCGCCACCGAGTTCTGCTCGTGTATCGCGAGCGGCCGGTTGAGGAGCGATGCCATCATGGCCCCGGGAAACGAGACGTAGCCGCCCATGCCGAGCACTACGTCCGGGCGGTGCGCGAAGATCGCCCGCGCGCTCTGCCAGAACGCGACCAGCAGGTTGAACGGCAGCAGCACGGCGGCGGCGAGGCCCTTGCCGCGCACGCCGGCGAATCGGATCCACGCCATAGCGTAGCCGCGCGGCGGGATCAGCCGCTCCTCCATGCCGCCGCGCACGCCGAGCCACACCGCGTTCCAGCCCTGCGCGCGCAGGTGCTCCGCCACCGCCAGCGCGGGAAAGATATGACCCCCGGTACCGCCCGCCATGATCATGATCGTCCTCGAAGCATGGGATGGATGGCCTGAGGCACCGGCACCAGAAGAATTGCGCTCATCACTCATCACTCGTCGCTCGACACTGGTCACTCATACAGTGAATCCCTTCGCCAACTGGCGGCTCTCCCAGTCCACTCGCAGCAGAACAGCAAGCGCGCAGCAGGTCGTCACCAGCGCGCTGCCGCCGAACGATACGAGCGGCAGTGTCAGGCCCTTGGTGGGCAGCATCCCGGTGTTGACGCCGATGTTGATGATCGCCTGCACGCCGATCCACAAGCCGATGCCCTGCGCGACGAGCGCCGAAAAATAGCGCTCGAGGGAGGCGGCGCGCCGGCCGATCATGAACGCCCGGGTCACGATCCAGGTGAACGCGGCGATGATCGCAGCGACGCCGACGAAGCCGAGCTCCTCCGCAATCACCGCGAGGAGAAAATCGGTGTGCGCCTCGGGCAGGTAAAACAGCTTCTCGACGCTCGCACCGAGGCCCACGCCCAGCCACTCGCCCCGCCCGAACGCGATCAGCGCGTGCGAGAGCTGGTAGCCCGTGCCATAAGAATCCGCCCACGGGTCCATGAAACCGGCGACGCGTTGCAAGCGGTAGGGCGACGCAAGGATGAGCAGCATGAATCCCACCAGGAGCAGCGCGAACAAGCCGGCAAACAGCTTCCAGTTCATGCCGCCGAGGAAGAGGATGCCCATGGCGATCACGGTGATGACCACGAATGCCCCGAAGTCCGGCTCGCGCAGCAGCAGCCACCCGACGACCAGCATCACCACCAGCATCGGCAGGAACCCCTTGCGGAAGCTGTCCATGTGAGCGGCCTTGCGCGCCGTGTAGTCGGCGGCGTAGAGCACCGCGGCGAGCTTCATCAGCTCGGAGGGCTGCACTGTCACGAAGTACAGAGAGATCCAGCGCTGGCTGCCGTTTACCTCCCGCCCCACTCCGGGGAGCAGCACCAGGGTGAGCAGCCCCGCGCCGATGAGGAACAGGTACGGCGCCGCCTGCTGCCACAGTCGCAGCGGGACCTGGAACGCCGCCACCGACATGGCGATGCCAACCGCGACGAACAGGGCTTGCCGCAGGAGGTAGTACATCGGCTGGTGCCCGGTCACGCGGCTGCCTTCCGCGATCGCGATCGAAGCTGAATAAACCATCACCAGACCCAGACCGAGCAGCAGTATCGCGGCCCATACCAGGCCCTGGTCGTACTCGGCAAGCTGCCCGCGCGGCCTGACATCGGTGTAGAACATGCCCTAGTGCCGTTCCAACTTGATTGGCCTAATGTCCACAAGGACCCTTCTGCCGAAAATCGTGCCTCGATCGCGCATCACGGATAACTCGAAATAGTTGGAACGGCACTAGCCCCCACTTCCTGCGAGACGTCCGACCGCAGCGACGAAAGCCTCCGCTCGGTGCACATAGTTGCGGAACATGTCGTAGCTCGCGCACGCCGGGGACAGCAGCACGGTATCGCCCGCGCGGCTCGCGCGGAACGCAGCCTGCACCGCCTCCTCCATTCCCGCCGCGCGCGCGACCGGCACGCCGCTCGCGGCAATCGCCCGCGCCAGCAGCTCCGCGTCACGCCCGATCAGGACGACCGCGCGGGCGCGCGCCTTCACCGCGGGCGCGAGCGGCGAGAAATCCTGGCCCTTGCCGTCACCGCCAGCGATCAGCACCACCGGCCGCCTCATGCCGGCAAGCGCCGCCACCGTCGCACCGACGTTGGTGCCCTTGGAGTCATCGATAAACAGGACGCCCTCGTGCTCGGCCACCTTCTGCATGCGGTGCGGCAGTCCCCGGAACGAGCGCAGCGCCCTCGCCCGCGCCTCGTCGGGTGCACCAATCGCATGCGCGAGTGCGTGCGCCGCGAGCGCGTTGGCCGCGTTGTGCAGCCCCGCGAGCGGTAATTCGGACACCGCCATCAGGGGGTGCGGGCCGCGCGCGAGCACTTCTGCGCCGCGAGCGGATTCGATGCCCCATTCCGTCTCGGCGCGGGGCTGACCGGCGCCAAAAGTGAAAAGGGTGCGGCCGCTGCGCGCCATGCTCATGGACCAGCGGTCATCGCGATTGAGAACCTGTACACCGTCGCCAGCGAACACGCGGGCTTTCGCGGCCGCGTATTCGGCCATGCCGTCATAGCGGTCGAAGTGATCTTCGGTGAGGTTCAACATCGCGGCCGCGGCGGGCTCGAGGCTTGCCGTGCTCTCGAGCTGGAAGCTCGAGAGCTCAAGGACGAAGACCTCCGGCGCGGCTGCGCCGTCCTCGATTGCGCCGAGCGCATCCAGCACCGGTGTGCCGATGTTGCCCGCCACTACGGTTTCGCGCCCTGCGGCGCGGCAGATTTCGCCGGTCATCGCCGTGACGGTGCTCTTGCCGTTGGTACCGGTGACCGCCAGCACCTTCGGAGGGATGGGAGCGCGGCGCGGGGCGGAAGAGGGGCCCCGCTCTGTCGCGGGGATCTGACCCCCGGCGTCGCGCAGGGCGGCCGACGCGGCTGAATCGGGGGCCCGCGACGTGCTGTCGGAGGCCGCCGTTGAGGGACGAGGGATAAGGGTTTTCAGCGCCTGCGCGAAGAGCTCGACGTCGCCCGCCACCGGCACGCCGCGCCCGATCGCGCGCGCAATCGGCGCCTCGCGGCGGTCCAGTCCCGGGCTGATCGCGATGAGGTCGGCGCCGCGCAGCGTCCCGTCGCTGAACGGACCGGTCGCGAGCGCGACCCGCGGCAGCTCGCGCGCGAGCCGGGCGGCGTGCGGCGGCTCGGCGCGGCTGTCGGCGACGCGCACGTCCGCCCCGTGCCGCGCGAGCCAGCGCGCCATCGACAGCCCCGTGTCACCGAGCCCCAGCACCACGACCTTTCGTCCTTTCACGTCCACAGTCCATTTGTAACCGCCGATTAACGCCGATTGACGCCGATATCGAGGTACTCGACGATCTTCGATCTGCGTTCATCTGCGTTCATCTGCGGTTTCATCTAACGTAGTTTCAGGGTGGACAGGCCCACCAGGATCAGCATCATCGTGATGATCCAGAAGCGGACTACGACCTGGTTTTCTTTCCACCCCTTCAGTTCGTAGTGGTGGTGCAGCGGCGCCATGCGGAAGATGCGCCTGCCCGTCAACTTGAAGGAGGCGACCTGCAGCATCACCGACAGCGTCTCCACCACGAACACGCCGCCCATGATGAAGAGCACGATCTCCTGCCGCACGATGACAGCGAGCGTGCCGAGCGCAGCGCCGAGCGCGAGCGCGCCCACGTCGCCCATGAACACCTCCGCCGGATAGGCGTTGAACCACAGGAAAGCAAGGCCTGCCCCCGCGATAGCGCCGCAGATCACCGCGAGCTCGCCCGCGCCGGGGATGTAGGGAAATCCGAGATACTTGGCGAACACCGCGTGCCCGGCGACGTAGGCGAAGACGCCGAGCGCCCCGCCGATCATGACCGTCGGCAGGATGGCGAGCCCGTCGAGCCCGTCGGTCAGGTTGACCGCGTTGCTCGCGCCGACGATCACGAAATAGGTCATGACGATGAAACCGAGCGCGCCGAGGGGGTAGGTCACTTGCTTGAAGAAAGGCACGATGAACGCGGTCTGCTGCGGCAGGTTCGAGTAGAAGGCGAGGAAGCAGGCCGCAACGATCCCAATCACCGACTGCCAGAAGAATTTCGCCCGGACCGACAGCCCCTTCGGATTGCGCGCCACGACCTTGCGGTAATCGTCGACCCAGCCAATTGCGCCGAAGCCGAGCATCACCCATAACACGAGCCAGACCAGGCGGTTTTGCAGGTCCGCCCACAGAAGGACGGTGATGGTGATCGCGGCAAGGATCAGCGCGCCGCCCATGGTCGGCGTGCCGGCCTTGGCGAGGTGCGATTGCGGGCCGTCGTCGCGCACGGACTGGCCGACCTTGTAGGCAGTCAGCCTGCGGATCAGCGCCGGCCCGATGAGGAAAGTGATGACCAGCGCCGTCAGGCACGCCAGCACCGCGCGCAGCGTGATGTAGCTGAACACGTTGAACGCGCGGATGTCCTTGGCGAGCCACTGGGCCAGCTCTAGCAGCACTTTCGCTCCCGAATGTTGAGTTTTGAGTTTTGAGTTTTGAGTTGCATGTGATTTTGCTGTTAACTAAGAACTCACCACTCAACATTCAAAACTTTTGATGACGCGTTCCATCTGCATGAATCGCGAGCCCTTGACGAGCACGACGACGTCGGGCGCGAGCGCGTTCTCGACCTCGGCCAGCAGGTCCTCGATGCGCGTGAAGTGGCGCCCCCCGGCACCGAAGGCGCGCGCCGCATGCGCCGCATGCTCGCCCAGCGTGAGCAGCCGCTCGACGCCGCTCTCGCGCGCGAAGCTGCCAACGTCGGCGTGCATCTGCGCCGCGCCGGCGCCGAGCTCGCCCATGTCGCCCAGCACCAGCAGCCTCCTGCCCGGGGCCTGCGCCAGCACTGCGACCGCGGCGCGCACCGACTCCGGGTTGGCGTTGTAGGTGTCGTCGATCAGCGTTGCGCCGTGCAGCGCTGCCTTTTTCTGCAGCCGCCCCTTGATTCCGGCGTAGCCCGCGAGCCCACGCGCGATGGCGGGCGCTGGCACCTCGAGGGCCGTCGCGGCAGCGCTCGCCGCGAGCGCGTTGCGCACGTTGTGCAACCCCGGGGCCTTCAGCACCGCCTCGGCCTCGCCGTGCGGCGTGCGCACCACGATCTCGCTTTCCAGGTAGCGCAGCGCGTAGCGCGCGCTCACTGTCGCCGGGCGCGAGAGGCCGAACTCCACGACGCGCCGGTCGCCGGCGAGCGACCGCCACAGGCCGGCATGGCGATCGTCGGCGTTGATCACCGCTGTGCCGCCGGACTGGAGTCCCTCGAAGATCTCGCCCTTGGCGCGGGCGATGGCCTCGACCGAGCCGAAGAACTCGAAGTGCGCCGGGCCGGCGTTGTTGACCAGCGCGACGTCCGGCGCGGCGAGCCGCGTCAAGTAGCGGATCTCCCCGGCGTGGTTCATGCCCATCTCCACCACGGCATAGCGATGCCCGGGTCCGAGCTCGAGCAGCGTGAGCGGCACGCCGATGTCGTTGTTGAGGTTGCCGCGCGTGGCAAGCACCGAGGATTGAGGATCGAGGATTGAGGATTGAGCCGCGCAGGCCTCTCGTAAGATCGACGCCAGCATTTCCTTCACGGTGGTCTTACCGTTACTGCCGGTGAGAGCAACCAAAGGCATCGTAAACTTGCGGCGCCAGTAGGCAGCGAGCCTTCCCAGGGATTGTCGGGTGTCATCGACGATCAACAACGGCAGTCGATTGCTCAATCCTCGATCCACAATCCTCAATCCTGAATCCTCGACCATGGCCGCGGCCGCGCCAGCGTCGGCGGCCCGGGCAACAAAATCGTGTCCGTCGAAGCGCTCGCCCTTGAGCGCCACGAACAGGGCATGCGGCACCAGCGCGCGCGTGTCGGTGCTGACGGCATCGAAAACGCGGTCCTCCCCCCGCAGCTCAGCCGGGATCGCGCGCGCGGCTTCCGACAGGCGCATCAGGCTCATCTGGACAGTGCCTTCCTTGCCACCGCCGCATCCGAGAACGGGTGCCTCGCACCGCGGATTTCCTGGTACGCCTCGTGGCCCTTGCCCGCGACCAGCACGATATCGCCGCGGCGCGCCCCCGCCACCGCGCGCAGGATCGCCGCGCGCCGGTCGGGCTCGATCTCGACACCGCCGGCGCTGCGCCGCACGCCCGCGACGATGTCCCCGATGATGTGCCCAGGCTCCTCGCTACGGGGATTGTCCGAGGTCACCACCACGCGGTCGGCAAGTTGTGCCGCGACACGTCCCATTTGCGGCCGCTTGCCGCGGTCGCGGTCCCCGCCGCAGCCGAAAACACAGATCAGGCGTGATTCGTGATTCGTGATTCGTGATTCGTCCGTCAGGAGCTCGCGCAGCGTCGTCAGCGCATGCTTGAGGGCGTCGGGGGTATGGGCATAGTCGACGACCACCAGCGGCCGCAGGCCGCCGCCGAGGCGCTGCAGCCGCCCGGGCAAGGGTTTGAGCGCGGCGAGTGCGGCGACCGCGCGGCGCAGCGGGATCCCGCCCGCGAGCAGCACCGCCAGTATCCCGAGCAAGTTGCTGGCGTTGTGCCGGCCGAGCATCGGGCCCGTCACGCGCGCAGCGCCCCACGGGGTCCTCACGTTGAAGACCACGCCCTCCGCGCCGGTGACCAGATTGGCACCGGCCACGCGCTCGGCGCGCACGCCGCGCGCTGTGCCGAACCCATATCCGATCACCTCGAGCCCGTGCCGCCGGATGCGGTGCGCGAGCTCGGCGCCGAAGTCGTCGTCAAGGTTTACCACCGCGTGCTTGAGCGTTTGCCAGGCGAACAGGCGCGCTTTCGCTTCCTGGTAGCGCCGCATGGTGCGGTGGTACTCGAGATGGTCGCGCGAGAGGTTGGTAAAGAGCGCCGTTTCGAACTCGACCCCCGCCACGCGGTCTTGGTCGAGCCCGATCGAGGACACCTCCATCGCCACTGCCTGCGCGCCGCGGCGCGCGAACTCCTTGAGCTGCGCGTGCAGCCACAGAGCGTCGGGCGTCGTGTTGGCGATCGGCTTCAACGGCGCGCGCAGGCCGTAACCGAGCGTGCCGATTACCGCGCAGCGCCGCCCGCAGCGCGTCAGCGCCTGCGCGATCCACTGGCTGCAGGTGGTCTTGCCGTTGGTGCCGGTCACGCCGATCACCCGCAGCCTGCGGCTCGGCTGGCCGTGGACGCAGCTCGCAATGCCGCCGGCGAGATGGCGCAGCGCCTGCACGCCGAGGTTCGGCACGTGCCACCGCGGGTCCCAGCGGAACCCCGCGCGCTCCCACAGCACGCTCGCAGCGCCGTTCGCGATCGCCTGCGCGATGTAATCGCGGCCGTCGCGGGACTGCCCGGGATAGGCGACAAAGGTGTCGCCGGGCCTCACCGCGCGGCTGTCGTTGACGAGCCGCCGCACGCCCAGCGACTCAACCGCCTTCCAATCAAGATCTGATGCGGACTTTTCCCTCAATCCTCGATCCTCAATCCTCAATCCAGCTTTCAAACCTCTTCCTTGATCTCCTGGGCATCCGGCGGCGGCAACACGCTGTCCACCGGCGCATCGGGCGGCACCGCGAGCGCACGCAAGGCCCCCGCCATTACCGTGCTGAATACCGGCGCCGCGACGGCGCCGCCGGTGTGCTGTCCTGCCGAGGGCTCGTCGATCATCACCGCCACCACCAGCCGCGGGCGGGAGGCCGGCGCGAAGCCGACGAACGAGGACACGAACTTGTCCGACGCATAGCCCTTGCCCTCGAGCTTGTGCGCGGTGCCGGTCTTGCCCGCGACGCGGTAGCCGGTCACCTGCGCGCGCGGCGCGGTGCCGCCCGGCTGCACCGCCATCTCCAGCATGCGGCGCACCGCCTGCGCGGTCGAAGCCGAGATCACCCGCGTCGCCTCGGCCGGGGCCTCGCGCCGCACCAATGCCGCCGGCCGCAACTCCCCATCGGTCGCGAAGATGAGGTAGGCGCGCGCGAGCTGCAGCAGCGACACTGAGATGCCGTGACCGTAGGACATGGTGGCCTGCTCAATCGGGCGCCAACTCGCCGCGGCGCGAAGCCGCCCCGATACCTCTCCCGGAAAGCCCGAGCGCGGCGGCACGCCAAAGCCAACCTGGTGGAACAAGCTCCACAGCGTTTCGGGCTTGAGGTCCAGCGCTATCTTGGCCGCGCCGATGTTGGACGATTTCTGGATCACCTGCGCGACGGTAAGCGCGCTCTGCGGGTGCGCGTCGTGAATCATGCGGTTGCCGATTGCGAACTGCCCCGGCGCGGTCTGGATGATGCTTTCCGGCCGCACCGTGCCCGCTTCCAGAGCCGCAGCGGCGGTGAACGGCTTCAGCGTCGAGCCCGGCTCGAAGAGGTCGGTCACTGCGCGGTTGCGCGCGCGCCGCGGGTCGAAGCGGTCGCGGTTGTTGGGATTGAACGAAGGCACGTTCGCCATCGCCAGCACCTCGCCGGTGGCGGCGTCGAGCACCACGATGCCGCCCGCGCGCGCCCGGTGCGCAGCCACAGCGGCCTTCAACTCGCGGTAGGCCAGGTACTGGATCCTGGCATCGATCGAGAGCGCAAGCGTGCGCCCGTTTTGCGGCGCGCGTATGCTCTCCATGTCCTCGACGATGTGCCCGAGCCGGTCCTTGATTACCCGGCGGCTGCCAGCGCTGCCCGCGAGCTCCTGCTCGAAGGCGAGCTCGAGCGCCTCCCGCCCGCGTCCGTCCACGTCGGTAATGCCGATGAGGTGCGCCGTCACCTCGCCCGCCGGGTAATAGCGGCGATACTCGCGCTGCAGGAACACCCCGGGGATGCCCAGGGCGACCACGCGCGCGGCGTCATCCGGCGGCAGTTGCCGCTTGAGATAGACGAACTCGCGCCGGGTATCGGCGAACTTTTTCCGCAACTCGCCCGCGTCCATCTCGAGCAACCGGGCGAGGCGTTTCTCCTGCTGCGGCGTGATCTCGACATCCGCCGGACTCGCCGCCACCGACTCGACGGGGGTGGAGATCGCGAGTGGCTGGTTGTTGCGGTCCACGATCCTGCCGCGCGTGGCGGTGAGCTCGATCACGCGCGAGTAGCGCGACTCGCCCTTCTGCTGCAGGAAATCGTTGTGCAGTCCCTGCAGATAGAGGGCGCGCAAGGCGAGCGCGGCAAACCACGCGAGCAGTGCCAGCAATAGCAGCCGCGAGCGCCACGCCGGAAGCTTCAACGCCAGGTCGGGGTGCGCAACCGTGCTCACGGCCTGCCCCCCGGGGCAGCGGGCGGCACGACCTGGACGCGCGAGGCCGGCGGCACGCGCATGCCAAGCATCCGGGTCGCGAGCTTCTCAACGCGCGCGTGGGTCGCCCAGGTGCTCGCCTCGAGCTGCAGTTGTCCCCATTCGACTTCGAGCTGCTTGGCGAACTCCTGTTCCTTTTGTAGCTCGACATAGAGCTTGCGCGCCTGGTGCTGGGAAGTGACCAGCGCCAGGGCGCAGGCGGCGAGAGCGGCGAGCAGAAGCAGGTTGAGTCTTAGCATTCTGTTCCGGCCGCTGCGGGCAGCTTCT
>Ga0307281_10000065_pt1 | contig 21594 bp, 21 predicted proteins | sample ER_DNA_120_FD_194486 | JGI IMG/M metagenome (GOLD analysis project Ga0307281, IMG submission 194486) | Bulk soil microbial communities from the East River watershed near Crested Butte, Colorado, United States - ER_DNA_120 | ecosystem: Environmental > Terrestrial > Soil > Floodplain | place...
CCGCTCGAAATCGTGCGCGGCTGGATGGAGTTCCTCTACGATCGTGAAGGACGCCGCTACCTCGACGCGGTGAACAACGTGCCGCACGTGGGGCACGGGCACCCGCGCGTGGTGCGGGCCGGCCAGCGCCAGATGGCGCTGCTGAACACCAACACCCGTTACCTCCACGAGCTGGCGGTTCGCTACGCCGAGCGGTTGTGGGCCACGCTGCCCTCACCCCTGTCGGTGTGTTACTTCGTGAACTCCGGCAGCGAGGCGAACGAGCTCGCCCTGCGCCTCGCCCGGGCCTACACCGGCCGTCGCGATGTCATCGTGGTGGAGGGCGCCTATCACGGCAACACATCCACGCTCGTGGATGTGAGTCCCTACAAACACGACGGCCCGGGGGGAACGGGCACGCCGACCTGGGTGCACAAGGTGCCCATGCCCGACACGTACCGCGGCCGCTTCCGCCGCGATGAGCCGTTGGCCGGGGATCGCTATGCCGCATTCCTGGCCGAGGCGATCGGGCGCATGCGGTCACGGGGGGCGCAGCCGTCCGCGTTCCTGTGCGAATCGATCCTCTCGGCGGGAGGGCAGATCGTCCTGCCGGAGGGATTCCTCACCGCCGCGTACGCCCACGTGCGCCGCGCCGGGGGCCTGTGTATCGCCGATGAAGTGCAGGTGGGTTTCGGTCGTACGGGAGCCCACTTCTGGGCGTTCGAGGCTCAGGATGTGGTCCCGGACATCGTGACGTTGGGCAAGCCGATGGGGAACGGTCATCCGCTGGGCGCCGTAATCACGACGCCCGAGATCGCCGCGGCGTTTGCGAACGGCATGGAGTATTTCAGCACATTCGGCGGAAACCCGGTATCGTGCGCCATCGGACTCGCCGTGCTGGACGTGATCGCCGACGAGGGGTTGCAGGACCATGCGCTGCGCGTGGGCGAGCGGCTCCGGACGGGTTTGCGGGGGCTGGCGTCGCGCCACCCAGCTGTGGGAGACGTCCGCGGCCTCGGTCTGTTTCTCGGGGTCGAGCTGGTACGCGACCGCACCACGCTCGAGCCGGCGGGCGACGAGGCGGGCACCGTCGCGAGCCGCATGCGCGAGCGCGGCGTGCTCGTCAGCACCGACGGCCCCTTGCACAACGTCCTCAAGATCAAACCGCCGCTGGTCTTCACCATGGAGGACGCGGACCACCTCGTGACCACGCTCGACACCGTGATGTCCGAGGGCCTGACGCACCGTCGCTCGGAGGAAGAGGTCTGACTCCTGGGGCGGTGGACCTACCGCGCCGCCCCGGGAGCCGGCACCTTCACTAGGACCGCTAGGCGCCCAACCAACTGCTCCTTTCAGGAGGGGTTATGGCAGGCAAAGGTCGTCGCACCACCCATCGCAGCAGCTCCGGCACGAAGCTCTACGCCGTTCGCGACGCCAAGGGCCGCTTCAAGGACATCCAGACGTACAAGCGGGCGCAGGGCTCCGACATCAAGCGCAAGAGCAAGAAAGAACGGTGAGGGAGACGGGCGCCGCTCGCCTTCTCGCCCTCGGCCTGCTGGCCTGCTCCGGCGACACCACCCGTCTCTCACCGGAGCAGCAGGCACGCTTCGCGACCGAGGGCCTGCTGCGCCACGCCGACAACGTCTCGTTCCGCTACACCCACGATGCCGGGACGCGATCGGCCGGGTGGGAGGATCGCCTCGGATCGATCGTCGTGACCCGGCAAACGGTTCTGATCCACAAGAACGAAAAAGTCGGGATAAATATCACGCCGGCGAGCCGCCGCGCTTACGAGGTCGCCCGGGACGGCGATCGCATCCGCATCGGGGCGGGATCGGGGAAGTCGCGGGAGGTGTGGTCGTTCGCTCCTCCCGACGACCCGGAGGGCTGGGCGCAGGACATCCGGGCGGTGATCCGCCTCGCCCGCGATGGGGCGGACGACAGTGCCGTTAGAAGTCGCGGAACGCCGTGAGGCGCACGCTGCGCGGCGAGGAGGGTACGTCGATCACGTCTTGTGCCAGATAGCGGTGAACGATTGACCCACTCCAACCACGAGATTCAGTGACAAGGTGTCCTTCGCCGCCCCCCTGATGCTGAACGTCCCGGGGATCGTTCCCAGGCCGGTAATGACGATGTAGATGGAGTCCTTCCCTCCGGCTTCCTTCGCCAGGTACGACCCCGCGAGCGCCAAGGTAGTGTCGTGGACAAAGCCCGTATCGGGAGAAACGATCGCGATGTTGGCATGCACCGAATCCGACGTCGCCGTAAATGAGCCCGTGCTCCCCGGCGCGGGGATGAACCCTCCGAGGAGGAGCTGCACGAGGGTGTAGCTGCCCGTCAGGTCGATTTTCGTACTGCCACCGGTTCCGCTATCGCCGCAGGCCGCAACGCCCGCGACCAGGGCCGCGGCGATCACACCGCCGGCCAGTCCTCGTATCCGCCGCATGGAGCGTCTCCTCGTTGGTTTGAGACTTGAGGCTAACCGCCCGAGTCACAGGCTGTCCAGCCGGACCCCGCATGTCGCCCGCCGTGGCACTGCGCTACATTCGCCCGCATGATCGAGATTCGCCGCGCGCACGCCGCGGACGTCGACCTGGTGGCCCCGCTGTTCGATGCCTACCGGCAGTTCTACGGCCGCACCCCGGACTTAGGCCTCGCGCGGCGGTTTCTGGCGGACCGGCTGGGCCGCGCCGAGTCGGTGGTGTTCCTGGCAGTGACGCAGCGCGATGGCCGAACGGTGGGCTGCGGCTTCACTCAGCTCTATCGGTCGTTCTCCTCACTCTCCTGCCGCCCCATGTGGCTCCTGGCCGACCTGTTCGTGGCGCCCGAGGCGCGCCGCACGGGCACGGGACGCCGTCTCATGGAGGCGGCCCACACCTTTGCCCAGGAACATGGCGCCGTCACGGTCGAGCTCGAAACCGCGCACACCAACACCGCCGCCCAGGCGTTGTACGAAAGCATGGGATACCAACACGACCTCGAGTTTCGCCACTACGTGTTGTCGCTCCCGCAAGGCTGAAAGGGACCCCCGTGCCGACACTCCCGCTGCCCCACGAGTTCCCGAGCCGGTACGGTGTGCCGGTGCTGCGAGCCGTCGACACCGAGATCTTCCAGCGCCGCTACTTCACGCATTGCCTGCAGTGCACGTTCTGCAACGACTGGTGCTGCCAGTTCGGCGTAGACGTGGATCGCCACCACGCGGAACGCATCCTGTCGCACGCGGACGCGCTCGAGGCGTACACCGGGATCCCCCGGGACCGCTGGTTCACGGGTGAGCGCGAGGCCGATCCCGACTCCCCGGGAGGGGAGACATGGCGGACGAGCGTCACGGACGGCGCTTGTGTCTTCCTGAATCGGCAGGGCAGAGGGTGCCTGCTGCACGCATTCTGCCTGGAGCAGGGAATCGACCACCACGACCTGAAATCGATCGTCGACGGGCTGTTTCCGCTGACCTTTGAGGACGGGGTGCTCTGCCCGGCCCTAGAGGCGCATGACGACGAGCTGGTGTGCCTGGGAACCGGGCCGACCTTGTACCGCGGCATTCGCGAAGAAATCGGCTATTACTTCGGCGCGGAGCTCGTAGCGGTGCTGGACGCGATGGAGACCGGCGCGCGTTAACTTGCCGCATGCTCTTCGTCCTCGACAACTACGACTCGTTCACCTATAACCTGGTCCAGTATCTCGGGGAGCTCGGAGAGCAGCCCGTCGTGTACCGCAACGACGCGCTCGGCGTCAACGACGTCCTGGCGCTGCGTCCCGACGCAGCGGTCCTCTCCCCCGGGCCCGGGGTCCCAAGCAAGGCCGGTATTCTGGTCCCGCTCGTCCGGGCGCTGGCCGGCCAGGTCCCGGTGCTCGGTGTCTGCCTCGGGCATCAGGCGATCGGGGAAGCGTTCGGCGGCCGCGTCGTGCGCGCCGACCGGCTGATGCACGGCAAGACCTGCCCCGTCGAGCACATCGCCGACGAGCTGTTCGATGGAATCCCATCGCCGTTCACCGCGATGCGCTACCACTCGCTCGTGGTCGAATGGGCCGGACTGCCGCACGACCTCATCGTGACCGCCTGGTCGGGCGACCGCGGCCGCGGCGGAGAAATCATGGCCATGAAGCACCGGCAGTTCCCGCTGTACGGCGTGCAGTTCCATCCCGAGTCGATCGGCACCGAGCACGGGAAGCGCCTGCTCGAGAACTTCCTGAAAGTCGCCCACGCGGAAGCCTAGGGCGGCAGCGAGACGACCGGACCGTAGTTCCCGAGCAACGTACGGGTCCACCACGCTCCGGTGGCGCGGCGCTCCGCCCGCGTGGTGAAGCGGTAGTCGTACAGCAACGACCGCACGTAGCGCGGCGGCCGGTCGGGGAACGGGTTGACCGCCAGCAGCCGCAGCACGGGGGGCGACCCCTGGAGCAAGCGGACCAGGAAGCCCTGAAACCACGGGGTCGCCTCGTACGCGCTCAGCCCCGCAAACCACATCTGCCAGTCGAGCCGCGGCTGATGCGGCTCCACGAACTCGGGGCGATGCAATGGGTCGCCGGGCTTGTACCGGAATTCATACGCCCGCCAGGTCGTTCCGTCGTCGCTCCCTTCCACGACGATTTCCCGCCGCGCCGTGGTCATCACCCGAAAGAGTCCGTATCCGTTGATACTGCGGAATGGCTCGATCCACGCGAACGCCCGCACACCCGCTCCACCGTTCGGCGCAACGGGCGCGAGGGTTTGGACGAACCGGAGCGTACTCGCCGCCAGCAGCAATACACCGAGCCCCGCTACCGTCAGGCCCGAGACCGCGAATGGCGGACCGGCCTCGCTGCCCGCAGCCCGCACCAGAGAGCCCGGCAGGATCCGCACCCAGAGCTGATCGTCGATGAGCAGCAGCGCCAGGGCGATCGTGAGCAGATTGAAGAACGTGTAGTTACCGCTCGCGAAGATCGCGAGCTGCATCAGCACGATCCCCGCACACGCCGCGAGCCGCAGGGACCGAGGTCCGAAGATGAGCAGCGGGAAGCCGATCTCCAGGACAAGGGTCCCCAGCACAGAGAGTCGCTTCCACCATTCGGGCACCTGCTGCAGCAACCACGCGGTCCACGTGGGGAGCGGCTGGGTCCAGAAGTGGTAATCCAACGCCGTGAGGTGCCGCCACGTCGGATCACCCCAGGTCAGCTTGACGAGACCGGATGCGAAAGTGAGGCGGAACAACAACCACCACAGCAGCACCAGGCCGAGTGCGGGGACCGCACCGATCGCTCGACCGGGGAGGAGATGTCGCGGGGCGAGGAAGAGGGCGAGCAGCGCGGCTTCGAGGAGCAACACGTCCCATTGGAACGAGAGGAAGTCCCGCCCGATGACGGTGAGAGACAGGTACAACGCCCACAGGACGATCAGCATGACCGTCGGGGCAACATCGGCTACCAGAGCCACGGCCGCCGCGGTGCCCAGGGCACACACGACATCCAAAGCCGTGTCGCTGGCGTTCACCCAGAGGAGGGTAGGGAAGAGCCGATACCGTTCGGGGCCGAGCTGGGCTTGGGCGGCCCGCAGCAGGTCCTGAGCCGGAAGGATCCCCTGGCTCCCGATGAGTCCTTTCACCTGGACCCAGAGCGAAATGAAGGCGACCAGGAAGATCAGTCCCAGCGCCCGGAGGAAGACCCATCGCGGGATGGAGTAGGTGGAGCCCCGCTCCGACCCGACGACCCACCGCAACGCCGTGTCGCACAGGTCGAGCACGGACTGTCCCAACGACGGGGCTGGTTCGAGCATCGTTCTTGGAAACTAATCGACCGTCACTTGTCCCCGCGGCACAGATTTTGTATCTTGGCCCGTGCCCGTCCTTGGTGTGATTCCTGCACGGCTGGGCTCCAGCCGCCTCCCTCGCAAGCCCCTCCGGCTCCTGGCCGGAGAACCCCTCGTCCTCCGCGTCGCCCGCCGTTTGACTGAGCTCGATCTGTGCGACCGGATCGTCGTCGCGACCGACGCCGAGGAGATCGCCGACGTGGTGCGCCGCGCCGGAGTCGAAGCCACGCTGACGGCGACGAGCCACGAATCTGGCACGGCGCGCGTCGCCGAAGTCATTGCCAAGAAAGAATATGTGGCATTCGACCTCATCCTGAATGTGCAGGGGGATGAGCCGCTGGTTGCCGCCGCGGCGGTGCAGGGGACGCTCGCCCGGCTGCGCGCGGGCGATCCCATCGGCACCGCTGCTGGGACGCTCGAGCGCCGGCTCGCCGCTGATCCCAACCGGGTGAAGGTCGTCGTGGGTCCCCACGGACACGCCCTCTACTTCTCTCGGGCGCCGATCCCGTTCGACCGCGACGCGACCGGGGAAGTGGTCTACCATCAACACGTTGGAGTGTACGGCTATACGCGGGAGGCGCTGGACCGCTGGGTGCGCCTGCCTCCCGTTCCCGAAGAGCGTTGGGAGCGCCTCGAGCAGCTCCGCCCGCTGTTGCACGGCATGCCCATCGGCGTGGCGCTGTTCGACGAGGCCCCCGCGCCCGGCGTCGACACGGCCGAGGACCTTGAGTGGGCCGAGCAGGCCTTGGCGCGGCACCTGAAGGAGGTGAGTCCGTGAGCTCGACGAAGTACGTGTTCGTGACCGGCGGTGTGGTGAGCTCCCTCGGCAAGGGAATCGCCGCGGCCTCGCTCGGGCGGCTGCTCGCCGAGCGCGGCCTCAAGGTGACGATCCAGAAGTTCGACCCCTACATCAACGTCGATCCCGGGACGATGTCGCCGTTTCAGCACGGCGAGGTGTACGTCACCGACGACGGCGCCGAGACCGACCTCGACCTCGGCCACTACGAACGGTTCATCGACCGGTCGCTCTCCCAGGTGAACAACGTGACGACCGGCCGGATCTACCTCTCGGTCATCACGAAAGAGCGCCGCGGCGAGTACCTCGGCTCCACGGTGCAGGTGATCCCGCACATCACCGATGAGATCAAGTCGGCGATCCGCCGCCTCGCTCCCGATCACGACGTGGTCATCACCGAGATCGGCGGCACGGTAGGCGACATCGAATCGCTGCCATTTCTCGAAGCGATTCGGCAGTTCCGCCAGGACGTGGGGCGGGAGAACACCCTGTTCATCCACCTCACGCTCGTGCCCTACATCGCGGCGACCGCCGAGCTCAAGACCAAGCCCACGCAGCATTCGGTGCGCGAGCTGATGCAGATCGGAATCCAGCCCGATTTTCTCATCTGCCGCACCGAGCGGCCGCTCTCCGAAGAGCTGAAACGCAAGATCGCCCAGTTCTGCAACGTGGATTTCGGCTGCGTGGTGGAGAGCCCCGATGTCCAGACGATCTACGAGATCCCGTTGCGCCTGCACGAGCAGGGCCTCGACAAGGAAGTCTGCGCCCGGCTCCATCTGGACACCAAGGAACCCGATCTGCGCGCCTGGGGCGCGATGGTCGATAAGATCCGGCATCCCGAGCGCCGCGTGCGCATCGCCATCGTCGGGAAGTACACCGAGCTCGCCGACAGCTACAAGAGCATCAACGAAGCGTTGATCCACGGCGGCATCGCCAACGAGGCCGGAGTGGACGTGAAGTGGATCGCCTCGGATCGCTTCACCGATCAGGAGACCGCGGGCGCGCTGCTCGCGCCATTCGATGCGCTGCTCGTCCCGGGCGGTTTCGGCGTGCGCGGCGTCGAGGGGATGGTCGAGGCGATCCGCTGGGCGCGCGAGCATCAGATGCCGTTCTTCGGCATCTGCCTCGGCATGCAGGTGGCGATCGTCGAATTCGCGCGGAACGTGTGCCGCATCCCCGACACGAATTCGAGCGAGTTCGCGCCCGAATGCGCCAACCCCGTGATCGCCCTGATGTCCACGCAGCAGGGCATCCAGGAGATGGGCGGGACCATGCGGCTCGGTGCCTATCCGGCCCGCCTGCGGCCCGGATCGCGCGTGGCGCAGGTCTACAACGCGACCGAGGTGAGCGAGCGCCACCGGCACCGCTACGAGGTGTCCAACGCCTACCGCGACGTCCTCGCGGAATACGGCATGCGCTGCTCGGGACTCTCGCCCGACGGATCGCTCGTCGAGATGATCGAGCTGCCCGATCACGCCTGGTTCATCGGCTGCCAGTTTCACCCCGAGCTCAAGTCGCGGCCGATGCGCCCGCACCCCCTGTTCGCCGGCTTCATCGGCGCCGCGCTCGCCGGCCGAACCGCCCGTCCGGCCACCAGCAGCGTGTCGGCGCCCGTGGCCGCCCGCACCACCGGCTAACGTGCCCCAGTTCGGTGACGGGTCTGCCCCGTTCCTCATCGCGGGGCCCTGTGTGATCGAATCCGACGCCCTGAACCTGCGGGTCGCCGAGGCGCTGGTGACGCTCGGGGCCCGCATCGGGCTGCACGTCATCTACAAGGCCTCGTTCGACAAAGCCAATCGCTCACGGCTGGCCGCGGCCCGCGGACCCGGACTCGACGAAGGGTTACGCGCGTTGCAGCGGGTCCGGGAGGCGACCGGCCTGCCACTGCTCACCGATGTGCACGAGGTCGCGCAGGTCGCCGCCGCCGCCGAAGTCGCCGACGTGCTGCAAATCCCCGCGTTCCTGTGCCGCCAGACGGACCTGCTCGTCGCGGCAGGCAAGGCCGGCCGCCCGGTGAACGTGAAGAAGGGGCAATGGATGGCCCCCGAGCAGATGGCGGGAGCGGTGGAGAAGATCCGCGGCGGCGGTGCTCCTGAAGTGGCGGTGACCGAGCGGGGCACCTTCTTTGGATACGGCGATCTCGTGGTGGACATGCGCAGCTTCAGCCGCCTGCGCGCCGCCTGCGACACGCCGGTCATCTTCGACGCCACCCATTCGGTGCAACAGCCGGGGCAGGGCGACGGCGGCGCGAGCGGTGGCCTGCGCCAGTTCATTCCGCCGCTGCTCTACGCCGCGGCCGCGGCGGGCGCGGACGGGTTCTTCCTCGAGACGCACCCCGACCCCGCCCATGCGCCGAGCGACGGGCCGAACATGCTGTCGCTCGAGGAGCTCCCCGGCGTGGTGACGCTCGCCCTCGACGTCTGGCAACGCGTGCGCGGAGTCCCCGTTCGTGCTTGACGCCGCGCTGGCCGGCCGCCTGCGCCTCGTCGGCTTCGACGTGGATGGCGTTCTCACCGACGGCGGCGTCTATCTCGGACGTGTCGGCGACCACGCCGTGGAGCTGAAGCGGTTCGACATCCAGGACGGGCTCGCCGTGAAGCTGTTGCGCGCCGCGGGGATCACGGTGGTGCTCGTGAGCGGGCGAACCTCGGAAGCCACCACGCTGCGGGCCCGCGAGATCGAGGTGGACGAGGTGGTGCAGGACGATGCGGCGCAAAAGCTTCCCGCGTTCGAAGCGCTCCTCGCGCGGCGCGCGATCCGCTTCGAGGAGTGCGCCTTCGCCGGCGACGATCTCGCCGACCTGCCGCTGCTGCGGCGGGTCGCGCTGCCGATCGCGGTCGCGAACGCGGTCGCGGAAGTGAAGGCCCTCGCCCATTACGTCACGGCCGCCCCCGGCGGCCACGGTGCCGCCCGCGAGATCGCCGAGACGATTCTCAAGGCCCGCGGCGCGTGGGACGGCCTGGTCCGTCAATACCTGGAGGAGCGAGGCGATGCGGCCCGACACGGCACCCGAGCTCGTTGAGCGTGGCCGCCGAGTCCTCGCGCTCGAAGGTGATGCCGTTCTGGGCGTCGCCCGCGAGCTGGGAGCGCCCTTCGCCCGCGCCGTGGAGCTGCTGGCCGCCGCCCGCGGACGGCTCATCGTCTCGGGCGTCGGGAAATCCGGGCTCATCGCCCGCAAGATCGCGGCGACGTTCACCTCGACCGGCACCCCGGCAGCCTTTCTCCACCCGGTGGACTCTTTGCACGGCGACCTGGGCATCGTAGGACGCGAGGATGTCGGCGTCCTGCTCTCCAAGAGCGGCGAATCTGACGAGCTGTTCGGCCTGGTGGAGCAGTTGCAGCGTCTGGGCGTCCCAATCGTCGCCATCACCGGCGCGCCGGGGTCCTCGCTCGCCCGGGCCGCGACCGTCGTGCTCGACGCGGGGAGCGCTGAAGAGGCCTGCGCCGAGACGCTGGCGCCCACCACGAGCACCACGGTGGCGCTGGCCCTGGGCGATGCCCTGGCCGTCACCCTGCTCGAGGTCAAAGGATTCCGGCGCGAAGACTTTGCCGCGTTGCACCCCGGAGGTTCGTTGGGCCGGCGGTTGTTGCTGCGCGTCGCGGACGTGATGCTGACGACGGACCTGCCCACCCTTGGACCCGAGCGCCCGATGCGCGCGTGCGTCGTCCTGCTCGCGGAAAAACGCGGCACCGTAGCTATCGTCAGCGGCACCGGCGCACTCGCGGGCATCGTGACGGCGGGCGATCTGACCCGGTTGATGGAGCGCACCGACCAGTTTCTCGACTTGCCGGTTGGCGACGTGATGACGCGGACCCCCAAGACCACCACCGCTGATACGCTCGCTTCGGCGGCGGTGGAGCTCATGGAGCGACACGGCATCATGGCGCTTCCGGTACTGGACGGGGGACAGAAACTCGCGGGGATGGTCCACCTGCATGATCTCATGAAGGCGGGAGCGGTCTAGATGCTAGAAGCGTCAAGAAGAACCGTCGAGAGGAAAATCGTCGAGAAGCAATTCGTCGAGGGGAACCGTCGAGTCTTATCGTCCGACTTGCCTCGACGCCACCTCTCGACGCCGTTCTTCTCGACGGTTCTCGTCTCGACGTATTTCGTCTTGACGATTCTCCTCTTGACGTCGTTCGGTTGCAGCTCGGGAGCGAAACCTACCGCGACCGTGACCGCGGCCGACACCGCCGATCAGGTCCTGATCGATATGACCCATTACGTGACGGGCGATGGCGTCGTCCGCGCGCGGGTCCGGGCCGATTCGGCGTATTTCTATCAGCCGCTCCAGGTTGCCGAGCTGCGCAACGTGCACATCACGTTTTACGACACCGACGGCCGCGAGACCTCCACCATGACCGCCCGGGAGGGCACGTATCATTGGGCGACGGGCGACATGGAGGGTCGGGGCAACGTGATCGTCGTCGGGGCGGGGGATGGGCGCACGCTGAAGAGTGAAGTGATGCGCTACCAGCAGCGGACCAACCAGGTCTCGTCGGACCAAGCGTTCGTTTTCGACGGGCCGGGGCGGCACGTCACCGGCGACGGCTTCGTGTCCGATCCCGAATTCCGCAACGTTACGGCCAGTCGTCCCCGTGGCACCGGGGGCCACTTCACCTTGCCCAACCAGTGATCGTCCCCGGCCTCCTCCTCCTCGCGCTGCAACAACCCGCCGCGCCGCCCCCCGCCGATTCGAGCCGGGGTCGCCCCTGCGTCCTCGTGGTAGACACCGTGGGGCATCAGGGCCGGCAGGTGGAGGTCGCGCCCGGCGTGCAGAACATCTACGCGGGCGGCGGCGTGCGATCCCATTGCCAGGGGACCACGACCACGCTCGCCGCCGACAGCATGGTCTGGGTCGCTCCCGCCAACCGGCTCGACCTCATCGGCACGGTGCGGATTCGCGATACGACCATGACGCTCGACGCCAACCTCGCCTCCTACTACCGGCTCGAGGAGAAGCTCGAGGCACACAACAACGTCGTGGCAGTGAACCGGAGCAACGGCTCGATCCTGCGGGGCCCAAACCTTACCTACTGGCGCAGCGCCGCGGGCGTTCGCGACACCGTGGAGATGTATTCCACCCAGCGTCCCACGATTCAGTACCGCGGCGGTGGCGTGGCCGATACCGCGGAGCCCTACGTCATCGTGGCCGACCGCGTCCGGTTCAAGGGCAACGACCGCATGTGGGCCGGCGGCCAGTCCACCATCGATCGCAGCGACTTCGCGGCCCAGGCCGATTCCATGCTGCTCGATCAGACGGTCGGGCACGGGGTCCTGATCGGCACCCCGCGCGTGCAGGGAAAGGGCGCCCAGAGCTACACCCTCACCGGCACCCGCATCGAGCTGGCGCTGCAAGCCCGGGATATCCGTTTGGTCAAAGCCCTGGGCGACGGCAACGCGTCGAGCGCCGATTGGGTCCTGACCGCCGATACGGTCCACCTGGCGATCGAACGCCGCAAGCTGCAGCAGGCCTTCGCCTGGGGTACCACGTCACGCCCGCACGCCGTCTCGGCGCTCCAGGACATCCGGGCCGACTCCCTGGCGCTCGACGTACCGGACCAGGTCCTCACCGAGGGCCGCGGCTTCGGCCGGGCGTTCTCGGCCTCCAAGCGAGATTCCACGGTCCCCAGCGTGCGCGGACCGTGCACCGGCGACAACACCGATTGCCTCTCCAGCTGCCTCGGCACCTCGGTGGACTGCATCGCGGGCGATACGCTCACCGCTCGATGGGGGCAGGAGCGGGACTCCACGGGAACACCGCGCAGCCGGATCCGGCGCATCATAGCGAAAGGTGCGGCGCGGGCGCTGACGCACATGTACGGACGCGATTCGACCAGCGCCCCGGCGTTGAACTACTCGCGCGGCAAGACCATCGACATCGTCCTGAAACAAGCGCATATCGACCGGGTCACCGTCGGCGGGCGGGCCGACGGCGTCCACCTGGAGTCCCGTCCACCGGCCCCGGATTCGACGGCCAAGAAGGACTCCACGTGACCGACCTGCCGCCCACCGGCGCGTCCCCCCTCGAGGCGCTGCTCGCCGCCCGGGACTCGTCATTGCCCCTCGCGGTCGCCGCGCTGGTCCGGGTGGCGAACGACCGTGGCAGCGCTCCGTTCGGCACCCTCGCCGTCGCCTACCGGGAAGAATTCCTTCAGATCCGGGAGCGGGTACGCGGGACAGCCCACGAGGCATCGGGCAGCCTCTCCGTGGACGACGCGCGAGAATACCTGCGCGACTCAGTGCTGCCGCGACTCGCCCTCGATCGCATCGTCTCGCTCCCAGCGGAATGGCGCGACGACGCGCCAGTATCCGTCACGGCTGAGGTCTGGTCGTCGCTCGTGGCGGATCGCCCGGGAATGACCGCCCGGTTGCTCGACGAAGCTGCGGCCACGCTCGAGCGGGCCGAGACCATGGGCGCCACCGCGACGGCCCCGGTGCGCCGAGGCAGCAAGATCGAGAGTGCGGGGCTCGTGAAGGCCTATAAGGGGCGCCGCGTGGTGGACGACGTCAGCATCCAGCTACAGCAAGGCGAGATCGTGGGCCTCCTCGGACCGAATGGAGCGGGCAAGACCACCACGTTCTACATGTTCACCGGGCTCATCCGACCGGAGCAGGGTGTCATTCTCCTGGACGGCCAGGACATCACCACGGAGCCGATGTACCGTCGCGCGCGCGCCGGGCTGGGCTACCTGGCGCAGGAGCCATCCATCTTTCGCAAGCTGACCGTGGAACAAAACGTCCTCGCCATTCTCGAGACCCTGCCGATTGACGCGTCCGAGCGGGCCGCCCGATTGGAGGGGCTGCTCGACGAGCTCGGCGTGAAACACCTGCGCCGCCAGAAGGCCTTCCACCTTTCCGGTGGCGAGCGGCGCAGACTGGAGATCACACGGGCGCTCGTCACCGAGCCGAAGTTCCTGCTGCTCGACGAGCCGTTCGCCGGCGTCGATCCGATCGCGGTGCACGATATCCAGACCATCGTCGCCGGCCTGCGCCAGCGCGGCATCGGAGTGTTGATCACCGATCACAATGTGGAGCAGACGCTCGACATCGTGGACCGGGCGTACATCATGTTCGAAGGTCGAGTCCAGGTGTCGGGGACGGTGCGCGAGCTGGTGTTCAACGACCGGGTGGCCGAACGCTACCTCGGGCCTACCCTCACGGCCCGCCTTCGCGCGCGGCTGGGGCACGCCGCGTGAAGCCCGGCCTGCATCAACACCTTGGGATGCGGCAGGACCTGCGCATCAACCCGCGCCTGTTCCAGGCGATGGATCTGCTGTACATGCCGCTTCTCGACCTGCAGCAACACTTGAAGCAGGAGCTGCTCGGCAACCCGTTCCTCGAAATGGTGGAAACCGAAGAGGAGCCCGAGGAGTCCTCGACCGCGGCCGCCGAGAAGGAGAAGGCCGAGAAGGAAAAGCAGGGCGACGACGAGCCCAACTGGGAAGACATCCTCCTCGACGACGGCGCCGAGGCGATGGCCGGCCGCCGGGACCTCTCGGAGGCCCGGGAATACACGGAGCCCGTCTCGGTCGAGGCCCGCGACCTCTCGGATCATCTCAAAGATCAGGTCCAGATGCTGGATCTGACGCCGCGCCAGCGGCTGCTCGGCGATGAATTCCTCGGCAACATCGCCGAAGACGGCTACCTCGGCGCGACGCTCGAGGAAATCGTTGTGTGCGCGAACAAGATGCTCGAGGACTTCGCCGAGCGTCGGGATGGCGATGCCGCCGTGCAGCTCTACACACCCGCCGAGGCCGAGGAGATGCTGCGCATCATCCAGACCCTCGATCCGCCCGGCGTGGGCGCGCGGGACCTGCGCGAGTGCCTGCTGCTCCAGCTCGTGGACAAGAAACAGACCGACACCCTGGCCTACCGACTGGTGAAAGAGGCATGGGAAGATCTCAAGAATCACCGCTGGTCGGACCTCGGCAAGCGCTTCGGGATCGAGCCCGCGGAAGTGCAGCGCGTGGCCGACGTGCTGGCGAAGCTCGACCCCAAGCCGGGCCTGCAGTACGCCGCCGCCAACGACACCTACATCACCCCCGACCTCACGGTCGAGAAGATCGGGGAAGCCTACCACGTGACGCTCAACGACGGCGGGCTGCCGCGGCTGCGGATTTCGAAGACCTACCAGGACATCGCGCGGGACCGCAAGCAATTCAAGGGCGAGAACAAGGACTTCATCAACCAGCGCTTGAACAGCGCGCACTGGATGATCCAGGCCATCGAACAGCGCCGCCAGACGATGCTCAAGGTGATGAATTTCATCGTGGATCGGCAACGCGAATTCTTCGAGAAGGGGGTGGAGTACCTCCGGCCCTTGACGCTCCGCGAGGTCGCCGACGTCATCAGCATGCACGAGAGCACCGTGAGCCGGGTGACCAACGAGAAGTACGTCCAGACGCCGCGCGGACTCCTGCCGCTCAAGTTCTTCTTCTCGAGCGGGCTCCAGACGTCCACCGGCGAAGACGCGAGCGCGCGCTCCATCAAGGCGCAGATTCAGAAGTTGGTGGCGGACGAGGATTCGAAAGAACCGCTTACCGACCAGCAGATCGTGGAGATGTTCGGCAACAAAGGCGTGCGCATCGCGCGCCGCACGGTGGCCAAGTACCGCGACCAGCTCAACATCCTCCCCGCGCGCATGCGGCGGCGGCTGTGAGCCTCGCCACGGGCGCCGCGCGCCCGGAGGTAAGCGTCCTCGTCCCGGCCAAGGACGAGGCCGAGAACCTGCCGGAGCTCGTGCGGCTGATGCGGGAAGCGCTGCTGCCGCAGCCCTACATCTGCGAGCTCCTGGTCATCGACGACGGCAGCCGCGACGACAGCCCCGACGTGTTGCGGCGGCTCGCCACACAGCATCCGTTCTTGCGCGTGCTCACCCACCGCTCACAACGCGGGATCGCCGACGCCCTCCGCACCGGGGCGGAGGCCGCGGCGGGCCGGATCCTCGTGTTCTGGCCCGCCGACCTGCAGTATCTCCCCGCCGACATCCCGACCCTCGTCGCCCCCGTGCTGGCCGATGAGGCCGATATCGCGACCGGTGCGAAGCAGGGCCATTACGACAAGCGCTTTGTCTCCGCTGTCTACAACGTGCTGTGCCGCTGGCTGTTCGGCGTACGCGTCACCGACCTCAATTCCGTCAAAGCGTACCGGCGGGAGGTCATGGACGTGATTCCCCTGCGGCCCGACTGGCATCGATTCATGGTCGTCATCGCGGCGGGGCAGGGATTCCGGCTCACCGAGCGACCGCTTCCGGTGCACCCACGGCGGGCTGGGAAGTCCAAGTTCGGCATCGGCCGCATCCCGGTCGGCGTGCTCGACCTGTTGTCGGTGTGGTTCCAGCTGCGGTTCGGCCGCAAGCCGATGCTGTTCTTCGGCGTGACCGGCGCCCTGCTCGTGTTCCTAGGGTTTCTGGTCGGGGTGTACGAATTCGTGCAACGCTATGCCTATCAACAGGGGAACCGCGCGTTTCTCTATCTCGTGCTGCTGCTCGTGATCGCCGGCCTCATCCTGTTCGGCTTCGGGTTCGTCGGGGAGCTGGTGGCAGGGCAGCGCGAGGAAATCCGAGCGCTGCAACGGGATATCGACCACCTGCGTGAGAAGCCACGTTCATGATTCGATAGGTCTTAGCCCTCCCGCCGCAATCGAATCCCGTAGCGCCCGAGAAACAGCGCCAGCTCTTCGGCGAGTGGGGACCCGTCTTCACAGCGCGTCTTGGTTCCGAGATCCAGCCAGGACGCACCGCGCGCTTGGTAGTCGGCCAGCACCGTCGCGGGCAACGCCCGCTCCGCCAGCACCGTGTCCCCGCGTGCGGCCTCCGGGGGCGGACCCCCGCCCCGCCACCAATGCAGTCGCCAGGCCCGTCCCCGGTAGGTATAAACACGCGAGCCGCCGTCGTCGCTGATGATCACCTGATCGTCGGCGACGAAGCGATCGAACTCTGCCAGCATTTCCGCGACCAGCTTCGCCCGGTCAGCGTCGGTCAGACGCTTGGGGAAATCCGGGGCGCTACGAATGACCTTCGCCGGGGAACCGACGGCGAGACTCCTCGGCGGGATCGTCCCGCTCACCAGGGAATTCGCCCCGATCACCGATCCGTCCCCGATCGTCGTCCCCGGCATCAGAAAGACCCGCCAGGGCAGCCAGACGCTCTTCCCCAGCGTCACCGGCTCATAGGTGACGGGGTACCCCTCGAGATTGCTGAGCCACGCTCCGTGCGTGAAGATCAGACAGTGTCCGCCGATCCCCGTATCGTCGCCGATGACGACCGGCTTCGTCGGGTTGATGTTGGCCATCTGCAGGATGATCGTGCGACTCCCCAGCGAGAACCGGGACTCGGGCAGCTGCGGGCCACCGACGTACACCTGCTCGCGGATCTTGGCGTCTTCGCCGATCTCGATCACCCGGCAGGAGAGGTAGCTCAGCGTGCCGACGCTCGAATGCCGGCCGATCCGGATCTCGCGGCCCATCACGATCGCCAGCATCCCGATCTCGACGTGATCGCCGAGCTCGACCGATGTCCCGATGACCACGCCACCCAGGCCGAACCTCACGCCCTTGCCGATGCGGTAGCCCAGCACCCAGCGGTACGCGAGCCGCTTCAGCGGACTCGGCATCCACCCGAAAACGAGCAGGTGGCCCAGCGGGAGACGCGCCTTGGGAAGGAGGGGGTGTCCCATGAGCAGACAAGATACGATGCGCTACCAGCGCCCGCGCGGGCGGTGTATGATACACGCCCATGATTCGACTGCCCGGCACCGGCACGCTGAGCGCTCCGGACCGACGCGCCCTCACCCTCCTCACCGACCTCGCCCGCCTCATCCCCGTTGCCGACGCCGCCGCCGACGTCGTCACGATCGAGCTCACCGACCGTCCCCCGCGCTTCGAAAGCCTGCGGGACTGGCGAGCCGGCCGCTGGGGCATAGCGACCGGAGATGGGGTCGTCCATATCGCCCGCGCCACGCTGGGTGTGCTGGCGGGCATCGTGGACGCCACCCGCGAGCGCCAGACTGCGGCGCGCGATCGATTCGGCCGAGTGCCCTCGGCCGAGAATGCCCTCGGGGCCGAAGCAGTCGAGCGAGAGCCGCTCGTGTCGCAGGCCGCGGCCGCCTTCCGCACTGCCGTCGTTGGCGCCGCCGGCCGGCGACCGGTGCGGCTCGCGGTGCCGTGGCCCGACGGGCGTCGGTGGGCGGTTGCGATCACCCACGATCTCGATGTGGTCGCCTGGTGGCCCGCCTTCGCGGCGCTACGAGTCGCCGAGCTGATGCGCAAGGGCGCTTGGAGTCGGGCCGCTCGGGCCGCGGCGGCTGCCCTGGGCACGATCGGACGCAGCCCGGTCCACCGCGGAATCGCGACGCTGCTCGAAGCGGAACGCACCCGCGCCGTCCATTCGACCTGGTTCATGCTGTGCGGGACGCCGACCTGGCGCACGTTTCTCGCCGGGGACCTGACCTACCGCCCTGAGGCCGCGGGCACGCGCCGCGTCCTCGCGGACGTGCTGCAGGATGGGCACGGGCTCGGTCTCCACGGCAGTTTCACGACCGTGGCAGCGTCGGAGGTGTTCGGCGAGCAGCGCGCTCGCCTGGCGGCGCTGGCCGGTCGCGAGGTTCGCGGTGTCCGCCAGCACTTTCTCCGGTTCGACCTGGAGCGTACGCCGCGCGCCATGCGGGCGGCAGGGTTCCGCTACGACAGCACCGCCGGGTTCGCGGACCGCAACGGGTTCCGACTCGGCGTATGCGACGTGTTGCCCTCCTGGGACGCGGAGGGGCAGGGAAATCCGCTCGCGGAGGTCCCGTTCGCCTGGATGGACCGCGCGCTCAGCAAGTACCGCGACGTCGAGGACCCCATGGCCTGGGTGGCGGATGCCCTCGAGCTGGCGAGCGCCGCTCGCGCCGTCGACGGCCTCTGGGTCGGGGTCTGGCACCCGAACCTGATCCCCCCGTTGGGCTTTCCGGATGCACCGGCGGCGTACACGCGCTTGCTGGACGGTCTGTCGGTCGGGCACCCGTTCGTGGGGACACTCGACGAGCTGGTGCGCTGGCGAGACGCTCGGGCGCGCTTGCGCATTGGGCGCGTGGCGCCCGATGGACGGGTGGAGCTGGAAGGCGAGAGCACGGTCCCGCTCGAAGAGCCGGTCCGATGAAGGTGCTGTTCCTGTCTCATTCGTATCCCCGGTTTCCCACTGACCCGGTCGGCTCGTTCGTGCTGCGGCTCGCCGTCGCACTCCGGGGGCAGGGCGTAGAGACACGGGTGATTGCGCCCGGGGCTCCGGGATTGGAAACGCGGGAGGAGTACGAAGGCGTCGTCGTCGAGCGGTTCCGCTACGCCCCGGCTCGATTCGAAACACTCGCCTACACCGGCACGATGCGCGACCAGGTGCGCGGGTCGTGGGCGGCGAAAGCGGCCATGGGATCGCTGGTGGCAGCGCAATTCGTGAAAGCGCTGCGACTGCGGCGGGGATTCCGCGCCGACCTGGTCCATGCCCATTGGTGGTTTCCCGGAGGCCTCGTGGGTACCTGGTTGCGCCGTTGGTGGGGCGTGCCGCTGGTGATCACGATGCACGGCTCGGACGTTCGGCTCGCTCGAGGGTCGGGACCCGTCGGTCGATTGTTCCGCCGCGTGCTCGCCCGGGCGGACGCGGTGACGACCGTTTCCAGCTGGCTCGCGACGGAGACACGGGCGATCGCCCCCCCCGTGCAGCCGATCGTCGCCCCAATGCCGATCCAGCCCGATCTGTTTCATCCCGGTGGACCGCGCGCCCGGGACACCCTGTTGTTCGTGGGCAAGCTCAACGCGCAGAAGGGAATCGAACACCTGCTGCGGGCGCTCGCCGTGATGCGCTCCCGGCCGACCGTCGAGGTCGTCGTCGGCGCCGGCAGCGTGCCGGCGGACGTCCAGGCGCTGGCGCAATCCCTGGGAGTGGCCGATCGGTTGCGCTGGTTTCCGTTGCTGTCGCAGGCCGAGCTCGCGGACCGCTACCGGGCCTCTACTGCCCTCGTGATGCCCGCCGTGGAGGAAGGTCTGGGCCTCGTCGCCGCCGAAGCGCTGTTGTGCGAAACCCCCGTAGTCGCCTTCGCCTCCGGAGGGCTGACCGACCTCATCGCAGACGGACGCACGGGGATGCTGGTGCGCCCGGGTGACGTCGCGGCGCTGGCCAGGGCGCTCGACGACCTTCTGATGCACGCCGATCGCGGGGCGGCGTTGGGCGCGGCGGGTCGTCGAGCTATGCTCGCAATTTTCGCCCCCGACGCTGTGGCCACCCGCTACGCCGGGATCTACCGCGACGCACTCGCCGCCCATGCCACGTAAGCCCCTCTGGATCGCCGTCCAGGCGCTGTTCGTCGCGGCCGTCCTGTGGTTCGCCGGACGGGCGCTGGCGGGACAATGGACCGGCCTCCGGGCGCTGCTCGTAGCAGCGCATCCCGCATGGGGAATGATCTTGTTGTCCTATGTTCCGGTGCTGCTCGCCTACGCGTTGCTCATCCAGGTGTGGCGCGGCATGCTCGCCGCATGGGGAGAGGGTGGGCGTCTCAGCTCCTGGCAGGCGACCCGGATCTGGTTCGTGTCGAACCTCGGCCGCTACCTCCCGGGGAAAGTCTGGCAGATCGCAACCATGGGCGTGATGGCCCAGCGCCGCGGCGTCTCCCCGGTCGCGGCTGCGGGGTCTTCCCTCGTGGTGAACCTCGCCAACGTCGCGTCGGGATTCGTGGTCGTGCTCGCGACGGGAGCGGCGGTGTTCAGCTCGTTCGCCGATGCGGGGCCGCGCGCCGGGATCCTGGTCGCCGCGATTCTCGCGGCCGGGCTCCTGATGTTGCCCGTTGCGTTCACGTGGGCAGCACCGCTGGTCGCCCGGCTCACACGGCAGCGCGTAGTCCTCCCCCCGTTGCCGGCGCGCGCCGTATGGCTCGCCGCCGCCGGAACCGCGGTCGCTTGGGTGCTGTATGGAGTCGCGTTCCAATTGTTTTGCGGCTCGCTCGTGCACCGGACCGCTGGCGCAACGTCCTTCTACATCGCAAGTTACACGGGTTCGTATCTGGTCGGGTATCTGGCCCTGTTCGCCCCAGGCGGCCTCGTGGTTCGGGAAGCGATGCTGGTGGCGAGCCTCACGAATCTTGGCCTGTTGAGTGCGCCGGAAGCCTGGTTGGTGGCCCTCGCCTCCCGCCTGTGGCTGACCGTGCTCGAGGCGGTACCCGGTCTCCTGTTCATGCTCGCTCCCGGAGAACGCCCCTGACGCATCCCCCCTCCTCCCCGAGTGTCGTGCCGGCGCCGTTCGTGCCGGCAAAACCCAACCTCGTCGCTTTCGGCTTCTGCTGTCTCTGGATCGCGATTCTGTCGATCCCGATGTGGAGCGGCCAATACCTGGCTGGTGTCCACAGCGATCAGTTCGCGACGGGCTACGCGTTCCGGTGGTGGGGTGCGAACCAGATCGCGACCACACACAGCATCCCCCTCTGGAATCCGTTCGCGTTCATGGGATTCCCGACGGTCGCCGGGTTTGGCGACCTGTTCTACCCGATGAGCCTGCTCCGACTCGTGCTCCCGACCGCCCTGGCGATCGACCTGGAGTTCGTGCTGCACTACGTCCTGGCAGCTTTCGCGCTCTACCTCTTGCTCCGCCTGCTCGGTTTCTCGTGGACCGCCGCGATCATGGGAGGGACGGCCTACCAGCTGAGCGGCGTCGTGGTATCGCTCGTGAGTCCCGGACACGACGGCAAGCTGTTCGTCACCGCACTCTTGCCCGTACTGATGATCGGTCTGGTCCTGGGGGTGCGGCGGCAGCGGTGGGAGGGGTTTGCGCTCTCCGGGCTCGCGGTCGGGTTGGCGCTGCTGTCCCCGCAATACCAGATGACGCAGTACGCCCTCGTCGCCGCCGGCCTGTTCGCGTTGTACCTGGCGTTCGGAGAACCGGAGGGTCTCGCCCCTCGGGCTCGCTGGCTCGCGCTCGCGGGAGCAAGCGGGGCGGTGGTCTTGGGGTTCGGCATTTCGATGATTCAGGTGCTGCCGTTCTTCCACAACATCCCCTATTCTCCGCGG
>Ga0307281_10000066_pt1 | contig 21514 bp, 18 predicted proteins | sample ER_DNA_120_FD_194486 | JGI IMG/M metagenome (GOLD analysis project Ga0307281, IMG submission 194486) | Bulk soil microbial communities from the East River watershed near Crested Butte, Colorado, United States - ER_DNA_120 | ecosystem: Environmental > Terrestrial > Soil > Floodplain | place...
AGGGCGCGGTACAGGTGCTCGGCTGGGAGACGGTGACGGTGGCCGGGGGTAGCTTCCGGGCGCTGCACTTCAAGGACGGCGCGGACGAGGCGTGGGTAACGCCCGAGTTCGGGTTCCCGCTCGTCAAATTCGTTTCACAGAAATCGGGCACGATGGAGCTCACCGGCCACGGAGCGGACGCGAAGTCCACGATCACCGAAACGCCGCAGGCAATGCACTGATGGATCGCCGCTCGGTATTGCGCTTCCTGGGCGTTGCCACGGTGGGCGCGACGGCCACCGACCTCGAAGCGATCGGGCGCGCCCTGCACTGCCGCCTCGGTCGCGGCACGCCGCTCCGCATCCTCGACCCGCATCAGAACGCGACAGTGGTGGCTCTGAGCGACGTCATCCTCCCTGCCACCGACACGCCGGGCGCCAAGGCCGCCCTGGTGAACCAATTCATCGATCTCCTCCTGGCTGAGTGGTTCAGCCCGGAGGAGCGCGATCGGGTCCTCGCCGGTCTCGCGAATGTGGACGCCCGCGCCAAGGCCGCGTTCGGCAAGGATTTCCTCGACGGCACGCCGACCGAGCAGGTCGCCTTGCTCACCGCCCTGGACGACGAGACGGCCCGCTGGAACGCCAGTCCGCAAGCGACCCGCGGGCCGGAGCCGTTCTACCACCAGCTCAAGTGGCTCACCCTGTTCGGCTACTACACGTCCGAGGTTGGCGCCGAGCAGGAGGAGCACTACGCGATCATCCCCGGCCGCTATGTCCCCTGTGCGCCGGCCGATACCGTCGCCGCCCCGGAGTGAGCATGCCCAAGACCTACGATGCGATTGTCGTCGGCTCCGGCATGACGGGCGGCTGGGCGGCGAAGGAGCTCACCGAAGCGGGCCTCAACACGTTGGTGCTCGAGGCCGGCCGGATGGTGACGACGGCCGATTACGTCGAACACGTCCCGCCGTGGCAGGTGAAGTTCCGCGGGCTGGACGACCGGCGGACCCGCTCGGCCGATCAGCCGATCCAGCGAGAGTGCTATGCGTGCGACGAATGGTCGTCCAAGTTTTTCGTGAACGACCACGAGAATCCCTACACGACGCCGCCCGACAAGCCGTTCCTCTTTCTGCGCGGGCGGCAGGTGGGCGGGCGCTCCATCATGTGGGGCAGACAGGTCTACCGCTGGAGCGACCTGGACTTCGAGGCGAATCTGCGCGATGGCATCGCGGTCGATTGGCCGATCCGCTACGCCGACATCGCGCCCTGGTACGACCACGTCGAGCGGTTCGTGGGCGTGAGCGGCGAGAAGCTCGGACTGCCCCAGCTCCCCGACGGCCAGTTCCAGCCGCCGATGGCGCTGAACTGCGGGGAGACGATGGTGCGCGACGCGATCGCCAAACAGTGGCCCGGCGAACGGGTGGTGACGGTCGGCCGATGCGCCATCCTCACCGAAAGTCTCAACGGCCGGGCCGCCTGCCACTATTGCGGATACTGCGAGCGCGGCTGCATCACCCGCTCCTATTTCAGCTCGATCAACGCCACGCTCCCGGTCGCCCAAGCCACGGGCCGGATGACGCTCCGGCCTCACAGCGTCGTGCACAGTTTGATCTATGACCGCGACCGCCGGCGGATCGGGGGCGTGCGCGTGATCGACGGCGAGACGAAACACGCCATCGAGTTTCGCGGTCGGCTGGTGTTTCTCTGTGCCTCGACGCTCGAGTCGGCGCGCATCCTGCTCAACTCGGCGACCCGGGAGTTCCCCACCGGGCTCGCCAACTCGAGCGGCGAGCTGGGGCATAACCTGATGGACCACATCATGGGTGGCGGCGCGAATGGCAAAATCGATGCGCCCGCCGACAAGAACCCCGTGGGTCGGCGTCCCAACGGCATCTATCTCCCGCGTTTCCGCAACCTGCAGGGCGGTCCCAAGTCGCCGTTCCTGCGCGGGTACGCCTATCAGGGCGGTGCGGGGCGCGAGGGGTGGGGGCGCGGCACCGATCTTCCCGGCTTCGGGGCGGACTGGAAGCACGCGCTGCGCGACCCGGGTCCGTGGGGCTTCGGGTTCTACGGATTCGGGGAGTGCCTGCCCAATCACGACAACTTCGTCGAGATCGACAAAGACACGAAAGACGCCTGGGGCATTCCGGCGCTGCGCATCCATTGCACCTATGGCGACAATGAATGGGCGCTCATGAAGGACGCAGCCATCTCGGCGGCGGAGATGCTGGCCGCGGCCGGTGCGCGCGATATCACGCCGTTCGTCGATCACAACCCGCCCGGCAAGGCGATTCACGAGATGGGCACCGCCCGGATGGGCCGGGATCCGAAGACATCGGTGCTGAACGGCCATAACCAGGCGCACGACATCCCGAATCTCTTCGTCACCGACGGCGCCTGTATGGCGTCAACGGCCAACCAGAACCCGTCCATCACCTACATGGCACTCACCGCCCGGGCGTGTGACTACGCGGTCGGGGCGATGAAGCGGAGGGAGATTTAATGGATCGCCGTGATTTTCTCGGCTCGCTGGCGGCCGCGACGGTGCTGCCGCGCTTCACCACCGCGTGTCTCGGTGCCGTCACGCAAGCCCGGATCGCGAAGGTGGGCCTCCAGCTCTACACCGTGCGCGACCTCATGAAACAGGACTTCGAGGGAACGCTCGCGAAAGTGGCGCAGATCGGATTTCGCGAGGTCGAGTTCGCGGGGTACTTCGATCACACCCCGGCCCAGGTACGCGCGATCCTCGACAAGAACGGTCTCGTGTCGCCGGCGGCCCACGTGTCGTACGACTCCACGGGGGACGGATGGGACGCCACGCTCCATACGGCCAAGCTCGTGGGCCACGAGTTCGTGGTGTGCGCGTGGATCAACGAAGAGATGCGCAAGACACCGGACGATTGGCAGCGCGTCTGCGATCGCTTCAACCGGGCGGGTCAGGCCGCCCACGACGCGGGGCTGCAGTTCGCCTATCACAACCACAGTTTCGAATTCGTGCCGCTGGCGGATGGGCGGCGGCCGTACGACGTCCTGCTGGAGCACACCGATCCCAAGCTGGTGCGGCTCGAGGTCGATCTCTTCTGGATCACGTTCGGCGGCGGGGATCCCCTGGCATACTTCACGAAGTATCCCGGACGGTTTCCCTTGGTGCACGTGAAGGACATGATGCCGAAGCCCACGCCCGACGTGGCGCCCGACAAGGTCATGGCCGACGTAGGCAAGGGGAGCATCGACTGGAAGGGGATCTTCGCGCATTCGAGCCAGGCCGGCATCGAGCACTATTTCGTCGAGCATGACCAGCCGGCCGATCCGCTCGCCAGCATCACAGCGAGCTACGAGTACCTGCACGGCCTCGAGTTCTAGCGGGGCCTGGGCTCCGCCCCCAGGCGGGTGAGGCCCGCGCGGGCTTCGGCGACGTACGGCTGCAGCACGGAGTCGGCGCGAGCCCACACCGCCGCCACGTAGGCGTACGCCTCGGTCGCCTTGTCGCGCTGCCCCAGCCGCTCTTGCAGGCGCCCGCGCGTCAATGTCCGCAGCACGTCGGAGGGTAACGGCGGCAGCATGCTCCCGCCCGGTTGCCGCTCCAGCGACGCCAGCGCGTCCTGAGACCGTCCGCGGGATTCGAGCAGCTGGACGCGTACCAGCCCATCGAGGTTGCAGAAGGTGAAGCACGCCGAGTCCGGCAGCGCGAGGAAGAGCGAGAGCGCCCGGGCCGAGTCGCTGCGCGCCAGTGCCAGGTAGGCCTTGGTCGATTGGATCATGTAACCGACGAAGTCTCTGGCCATCACTGGTGCCGTCGGGGGGAGGTGGCCGACCGCCCCTTCCAATCGCTTCTCGATCTGGAGCAGCGCCGCGGTATCGCGCCGTGCTCCGGCCACGGCGATACCCCACGGTCCAGCCTGGTTGGGCGTCTCAGCCCAGCGCGCGAACACCGCGTCCGCGCTGTCCCGGGGGACTCCTCCGGCGATCGCCAGCTCGGCGTACAGAAACGGATTCTGCGATCCGATGTCGCGGTAGGCTTCCGCCAAGTGCCCGCGGTATGCCCGGGCGATCGCGAGCGGCTGGCGGGCCTGGAGCGACTCGGCGGCCGTGCCCGCGTGTTGCAATTTGTGCGTGGTGTAGGTGTTGGCGAGGCGCACCTGCGTCTCCGCCGAGTCAGGCCAGCGGTCGAACACGCCGCCCATCATGAACGACAGGCTCGACGCGAGCGAATCGAGCTCGCGTCCGGTCGCTTCGGCATGCGCCGTGCTTGGATCCACCAGGTGGTCGAACAGGCGATACAGCTCGGCGTAGCGGCCGACGCTCGAGACTTTCAGGAACGCTTCGGCGTAGCGACGCGCCTCCCCCGGTCCGCGGAGCTGGAGCGCCAGTCCCACCGCGTGGATGTACGCCGGGGAGAACGAAGAATCGAGCGTGATGGCATGGTCGAACGCGTCGAGCGCCCGGTCCTTTGAGATCCCGGCGGTCACGCCGAGGTGGAAGCGGGCATCACCCAGTGTGTACCACAGCTCGGGGTCGGTGGGGTAGCGCCGCACCGCTTCGTCGAGCGTGGCGATCAGGCGTTTGCCGATCGTCCACCAGGCCCCGCCGGTCGCCTGCGGGCCGCCGAAGGCCACGGCGGAGAGTGAGTCCGCCTGAACGATGAGGCTCTCCCGTGGGGCTAGTCCATGGTTCAGGCGGCCCGCGGCCAGCGCGTAGGCGACGGTGAGCGTGTCGCTGCCCGAGTGCTGCCAGCCGGAGGCCATGGACGCGTGGCTCAGCGCCAGGACGAAAGTGGGGTCCTGGGCGATGGCCTGCTGATGGTAGAACAGCGCGGAATCGTACTGGGAGCGTCGCAGGAACTGCTCCCCTTGCAGGAACGCCTTGAGCGCGGGCAGCGACTTCGAGCCGATCGGCGTGCCGCGCACGGCGCCGATGGCCCGCGTCCGGCCCAGGGTGCGCAGCACGGCCACCGTGAGGGAATCCGCCAGGCGGTCGACGCGGTCCGGGCTATCGCGCAACTCAATCTCATCGTGCGCGCCGCTGGCGACGTCGAGCACGGTGGCCTGGAGGCGGACGGAGTCATGCCCGGCGCCCAGCAGCTGACCGAATACCACGGTGCGGGCCCCGGTCGAGTGGCCGAGCGCCTGGGCCGACGCGGCGTCGGCACGGCCGCCCCAGCGCTTCACCACGATCGTCGGCGACACGGTGCGCAGCGGTCCCGCGCCGTCGAGGCTGCGGGACAGTACGTCTACGAGTCCTTCGCGCCACAGCGTGAGTGTCGGATCGAGGACGTCGAACGGGGCGACCGCCACGCGGTTCGCGTCCAGCGCCGTCGGTCCGCCGGAGCGCAACACCAGCCACGCCACTCCGGCCAGCACCAGGGCGGTGCCTCCAACCATCGCCGCGCGCGTCCAGGGGAACGCGCGCCGCCGGCCGAAGCGCACGGAAATCGTGCCGCCGGTGGGCGTCGCCATTCCCTCGAGGACCGGCACCAGCTCGGCGGCCGACTGCGGCCGGTCGGCAGGGTTCTTCTCCAGACACCACATGACGAGCTCGGCGACCGCGCGCGGCAGCTGCGGGCGGTGCTTCGAAACCGGCTCGATCGGTTCGGTCACGTGCGCCGCCAGCACCTGGTGCGGACTCAGGCCGGAGAACGGCGGCCGTCCGGCGAGCATCTCGTACGCCATGGCGCCGAACGAATAAATGTCGGCGCGGTGATCCACGTTCGGGTCACCGGCCGCCTGCTCGGGTGCCATGTAGGTTGGTGTCCCGATCGCGACACCCACAGAGGTGAGCCCCGATGCTCCGCCCGACTGACTCAACGCTTTCGCGATGCCGAAGTCGGCGACGAGCGCGTGGCCTCCGGAAAGCAGCACGTTGTCCGGTTTGATGTCGCGGTGCACGACGCCCCGGCCGTGGGCGTATCCCAGCGCGTCGGCCACGTCGCGCAGGATGCGCAACGCGTCGCGGACCGGCAGATCGCGCTCCCGTGCGAGCCGAGCGCGCAGTGATTCACCCTCGATGAAGGGCATCGTGTAGTACAGGAGATCCCCGGCCGCTCCGGCCGTGAGCAGCGGCACGATGTGGGGATGCTGTAGCGAGGCCGCCAGCTGTGTTTCGCGGCGGAACCGGTCGACGTTCACGCCCGCGCCCAGCTCGGGTGGCAGCACCTTGACCACGACGCGACGACTGAGGCCCAGCTCGAGGGCGATGTAGACGCGACTCATCCCCCCGCCGCCGAGCTCCTTCTCGAAGCGGTAGTCGTCGCCCAAGGCGGACTGGAGTTGGGGCAGGAGATCGGGGTTCAAGACGGTGCGAAAGATAGTAGATGTGCTAGCCGAGGGCGCCCAACGCCGGTATCGTTTCCTCTCGCACCCTCCAGGCGCCCTCGATGACGGCAGCGCCCGATTTACCCCTGCTCGAGCTGCTCTGCTTCGGGCCGCCCACCGCGCGGCTCGCCGGCCGGGAGCCGCCGCCGGACGTATTGTGGCGCAAGCACCTGGGGTTGCTCATCTACCTCGCGCTGTCGTCCGATCGCACCAAGTCCCGAGATCACCTGCTGGGCGTGTTCTGGCCGGAAAAGCCGGAGGCGCAGGCGCGGCACTCGTTGAACGAGGCGGTACGGCGGCTGCGCTCGAGCCTGGGCGCCGACCGTTTACGGACGCGTGGCGATGCCATCATGCTGAACGATGCCGCGCTGCAAGTGGACGTGCTGCACTTCGCGGCCTTGACCGGGCAACGCCCGGAGGAGGCGGCGGCGCTGGTGCGCGGCGACTTCCTCGAAGGCTTCATCGTGGAGGACGCCCCGGCCTTCGAGGAATGGACGGCGCAGGAGCGGAGGCGCTGGCGCGCGCGTGGCGCCGCGGCGTTCCTGGCCGTCGCCGACGTTGCGCTGTCGGCCGGTCGGCTGGCCGACGCTCTGGAGGCGGGGTTGCAAGCGCTCGCGCTCGAGCCGCACAGCGAGCCCGCGGCACGTCTCCGCCTGCGGGCGCTGGCCCTGCGGGGAGACGCCGCCGGAGCGCTGGCCTGGTATCACGATTTCGGGGAGCGGCTCTCGACGGATCTGGGAGAGCGGCCTGGCCGGGACCTGGAGGCGCTGGCGGAGCGCATCAGGACCCAGTCGTGGCGTCGGGTCGTCGCGCCGCCCGCCGCCGCCCTCGTTCCGCTGGTCGGCGACGCCGATCTCCACCGACGGGCGTTCGGCGTGATCGGAGCAGCGTTGACCGGCACGCCGCGCACGCTGGCGATCGTCGGGGACCAGGGGCTCGGGAAAACTCGTCTCATCCAGGAGTGCATCGGCCGGGCCGCCCTCGAGGGGGCGGTGACGGTGGCCGCGACACCGCTCGAGCAGGACCACGACGCGCCATGGAGCACATTGCGCGCCTTGGCGCGTGCCGGTCTGGCCACTGCGCCCGGCACCGCCGCGACCGATCCCGAGGCACTGGCCGTTCTGGCGTCGGTCGTACCCGAGCTCAGCGGGCGGACGGCGCGGGCGCCCGTCGATCGCGGAGAGGTGGCCGCTGCACTGGCCCGGCTACTCGTGGCCGCGGCCGAAGAACGGCCGCTCGTCCTGGCTCTCGACGATGCGCATTTCGCCGACGGCGTGACGCTCGAGGGCCTTGGCGCCGCCATGGCGGCGGTTCCGCTCGGACCGCTGGCGCTGGTGTTTGCCTGCCTGCCGGAGGCCGGCCGCGGTCCGCCGGCGCTGACCCGTCTGCGCAGCGAGGTCGGCCGGCGCCTGCCCGGCGACAGCGTGCGCCTTGCCCCGCTCACCTCGCAGGACGTGCGGCGGATGGTGGAGGCGCTCGCGCCCTGGTGCACCGAGGATGAAACGCGTGAGCGGCTGACCCGGCGGGTGATGTTCGAGACGGGGGGCAGCGCGTTCCTCGCGGTCACATTGTTGCAGGCGCTGGCCCGCGCCTCCACCATGCGGGGGGACGTCCTCGCGTGGCCGCGCCCCGGGGCGACGATCGACAGCCCGCTGCCGATCAGCGTCCCCGACCTGGTGCGGATGGCGGTGGTCGCCCGGGTGTCGGCGCTCGATCCCGAGGATCTGCAGCTCGTGCGCGCGGCGAGCATCGCCGGGCCGGGTTTGGACCCCGAGGTCCTGGAACGCACCAGCGGGCTTTCCGCGGAGGCGGTGGAGCAAGGGCTCGTGCGCCTCGAGCGCGCCGGACTGGTGGCGAGCGACGGGCGCCGCTATGCGTTCGCCGCCCCCCTGATCGCCGAAGTGGTCTCGGGGGAGTGCCTCACCGCCGGACAACGCCGCTCGCTGCGCGCGCGGACGGCGGACGCGCTCGCCGACCGCCACGACATGGACGCCCGAGTGCTGCGGGTGGAGCTGCTATCCCGCAGCGGTCCGGAGGAGGCGGTGTTCGGCGACGCTGTCGTCGCCGCCGAGGAGGCGATCGGGGCCGGCGCGGTCCGGAGCGCGCGACGGGCGCTTGCCGCCGCCGAACAGGCCGCGGGCGACACGGCGGGAGCGCGCGAGCGCATCGCCGCGCTGCGCCGCCGGCTCGATGGCGCCGTCTAGGTCCGCCGCTCGGGAGGATTCGTTGCCTCGCCGGAACCGGCGTGCTACTTTCTGGTGCCTTTTGAGACCGACCATACGGGGGACGCTCAGCGCCGTGCCGCCAAACCGACGACACTCCATTTCGTTCGCCGCCCTTCTTGGCCTCGGCCTCAGCGCCGCCTGCGGGGGGCCCTTTCCCCAGTCCACCCTCGCTCCCACCTCGGATTTCGGTGTCTCCATCGACCGGCTGTTCACCGGAATTTTCTGGTGGGCGGTCGTCGTGTTCGTCCTGGTCGAGGGACTGTTGCTGTTCTCGATCCTGCGGTTCCGCCGGCGGGAAGGCGCGCCGACTCCCGCGCAGCATCACGGGCATACCATACTGGAGATCGCCTGGACGCTGGCGCCGGCCCTGATCCTCGTCTTTATCGCGGTCCCCACGGTCCGCACGATTTTCAGCACCGCTGGCGATGCTCCGCCCGGCGCCCTGCGGGTGGAGGTCATCGGACACCAGTGGTGGTGGGAGTACCACTACCCCGATCTCGGGGTCGTGACCGCCAATGAGCTCCACGTGCCTGTGGGCCGACCGGTCGTCGTCGACATCACGGCGACGGATGTGATCCACGCCTGGTGGACCCCGAAGTTGGGGGGCAAGCGTGACGCCATCCCCGGTCATCACAACAAGATCACGTTCCGCGCCGATTCGATCGGCGAGTACATGGGTCAGTGCGTCGAGTATTGCGGCGCCTCGCATGCCAACATGCGGTTGCGGACGTTCGTCGATTCCGATTCCGGCTTCCAGGCCTGGGTCGCGGCGCAGCGGGTCGTTCCGGCGGCGCCGGCGGTGGGCAGTCCGGAGGCAACCGGGAGGCAGATGTTCCAGAAGTACGGCTGCATCGGCTGTCATACCGTGGCGGGGGTTTCGTCCGGTCTGATCGGACCCAGTCTCACGCACGTCGGCAGCCGCACCACGATCGCCGGGGCCAGCATGATGAACACGGAGCAGCACCTGCGCGATTGGATCAGCAACCCGCCCGCCATGAAGCCAGGGTCGATGATGCCCAACATGCACGTCAGCGCGGCCGACCTCACGGCCCTGATCGCCTACCTGCAGAGCCTCAAATGAGTGAAGCCACGGGACTGAAGAGCTGGCTGACCACCACCGATCACAAGCGGATCGGCAAGCTCTATTTCTGGACGGCATTCGTCTTCTTCCTGGTCGGCGGGCTCGAGGCGCTCCTCATCCGCACGCAGCTCGCCAAGCCCGACAACACCCTCGTCGGCGCCGATACGTACAACCAGCTGTTCACGATGCACGGCACGACGATGGTGTTCATGGCGCTGATGCCGCTCGCCGCCGCGTTCTTCAACTACATCGTGCCGCTGCAGATCGGCGCCCGCGACGTCGCCTTCCCCCGGCTGAACGCCTTCAGCTACTGGGTGTTTCTGCTGGGCGCCCTGTTCATGAACGCGAGCTGGCTCCTGCCGCACCATCCCGCCCCCGACGCCGGCTGGTTCGGCTACGCCACGCTGACCGAGAAGCAATTCAATCCCGGGCCCAACATCGACTTCTGGCTGTTGGGCCTGCAGATCCTGGGCATCGCGTCGCTCGCGGCGGGGTTCAACTTCATCGTCACGATTCTGAACCTGCGGGCGCCGGGGATGAAGATGATGCGGCTCCCCGTGTTCAGCTGGATGACCCTCGTCACGTCCTTCCTGATGATCACGGCGTTCCCAGTGATCACCGTCGCTCTCGTCTTCCTGATGTTCGACCGGGTGTTCGGGACCCACTTCTATCTTCCCCAGGCGGGCGGCGACCCGGTGCTGTGGCAGCATCTGTTCTGGTTATTCGGTCATCCAGAGGTCTACATCCTGATCTTGCCCGCGATGGGCGTGGTTTCCGAAGTGCTGCCCACGTTTTCGCGCAAGCCGTTGTTCGGCTACACGGTCGTGGTCTACTCCGGCGTGCTCATCGGCTTCATGGGTTGGGGGGTGTGGAGCCACCACATGTTCTCCGTCGGGCTCGGGCCGATCGCCGACTCGGTGTTCGCGCTGACGACGATGTTGATCGCCATCCCGACCGGTGTGAAGATTTTCAACTGGCTCGCCACCCTGTGGGGCGGACAGATCCACCTCACCACAGCGATGTGCTTCGCGCTGGGCTTCATCGCGCTGTTCACGATCGGGGGATTGTCCGGGGTGACGCACGCGGCGCCCCCGGCGGACCTGCAGCAGACCGATACGTATTACGTCGTGGCGCATCTCCACTACGTGCTGTTCGGCGGCACGATGATGGGACTGTTCGCCGGGATGTACTACTGGTGGCCCAAGATGACCGGACGGCTGCTCTCGGAGCGGCTGGGCATAGTGCACTTCTGGCTGATGTTCATCGGGATGAACCTGACGTTCTTCCCGATGCACTTCATCGGATTGCTGGGCATGCCGCGGCGTATTTACACCTACTCGCACGATCTGGGCGTCGATTCGATGAACCTGATGTCCTCGATCGGAGCGGCGCTCCTGGGAGTCGGGATGGTGGTCTTTGTGCTCAACATGTGGCGCACGCGGCGCCACGGCGCGGTCGCGGGACCGAATCCGTGGGGCGGAGCAACCCTCGAGTGGTCGATTCCGTCGCCCCCGCCCGTGCACAATTTCGACGTCATTCCGACCGTGACAAGCCGGTTGCCGCTGTGGGACGCGCCGCCCACGCCCGCTCCTCCGCCGGGCCACATCCACGTGCCGGGTGGCTCGTGGTGGCCGATGGTGGCCGCGGTCGGACTCCCCGTGATGGCCCTGGCGCCGCTCACGCACACGGTATGGATCGTGTTCGTCGGCGCGGGCATCCTGCTGTTCGGTATCTACCGCTGGGCCTTCGAGCCCTTCGAGGTTTGAGATGACGCACGCCGCAGCCACGCACCACACCAGTATGGGGCTGGACAGCCGCAAGATGGGATTCTGGGCCTTCATCGGCTCCGAATGCCTGCTCTTCGGATCGCTCATCTCGACCTACCTGGTCTACCAGGGTCGCAGCGTTTCGGGCCCCACGCCGGGAGAGATCCTCAACATTCCGGTGACGTCCATCAGCACATTCGACCTCCTGATGTCGAGTCTCTGGATGGTGCTGGCGTTGGCGGCCGTCCAGCGGGGCGACATGAAATGGGCGAAAGTCTGGCTGCTCGGAGTAGCGATCGGCGGAGCCGTCTTCATCGGGTTTCAGATTTACGAGTTCTCGTCGTTCGTTCGCGAGGGCCTCACGCTCCAGGCCAACCTGTTCGGCTGCACCTTTTTCGTGCTCACCGGCACCCACGGTGCCCACGTGACCGTGGGCGTCCTGTGGATGCTGACGCTCTGGTACCGAGCGATGCGCGGCAAGCTCGGCCCCGAGCACGCGATGACGGTCGAGATCGCAGGCCTGTACTGGCACTTCGTGGACGTGGTCTGGATCGTCATCTTCACGCTCGTCTACCTCCTCCACAAATGAGCGGAGGACATCCGATGCCGGAAACGCACGCGGGAGAGCACCCGCACCCAACGGCCGGGACCTACATCCGCGTCGCGGTGATCCTCACGATCCTGACGGTCATCGAGGTCGGGGTGTTCTACGTACCGGTGTTTCATCCCGTCCTGGCGCCGGTGTTGCTTTCGCTTTCGGCGGTGAAGTTCGCGATCGTCGTGATGTTTTACATGCACCTCAAGATGGACAGCCGGTTTTTCACCCTCCTGTTCGGGGGGCCGCTGCTGCTCGCTGCGGTCGTGATGCTGGGACTGCTGTTCCTCTTCGGGGTGGTCACACTCGGCCGCTGAGGTGACCGCCGCCCCTGCGCCGGAACCCTGGCGGCACTGGGACATGCATCCGAGCGTGGTCGTGGGGCTCGTCCTCCTGGGCGGGCTCTACGTGTTTCTGGGGGGGCTCCGCGCCCCGCGTCGCCGCGTCGCCGCCTTCAGCGGATCGCTGCTCGTCCTGCTCGGTGCGTTGAACGGCCCGCTGCATGACCTCTCCGACGGGTACCTGTTCAGCGCCCACATGGTGCAGCACCTGGTGCTCACCCTGCTGTTCCCGCCGCTGTTTCTTTATGGATTGCCAGCCGAGCTGGTACGCAGCGTGATCCAGCCGGCGTGGCTGCGGGCCGTGGGCGCGGCGCTGGTCCGTCCCGTTCCGGCGGCTGCCATCTTCTCCGTGCCGATCGTCCTGTGGCACATGCCGGTGTTTTACGAAGCGGCGATGCGGCACCACGGACTGCACATCGTGCAGCACCTGGTGTTCCTTGCCACGTCCGTCGTGATGTGGTGGCCCGTGTTGTCGCCCGTCCCGGAGCTGCCGCGAGCCTCATACCCCGGGCAGATGCTGTATCTGTTCCTGTTGGGGATTCCGATGACCATCGTGGGGGCGCTCATCACGCTCGCCGACGCACCGCTCTACCCCTTCTACGTCGCCGCGCCCCGCGTGTGGGGCCTGTCCCCGCTGGACGACCAGCAGATCGGCGGGTTGATCATGTGGGTGCCGGGCGGGCTGGTGTTCTGGCTCGCCATGACGGTCGTGTGGTTCCGGTGGGCCCGGCGCGAGGAGCAGGGGGATGCCGAGCGCCGGGTCCCGCTGGAAGCGTACGGCCTGCCGGCCGAGCCTAGTCCTGCGTTGCCCCGAGGGGGTGCCTCTTGAGCTCGAGCCCGATCGCCGGGTGCTGCCGCCACAGGTAGTAGCTCATCGCGGAGGCCGCGATCGCGTTGCCGATCGCCACGTTCCACCAAGCGAGCGCACCGAGCAACGGTTGCGCCAGGAGTGCCACGAGGACGTAGAAGCCCACCTCAAAACAGCAGGCGAGCACGACCACCAGGTACAGGGCGGGCGGGGTGTCTTCCGCCTGGGCCGTGAGCGCCGCCACTATCGTTCCCAGGACCACGAAGGCGCTGACGTGAATCATCGTGTAGCCGACGACGCGGGAGAACTCGATCACCACCTGGTCGGGCGTGAGGGCGCCCCAAAAGACCGCCGAGCCGAGCATGGCAGGCGTGAAAAACGGCCGGCGGTTCACCAGGTCGACGATGAAGAACCAGGCGGCCACCGACCCGGCGCCGATGCACCCGGCCCAGAACCCCTCGCGCAGGACTCGAGTCAGTTTCATGCGGCGCTCCATGGTCGAGAGTACTCCGCACCAATATACGGAGTGCCTCGAGCCGGGCTAGATTAGCGCGCTGGCCACTCAGGGAGGATCGATGACGGTACGGCGGTCCCCATTCTACCCCCTCTGTCTCCTGGTGGGCGCCATGCTCTTCGGCGGCGCCGGACTGTTCCACCCGGTACTGCGCGGCGACGGTGCCGAGCAACTGGCCACCATCGCGGGTACGCGCGGCTGGCACGCCATTCACTGGTCGCTGCTGTTCGCGCTGCCGCTGATGCTGGCCGGATTGGCCGGCCTCGCCGAGCGCCACTTCGAGTCTCCTGGGGCCGGCCCAGCGCGGGCCGGGATGATCGTTGCGACGTTCGCCTTCAGCCTGTGGGCGCTCAACATCCTGCTCATGGCCGGTGCCGGGTCGCATCTCGCCGCCACGTACGTGGCGACGGCGCCCGGACTGGCAGCCACACACACGGTGTTCCTGTACGACATGCTGCACCCGTTCGGCCTCGCCGCCGAGCGAATCGCCACGTTCGCGTTGGGACTCGCCTTCTACCTGTTTGGGTGGGCGACGTGGAACGGACGCGTGCTCCCCGTCTGGCTCTCCTGGGGAGCGTTCGGTGCCGGCATCGCCTGCCTGGTGGTGCCGCTGGCCGTCCCCGAAACCTCCGTGGTGCTGTTCTACGGGCAGGCGGCGGTGGTCGCCTGGATGGCCGCAGCGGGAGTGGTCGCCTTGGTTCGGCCCTAGGAAAAACGGCAGGCGCCGGATGGTCCGACGCCTGCCGTCCTCTTGGGGAAGTACGGCTCAGCGAGCGCGCACGCGCACCACGGCGGTATCCCACCCATCCGGCCCGCGGCGCAGTACTTCGAGCGTGACGATCTCACCGGTGCGCACGCTTTGCGTGGCGGCACGGAACTCCGCCCGTGTATGGACCACGGTGCCGTTCACCTGAAGAATCAGATCCGGGCTGCTGCTCGGCCCGCTGCCGAACAGTTTGCGGTAGGCGGGCCCGTCCGGTGAAACGTCGGTCACGACCAGGGCGCCCCCCGAGCGGGCAACGCGCTGCAGCCGCGGGTCCTGCGCGGCGTCGTCCTGCGACAGGGGCTCGATCGCGATCCCCAGCCGGTTCGTGCTTCCCGACAGCTCGTCGCCGTTGTTCCGGCCGTTGTCGCTCGAGGCCACTCGGGCGGAGTCGTCGGTCGGTTGGGCGGCGAGGCGCACGGTAAAGACCTTGCGGACGCCCCCCTGCCGCAACACGGTCACCTGGACCGCTTCCCCCGGCCGCTTGAACCCGACGCGCTGCTGCAGCTGGGCGACATAGTCCACCGGCTGGCCATCGAGCTCGGTGATCACGTCCCCCAGCTCGATCCCCGCGCGCTTGGCGGGAGAGTTGTCGTTGGTGAAGCTCTGCACGACGACGCCCCGGATCTCCTTCAGGCCGACGGCTTCGGCGTCCTCCGGCCCGACCTGGTTGATGGCGATTCCCATGACCGTGCGCTGCACGTGGCCGCTGGCGACCAACTGCGTCATCACGGTCCGCACGAGGTTGATGGGGATCGCGAACCCGTAGCCCGCGTAATAGCCCGTTTCACTCGCGATTGCCGAATTGATGCCGATCACTTCGCCGTGCACGTTGACGAGGGGGCCGCCGGAATTGCCGGGGTTGATGGCGGCGTCGGTCTGGATGAAGTCCTGGATCGAATAGCGGGATTCCTGAAGCGCGGAGAGCAGCCGCCCTTTGGCGCTCACGATCCCGGCGGTCACGGTAAACGCGAACGCCTCGCCGAGCGGATTGCCGATGGCCAGCACCCACTCGCCGATACGGGTCGAATCGGAGTTCCCGAACGCGACGGTGGGCAAGCCGGTGGCGTCGATCTTGAGGACCGCGATGTCGGTCTGCGGATCGCTTCCCACGACGTGCGCGTCGAATTCGCGCTTGTCGTACAGCCGCACCGTCACCTTGCTCGCGCCTGCGACCACGTGGTTGTTGGTGAGGATGAACCCATCGGTCGAGACGATGAAGCCCGATCCCGATCCCTGCTCGATCTGCGGGCGGTTCTTGAACTGTGGAAAGAAATCGTCGAAGCCGGGCGGGAGGCGGCGGCTGTCGGCCCGCTGCCGGATCTCCGACACGATGAACACCACCGCCGGCTTCACGTGCTCCGCCACGGCGACGAACGCGTCACCCAGGTCGGCGGCGGGCTTGGCGGCCGGGATCGACGGCCGCTGCGCGGACGTCTGCAGCTGGAGCGCCGGCTCGGCCGACGTCTTCCTGGGCAGGTCGAGGGCGGAGGCGAAGCCCAAGCCGAACACGAACGCCAGGCCTACCAGCCCGATGAATTTCAGCCAATCTCTTGTGCGTACCGACATCGTCGAATCCGTCTGTGAAGTGTCCGTGAAACGTTACGATTTCTTCCCCTTGTCGTCATCGACGATCTCGTAATCGGCGTCGACGACGTTCTCCTGCTTGGCAGCTCCCGGTTCGGCTTTGGCCCCCTCGGCAGCGGGCTCTCCGGTGCCTCCCGCGCCTCGGGCCGCCTGATACAGCGATGCGCCCGCCGCGGAGTACGCCTGCTGCAGCTCATCCAGTGCCCGCGCGATGTCGTCGGGATTGCCGCTGCGCAGCGACTGCTTCGCACCTTCGACCGCCCCGTCCAGCCGCGTCTTGAGCCCCGCCTCGAGCTTATCGACCCAGTCCTTGGATTCTTTCTCGACCTGATACACCATCGTGTCGAGGCGGTTGCGGCGCTCGATCTCGTCGCGCCGCTTCTGGTCGTCGGACGCGTGCGACTCTGCATCCTTGACCATCTTATCGATGTCCTTGTCACTCAGCCCGGAGGACGCCTCGATCCGGATCTTCTGCTCCTTGCTGGTCGCCTTGTCCTTGGCCGAGACGTGCAGGATGCCGTTCGCGTCGATGTCGAACGTGACCTCCACCTGCGGCACGCCGCGTGGAGCGGGCGGGATGCCGGTCAGCTGGAACTTGCCGATCGTGCGGTTGTCGAGCGCCATCTGCCGCTCACCCTGCAGCACATGGATCTCCACAGTGGTCTGGGAGTCCTCGGCGGTCGAGAACACCTCCGACTTTTTCGTCGGGATGGTGGTATTGCGCGGAATCAACACGGTCGTCACCCCACCCAGGGTTTCGATCCCGAGCGACAGCGGTGTGACGTCGAGCAGCAGGACGTCCTTCACTTCGCCGGCGAGCACGCCGGCCTGAATCGCGGCCCCGATCGCCACGACCTCGTCGGGGTTCACCCCCTTGTGAGGCTCCTTACCGAAGTAGCTCTTGACGATCTCCTGGACTTTCGGCATGCGGGTCTGGCCGCCGACCAGGATGACCTCGTCGATCTGGCCAGGCTCCAGCCCTGCGTCCTTGAGCGCCTGCTTCATCGGCGGGATGGTCCGCTGGACCAGGTCGTCCACCAGCTGCTCGAGCTTGGCCCGCGAGAGCGACAGGTTCAGGTGTTTAGGGCCGGACTGGTCGGCGGTGATGAAGGGGAGGTTGATCTCCGTCTGCATCACCGTGGACAACTCCATCTTGGCTTTCTCGGCGGCTTCCTTGAGCCGCTGCAGGGCCATCGGGTCCTTCGACAGGTCGATGCCCTGGTCGCGCTTGAACTCGTCCACCAGCCACTGCATGATCCGGGCATCGAAGTCGTCGCCGCCCAGGTGGGTATCGCCATTGGTGCTCTTGACTTCGAACACTCCCTCGGCGAGCTCGAGCACCGAAATGTCGTAGGTGCCGCCGCCCAAGTCGTACACGGCGACTTTCTCTTCCTTCTTCTTATCCAGCCCGTAGGCCAGGGCCGACGCGGTCGGTTCGTTGATGATGCGTACCACATCGAGCCCGGAAATCTTGCCCGCGTCCTTCGTGGCCTGCCGCTGCGAGTCGTTGAAGTACGCCGGAACCGTGATAACCGCTTTCTCCACCTTGTGGCCCAGGTAGTCCTCGGCCGTCTGCTTCATTTTTTGTAGAATCATCGCCGAGATCTCCGGTGGCGTGTAGCGCTTGCCCTGGATCTCGACCGACGCGAGCTCGTTCGTCCCGGCCACCACCCGGTAGGGGACGCGCTTCGTCTCTTCGGGCACCTCGCTGATGCGGCGCCCCATGAAGCGCTTAATCGAGAAGATCGTGTTTTGCGGATTGGTCACCGCCTGGCGCTTCGCCACCTGACCGACCAACCGCTCCCCGTCCTTGGTGAACGCGACGACCGATGGGGTCGTCCGGCCGCCCTCGGCGTTGGGAATGACGACGGGATCGCCCCCCTCCATGACGGCCACCACGGAGTTCGTGGTCCCCAGGTCGATCCCGATGATCTTCTCAGACATGTCCGGTGCTCCTTATCGTGAAGGGTGATGCGCACAGCACACCGGCGGTCGCAGAAGCAACCCACGTGCCTAAAAATGGTGCCAAAACGGCAGTTTGCGCAACGTCACGCGCGATCATTAGGATTAGCCGCGTGATTCCCTACCGGGATGATAATCCCACGACTCTCACGCCGATCGTGACGGTCGGCATCATTGCACTGAACCTCGCCGCCTGGTTGTTCGTCGAAGGGCTCGGATCCTCAAGCGCCGTAGCGGCAGCGGTCTGTAACTATGGGCTCATCCCGGGGGAGGTGCTCCACCGACTCCCGCCCGATGCGGGAATTGAGCTGGTCCCGGGACTGTTCTGCGCCATCGATCCCTCACCGCAGTACTGGACCGTGTTGACGTCGATGTTCATGCACGGCGGTTGGATGCATCTGATCGGCAACATGGTGTTCTTCTGGGTGTTCGGCAACAATATAGAAGATGCCATGGGACACACGCGGTTCGCGGTTTTCTATCTGATTTGCGGGGTCGCCGCAGCCAGCGCCCAGACCTTCGTCAATCCGACCTCCCCCATCCCGATGGTCGGGGCGTCCGGGGCGATCAGCGGCGTGCTGGGCAGTTACCTGTTGCTCTACCCGCGCGTCCGGGTGCACGCCCTGCTGATGCTCGGTTTCTACGTCACGACCATCACCCTGCCGGCTTACATCATGTTGGGCTACTGGATCCTGATACAGGTGCTGGGCAGTCTGCCCGCCCTGGGGGCGCGGCAGACCGGTGGCACCGCTTTTCTGGCTCATATCGGCGGATTCGTAGCGGGGCTGCTCCTGATCCGGCTGTTCGCGAAGCGGGAGTACCTGGAGCGGCGCCAGGTCCTGCCCGGAGGCTACGGCTGGAGGTGATGCTTGATGCTCTTTCCCTCCACCAGAAAGACGACGTCCTCGGCGATGTTGGTCGCGAGATCGGCGACGCGCTCGAGGTTCCGGCTCACCAGGAAAAGCTCCATGGCGGCGCTGATGATGTGCGGCGTCTCCATCATGTGCGTGAGCAGGATGCGGAACACCGAATCGTGCAGCCCGTCCACCTGGTCGTCGCGCTGGCACACGGCCCGTCCTGCCGGCGCATCGCCGCGCACGAACGCATCGAGGGCGTCGGCGAGCATGCGACGCGCCATCCGCGCCATCTCGACGATTTCCGGCTCGGGGACGATCGGGGGGCTGGCGACCAGCCGTTCGGCCGACTGCGCGATGTTCACCGCGTGGTCACCGACGCGCTCGAGGTCGTTGGCGATCTTGAGCGCCGACATGAGCAGCCGCAGGTCGCGCGCCATCGGCTGCTGCGTGGCCAGCAGCCGGACCACCAGGTCCTCGATGTCGACTTCGAGGGTGTCGATGCGGTGGTCGCCGGCGATGACCTGGGCGGCCGTGGCAGAGTCTCGATGGAGCAGGGCATCCACGGCGGTCGCGAGCGCCGTCTGCGCCTCCGCGGACATCGCGAGCAGCCGGGACTTGAGATCGGACAGCTCGTCATGGAAATGACGATGCACCGCTGCGGGCCGAGGGCCTGGGGTCGCCCCGTCCAGATGTAGCGTGTCGGTCAACCGAACCTCCCGGTGATATAGCCCTCGGTGCGCTCGTCCTGGGGCCGGGTGAACAGCTGCGCCGTTTCCCCGAATTCGACGAGTTGGCCGAGATAGAAGAACCCCGTGAACTCCGAGACGCGGGATGCCTGCTGCATGTTATGCGTGACGATGACGATCGTGTAGTCGCGTTTCAGCTCGACGATCAACTCCTCGATGCGCTCGGTGGCGATCGGGTCGAGCGCCGAGCAGGGCTCGTCCATGAGCAGCAGCTCCGGCTCGTTGCCGAGCGCGCGGGCGATGCACAGCCGCTGCTGCTGCCCGCCGGACAGCCCGGTGCCGGGCTCATCCAGGCGGTCTTTCACCTCGTCCCACAGCGCCGCCTGCCGCAGCGCCCGTTCCACCCGGTCCGCCATCTCTCGCTCGGGGGCGAAACCGTTGATGCGCGGGCCATACGCCACGTTGTCGAAGATAGACTTGGGGAACGGGTTGGGGCGCTGAAACACCATGCCGACCCGCCGCCGCAGCTCCACGACGTCGGTGCCGGGGGAAAAGAGCGAGACTCCCTCGAGCAGGATATCGCCGGAGTGCCTCGTGTCCGTGATGATGTCGTTCATACGGTTGAGCGAGCGCAGGAACGTGCTCTTGCCGCATCCGGAAGGCCCGATCAGGGCGGTCACGGCGCGCCGCGGAATCGTGAACGCCAGATCGGTGAGCGCCTGCCGCGCGCCGTACCAGAAGGAGTAGCGGCGGACGTCCACCACCGGGAAGGGACTCACGGCCTCGGGAGGAATGGTGATGAGGTGTCCCCGCTCTCCCGGACTCTTGCGCGGCGGTGCGGCGGATCCTCGCTGGGCGAGTGCCGGGGTGGGGGTGCTCAACCGAACCTCCCGGTCAGATAGGCTTCGGTCTGCTCCTTGGCGGGGTTCGTGAACAGCTGGCTGGTCCGCCCGATTTCGATCAAGTCGCCCATATAGAAGAAGGCGGTGTAGTCCGACACCCGGGCCGCCTGCTGCATGTTGTGGGTGACAATGACGATCGTGTACTGGCGCTTGAGCTCGTGACACAGCTCTTCGATGCGCTGCGTGCCGGCGGGATCGAGCGAGGCCGTCGGTTCGTCCAGCAGCAACACCTCAGGGCGCGGCGCCACAGCCCGGGCGAGGCACAGCCGCTGCTGCTGTCCCCCCGAGAGTGCGACGGCGCTGGTGTGCAGGCGATCTTTCACTTCGTCCCACAGGGCGGCCTGTCGCAGCGCGCGTTCCACGACCTCGTCCAGCTCGGCGCGGTTGCGGCGCTCGCCCAGGCGGAGGCCGGCTGCGACATTCTCGTAGACGGACATGGTGGGAAAGGGGGTCGGGCGTTGGAACACCATGCCGACGCGGCGCCGGACGGCCACGGGATCGAGCCCACCGGCGTAGATGTCCTCTCCGTCCAGCAGCACCGCACCCGTCACCCACCCACCGTCGGACAACTCGTGCATGCGGTTGAGGCAGCGCAGGAAGGTGCTCTTGCCGCAGCCGGAGGGGCCGATGATCGCTGTCACCGTGTTGGCGGGGAAAAAGAGGGAGACCTCTCGTACCGCGACATTCCGGCCGAATAGTGCCGTGAGTCGTCGCGTTTCGATCCGTACGAGTGCGTTGTCCGGACCGGAGGCCTGGTCGGGCACGACCTCGAGCTTCGGGGTGGTAGTGAGTTCCGCTGGTCGGTGCGATTCCAGGCGTCGCGTCGACGCGGCCGGGCCCGCCACGGCGGGGAGTTGGGTCATGGGATCATCCAGCGGCATAGCGTGAGCGAGTGGCCCAGCGGGCGGCCAGGGAAAGCACCAGGACCATCCCCATGAGGACCAGGGCCGCGGCCCAGGCCAGACGATGCCACTCCTCGTACGGACCGGTCGCGTAAACGTAGATCTGGAGTGAGAGTGTCTGCATCGGTCCGGATACCGCAGTCGTGAAATTGAGGTTGCCCAGCGCCGTGAATAGGAGGGGGGCCGTCTCACCCGCGACCCGCGCGACCGCGACGAGCCCCCCGGTGACGATCCCGCCC
>Ga0307281_10000067_pt1 | contig 21469 bp, 15 predicted proteins | sample ER_DNA_120_FD_194486 | JGI IMG/M metagenome (GOLD analysis project Ga0307281, IMG submission 194486) | Bulk soil microbial communities from the East River watershed near Crested Butte, Colorado, United States - ER_DNA_120 | ecosystem: Environmental > Terrestrial > Soil > Floodplain | place...
AGGCTCGGTTTGATGCTCGTGACCGTCTTCACCTACCTCCTCCGCGTCCTCCCCGCGTTCGGCGCGGCCGGATACGACGCCGACTACCTGAGCGGCTGGGCCCGCTTCGTCGATGGCGCGCGGCATCTGGTGCTGCCGCTCGCCACCCTGACCCTGATCGGCGTGGGCGCCGCGGCCCGTTTCGCCCGCGGCGCGTTGCTCGACGCCCTCGAGCAGCCCTTCGTCGTCGCGGCGCGTGCCAAGGGGCTGACGCCTGCTCGCGTGATGGTGCACCACGCCCTGCGACATGCGTTGATCCCCATCGTGACGTTGTTGGGGCTGTCATTGCCCGCGCTCTTTTCCGGCGCGGTCTTCGTCGAAGCGGTCTTCGCCTGGCCGGGGGTGGGACGGGTGCTGGTGGAGGCGGTCCAGGCGCGCGACTACCCCGTCGTGATGTCCGCCACCGCGATCAGCGCCCTGCTCGTCGTCACGGGCAACCTGCTCGCGGACGTGGTCGCGGGATTCGTGGATCCGCGGCTGCGCGCCGCGGAAGCCGCCACCGCGCCATGAGCGGCGTCATGCATGACCGGCGCTTCGCGGTGGGGCTCGGCTTGCTCGCGGCCGTCGCGGGGCTCGCGATCGCGGCGCCGCTGGTCAGTGCCGGCAACCCCAACGCCACCGGGGACATCATCGCCACCCGGTTTCTGGGCTTGCTCTCCCGAGACGTGCACGGCAGTCTGCACCTGCTCGGCACCGACCGCTTCGGTCGCGACGTCTGGACCCGCCTCGTCTACGGCGCCCGCATCTCGCTCAGCGTGGGAGGGCTGTCGGTGCTGCTGTCCGTCGCGGTGGGGATGGCGATCGGCGGTCTCTCCGGATGGTGGCGCGGCTGGCCGGGGACTCTGCTTCTCGGTGCGACCGACTTCGCGCTCGCGCTTCCCCGCGTCGTGCTGCTGCTCCTGCTCGCAGCGCTGTGGCAACCCAGCGCGCTGCTCGTCGTGTTGCTGTTGGGCAGCACCGGGTGGATGCCCGTCGCGCGGCTCGTCCACGGCGAGGTGCGTGCCCTGGCCGTCCGGCCATTCGTCGAAGGCGCCCGCGGTCTGGGCGTGCGACCGTTGCAAGTCCTCTGGCGTCATGTGCTGCCGAACGCGCTGACGCCCGTGATCATCGCGGCGGCGTTGGGGGTCGGCAACGCGATCCTGCTCGAGGCGGGGCTCTCCTACCTGGGGCTCGGCGTGCAACCGCCGACGCCGTCCTGGGGCAACATGATCGCTTCGGGACGCGACACGCTCGTCAACGCGCCGTGGGTCGCGGCGGCACCGGGGGCGATGCTGGTGCTGGTGGTGGTGGGCTGCACGCTGGTGGGGGATGCGATGAGGGACGTACTCAGTCGTCGGTCATCGGTCATCGGTCATCGGTCGTAACCGTCCCTAACCAGCGGAGACCGATTACCGACTACCGACAACCGTTTACCCTCCCGCCACTCGAAGCAGCACTTCCGGCACCAGCTCGTGCCCTCCCTCGAACCGCTCGATACGGTAGACGATGCTGTGCTCGCGTAGCCGCGCCTCGTCGCGCGCCAGGATCTTGGGAGTGATGTAGGGATCCCCGCTTCCCGCAACGAGCGTCAACGCCGTGCGCTCCCATCGGTCGCGTGCGGCCGCGAGGTCGAGATCGGGCGGCACTTCACCCCCGTAGAGAATCAGCCGATCGGCGCGCGCCGAGCCTTGGGAGAGCCAACGAGCCGCTGTCGCCGTCCCCTGTGAGAATCCGAGGACGCACACGCCGCCCGCGGTCCCGCGTCCCTGCAGGACCGCCGCGTACAGGGTGTCGAGGTACCGCACGTAATCCGCGATATCCGTGAGACGATCCTCCCGCGTCATCCAGGTCGCGCCCACCTTATCGTGCCCTCGTCCCCCGCTCCCACTCTCGAGATAGAAGCGCGACAGCGCCTCCGGGGCGATCAGGCAACGCGACCCGTCGTCCAACGGCTCGAAGGCGCGCAGGAACCGCCCGGCCAGCTGCCCGTAGCCGTGGAGTACGAACCAGATCTCGGGCGCCGCGACCGGGGAAGGGCCGAGGGTGAAATAGCGTGCGGTCCGGACCGCGGTGAGGTGATGTTCCTGGATGGTCACCGCACAACCACGGTGACGATCTCGTGCGGCCCGGCGGTGAAGCGCACTACCCGGCCGCCGTCCTCGAGGACTAGCGGCACCGGCTCCCGCTCGTCGAGGCGCGTTCGCGCCGCTGCCCGAACGGGATCGGTGAAGCGCCAGGCACCGGCCGCCGGGGTGTCGTCGGGGTTGTAGCAGCGTAGGACAAGCGCGGCGCCGTCGGAATCCTGCGCCGGCTTCAGGGCCGAGTACACGAGCCCCGACCCCTCCAACGTGACGCCACCGCGCGAGGGGGTAAGCCCGATGGCGTCACGAATCCAGAGGGCGCGAACGGGAGTGAAGACGCTCTCCCACACCACGGGGATCGCATCGCCGGGGACGAGCGGCGCCAGGGCAAGCTCCACCCGCGAGACGCCGGGACATTGCGCCTCGGGGATCGCCGTGGGCCAGGCCGCGTGCCCCGGTCGCGGCGGTAGATCGTCACGCGACAGGACGCCGATCGCTCGCAGCACGGTAAAGAAGACATCTCCGGTGAGCGTGCGCTCGTACTCGAAGAACCCCGGCGCGAGCAGCGCCAGTCCGCCCGCCCCGCTCGTGACCGCCACGAAGCGGTGGGCCGGCGCCGTCGCCACTGATGATTCAAGAGCCGCGCCGGCACGCCCAGCTCTCGCGAGGGGCAGGAGCTCCTGCCCGAATTGCGTGCCGACCAGCGCCGGCTCGGCGCCCATCGGGACACGGGCACGCAGGCGGTGATGCACGGCGCGATTGTCGACGTCGAGAATGCAGCGCACCACCGCACTGTCGGCGTGCAGCGACACCACCAGCCGCACGTCGACCTTTCCCCGGCGTCCGCCGCCGGCGCTCATCGTCCAGCGCGCCTCCAGGGCGGCGACGAGCGGCCCGGCCGCGATGCGACGCACCCGGATCGGCCCCTGACTGCGCACCAGGCGGTCGCGCGCCACGCGCGCGAACGTATACGCGTCTCCAGCGTCTCCCTCGCTCTCGAGCCGCAGCACATCGAGCCACCGCTTGCCGCTGCGTCGATCGTAGAGCAAGAGCGCACCTGTCGGATCGAGCGTCGCGACTACGAACCGGTTGACCAGGGAGCGGGCCTGTACCTCAACTGAGGCCTCGGCGTGGGCGGCGCCCGGCGGACCGGGCGCGAGCGTGCCCAATCCGAACCCCGGGAGCAGCGGCGCGCGCATCGCGACGCGCACGATGTCGACCTCGTCCTGGTCGGGGTAGTGTCGCACCGCGTCGAGCCGCTCCTGCCCGCGACGGCGGTCCAACACCTGGAGCGGAACCGCCTGGCCGTCGGGGCCACGCAATGAGAACGCCTCGGCGCCACGTCCCGTCCGCGGCGCCCGCGGCCCCGGCGGACCGACCGGTACGTCGCGGCGAAAGAACGTGCAGTCGGCGATCACGATGCCGCCGCGGGCCCGCGGCGCCGGATTCCAGAGGACGAGCGCGGGGGCCTGCCCCCCAAGCTGCTCACGGGCGCGATCCGGGTCGTGCCCCGTCAACTCGAACGTGGCGGACCGCACGACCTCATCCGCATACCGCTGCACCGCATCGAGCCGCATGCCAGCCTCTCGCGCCACGGGATCGCTCGTGGTGCCGCAGATGGTGTCGTGGAACTGGCAACGCACCAGGTCACGCCAGGCGAGCTCGAGGACGGGACGATAGTCGCCGCCCCCCCGGCGGGCGGCGAGTGCCGCGAGCGGCTCCGCGGTGCGCAAGAGCCAGAGTTCCACGGCCGCCGCGCGCCGCTTGAGCGGCGCCCGGGTGCCGTGCACGCCCTGCAGTACCCACGCGTACCCGGGAGCGGAACGCAGCGCGCCCGTCAACAGCGGTGCTGCGGCAAACTCCTCGGCGGCGGCCGTGAAGAATTCGTCGAGTCGTGACACCCGAACGGCATTGGGACGCTCGAGGTCCGCGAGCTGTTCCCACAACCGCGAGACCCCGGCCGGCGCGGCGTGGTGGTCCGCTCCAATGAAGACCGGGATGTGACTCCCGCCGGCTCGACTCACCAGCTCGCCGCGGACCCAGGCCCAGGCTTCCGCCAGTCGCTCCGAATCGGCCGTGAGCTCCACGCCGATCTCGTACCCGGCGGGCGGCAGATGCCAGAGATGCACCTCCGCGCCGCTCGGTCCGCGCCAACGGTATCGGTCGCGCTCCTGCCCCGGGACGCCGCCGAGGCCGCGCCACAGGACGCCGGAGGCGATCCCTGCCCCGCGCGCCAGCTCCGGCCAGCAGGCAGGGTGCCCGAACGCGTCGGGTGAGTAGAGCACGTCCAGTCGACCGCCCCACCGGGCAGCATCGGCCGCGCCGAGCAGCAGGTTGCGCACGAGCGATTCGCCGGCGGGGATGAATTCATCGGCCAGCACGTACCACGGCCCCACCTGCAGCCGCCCGTCTCGCACCAGTTGGCGGACGGCGTCGGCACGATCAGGCCGGGCGTGCGCATAGTCCTCCAACAGGACCGTCTGGCCATCGAGCAGAAAGCTCCGCAGCCCGGCGTCAGCGGTGAGGCGCTCCAGCAGGTCGTCGACTACGCCGACGAGCCGCGCATGGTAGGTGGCGCGAGCGAGGTGCCACTCGCGGTCCCAGTGGGTATGGAACACGAGATGGAAGGTGAACGGCGTCGGGCGGGGCTGCACCGGACGGGATCCGGTCACAGCCGCTCCAACTCGGCCACGTCCTCCGGCCGTCGCAGATGCACGTGACAGACACGCCGGCCGCGCGCGAGTAGCGCGCGAATGTCCCCCATCGCCTGCGCCCGCTGCAGCTGACCGAACGTAGTACCCATCGCGGGAATCTCGAGATCGTGCGCCGCATCCGCGGTGACGACCAGGAACAACCCGGTGTTCGGGCCGCCCTTGTGCAGTTGTCCCGTGGAATGGAGGTAGCGCGGTCCGAATCCCACCGTGGACACGATCCCGAGGGCGTTCCCCCAGGCCTGGCGCACGCCTGCGAGACCGGCTGCCACGTCCTCGCGGGGCGGGAGATACGCCAGCAGCGCCAGGTAGTCGCCGGGGCGCGCCGCGCGCCGCAGCTCGTCGGGGCTCATGGTGGGTGGCGCTTCGCGCGCTGCGCCCGGCGGCGCGGCCAGCTCGGCGCGCGCCAGCGTCTTGGCTGCTTCGACGTCAGGCTGGTCGAATGCGTTGACGCCGAGCTGACGGCACAGCTCCCAGGTGGCGTATTCCCACCGCAGGAACTCGCGACCCAGGTCCAGCGGATCTGCGGAGAATTCCCGTACGACCTGGACGTCGCCGCCATCGCCATCGCCATTGCCGACCAGGGGGACCACGCCCGATCCGTCCTTCCCCGAGCTCTCGGCCACCAGTTGTTCGATCCAGCTCGCGAGCGAGGCAACCGACGGCGGCGGCCGCAGCGCCAGCTTGTTCCGGCCGGCCACGGCGGCGACGCCCAGCGTCCGCCCGAACGCCCGTGCGGCTTCGGCATCGGTGCGCGCCGCGCGCTCGAGCAAGGTCGCGCCATCGATGCCGGCGAGCGCCGCGGGCAGCATCCCGACGACGGTGAGGGCGGCATAGCGCCCGCCGACATCCGCGGGGTGCGGGAATAGCCCGCGGAACTCCCGTTCCCGCGCCAGCCGCTCGAGCGGGCTCCCCGGGTCGGTCACGGCGACGAACTGACCCGGGCGCGCGCGAGCCGCGAAATAGTGATAGGCGGCCATCGTCTCGACGGTCGAGCCGGACTTGCTGACGATGAGGAAGAGGGTACGGTCGAGCGGGTGGGCCTGCTCCGCGTGCGCGACGGCCGCGGGATCGGTGCTATCGAGCACGTCCACCCCCGCCGCCACGAAGCTTCGAGCCAGCACCGCCGGGGCCAGCGCGCTCCCACCCATCCCGCACACCAACACGCGATCGAAACCGTCCCGACGGCTCGCCGCGGCGAAGCGCGTCCAATGGGGCCACAACACGAGGGAGCCGGGGACGGCTCGTGTCCATCCGAGTCGGTCTTCCATGCAGCCGCTAAGCTAACGCGACCACACGAGCGACGCGCGCCCTCGCCGGAGCGGGGGTGCGTCACTACTTTGTTTCGCGTACCGGCGTGAACTCCAGCCCTCGTGTCACCCGCACCGTCGTCGTGGCGGCTGGCGTCCTGCTCGCTGTCCTGGTGCTGGCGTATTTGTTCCTTCCGTTGCCACGCCCACTGCTCACCGCCGGGAGCTGGACGATCACCTCCCTGGCGCGCACGCTCGGCGTGGCCCTCGCCTGGCGCGCGACCACAGATCCGATCCAGCGCCAAGGCTGGGCGTGGCTGCTCGCGGGCAGCCTGGTCGATCTCGCGACGCAAGGATTCGCCGATATCCAGCTCGCCCGTGGGATCGCTCCGCCCGGGATCTCCATTGCCGACATCGGCTACCTCGCCGTCTATCCGTGTTTCTTCACCGCCGCGTGGAAGCTGCTCGCCATCCGTCCACGCCGGCAGTTCACCGCCGAGATCCTGCTGGACTCGTCGCTGCTCACGCTCACCGCCGTCGCGTGGGCATACGAGCTGTTAGTCGAGCCGCTCGCCGTCGGAGCCGCCGGCCCGGCAGTCCTGGGAAGCGTCGCCTACGCCACCGGAGGACTGGCCCTGCTGTGGCTGATCGGCATGTTGTTGCTGCAGCCGCATCCATTCCCGCGCGGCGGCGATGGGCTCGCGCTCGTCGGGTTGATCCTTTACGGCATCGCTGATCTGGTGTTCGGCGCCATCAGTCTGCCCCACGCGCAGGCCCCGGGCACAGCGCTCGACTTCAGCTGGAACGTCGCTAATCTCGTGCTCGCCTCGGGTGGGGTCATCGCCGCGGCGACCCCGGCGCGGCCCCGGCCGGTGTCGGACGGCCGTGACGGCGTCGCGCCGCGCCTCTTCGCAGTGCTGGTGGGATTCGCCGGGATGGTGGCCCTGCACATCCGCAGCATGGTTTCCGGGCACCCAGATCGCGCAGACGTGCTGCTCCCCGTCGCGGGCGGGCTGATCATTGCGGCCCGGGTGGCGTATTCCCTGCTCGCCGACCGGCGCTACGAATCCGCGCTCGAGCGGGAGGTCGAGCGGCAGACCCAGAGCCTCCTCGACTCGCTGACGAGCGCGGCGTCGGCGGAGCGCAATCTGCGCCAGATCATGGAAGCATCCCCCGACCCGATCGTGCTCCTGAATCGGGACGGGCAAATGCTGGACTATTCCCCGGACCATCCCGCCGGAGGGCCGGCGGCCCCGGGCGCCCGTACGGTGTTCGATCTCGTCGATCCCGACGGCGTCGCGGTGCTCCGGACGCATCTGGACGCCGCATTCGCCGGGGAGGTGCGCCGGTTCGAGATCCCCCAACGCCGGCCCGACGGCACACGCATCGTCAGCTCGCTCGTGTACGCGCCCATCCGCGAGCACGACGTGATCACGCGCGTGCTGGCCATCTCCCGCGACGTCACCGAGCTGCGGCGCGCCCAGAGTCAGCTGCAGCAGGCCGACAAGCTCGCCGCGATGGGCCAGCTGGTGAGCGGCGTGGCGCACGAGATCAACAACCCCGCCGCCATCATTTCCGGTTTCGCGCAGACCCTGATGTTGGACGACCTCCGGCCCGAGCAGCGCGAAATCGTCGAGATGGTGCGTGACGAGGCGATGCGGATCGGCCAGATCACTACGAACCTGCTCGCCTTCGCGCGCATGAGCGGACCCGAGCGCTCCCTCGTCGACGTCAACGAGCTGGTCCGCCGGACGCACACCCTGCGCGCCTATCACCTGCACACCCTAAACGTGAAAGTCCAGCTCGAGCTCGACGCCAGCGAGCCCCGGGTGTGGGCCAACGTGTCGGAGCTGCAGCAGATGCTGCTGAATTTCCTGATCAATGCGGAGCAGGCGCTCGAGGGGTTCGCGGGGCCCCGCGCCATCGGGCTCCGGACCCGCGCGGATGCGACGGAGGTACGATTCGAGTGCAGCGACACGGGCCCCGGCATCGCGGCCGATATTCGCACGCGCATTTTCGACCCGTTCTTCACCACCAAACCCGAGGGCGTCGGCACCGGTCTGGGACTCTCGATCTGCTACGGCATCGTACGCGGCCACGGCGGCCGGATCTGGGTCGAATCGGAGCCGGGACACGGAGCCACCTTCGTGGTCGCGTTGCCGCTCGATCTCCGGAGCATGCCCCGCCCCTCCGGGGGCCTGCCGCTCCCGGGCCCGATCGGCGAAGAGCTTGCGGTGGCGGTGTTGGTCGTGGACGACGAGCCGGGGATCCGCCAGGCCACCGCCCGGTTCCTGAACCGCAGCGGCATGCAGGTCCGCGCCGTGAGCGACGGCGCCGAAGCGCTCCGGGCCCTGCGGATGCAGACCTTCGACGTAATCCTGTGCGACGTCCGCATGCCGGGTATGAACGGACGCGATTTCCTGATCCGGCTGCGCGAGCAGGCGCCGGAGCTCGTTTCCACTCTGATCTTCGCGACCGGCGATTCGCTGGACGCCGACACCGCCGCACTACTGGCGGACGCGGGCGCGCCGTCGCTCGTCAAACCGTTCGATTTCGACGCATTGGAGCGGCTGGTCCGGGACGTTGCCGCACGGGCGCCAGGTCCGCCCCGCGCCTGAGCGGATCAGCGCGGCCGCAGCAGCAGGTCGAGACCGGAGCGCCCGTCGGGCGCGGCCTCCGGAGCCAGCGTGAAGTGCAGCGGGGCGACGGCGAGATTTGCGACCGCGAGCGAAGCCTCATCCACCGCCAGCTCGTAGTCCCCAGGCTTGACGCCCATCAGGTAAAACGTGCCGTCGGAAAACGATGCGAAGCGCCGGTGTGCGCCGGTGCGGTGGTCGGTCAGCACGAGCAGCAACGGCCCCATCGGCTCGCGCACCCCACCGATCACCCGCCATACCCGGCCCTCGATGACGCCGGCCGGCACAATCGGCACATCCAGCGTGCGGAAGCGGTTCGGGTTGGGGACGAGGGTGGCCGTGGCGAACGCCGGCACGAGCAACGGCGAATCGATGCTGAGCGAATCCACCAGCACATCCACGGGCTCGAACGGCAACAAGTCCCACACGCGAAACGCACCGTTCGAATCAGACACGACCGGTTGCGAGCCCACGATCACCCGCACGCCCGGCACCGGCGGCTCATCGGGGTCGCGGCGTCCGTTCTGGTTCCGGTCGAGGAAGACGCGGCCCGCGATCCCAGCTCGCGCGATCGAGGGCCCCGGCGCCGCCACCAGCCGGCCGCCGGCCCGGTCCCACAGGACCGAGCCCTGCACCGATTGCGACATCGTCGCCGGCGCCCCCGCGGTCGCGCTCATCGTCGTATACGAGCGCACCGCCGACAAATAGGTGTTCAGCGTCACCTGGACCAGCGGCCCACGGCTCCCTCGCTGCCACACGACCCCCGTCTCGAGACTCACGCCCCCCCACAACGGCCGCGAGGCGAATAGCGCGGCTTGCGTGAGCCTTGGAGCGCCGGCGGACACTTGGGACTCCAGACTGGTACGGAAGAACGTGGATCCCAGGACCGGCCCCCACCGCGGCTGCGGCAGCACGTAGACGCTGACGCCGACGAACGGCCGGGTGACATCCGCCCCGCCCGCCGCCTGGCGCTCGACCCGCGCATAGGGCATGAACCGCGTCTCCCCTGCCTGCACGGACGCTCCGACCCGGGCACGAGTCGTCGCTCCGGTGAGACCGCGGATCTGGTCGAGGCTCCCCTCGAAGTAAAACAACCCGAAGCGCGGCAGCGGTCGGAGGAACCCCGACAGGGCCCACGCCGAACGCTGCCCCGCGACGGTAACGATCGGTAGTGACGTCCGCGTGTCGAACACGGCCGCTTGGGCACTCACCCGCAGGTTGACCGACGGCTCGAACAACACCGAGCCGCGTACCAGCGCGTTGCCGACGCCGGCGAGCTCGAGTGCCCAGGTGTTGGTCGGATTCGCCGTCACTTGCGCGTAGGGATGCCAGAGGTCGGCGAGGCTGTCACGCCAGAACCGATCGGCGCCGCCTTGCAGAGTCACCCGCGAGCTCAATCCGTAGCGCAGGTCGAGGTTGCCGCTCGCCCTGCAGCGCGGGTCACGGCAGGCACCCCCGGAGAGTCCGTATTCGAATTGGCGCGCCGGGAGCAGATCGCTCAGGACCCGATACGTGCGGTCGAATTGCCGGACGTCCCCCAACGGCCCGTACGCGACGAAATCCACGGGGTTCTCGCCGTAGCGCACTGGGAGATCGAAGCCGTACCGCCCGCTCCCGTCGGCGGTATCGACCGCGATGAGCTGTCCATCTTGATACGCCTCAACGGACCATCCCGGCTGGAGGCGTCCCAGAAACTGACTCGTGCCCAGCAGTGTCGGACGCAGGAACGGCGAGTTGGTGACCGTCACGCCCCGCAGCTCGCGCGCACGCGGTCCGGTGGAGAACCCGTCGCCCAGCCGGAGCTGCCGCAGCCAGCGATGCTCCTCCCACACACCGGTCCACGAGGCGTCGCCACGCACCACGCCCGCATCCGCCCGGCCGAGGCTACGGGCGCCGATCGCCAGCGAGCCGCCGAACGCATCGGTGCCGAGTTCGAAGGAGTAGGATCCGGCCCCGAGCGGCTGGCCGCCCGGGGCGAACAGCGAGTAGTCGAGCACCAACCCGTCCCACCGCTGCCGTTCGAGCCCGAGTCGGAAATCGGCCGGCACCCGCTCGCGGCGCCGGGCCAGCGCTTCGCGGGCCGCCTCACGCTGCACCCGCTGGCCGATCGGCAACATGCCGGCGTCCATCACCGTCGCCGTCAGTCCGGACCAATCCACCACGATGGCGGTGCCGAGCAGATCGCCCAACCGCTCGGCGCCGACGTAGAGCTCCCCGTCCTTGAAGAGGCGGAACTCCGCCTCCAGCCGCACCCGGCGGTCGCCCAACGTCAGCGTATCGCTGCCGGCCGCCACGAGGAGCCGCCGTGGCCCAGGAGCGATGGAGGCCTCGAGCTCCCCGTCAGGCGACAGACGGTAGCGAGCCTCGGCGAGGCTCAGGAACTGCGCCAGCGGCAGCAGCGCCTCGGTCCGCACTCGATACGCCTGCACGGTCATGGCAGCGAGATCCGCAATCCGCAGCTCGAGCAACACGGGTTTGGCCACGGAGTCCTGGTCGCCGGCGGCGAACGTCTTCTCGGTATCGGGGCGGCTCCGCTCGGCTTGCTGGACTAGCGGGGCCGCAGAGACCGCGCCAGGCGTTGCGGGGGCGCAGAGCACCGCGCCCAACGTGGCCAGCGCCGCGAGCGGAAGCGGCGCGATCCGTCCCACGCGGCGAGGGTTCATGGAGCGGTCACCGCAACCGAATCCCGCACCACTGCGCTCGGCAGCAGCACCTCCGGCCGGAGGTCATCCCGTTGCGTGGTGATGTCGATGCGCAGCACGTACCGGTCGGCGGGGACAGGACCGATGGCCACTGCCCAACGGGGGTCGTTGGCGAAGAACACCGTGACGGGCACCGAGAATTCGCCGAGCGCATTCCCCTGCGACCCCACCACAACTCCGTGCACCGTGCCGAGGTAGGCCGCGTTGCCCTGGCGCGCGAGCCGGGCGTGCACGATCACGGAATCGCCCTGCCGGGTGGCGTGGAGCCCGGACAACGCCAGCCCCGTGTGGACGACTCCCTTGCGATAGTGCAGGCCGATCACCGTCCTGACCTGCAGCGTGAGACCGACTTTGATGTTGGCGGTGTCGCTCACGCCGGTCACCGGGAGTTGGCCGGCCTTCGCGGTAAACGCGAGCCGCGCCCAGTATTCGCCGTCGGGGAGGTCGGCGGGAGGAGTCGCCAGCAGTCGCACCACCTGCTGATCCCGAGGCCCAACGGTGAGACGCCGAGGAAACGCCTGGATCCAGCTCGCGGCTGTGGGCTGAGCGGAATCCGGGTGCTCGAGCGAGACGAGTGTGAGCTGCCCCGTCGAATCGGTGGCCGTGTACCCGTAGAAGACCTCGACCAAGACTTCCACCGGCTCGTTCCCCGGGTTGAGCAGCGTCACCGTCCCGCTGCGCCCACCCTGAGACATGAACACGGCATGAGGCGCGATCATCACGCCCTGAGCCCCCAGCGGCCCCGCGCCGATCAGGACCACAGCGGCTACTCGCAAAGCGCGCGTCACGGCAAGTACGTCACGGTCAGCGTGACCGTGCCCGTATAGCTGCCGGCACGCTGGGATGGAAGCGGGTTGGCCGTTCCCCCGAGGTAGACCGAAACCTTGCCGTTTTGATCCAAGGTGGCGACGAACGCCCCCCGCGGGTCGAAGCCTATCTGACTGCCGATTTGCTGTGGGGGGGACCAACCACCGTCATTGGCACCGAAACTCAGCGGCAACGTGGCTCCGGCCGGCCCTGTCATGACTGCGGGCAACGCAAACTGCAGCTGAACCGGCGAGAACTTGACGCCACTGACGTCGATTTGGCCGCTGTTGAGCGCGTCCGTGCGGAGGATCGACTTGGGAAGCCCCGGGAACACCACTCCGAAGACGAGCGAGCGCACGCCCTGTGCGGTCAACGGCCGTTGGGCCGCCAACGGAACGCACAGGATCCCCAGCAGGGAGAGACAGAGGGTGAATCGTCCGGCAGCCCATGGAAGCGCGCGCCGGCAGAGGCCCGAATCGACCCCTGCCAGCGCTGAGCCCGTGCGGCTCCACATCGGAGAGAATCCCCGATCAGTCTAGTAAGTGACCTGCAGGGTAACGGTGCCAGTGTACGTGCCCGCGACCTGGTTGACGGCCGGGGTCACCGTGCCACCCAGGAAGACGAACAGCGCGCCGGTGCCCGAGAGGCTCGTCGCCGCGCCGCCGCCCGGGGCAAAGGACGTCGCACCCGCGGCCGAGTTCGTCCCGTTGTAACCGGCGGTGAAGCTCACCGGCAGGTTGTTGGACAACAGGACCAGATCGGTGGGCAGCGCCGTGAACGCCAGGTTCACTGGAGCGCTGGCCTGACCGGTCACGTCAAAACGGCCGGCTCCGGCGCCCGTCAAGGGAACCGTCGCGTTCACCCCCGGGAAGACGTTCCCGAAGGCCAGGTTGGCCGCACCGACCACGTTGATCGGCTGCTGAACTACGGCCGTCGCGGTGATGCTGGCGGAATTGGATTGCGCCACGGCGGTCGTCGCGATCCCGGCAACCAACGCGATCAAGGCCATGGACGGCTGCAATACCTTGTTCATCGTCCTCATGCTCCTGTTTAAATGAAGGTCTGGAAGGTTCCGCCGCCCTGGCAGGGCAAGGGCTGTGCCCTACTGTAGGACTACCCCTACAGACTGTATTCTTTTTTGACAGTTATGGCCGGCGCAAAGATAGCGCGGGGTGACATAAACAACAATATGGAAACAACTTCCGATGTGACGGCCGAATCGGTACACTATCAAGCCACTGATCACATCGCCATTTTGTGTTGCTTGTTTTAGGTGTTTTATTGATTATTGCATTATGCCGGGAAACGACCAGTCTGCAACACTGGTCCTGGATAGAACAGCGCGCTCAGGGGATCCCGAGCCGCTGCCTCAGAGCCAGGGGCATGAGCGAGACAGCGTGACGGATCGGGACGGACAGGGCAAACCCGGGGGCTTGAGGAAGGCCGGCGCGGTGGATCGAAATCACCTCGCCGTTTGAGTTGAAGACGGGGCTCCCCGAGGATCCTCCGACGGTCATGCCATCGAACTGGATCACGTCCTCAGTCACCCGGGAGATGATCCCGGCCGTCATGGACGTACGGACCACCGCCGATCGGAGCCGGGCGAATCCGGCTCCCGCCGGATATCCGATGAGCGCCGCGGGCTCTCCCTGACGCGATTTCGTGCCGCCCCAATCGATGCTGGTCAGATATGGACCCTGGTATCCCCTGATTTTGATGAGGGCGATGTCGCGATCCTGCGAGCTGGCCACGACGTCGGCATACCGCGTCACCGACTGGTCCGCCATGGTCACCCAGGTCGTGTCCGGCTGGGTGTAGCCGCTGTCCGTCACGACGTGCCAGTTGGTGAGCATGTAACCGTCGGCGGTAATGACGAATCCAGTACCGTTATACAGATCCTTCCCGAACCGCACGGTGATGAGCCCCACGGCCGCTTGATTCTGCTGGGCGATGGCCGCGAAGTCCGTGCCGCGGATCGCCCGCATGCGGGCGTCCAGGCTGGCCGATTGGGCCTCCGTCGCGGCCATCTGGCGCCGCAGGCTGTCGATCGTTCCCGACGAGGGAGCGCTCTTTTGGGCCTGCGTCAGCTGGTCGCGCAGCCGATCGAGATCGCGCTGCGACGCCTGGCGCTGCGACTCCCCGGCCGACAGCTGTTGGCCGAGCGCGCTCTGCGCCCGGGTGAGGGCATCACGCAACTCGTTGGTGCGCGCCTGAGCCGATTCGAGCTGCGTTCGGAGACTGTCCACCGTGGCCGCCGGCGCCGCCTCGGCCCGGGCGGAATCGAGTGCCTGCCGCAGGTGGGTGGCGGCCTCGCGGGCGGAATCCGCCGCCGAGCGCCGCTCGACCTCGGTCTGCTCGACCTGTTGCGACAACAGCCAGTACACCCCATAGACGCCGCCCGCGAGCAGCAGCACGACGACGGTGATCAAGCCGGCGAGCCAGCGAAATTTGCGCCGCGAGTCCTTCCCCACCTCATCCGCGACGGCTTTGAAGAACGCGGTGGATCCCCGGCCGCCCCGGCGGCGCTCCTCGCGCGCCTGGGAGAGGGCGTTGTTGATGAGCCCCATCACGGTGTTATGCCCCATCCCCTGCACCACCGGGGGACGCACCGCGGCCTTCATGGGACCGGTGCCGATTCCCTCCACGACCAGGATGGGACCGCCCGGCCCGAGGGTAATCCGGTCGCCGATCCGCACCGGCATCGCCTCCTGGATCCGGTCGCCGTTGAGAAAGGTGCCGTTCTTACTGCCGACGTCCCGTAACGACAGTCCCCCGCTGGGCCCGACGCTCAGCTCCGCGTGCACCCGCGATACGATCCCTTCGCTGCCCTCGACCGCCCGGACCTCGCATTCCTTGCCGCGCCCGATGCGAATGCGGGTTCCCTGCGCTTCGAATCGCCGCCCCGTCGCGGTCGCGATCAGCGTGATGCCGTAGGGGCGCGCCTCGGGGGGGCGCAGGCTCGGTCCCGGCGCGGGCAGGACCGGTGCCGGAAGCTCCGTCAGCGTGGCCTCGGAGATCATTCCACCGAGCGCCAGCACCTTCAGACGCGGTCCGGTTTCTCCCAAGCGAAACTCATCCCCCACGCCGAGCGGGGCGTCTCCCTCGACGCGGCGCCCGTTCAGATACGTGCCGTTGCGACTGCCGAGGTCCACCAGGCGCCACCCTTCGCCCGCCTGGCGCAGCTCGGCGTGGCGCGTGGATACGACCCGGGCGTCCTCGCCGGTGAAGGGGATCGTCGCGGACGCATCCCGCCCGAGCTGCACGACGGCGTCGTGCAGCTCGAGGGTGCGACCGGTCGCCATCAGCTGAATCTTGATCTGCGGCATTGCGGCAACGGCAAGGCTCAGGAAGGCAGGTCGGGCGGCTCTTCTCGGCGCTCGCCCGGCATGCGACGGGGATCATCGCGCCGGTCCACGCCCGAGCGGCGATCCACACCGTCACGGCGCTCCACAAGGACCGCGTGGGTCGCCTGGCGACGTTCGGCCCGGCCACGCCGATCGACTCCCGAGCGCCGATCCATCAGGGCACGGCGCTCCGGATGGCGGCGCCGCTCTTGACGGGTATGGGGCACGGAGGTCGACACGCCGCCTAACCTACACCCCCGCTTCGCCGTGGCTAGTGTGAAAACACTATCTTCGGCAACCCGTGGACAACCTCGCGCATACGCTCGTCGGAGCCGCCCTGGGGCGCGTGGTCGCCGGCAAGCGCGTGCCGGCCGCCGGCTGGATTGGAGCCGTCGTCGCCAACGCGCCCGACTGGACCGAGCCGCTGATCGGATTCCGACCTGATCGCGGCGGCCTCGCCTACTATGTGTGGCACCGCGGCATCACCCACTCCTTCCTCGGTGCCGCCGTCGAGACGGTGGCACTCACGAGCGCGCTTTGGGGGCTGTTCACGCTGCTGCGGCGCCGCTGGGGTGTCCGACCCGTGTCACTCGGTGTCCTGACCGCGTTGGTCGCGGTCGCCGTGGCCAGTCATCTCTACATGGACTGGCAGGGGTCCTACGGATTGCGGCCGTTGCTCCCGTGGAGCGCCCAGTGGTACTACGCCGACTGGGTGGCGATCGCGGACCCGATGTTCTGGCTGATCCCCCTGGTAGGGCTCGCCTGGGGAGCCGAGCGGCACTGGCGCGACCTCGTGCCCTGCATTCTGGTCGCGGCGCTGGTTCTCTTGGGAGCCCTGCTGGTCGACTCGGCCGCCTCGTGGCTGCGGTGGTTGTGCCCCACCATGGTGACGATCGGAGCGGTGGGGTGGGTCCGGCACTGGTTCGGGGTGGTGGCGCGCCGCCGCGTCGCCGCACTCTCGCTCGTTGTGCTCGTGGCCTACGCCGCAGCCCAAGCCCTGGCGAGTGTGTCCGCGAAACGCGCGGTGCACCGGAGCGCGGTGGCGCGATTCGGCGCCTCGGCCGCCTGGGCGGCGTTGACCCGCGTGGGTACGCCGTTCGAGTGGGAGCCGATGTACGCGTCGCGCGACACGGTTGCCGGCCAGGGGTGGGCGCTGCCCCGTCACCTCGACGACCCGAGAGTGTTACGGGCGTTGCAAGAAACCTCTGCCGGACGGGCGCTCGCCGGATTTGCGCGCTTCCTGGTAGTCGAGGTCGATTCGGGCCCACGCGGTGTGACGGTCACGTTGCGTGACGCCCGTTACGCGCGCACCGGCACGCAAGGATGGGGTGTGGTGACGGTCCCGTTACCGCCTTCCGCGCACCCCTGATAGGGAAGGCGCGTTAGATTCGTCAATCGTGACGCCCCCCCCGGACACTCCGCCCGTCGATCTGCTGGCCGGCATCACGCCCGCGCTCGAGCCGGACTTCCGACTCGACCACCTGGTGGAGTTGTCGCGCGAACGGGCCCTGTACCGGGCCTGGGATCGCCGCCTCAAACGCAGCGTGGCGCTGCGGGTACACCTCATTCCGGACTCGCCCGGTCGCACCTGGTTTCTGCGGGAGAGCGAAACCTTGGCCGCGCTCAATCATCCGGCGGTGCGACACGTGTACGCCGCCGGGGAAGTCGGGCCGTTCGCCTACCGGACCACCAATTGGATCGACGGCGAGAGCCTGGCCGAGGCGATGCGCCGGGGCCCGAGGCCGATCCCGAGCGTGATGTCGGTGGTGCGTGATCTGCTGGGCGCCCTCGAGCACGCGCATGCACGCGGGATCATCATTCGGCGCATCGTCCCGACCACCTTGATTCTGGAGCTGTCGGGACGCGGGGTCATCACCGACCTGCGCTATTCGAACTGGTGCCTCACCCACGTGCCCAGCGACGATCCCGCGCAGGCGACGCCGTTCGCCGCACCCGAAGTCCGCGCCGGGGAGCCGGGCGACCCGGCGAGCGATGTGTATGCCAGCGCGGCAATCGTCTATTACACGCTCACCGGCCGGGAGCCGGACCCGGCGCCCGGCGCCCTGGTGCCGCCACGCACGTTGCGCCCTGCGATCCCCGCGGCGGTGGAGCGCGTCCTGTTGCGCGCGCTGCGTCCGGTGCCGCGGGAGCGCTACTTCACGGCCACCGAGATGTTGGAGGACTTCGTGGTCGATGCAGGTGTCTTTCACGAGCCGGCCGCGACCCCGTCCACGACTGAGAAAGGGTTCGAGCGCCGTCTGCGCCGGGCGTTCGGAGACGACTACGAGCTGCTGGAGGAGATCGGGACGGGCGGCTTCGGCCGTGTGTATCGGGTACGCGACCTCGGGCTCGAGCGGGAAGTGGCGATCAAGGTGCTGCATCCCGCGCTCACCTCCGACCCCGGTGTGATGGAGCGCTTCCGCCGCGAAGCGCAGCTCGCCGCCCGGCTGCGGCATCCCAACATCGTCAGCATCTACGACATCCAGAGCCGGGCCGGCCTGCAGTGGTACGTCATGGAGCTCGTGCCCGGGGCCAACCTTGCGCAGATCGTGAAAAAGGACGGGCCGTTCCCCCCCCAGAAGACCATCCGGGTGCTGTTCGAGGCCCTCAGTGCGCTCGACCACGCGCATGCGATGGGTCTGGTGCATCGCGACATCAAACCGGAGAACATGCTGCTCGAGCCGACTGGCCTGCTGCGGATCACGGATTTCGGGCTGGCGCTGGCGCTGCGCGGCGACCGGTTCGGCGGTGCCACGTCACGCAGCGGCACACCACAGTTCGCCGCGCCCGAGCAGCTCCTGGGTGAGCGGGTGGACCCGCGGACCGATCTCTACTCGCTCGGCGCCGTCGCGTACTTCACCCTGCTGGGGCGTCCGCCGTTCGAGGGCCCCACGCCCGAGGCCATTCTCGCCAAGCAGACGACCGACGCCCTGCCGTCGTTGCGCGAGGCGCGCGCCGATGTGTCGCGGGAGATCGAGGATGTGCTGCGGCGGGCGGTGCGCAGCGAACCCGCCGAACGGTACTCCAATGCCGTGGCGTTTCGCGAAGCGCTCGACTTGGTGACGGGCGGCGTCCTGAAGAAGATGCTGGCGCTGTTGCGGGTGAGCTGATCGCTAGCGCCAGCGAAAGATCCGCACCGCGACCACGAAGCTCAGCGCCCCCCACGCGGCGACGACCCCGAGCGGAACCGCCAGCTGCGTGAGTGCCGCGCCGTCGATCATCACACCCCGCAACGCGTCGTTCAGTCCGGTGAGCGGCAGCACTTTGACGAACGGTTGCATCGCGTCGGGAAAGCGGGCGTAGGAGAAGAACGTTCCGGAGAGGATCCACATCGGCAACATCACGAGATTCATGAGGCCGGAGACAGCCTCGACAGTCTTGGCCCGGCTCGCGACGAGGAGGCCGAGTCCCGCGAAGGAAAACGCTCCCACCAGGGTCACCACCCCGAGCGCGGTCAACGTTCCCCGCACCCCGACGTCGAACACCACCCATCCGAACCCGATGAGGGCCGCGACCTCGATCACCAGGAAGACGAGTCGCGACAGCATGTAGGAGAGCAGGTAATCGCCTTTGCGCATCGGCGTCGCGACGAAGCGCTTGAGCAGGCCTTTCGTCCGCGCCTGCACCACCGAGAACCCCACCCCCCACAACCCGCTGCCCATCAGATTCATCCCCAGGAGGCCGGGGATGAGGAAATCGATGTAGCGTGACCCGGGCTCCGTCGCGCGATCGTCGCGGACCAGGACGGGATCGGTCCGGCCCCGATCGCGCTGCAGCGCATCATCCACCTCCAAGCGGGCAAGCCGGCTCTCGGTGCGCGTGGAATCGTAGTGGTACACGAGCGACGCACCCGGCGCGACGACCAGGGCGACCCGACCGGTGCGCAGCGCCTGCCGCGCGTCCGCGCTGTCCAGCACCACGGCCGTCAGGCCGGGCGCGGCCTCCAGGGTGCGCGCCGTGGCGCTGTCCCCCACTCCGCGGGCCACGCCGACCCGCAGCTCGCCGGGGCCGCGATTCTTGAAGGCGATACCCAGCGCGAACGCGAGGACGATGGGAAACCCGAACACCCAGAACAGCGCCTCGGGCTCCCGGTAGAAACCCCGCATCCAGGCGAGGGTGAGCTGCACCAGCGGCCGGTCAGTCATCGCGGATGCGACGCCCGGTGAGCGACACGAACACGTCTTCGAGTGATGCATGGTGCGTCGTGAGGGACGCCAGCGCCTGGCCGCGCCGTTCCAGCAGCGCCATCAGCGCCGGCAGCGAGTGATGCAGCTCGGCGACCGTGAGCGACACTACGCCATCCGTCGACCGGACGGCGCGAACGCCCGGCAGCGCGTGCAGGTCGGCCTCCCAGGTCGCCCCTGGCTCGGCCCCGGTGAGGCTGAACTCCACGACGTGCTCGGCTCCCAGGCCGGCGATGAGCTCGCGCGGTGTGCCCAACGCGATCACCCGGCCGTGGTCGAGGATCGCGACGCGGTCGCACAGCCGCTCCGCCTCTTCCATGTAATGCGTCGTCAACAAGACCGTGTGCCCGCCATCACGGAACGCCGCCACCACGTCCCAGAGCTGGCGCCGCGATTGCGGGTCGAGGCCGGTGGTGGGCTCGTCCAGGAACAGCAGCTCAGGACGGTTGACCAGCGCGCACGCCACCGCCAGCCGCTGCTTCTGTCCCCCGGACAGCTTGCTGTACCACGCGCGCCGCTTCTCCCCGAGTCCCACGACGTCCAGCACTTCATCCACTGTGTGTGCCCGAGGATAAAAGCTCGCGAACAACCTGATCGTCTCTTCCACGGAGAGCTTCTCGGGGAGCTTCGTCTCCTGGAGCTGAATCCCCAGCCGCTCGCGCAGCGCCCGGTCGGCGGCGCCGCCGCTCCAGACCCGACCCAACACCTCCACGACCCCGGCGTCGGCCGGTGTGAGCCCCTCGAGGATCTCGACGGTGGTGGTTTTCCCGGCGCCATTGGGCCCGAGCAAGCCGAAGCACTCCCCGGCCGGCACCGTGAGATCGAGTCCGGCGACGGCGGTGACGTCGCCGTAGCGTTTCACCAGGCCGGCACAGTGAATCGCCGGGGGTCGACCCGCCGTCGTCACTTCGGGGGCGGCGGTTCCGTGCCGGGTGGCCGCTTCGGCTCCGGGGTCTGCGCCTGGATGAGGGCTCGATCGAGCTGGAAGTTCAGGCTGGCGACGCCGTCGTGCAGGGCGCGGATTTTCATCAACAAACCCGACGAGCGGTTGGCAACGATCGAGAGCTGCCCGGCGACGTCCGCCACCGTGCCGATGTTCGAAGCTACCGCGCGGGCGCGCATCTGGGAGAACTCGCGCGCTATCCGGGTGCCGATGTCCTGAAGGACCTGGGTGCGGGCGGCGCGGTTGGAATCGAGGTCTTCAACGAGCCGCTTGATATGGGCCAGCGACTTCAGAAAGCCCTCGATCAGCTCGATGCGCTGCGCCTGGAGCGGGGTGAGCTTGTGCTGGGCCATGTCGCGAAGATAGCTAGCGCGTCACGGCCACGAGGGCGGCGGCGAGCACGTCCATGCCCTCATCGACCACCGCATCCTCCGCCGTGAGCGGCACGAGAATCCGGATCACGTTCCCGTAGCTGCCGGCGGTGAGCAGCAGCAGGCCGTTCCGCAGGGCTTCGGCCTGCAGCTTGGTGGCGAGCTCTTTGGCCGGCTCCTTGGTGGTCCGGTCCGACACGAGCTCCAGCGCCAGCATCGCTCCGAGGCCGCGGACGTCCCCAATCGCCGGCACCCGGGCCGCGAGCGCCGATAGCCGGTCCCGCAGCCGTCCACCCAACCGCTCGGCCCGTGCCGGGATCTGGTCGGCGACCAGCAGCTCGAGCACGGCATTGGCCGCGGCCAGGGCCACCGGATTGCCGGCGAAGGTCCCGCCCAGTCCCCCGACGTGGGCGGCATCCATG
>Ga0307281_10000068_pt1 | contig 21442 bp, 13 predicted proteins | sample ER_DNA_120_FD_194486 | JGI IMG/M metagenome (GOLD analysis project Ga0307281, IMG submission 194486) | Bulk soil microbial communities from the East River watershed near Crested Butte, Colorado, United States - ER_DNA_120 | ecosystem: Environmental > Terrestrial > Soil > Floodplain | place...
CGCTGACGGTGCGGGGACGGAGTGGGGGGAGGAAACGGCGCTAAGGCGACGACGTAGGGAAAAGTCGTCGGGGGCAACGTCGTATTGAAAAGGCGTACGGTTGGTACGCCTTTTTCCATACGACTTCCAACTCTACGCCGTCTCCATACGCCTTAACGCTTTTCTATCGGCTGGTAACTCCGCACCGGGGCCCCGACATACACCTGCCGTGGCCGGGCGATCTTCTGCTCCTTGTCGAGCAACATCTCCTGCCACTGCGCGAGCCACCCCGGCGTCCGGCCGATGGCGAACAACACGGGGAACATGTCCACGGGGAACCGCATCGCTTCGTAAATGATCCCGGAGTAGAAATCCACGTTGGGATAGAGCTTGCGGGAGACGAAATAGTCGTCCTGCAACGCGATCCGCTCCAACTCGAGCGCCAGGTCGATGAGGGGATTCTTGCCCGTCGCCTCGAATACCTCGTCCGCCACGTGCTTGATGATCCGGGCGCGGGGGTCGTAGTTCCTGTAGATGCGGTGGCCGAATCCCATCAGTTTCACCTCGCCGCGCTTAACCCGCTCGATGTAGGCCGGTACCCGGTCCTTCGTGCCGATCTCCCGCAACATGCGGAGCACCTCCTCGTTGGCGCCGCCGTGGAGCGGGCCGTAGAGCGCCGCCGCGGCGGCCGCCATCGAGGAGTAGGGGTCGGCGTGCGACGAGCCGACGCCGCGCATGGCGCTGGTCGAGCAGTTCTGCTCGTGGTCGGCGTGCAGAATGAACAGCACGTCGAGCGCCTTCTCCAGCACCGGGTGCGGTTTGTACTTCACCTCGGTGCCCTTGAACATCATGTTGAGGAAGTTTCCGGCGTAGGTGAGGTCGTTGTCGGGATAGGCGTACGGCATCCCGACCGTGTGCCGGTGCGCGAACGCCGCCAGGGTCGGCGTCTTGGCGATGAGGCGGTGGATCTGGAACCGCCGCGCGTCGGCATCGGCGATGTGCTTCGCCTCGGGATAGAACGTCGACAACGCCGCGACCGTGCTGACGAACATGCCCATCGGGTGCGCGTCGTGGTGGAAACCGTCGATGAACTTCTTGATGTTCTCGTGGATGATGGTGTGGTGGGTGATGTCGAACACCCAGCGATCCAAGTCGCCCGGTGTGGGGAGCTCGCCGTTCAACAGCAGGTAGGCGGTCTCGAGGAAGCTGCTGCGCTCCGCCAGCTCCTCGATCGGGTACCCGCGATAGCGCAGGATCCCGCGGTCCCCGTCGATGTAGCTGATCGCGCTCCGGCACGCCGCGGTGTTCACGAAGGCGGGGTCGTAGCTCATCAACCCGAAGTCGTCGGGGCCGCCTTTGATCTGGCGCAGATCGGACGCTCGGATCGTCCCGTCCTGGATGGGGATCTCGTAGGTGCGGCCGGAGCGGTTATCGACGATCGTGAGGGAGTCCTTGGACATGGCCGGTAAGATAACGGCTACCGCTCCGGCGCCAGCGCTCGGTTGGATGGCCGGGGTGGGGTGGGGCCAACGGATGGCCTCCTCTGGTCCGAACGCTCAATCCCCTTATTTTGATGCGTGGCAACCACTCACCCTCCCCGCAACAGCCTGTACCCCACCCGCTCCGCAGCCGGAGCGTACCTGGGGGGGCTCCTGGCCTCCCAAGGCTACGTCCACTGCCTACTGCTCGGCATCACGCCAGAGGGCGTGGAGATCGCGGCGAACGCCGCCAAGGCGATGGGGGCGACCTTCGACGTCCTGGTAGCGTCCTTCATTAGTCTGGGGGCGAACCTCGCCCCGGTGGGCGCGCTGGCGGAGAACGCGACCTCGGCGGAGATGGACCCCGATTTCAAGCCCGGGATCAACCTCGTGGAAAAGCTCGGATCGGCGATCGAGGAGTCACGGGCACGGGTGCGTCGCGACCTGGTGCTGTACCGCACGCATCGACCCATCAAGCAGCTCGACGACCGCCAGATCGTGATCGTGGACGGTCAGGTGTTCTATCCGTGGAAGGTGCTGGCCGCGGCGCGGGCCGTGGGTGAGCTTGGGGCGCGGCGGATCGCTATCGCGACACCGGTGGCGACGGTGAGCGCGGCCGACCGGGTGCGAGCACGCCTCTACGAGTTCGTGTGCCCCAACGTGCTGCCCCAGGATGAGCAGCCGGCGCAGCTCTACGGGGATGCGATGGCGGACAGTCCGGAGCGGTTGAAGAGCATCATGATTGCGCATCAGGCGGCGTGACGCGCGAGGCTACGGCGCTACGTTGAACGACGTTACGTTGCATGAAAGGCGGCCGCGGGACGAATCCCGCTGCCGCCTTTTTCGTATGACCTGGCGTCGTAGCGTCGTCGCGTGGTACCACGCGCCTAGTATTTCACGTCTACCATGCCCCGCTCAAGCCACGCGTGCTCGCCACGCAGCACCTCCTGCGCGACTTTGTACGTCGGCACGTCTTCGTTGCGCCACAGACCCTGGAACTTGGCCTTCACCCGTCCGCGGGCCTGACGGCAGAACACGTCCGCGACGCGCATCGCGTGGGCGCCGGCCGTGGGATCGTCACGCATCAAGCGCGCGGCACGCGAGCACGTCGCGGCCATGGCGAAGAGCTCGGCGCCCACGTCCACCAGGCGGAACAACACCCCCTGGCGCAGCTCGAGCTTTGGTCCGAAGCGCAACATGGCGTGGAAACAGCCGCGCGCCAGGCGTCGGGAGCTGCGCTCGATGAAGCGCACGTGCTTTGCCAGCGCGCCGAATTCGCCGTACTTCGGCCAGAAGCTCCAGCCGATCCAGCGCGATGGGTACCACCAGCCGTAGAACAGCGCCGAGCGGACGAGGCCGGCGAAGCGCTGGCCGGCTGTCTTCCCCGGCATGACGACGTCGCCCGCGATCTGGAGGTGTTTGTCCACCGCTTCGCGTGCGATGAAGAGGTGCATGATCTCCGAGCTGCCCTCGAAGATCAGGTTGATGCGGAAGTCGCGCATGATACGCTCGACCGGGACCGCCGGTTCGCCGCGCTCCCGCAGGCTGTCCGCCGTCTCGTAGCCCCGGCCGCCGCGGATCTGCAGCGTGTCGTCGATGATGCGCCACCCGGCTTCTGAGTTGTACAATTTGGCGATCGCGGCCTCGAGCCGGATGTCGGAGGCGCCGCGGTCGGCGAGGGCGCCGCACAACTCGGCCACCGCCTCCATGGCGAACGTGTTCGCTACCATCGTGCCGAGCTTCTGCGCCACCGCGTCGTGCTGGCCGATCTTCTTGCCCCATTGCACCCGCTCGTTGGCCCACGCACGCGAAATCTCGAGGCAGCGCTTGCCGGCGGCGACGGCGGAAATCGGCAGCGTCAACCGGCCGGTGTTCAGGGTGATGAGGGCGAGCTTCAGCCCCTTACCCTCACCCCAGAGGATGTTCTCCTTGGGGACGCGGACGTTGGTGAAGGAGATCACGCCGTTGTAGATCGCCTTCAATCCCATGAAGTGACAGCGGTGCTCCACCTTCACGCCCGGCGCGTTCGCCTCGACGATGAACGCGGTGATCTGCCGCTTCTCCTTCCCGCCGACCGACTTGGACGGTGTGCGGGCCATCACGACCATGAGCTCGGCGATCGTCCCGTTGGTGCACCATAGCTTCGATCCGTTCAGAATCCATTCCCGGCCGTCGGGGGAGGGGACGGCAGTCGTCTCGAGCGCGGCCGGATCGGAGCCGACATCGGGCTCGGTGAGCGCGAACGCCGAGACGGCACCTTTGGCGAGCCGCGGGAAGTACTTCTTCTTCTGCTCTTCGGTGCCGAACATCTTGAGCGGCTGCGGCACTCCGATCGACTGGTGGGCGGAGAGCAGGGCGGTGATCGAGCCGTCTACTGAGGAGACCAGCTCGATCGCCTTCATATAGGAAAGCTGTGACAGGCCGAGCCCGCCGTACTCGCGCGGGATCTTGATCCCGAAGGCGCCGATGTCCTTCAGCCCTTGGACGATCGGCTGGGGGATCTCTCCTTCGCGATCGATGCGGTCGGAGTCGACCTGGGACAGCAGTCGGTAGAGCTGCTCGAGGAACGGCCGGGCCTGCTCGGCCTCGGCCGGCTCCTGGAGGGGGTAGGGATGGATCAGGTCCATCCGCAGGGCGCCCAGGAACAGGTCCCGGACGAAGCTCGGCGCCGCCCACTGCTCCTCGCGCGCCGCCTCGGCGACGGCGCGCGCCTCGTCGGCGCTGACTTTGGGCTTGGGTTCGGCGGCGGTGGTAGTCATACGCTCTAATGTAGTGGGGCCGATTCGGAAAGTCGCACCGGTGGCTTGACACATCACCACTCGCAGGGAAATTCGCCTCGCCCCCTCGCCCTTCATGGAGCGACTCATGTCACGATTTGCCCTGCTGTTCGGCCTGCTCCTCCCCGCCGAGCTCGCCGCCCAGAACGCCCCGACGGCCCCGCCCGCCCGCGTCCTCATAAAGGCTGGCCGGCTGATCGACGGCCGCGCCGATCAGGCCCAGACCAACGTGGGGATCTTGATCGAGGGACAACGCATTAAGGCAGTAGGGCCGCTGGCCCAGATCCAGGCCCAGGCCGGGGACGCCCGCGTGATCGATCTCTCGCAGATGACCGTCCTGCCCGGCCTGATCGACGCCCACACGCACCTCCTGTTACAGGGCGACTCGACCAGTGAGGCGTACGACGTGCAGCTCTTGTATCAGTCCATCGCCTATCGCGCGATCCTCGCCGCCCGGAACGCGCGGCTTTCCCTGGAGCACGGTTTCACCGCGCTCCGCGACGTGGAGACGGAAGGGGCGATGTTTGCCGATGTCGACGTGAAGCTCGCGGTGAACCGCGGAGAAGTCCCGGGCCCGCGCATCTTCGCCTCGACCCGGGCCATGGCGCCGACCGGGATGTACCCCATTCTGTCGCAGAACTGGGAGCTCGAGATGCCCCACGGGGTGCAGCTCGTGGACGGCACGGACGGCGCCCGCCTCGCGGTCCGCGAGCAGGTCTCCCACGGCGCGGACTGGATCAAGTACTACTCCGACCGCCGCTACTACTTCACTCCCGACTCGACGCTGCGCAGCTGGGTCAACTTCACCGACGACGAGGCCAAGGCGCTCGTCGACGAGGCGCATCGCCTGGGCCGCCGCGTGGCGGCGCACGCGATCGGGTCGGACGGCATCGCCGCCGCGCTGCGTGCCGGCGTCAATTCCATCGAGCACGGCGACGGGATGACCGACTCGCTCATGGACGCCATGGTGCGCCTGGGCGCCTCCTGGGTGCCCACCGTCACCGTGGCGCATTACGTGGCGGACCCGCGCGGCGGCATCTGGAAGCCGATGGTGGATCATCAGCGGGCGGCATTCCTGCGGGCCCTGAAGAAGGGCGTCAAGATCGTCATGGGCACCGATGTCGGCGGCTTCCCCTGGACCGACATCAACCAGGCGAAGGAGTTCGAGTACTACGTGCAGTACGGCATGACGCCGATGCAGGCGATCAAGTCCGGCACCTCGCTCGCCGCCGAGCTGCTGGGACAGCAGGACAACTTCGGCGCCGTCGCCCCCGGACTGTTTGCGGACATCGTGGCCGTGGCCGGCGACCCCCTCAAGGACATCACGGAACTCCAGCGGGTCAGGTTCGTTATGAAGAGCGGCACCGTGTACCTTTCGCAATAGTGCGACGCGCTCTTTCCGTCCTCGCGGCCCTGGGTCTCGGCGCCGCCGGCTCCGCAGCGGCCCAGCAGATCGGCCCTGTCGGGACTGGCGGCGTCGCAGCGCTGGCCAACGCGCTGGAGCAGCTCGGCGGCAACAAGCGGGTGCTGGTCATCGGCGCCCACCCCGACGATGAAGACACGCAGCTGCTCACCTGGCTGTCCCGCGGCCTGGGCGCTCAAGCGGCCTATCTGGCCCTGAACCGCGGGGAGGGGGGCCAGAACCTGATCGGGTCCGAGCTCGGCCCGGAGCTCGGGATCATCCGCTCCGAAGAGCTGCTCGCGGCCCGCTCGCTCGATGGGGCACGGCAGTTCTTTACGCGGGCGTACGACTTCGGCTTCTCCAAGTCTGCAGAGGAATCGTTTCGCTTCTGGCCGCACGATTCGGTGCTGCACGATGTCGTGGACATCATCCGGCGCTTCCGGCCCCAGATCGTCGTCTCGATCTTCACCGGGACCCCGCGGGACGGGCACGGCCAGCACCAGGTCGCGGGGATCATCGCGCGTCAGGCGTTCGATCTGGTGCGCGACTCCAGCTGGGGGCCGGTCAAGCTGTACCGCTCCGGCTTCTTCGATACGACGGCCAGCCTGATTATTCCCACGGGATCGATCGACCCCGTGCTGGGCGTATCCTATTACCAGATCGCGATGGCGGGCCGCAGCCGCCATCGCTCGCAGGACATGGGCCAGCTGCAGCGGCTCGGTCCGGCCCAGACGCGCCTCTCGCTCGTCGAATCGAAGGTCGGGACGGCCAACCAGCTGTTCGCCGGGGTCGATACGGTGTGGCACGACCGGGAGGCGTTCCGCGCCGCGATCGACTCGGCGCGCGCCCGCCTCAATCCGTACGCGCCCGAGGCGCTCGTGCCCACCCTCGCCCGTGCCAGCACGCTCCTCGGGCCGGGAGATGTCGAGCCGCGGGCCACACTGGACGGCGCGATCGCCACCGCGGCCGGTCTCGTGGTAGACGGCGTCGCCGACGACGGGATCGTGATTCCGGGGCAGCGGTTGCAGATCGAGGTGTCGGTCTGGAACGCGGGGCTCGCTCCCGTACCGGTCAGCGGCGTGGAGATCCAGACGCCAGACGGGTGGCGGGTCGACCGCCTCGACTCCGCGACCGGCACGGTCGGTCCCAACACCCTGTTGGTCCGGCGCTTCGCCGTCACCGTCGCACCGGATGCGCCGCGCTCGCAACCCTATTTCCTGCGCCGCCCGCAAATCGGCGCGCTGTACGATTGGACCGGCGTGCCCGCCGGTGTCCAGGGGTTGCCGTTCGAACCCCCGCCGTTGATGGCGCGGATCCATTGTACCGTGGGCGGCGCGCCGATCACGCTGACCCGGGAGATCGTGTACCGCTATCGGGACCAGGCCAACGGCGAGATTCGCCGTCCGATCTTCGTCACCGGGGACTTCGACGTCGCCGTGATGCCCCGGATGATCGTATGGCCGGAGGATGGCGCCACCGGCGCCGAGCGGGCCGTGACCGTGTCGGTGACGAACCGCATCCGCGGCAGCGCCACTGCCGTCGTGCGGCTCGCCGTGCCGTCCGGCTGGGCGCCGATATCGCCGGAGACGGTCGCGTTCAGTCGCGAAGACGAGTCGCGCAGCGTCACGTTCAGCGTGCGGCTCCCCGCCACACCGGCGACCGGGTCCTACACGCTCCGGGCGACCGCGACCGGCGCGGACGGGATCACGATGCGCGACGCGCTCACGATCATCGATTACCCGCACATCCGGCCGCGGCCGTCGGTGCATCCTTCGACGGTCGAAATCCGGGTCGCCAAGATCCTGTTGCCTGGTCTGGCGCGGGTCGGGTACGTCCGCGGCGCCGCCGACCGTGTGCCCGAGGCGCTGGCCGAAGTCGGCGTCCCGGTGGTGGTGCTCGATGCCGATTCGCTGGAGCACGGCGACTTGTCACGCTACGACGCCATCGTCATCGGCAGCCGTGCGTACGAGATGGACCCCGCGCTCGTGGCTTCGAACGGCCGTCTGCTCGACTATGCGCGCGGCGGCGGGCTGCTCCTCGTCCAGTACCAACAGTATCCGTTCATTCAAGGGGGCTTCGCGCCCTATCGCATGAGCATCGCGCAGCCGCACGACCGTGTGGCCGACGAAGCCGCACCGGCGGTGCCGCTCGACTCCGGGAGTCCGGTGTTTCATTCGCCCAACGCCATCACGGCGGACGATTGGCAGGGGTGGGTACAGGAGCGCGGACTGTATTTCGCGCACGACTGGGACTCGACGTACGTACCGATGCTCGAGATGCACGATCCCGGGGAGCCGCCGCTCAAGGGGGGCCTCCTCGTGGCGCCACTGGGCCGCGGTACCTACGTGTACACGGGGCTGAGTTTCTTCCGGGAGCTGCCGGCTGGCGTCGTCGGGGCCTATCGGCTGTTCGCCAACCTTCTGGGGCTCAAGGTGAAGAGTGTTCCGTAACCAGCGCACCTGGTGGCCCGCCCTCCTCACCCTCGCCGTCCTCGGGTGTTCGGGGGCGGGCAAGACTCCCCTCGTCATCTACACCCCGCACGGCCGCGACCTGCTCACCGTCTTGAAGACGCGCTACGAACAGCTCCACCCCGACGTGGACATCCGCTGGCTCGACATGGGCTCGCAGGAGGTGTACGACCGGGTCCGCAGTGAGCGTGCCAATCCCCAAGGCGACCTCTGGTTCGGCGGACCGGCGACGATCTTCGCTCTCGGCGCCGCCGATTCGCTGCTCGAGGCGTTCCGCCCATCGTGGGCGGACCAGGTGAGTCCGGCGGGCCGCGGTCCCGGCGATCTCTACTTCTCGGTGTACGAGACGCCGGCGGTAATCGTGTATGCGGAACAGGCGATCCACGCCGACCAGGCTCCCCAGGACTGGGACGACCTGCTCGATCCGAAGTGGAAGGGCAAGATCCTGATCCGCGACCCGATCGCCTCCGGGACGATGCGCGCGGTGTGGGGGATGATCATCGAGCGCGGGTTGAAGCAGACCGGCGACACCGCCGCGGGCTTCGCCTGGCTGCGGCGTCTGGACGCGCAGACAAAAGAATACGTGCTCAACGGGCCGCTCTTGGACCAGAAGATCGTCCGCCAGGAAGGTCTCGTGACGATCTGGGATCTGCCCGACATCCAGCTCAACAAGCGTGACGGCCTGCCGCTGGGTTACGTGTTCCCGACGAGCGGCACGCCGGCGATCGAGGACGCCATCGGCGTCGTGCGGAACGCGGCACATCGAGCGGCCGCTCGCGCGTTCGCGGAGTGGGTGGGGAGCGCCGAAGCGCAGCTGCTCGCCGCACGAGACGCGTACCGGCTGCCGGCGCGGACCGACCTGCCGGTCGACTCCATCCCGGCGTGGGTGCGGGACGTGCGCAGCCACATGGTCGTGGCCGAGGTGGACTGGGACCTGCTCGCCCGGCGCGGCGCCGAGTGGATGCGCTACTGGGACGAGCATGTCCGAGGGAAGGGGGATGAGGGAAGGGGGAAGGGTGGGAGGTGACGGGGGCGGGTCATTCCTCGCCCTCGACGAGCTGCAGGTCCGCTTCAGCGACAGCGTCACGATCGGGCCCGTATCGCTGTCCATTGAGCGGGGAGAGATCCTCGCGCTGCTGGGCCCCTCGGGCAGCGGCAAGACCACCCTGCTGCGTCTGCTGGCGGGGTTCGAGCGCCCCGACGGCGGCCGCGTCCGCATCGAGGGCGAGGACGTCACCGGCGTGCCGCCGGCCCGGCGCCGGGTCGGGATGGTGTTCCAGCACTACGCATTGTTTCCGCACCTCGACGTCGGGGAGAATGTGGCCTTCGGCCTTGAGGGACGGGGGACACGGGACGGGGGAAGCGGGAAGGGGGAAGCGGTGGCGGCGGCACTGGCACTGGTGGATCTCGCCGGGTTCGAGCGGCGCAAGGTGCAGGAGCTCTCGGGCGGTCAGCAGCAGCGCGTGGCGCTCGCCCGTGCGCTGGCGCCCGCGCCGCGCGTGTTGGCGCTCGACGAGCCCCTATCCAACCTCGATCCATCCCTGCGCGAGCGCACGCGACGCGAGCTGCGGCAGCTCATCAAGCGCATCGGGATCACGGCGGTGTTCGTCACGCACGAGCAGGACGAGGCGTTCGACCTGGGCGATCGGATCGCCGTGCTCAGCGCCGGCCGCTTGAACCAGGTCGGCTCGCCCGAGGAGCTATACGAGCGGCCGGCCAACCTGTTCGTCGGGACCTTCGTGGGCCGGGCGAACGTGTTGCGGGGTACAGCGGCGCGTGCCCTCGGCGCCGCGCCCGGCCAGATCGTGCTGGTGCGTCCCGAGCAGCTGCGCTTCGCCGCGGTGGCGGGAGGTGGTGCGCTCTCCGGCGTCGTGGGCGAGCGGCGCTACACGGGGGCCGCGGCCTTCTTTCAGGTCACCCTCGACACGGGCGAGCGCGTGGAGGTGCAAGCGGCTCCCGATGCGGCCCGGGTGGGCGAGCGCGTGCACCTCAGCACGACGCGAACGCTCCAGTTCGCGGAGTCGGAGGGATGACGCGGGGTGGGGGGCGGAGCTGGCCCGCGGGAGCGGCGCTCACGCTGCTGCTCGCATGGCTGGTGCTCTATCCCATCGTGCTGCTCGTGCTGGACGGCATGCACGGCGACGCCCTGCGCACCTTCGCCAGCCGCAGCGGCGAGTGGCATGCGTTGTGGGCGAGCGTGTGGATCTCGCTCGCGAGTGTCGTGCTCGCCGCCCTTATCGGGGTGCCCCTGGCGTTTCTGTTCGAGTGGTTCGACTTCCCGGGACGCAAGCTTCTGGGGTCGCTCATCGCCCTGCCGGCCGTTCTGCCGCCGTTCGTTGGGGTGATCGCCTTTCTGTTCCTGTACGGCGAGTCGGGGTTCGCCGCCCGGTTCCTCCAATATCTGTTTCGGTTTCAGGAGGCACCGTGGCACCTGCAGGGAGCCGGTGCCATCCTCCTGGTGCACGCGTATTCGATGTACGTGTACTTCTACCTCTTCGCGCGTGCCGGTCTGGCCCGGCTCGACGCGGCGACGCTCGAGGCGGCCCAGGCGCTCGGCGCGGGCCGGTGGCGCACGCTCACCCGGGTGATCCTGCCGCTGATCCGGCCGTCCCTCGCGGGTGCCGCCCTACTCACCTTCATGACGTCGCTCGGCTCCTTCAGCGCGCCGTACGTGTTCGGCGGCGGATTCCGGGTGATGACCACGCAGATCTTCGCATCGAAGCAGAACGGGGAGATGGGCGTCGCGCTGGTCGAGACGGTGGCGCTGGCGCTGGTCGCCCTGATGGGTCTCGCGGTTCTGCGGCACACCGAAGGCGACGCGATTCTCGCGGGCCTCGGGAAAGGAACCGCCCCGCAGCGGCGGGCGTTGCGCCGCCCGCTGGTACGCCTGGCCACGACGGTCGCCGGGTGGGGATTCGCGGTGCTGCTGCTCCTGCCGCACGCCACCCTGCTCCTCGTGTCCCTCGTTCCCTACGCAACCTGGACGACCGAAACGCTGCCGCCGGTCTTAGGCTTGGTGAACTATGGACGCCTGTTCGCCGAGCCCGAGCAGCTCGAGCCGCTGGTGAACTCGCTCTGGATGGCGGCGGCCAGCACTGCGGCCGCCGTTGCGGTGGCGCTCGCGGCGGGATGGCTCGTGGTGCGGCGCCGCGTCGTGCTGCGGCGGGTGATCGAAGGGTTGCTCGCGTTGCCGTGGGCTCTGCCCGGCACCGTCTTCGCCATCGCGCTCGCGACGGCGTTCAGCGTGTCGGCGCCGCTGCAGCTCCGCTGGGTGCTAGTCGGCACCATCGGGATCCTGCCACTGGCGTATTTCGTTCGGAACCTCCCGGTCACGGGGCGCGCCATCCTCGCCGGATATCGTCAACTCGACCCCGCGCTCGAAGAGGCGGCGGCAAGCCTCGGCGCGAGTCCGTGGCGCACCATGCGTCGGGTGACGCTCCCCCTGCTGCGGCCGGCGCTGGCGGCGGGCGCGAGCCTCGCCTTCGTCGCGGCGCTGGGCGACTTCGTCACCTCGATTCTCCTGTACACGTACCGCAACCGGCCGATCTCGATGGAGATCAACGCCGCGCTGCGGGTGAGTGAGATGGGCGTGGCGGCCGCGTTCGGCGTCGTGTTGATGGTGGTGAGTGCCGTCGTCCTGGGGATCGGAGCGCGCCGGTGAAGCGACTGTGGGTGCTGATCGCCGTGTGCTTCGTGGACATGATCGGCCTGATGATCATCGCGCCGCTGCTCACGCCCTATGCGCGGCATTTCGGAGCGGCCGACTGGGTCGTGGGGTTGCTCTTCTCTTCGTTCGCCATCGCCCAGCTCCTTTCCTCACCCATATGGGGCAAGGTATCCGACCGCTATGGCCGTCGTCCGGCGCTGTTGGCAGGGCTGGGCGGATCGATGTTCGCCTACCTGATCTTCGGCTTTGCCAACAGCCTCTGGCTGCTATTCGTGTGTCGATTGGTACAGGGCATGGGCGGCGGGACAACGGGAGTGGCGCAGGCCTACGTCGCCGATACGATGGAACCGGGGGAGCGCGCCAAGGCGCTCGGGTGGCTCTCGGCGGCGACGAGCGCGGGTGTCAGTATCGGCGCGGTCATCGGCGCGCTGGCTAGCCATCTGGGATCGGCGGCGCCGGGGATCGTCGCGGCCGTGCTTGTGGCGATCAACATGGTATTCGCCTGGCGCTGGCTGCCGGAATCGCGAGTCCCAGAGCAGCACGTCGCCACGCCATCGGGACGGGTCTTGCCGCCCAGGGAGCCCCGCCCGATCGCGCACGCGTTGTGGGAGGTGGTGCGCCATCCCGGGCGCCCCGTATCCGAGATGATCTGGATCTACGCGATCGGCATGCTGGCCTTGAACGTGGTGATCGGCGTGATGTCGCTGTACTTGATCGACACGTTCGGGTTCACCGAGAAGAACCTCGGGTACGTGTTCACCGTGTTCAGCGTGGTGGGGGTCGTTCTGCGCATCGGTCCGGTGGGGTGGATGAACGGCCGGTTCGGTGAGGTGCGAACGCTCCGGTTCGGCGCGCTGTTGATCATGATCGGACTCACGCTCCTGCCGTTGCCCAAACTCTTCCCCATGTTCGTCGTCTGCCTGCTGCTGGTGCCGGCCGGAACCGCGTTCCTGTTTCCTGCGACGAGCTCGCTCGTGAGCCAGCGCACCGACCGGCACGAGCTTGGTCTCACCATGGGTGTGCAGCAGACGTTCCGGGGAATCATGAGCATCATCGGCCCGATCGGGGCGACGTTCGTGTACCAGGCGTTTGGCCACGGCGTCCCGTTCTGGATCGCGGCGGTGGTGGTGGCAGTTGCGTTGCTGCTCTCCTGGCGGGTCGAGCACCAGGCGACGGTTCCGGCTACCGCCTGAAAGGCCCCGAGTGTCAGCGCGGGCGAGGTAGCAACAACGCGTTCAGCGTCACCGTGACGGTGCTGGCACTCATCGCGAGGGCCGCCCACGCGGGCTTGAGGAGCAGGCCGAGCGAGGGATAGAGCGCACCCGCCGCGAGCGGAATCGCGATCACGTTGTAAATCGCGGCCCAGAACAGGTTCTGCACGATCTTGCGGCGGACGCTCCGCGCCAGCACAATCGCCCGGGAAACGTCGGCCGGATCATCCCGCATCAGCACGATGCCCGCCGTTTCCACCGCGACGTCGGTGCCCGCCCCGATCGCGATGCCCACCGACGCCGCGGCCAGGGCCGGGGCATCGTTCACGCCGTCGCCGATCATCGCCACGCGCGCGCCGGCTTGCTCGAGCGCGCGCACCTCGGTCGCCTTGTCTCCCGGCAACACTTCGGCGCGCACCGTATCGATGTTCAACGTCTGGCCCACGGCTTCCGCGGTCGCACGATTGTCGCCCGTGAGCAGCACGACGCGGACGCCGAGCTGCTGCAACCGAGCGACGGCGGCGGCGGCCGTAGGCCGGACGCGGTCGGCGACGGCCAGGAGGCCGAGCAGCCGCCCGTCCGCCGCGACGTACAGCACGGTCCTTGCCGCGCGGCGCAAGTCCTCCGCTCGATCGGCGAGCGCGAGGGGCACACCATGCTGCTCGAGCAGCGCTCGGCTGCCGACCAGGACGACGCGGTCGCCGACCGTCGCGCGGACCCCCGCTCCCGCGATCGCCGCGAAGGTCCGCGTCGAGGTCAGCGGTATGCCACGGGACCGCGCCGCCGCCACGATCGCGGCGGCGAGCGGGTGCTCCGATTGGGCGTCGGCGCTGGCGGCCAGGTACAACAGCTCCGCCTCTGCGATGCCGGGCAGCGCGACCACATCGGTCAGGGAAGGCTTCCCCTCCGTGAGCGTGCCGGTCTTGTCGAACACTACCGTGTCCACGCGAGACGTGGCTTCGAGCACGGTGGCGTTGCGGAACAGCACGCCCATGGCCGCCCCGCGACCGACTCCGACCGTGATGGCGGTGGGAGTCGCGAGCGCCAGTGCGTCGGGGCAGGCGATCACGATAGCGGCAACGGCGGCGGAGAGGGCAAACGCAGTGCCGTGCCCTCCGAACAATTGCCAGGTGAGGAACGTCACAAGTCCCGCTGCAAGCGCGACGATGACGAGATACCGTCCGGCCAGGTCGGCGAGTCGCTGGGCCGGTGCCTTGGATGACTGCGCGTCCCGCACTAGCGCTACGATCTTCGCTAGGGCCGTGTCGCTGCCGACGCGCGTCGCCCGGAACCGGAACGCGCCCTGGCCGTTTCTCGTGCCTCCGGTCACGGTGGCGCTCGCCTCCTTCAAGACGGGAACGGGCTCGCCCGTGAGCATCGACTCGTCCACGTAGCTCGATCCCTCGGTCAGCGCACCGTCGACCGGGACCGTGTCTCCCGGACGTACCGCGAGCAGATCGCCCACGACGACTGTGTCGAGCGGCACTTCCTCTTCCCGACCCTCGCGCACCCGCCGGGCAGTGGGTGGCGCGAGCCGCAATAACGCTTCCACCGCCCGGCCCGTCGCCATTCGGGAGCGCATCTCCAGCCAATGCCCCAACAGGCTGAACGCCGTGAGCATCACGGCCGCATCGTAGAACAGCTCTCCCGGCAAGCCGAGGGACACGGCGACCGAGTACAGGTAGCTGACGAGCACGCCGGTGGCGATCAGCGTCATCATCGTCAGCTCGCCGTGGCGGAGCGAGCGGGCCGCGGTGGAGAGGAAGGGCCACGCGCCCCACCACACGACGATCGAGGTGAGCGCGAGACTGACTGCTGCGCCGCTCAAGTCGAGCGGTGGCACGAGGGGACGGCCGGCCAGCACCGTGCCCAGCGGCGAATACAGCACGACCGGCGTGCCGAGGATGGCCGAGACGACGAAACGCCGCAGCATGTCGTGCACCATGGACGCGCCATGGTCGCCGTGGCCGCCGTGGTGGTGGTCGTGCTGCGAATGGCCGGTCATGTCGATATCGCGGCACCGCCCAGTTGCCGGCGCCGCCACAGAAAGTAGATGGCGGGAATCACGATCAGTGTCAGCGCGGTCGATGTGATCATTCCGCCCACCATCGGCGCGGCGATGCGTTTCATCACGTCCGCCCCCGTGCCGCCGCCCCACAGGATGGGGGCGAGGCCGGCCATGATGGCGACCACGGTCATCATCTTCGGGCGCAGTCGCCCCACGGCTCCTTCGTGGACGGCGGCGGCGACGTCCGCGGCGCCGGTCATCCGCCCACGCGCGCGCCGCTGGTTGTACGCGTCGTCCAGGTAGATGAGCATGACTACCCCGGTCTCGGCCGCGACACCCGCCAGGGCAATGAAGCCCACCCACACGGCGACGCTGGTGTTGAAGCCCAGCGCCCAGATCGACCAGACCCCGCCCACCAGCGCGAACGGCAGGGCGAGCATGACGATGAGCGCATGGGGGACGCTGCGGAAGTTGAGATAGAGCAACAGCAGGATGATCCCGAGCGTCAAGGGCACGACGAGCTTGAGCTTCTCGCGCACCCGCTGCATGAACTCGAACTGGCCACTCCAGGTGAGCGTGTAGCCGGGCGGCAGGGTCAATGCCCGCGCCACGGCGCGGCGCGCATCCTGGACGTAGCCCCCCACGTCGCGATTCGCGATATCCACGAAGACGGTCGTCACAGGGAATGCGTTGTCCGTCTTCACGGCCATGGGACCCTGGACGATCCGCACGTTCGCCACCTGGCCCAGAGGGATCTGCGGGCCCGCCATCGTGGGGATCAGGATCTCGCGTAGCCGCTCGAGGTTGTCCCGCAGCTCCCGGGGATAGCGCACGTTCACCTCGTAGCGCTCGCGTCCCTCTACGGTCGTGGCCGCGGTCATGCCACCGGCCGTCGCCATGATGGCATCGTGCAGATCCCCGGCGTTCAGCCCGTAGCGCGCTGCTTCATCGCGGTCGATATCCACGTCGACATAGAACCCCGAGACATTGCGCTCGGCGAAGACGTTGCGCGAGCCGGGGACGTCCTGCAAGATGCGCTCGACGCGCTCGCCCAGCTGCTGCAGCGTGTCGAGGCTGGGACCATAGATCTTTACGCCGACCGGGGTACGTACGCCGGTCGCCAACATGTCGATCCGGTTCTTGATCGGCATCGTCCACGCGTTGGTCACGCCGGGAAGCCGCACCGCCCGATCCATCTCGGCGACCAGCCGCTCCGTGCTCAGCCCGGGACGCCACAGCGCCTTCGGCTTCAGGATGATGGTCGTCTCGTACATGTCCAACGGCGCGGGATCGGTCGCGGTGTTGGCTCTGCCCGCTTTCCCCAGCACCGCCTCGACCTCGGGGAACGCGGCCAGGACGCTGTCCTGGTGCCGCATGATCTGCCGCGCCTGGGCGATCGATACCCCGGGGACGGTCGTGGGCATGAACAGCAGCGATCCCTCGTCCAGCGGCGGCATGAACTCGCTCCCCAACCGGTTCCAGGGGAGCACCGTCGCCGCCAACACGATGGCGGCGCCGCCCACCACCGGCCACGGACGCCGCAGCACCCACGTGATGAGCGGCTGGTACAGTCGCATCAAGAAGCGATTGACCGGGTTGGCCTCCTGGGACCGGATTCTCCCACGGACGAGATAGCCCATCAGCACCGGAACCAGCGTAATCGAGAGCAGTGCCGCGCCAGCCATGGCGAACGTCTTGGTGAAGGCCAGCGGTTTGAACAGGCGACCTTCCTGCTGCTCGAGCGAAAACACCGGCAGGAACGACACGGTGATGATGAGCAGCGAGAAGAAGAGCGGCGGCCCGACCTGCTTCGTCGCCTCCAGCACCACGTCCCATCGCGGTCGTCCCTCGGCGCGCTCCAGGTGCTTGTGGAGGTTCTCGATCATCACGATGGCCGCGTCCACCATCGCGCCGATCGCGATGGCGATGCCGCCCAGGCTCATGATGTTCGCCGTCACACCGATCGCTCGCATCACGACGAACGAAATCAGAATTCCGAGTGGCAGGATCACGATGGCGACGAGCGCCGAGCGCAGATGCAACAGGAACAGGACGGCGATGACCGCCACGATCAGCGATTCTTCGAGCAGCGTACGACGGAGATTGCCGATCGCCCGGTGAATCAGGTCCGAGCGGTCGTAGATGGGGACGAGACGAACGTCGGCGGGGAGCGTGCGTTGGATCTCCACGATGCGTGCCTTCACCGCTTCGATCGTCTTCAAGGCGTCCGATCCGAACCGCATGATGACGATGCCGGCCACCACCTCGCCCTTGCCGTTCAGGTCCGCGGCGCCGCGGCGCGGCGCGGGCCCCACCTGGATCGTGGCGAGGTCCGACACGCGGATCGGCGTTCCGTTCATGGTCGAGCCGACCGCGACGTTTCCGATATCTGCCACGGTGCGGAGGTACCCGAGCCCGCGGATCATGTACTCCCGACCCCCCATCTCGATCACGCGCGCTCCGACATCGGCGTTGTGAGTGCCGATGGCCTGGGCGACGCGCATCACCGGGATGTTGAATGCGCGCAACCGCTCCGGGTTCACCTCGACCTGGTACTGCTTGACGAAGCCGCCGAGACTCGCGACCTCCGACACGCCGGGCAGGGCGGTGAGCTGGTAGCGGACGTACCAGTCCTGCAGCGTGCGTAGCTGGGCGAGGTCGAGCGAGTCGCTCTCGAGGACGTATTCGAATACCCAGCCGACGCCCGTGGCGTCGGGGCCGAGCGTGGGCTCGACGCCGCGGGGGAGACGTTGCCGGATGCCGTTGAGGTACTCCAGCACCCGCGAGCGCGCCCAGTAGAGGTCGGTGCCGTCCTCGAACAGCACGTACACCAATGACTGGCCGAAGAACGAATAGCCCCGCACCACGCGCGCCCCAGGCACCTTCAGCATCTCGGAGGCGATGGGATAGGTGACCTGGTCCTCGACGATTTGCGGCGCCTGCTCGTTGAACTCGGTCTGGATGACCACCTGCACGTCGGAGAGGTCCGGCAGCGCGTCCACCGGGGTCGTGCGGATAGCCCACACGCCCGCGGCCGCGAGCGCCGCCGTGGCGAGCAGCACCAGAAAGCGGTTGCGGAGCGACCACGCGATCACGTTGGCGATCATTGGGAATCCCGCTCCGGTTTCGGCGGTTCCATGTTCATTCCCGGCATGCTCGCCATCCCGGCGCCCGACGAGAGCCGCGACTCGGCGTCGATCAGGAAGTTGGCCGAGGCTACCACCCGCTCTCCCGGCGTGAGCCCGCTGCGGATCTCGATCCGGTCCCCGGCGCGTGCGCCGAGCGTCACCTCGCGTGGCTCGAGCGCGCCGTTCCGGGCGACGACGAACACCACGTTGTGCTCGCCGGTCATGACCACCGCCTCGGCCGGGATGCTGAGGAGATCGCGTCCGAGCGGCGCATCGAAGAACAGCGTGGCGTACATCCCCGGCCGGATGAGCCCACCGGGATTCGCCATGACGATCCGCACGCGCCCGGTGCGGCTCTGCTCGTCCACGGTCGGCCACACGAAGCTCACCCGGCCGGTCATCTTGCGGCCGGGATAGGCGGCGAGCTCGATCCGAGCCGGCGCCCGGATTCGGATCAAGCCCAGGTCCTGTTCGAACACCTCGCCTTCAATCCACACCGTGTGGAGGTCGGCCAGGCGGTACAGCTTCATCCCCGGCATCACGCTCTGGCCCGCGACGACCATCTTTTCCAGCACGACGCCATCGAACGGCGCCGTCAGTGTCATCGTCTTGTTCACCGCGCCCGTGCGCTCGAGCCGCGCAATCTGCTCGGCCGAAATGTCCCAGTAGCTCAACCGCCGGCGCGAGGCCGCCACGAGGTCCTGGGCGTTGCGCCACGGCTCTCCCGCCGTGGAATCGACCGACTGCGCCAGACGCAGCGCGGTGAGCAGCTCCTCCTGCGCGGATACGAGCATCGGGCTGTAGAGGGCCAGCAGCGGTTGACCGCGCCGTACCGTGGCGCCGGTGGCGTCCACGAATAGCCGATCCACGAATCCATCGACCTTGGGTGTCACTTCGGCGAGGCCGGGTTCGGCGGGGACGACCTGGCCCACGGTGCGCACGGTTCGCAGGAGCGGTCCGCGCGTCACCACGGTGTAGGTCACTCCGATGGCCCGTGCCTGGACCGCTGTGAGTCCCACCGGCTGTCGGAGGACGGCCGTGGCGGTGTCGGTGGCGCCCGCCGACATGCGGGCATTCTCCCCGGCCGTCATGCCCGCTGGCGCCGATTTCCCTCGGCACGCGGCGACCGACAGGGCGCCGGCACACACGAGTACGATGAGGCGCCTCATGGCTGTCCTCCAGTCATTGCGGTCAACTCGCCCACCGCCTGCTGGTAGTCGGCGAGCAGCCGAATCGACTCGATTTCATATCGGTTCACGGTCATCTGGTTGTCCACGAGCTGCATGAACGACACGCGGCCGACGCGGTAACTCGCCAGCGCGGCCTGCACGGCGCTCTGAGCCTGCGGCAGAATGCTGCTGCGGTAGAGCTGAACGAGATCGCGATCGCGCACCGCCCGCGCCCGTGTCTCGATGACGCGCGCGATCGTCTCGTTCCGGAGCGTCAGCAGCTCAGCCTGCGACATGTCGCGCATCGCCGCCATCTGGCGGCGCATTGGCAGCTGTCGCCTGCTCGCGAAGATCGGCAGGCTGATCCCCACCATCAGGCTGATCATGTTGTCGTAGGCCGGGCGACTCTGATACGCGACCCCGACCTGCAGGTCGGGATACAGCTCCCGGCGCGCGCCGGCGAGGGTGGCGGCGGCGGCCGCCAGGCGCTCGGCGCTCGCTTGGAGCGCGGGGCGATGGGTGAGGGCACGAGCGATCAACGAATCGGTTGGTGGCAGGTCACCTGCCGGCGCCGGCAGCTCAACCGCCGGGACGGGGACCGTCGCCTCGCGCCCGAGCAGCGCGTTGAGCCTCGCCGCCATGGCGATACGGTCCTGCTCCATGCGCGTGATTTCCTCGCCCATGCGCGCCACGTCCACCTGGGCCCGCAACACGTCCTGCTGCACCGCGCTGCCGACCGAGTACATCGTCGTGCTGATCTGGAGGAAGTCCCGCAGCAGGCCCTGGGTACGCCGCATCACTTCCAGCGCGCGATCGGCATCGGCAACCTCGTAGTACGCCATCCGGACCTGGGCCTCGAGCATCACCGCCTGCTCGTCCGCGTCAGCGCGGGCGGCACCCGCCGTGTGCTCCGCCGCGCGGCGCGCGTTGCCGAGCTTCCCGGGCCAGGGCAGCATCTGCATCAACAGCACCTGGTTCATCGTCATCGGGTCGGTGGTGGATCCGAATGCCGAGATCATCCGGTTCATCAGCCCGAGCTGCAGCTCGGGATCGGGCAGGGCGCCGGCGGGGCCAACGCGCTGCGCAGCGGCGTCGGCGGAGAACCGGGCCGCCGAGAGCATCGGATTGGCATTCAGGGCGAGGCGGATCGCAGCGCTCACCGTCAACGTGTCGGACGGGCTCGCCTGCGCCGCGACCCCGAGGGGCAGCAATGGCCAAGCGAGAACCGCCATAGCCCCAAACCGTGTGAATCCCATTGATCCTCCAGCGCCTCCCGCAGGGGAGGCGGACACGACGTCACGGGACAGCGGACGATCCGCTGCCCCAGGCGTGGTCGCCGTCAGGCGACGAGGATCAGCTGTTGGGAGGAGGAGTTGGTGGTGCGGACCGGGGCCCGATGGGATGCGCCGTGCCGGCCGGAGTTTCGACTGCGACAGCCGGTGCTGCAGCGGCGGCGGCGACACGGTCCAGCGGCACGACCGCCGGGCCGGCACACGCCCCCGTGACACAGGCGAATGACTCGGTGTGCTGGCACGGTGCGCCGCCGTGCGGTGCGGATGCGGAGATGACCGCTGCCGCGGAGTGCGCGGATGTGCAGGAATGGGAAGCTGGCATCGCCGCGAAGGCGGCAGATGGCGCCACCCACAGCGAGACGGCCGTCAGCAGGGCGGCGATCATCCGCATCGGTCTGGTCACTGGATCGCTCGGTAAGTCACGTCGGGTCCAAGACTGCACGGCCTCTGATGAAGGATAGTGAAAGGGCGCATGAAGAGAAGCGGGCGCGGGCGCGAGCAGCTAGATTGGGCACGTCCCCTTCGGAGCTAAACCCGTTCTGGCTATGATAGTTCCGCTGCTGCTCTCGTTGGTCGGCGGCGTGCGGCCGCCGGCGCCGGTCAAGCCGAAGCTGGTCGTGATGATCACCGTCGACCAGCTGCGTCCCGACTATCTCGTGCGCTGGCGCAGCCAGCTCACCGGCGGGCTCAACCAGCTGCTGGCGGTCGGCGCCGTGTTCCCCAACGCCTATCAGGATCACGCGGTGACGGAGACGGCGCCGGGCCACTCGACGGTGCTCTCGGGGCGGTGGCCGGCGCACACCGGGATCATCACGAACACGTTGGGCGTGGGTGACACCGCGGCGCCGCTGCTCGAGGCGAAC
>Ga0307281_10000069_pt1 | contig 21284 bp, 21 predicted proteins | sample ER_DNA_120_FD_194486 | JGI IMG/M metagenome (GOLD analysis project Ga0307281, IMG submission 194486) | Bulk soil microbial communities from the East River watershed near Crested Butte, Colorado, United States - ER_DNA_120 | ecosystem: Environmental > Terrestrial > Soil > Floodplain | place...
TCGAATCAGGCACCGACGAGCAGAAGGCCAGGTGGCTCCCGGACCTGGCGGCCGGCAGGCAGCTCATCGCGTTCGCCTTGACCGAGGCGGAGGCCGGTTCTGACGTGGCCGGGCTCCGCACCCGGGCCGTCCGCGACGGCGACGACTATGTGATCACCGGCTCGAAGCGGTTCATCTCGCACGGATCGGTGGCCGGTCGCATCACGATCTTCGCTGTCACCGATCTCGACGCGGCGACGCCCCGTCACCGACGCCTCTCGTGCTTCCTCGTCGAGGTCCCCACGCCCGGCTTCTCGGTCGCCCGGCTCGAGCACAAGATGGGCATCCGAGGCAGCCCCACAGCCGAGCTCGCCTTCGATGGCGTGCGCGTGCCGGTCGCCAACCGGCTCGGCGCGGAAGGCGATGGATTCGCGATCGCGATGAAGACGTTCGAGCGCAGCCGGCCGGGGATCGCGGCGCAGGCCGTCGGCATAGCGCAGGGCGCGCTCGAGGTCGCGACTGCCTATGCCAACGACCGCCGCCAATTCGGCAGGCGGATCGGCGACTTCCAGATGGTCGCCGCGATGCTCGCCGACATGGATGCCGCGACCGAGTCGGCTCGCCAGCTGCTGTACAAGGCCTGCGTGGAGATCGAGGCGGGCTCACCGGACGCCGCCCGGTGGTCGGCGATGTGTAAACTCGTGGCCGGGGACGCCGCGATGCGAGTCACCACCGACGCCGTCCAGGTGCTTGGGGGTTACGGCTACATCGACGAGTTCCCCGTGGAGCGGATGATGCGCGACGCGAAGATCACCCAGCTCTACGAAGGGACCCAACAGATCCAGCGATCGGTCATCGCGCGGGCATTGCTCGGCAAGGGCAGCTGACCGCGCTCGGAGGTTGAGCGGCTCGTGCGAATCGTCGTCCTCGTCAAACCGGTGCCCGATCCGGCGTCGGCCGGCGAGCGGCTCGGCCCGGATGATCGGCTCGACCGCGCAGCCGTGCCGGCCGTCGTCAACGGCAACGACGAGTACGTCCTCGAGGCCGCGCTCAAGCTCGTCGAGGCCGCTGGTGAGGGAGAGATCACGTTGCTCTCGATGGCGCCGACCAACGCCCCCGAGACGTTGCGCAAGGCGCTCGCCATGGGCGCCACCCGCGGCGTCCACGTGACCGACCCGGCGCTCGCTGGGTCGTGCACGGTCTCGACGACGCAGGTCGTGGCGGCCGCCCTGCGCGAGCTCGAGTTCGACATGGTCTTCGCCGGCATCGACAGCTCTGACGGTGTCGGCGGCGTCGTCCCGGCGGGAGTCGCCGCGCTCCTCGGCCTGCCGTACCTGTCGTACGCCGCACGGATCGAGCCCGACATGGCAAACCGTTCCGTCCGTGTCCGACGCATCAGCGCGACCGGGTATGACCTGCTCGAGGCGTCGCTTCCAGTGGTCATCGGCGGGACCCAGGCGCTCGGCGAGCCGCGATACCCGTCGCTCAAGGGGATCATGGCCGCGCGCAACAAGGAGATCGTGACTCGCTCGCTCACCGATCTCGGGTTCGACGGTGCGACGGTGGGCGGTGCAGTCGCCACGACCGCTGTCCTCGACAGTCGGATGCCCCCTGCCCGTGCCGCGACCGAGATCATCCGCGGGACCCCCGACGATGGGGCCGTCCGGATCGTCGATTTCCTCGTCGAACGGCGGATCATCTGATGGGCGCGCTGTGGCTGATCGCCGAGCCGGGTCCGGATGGTGGCCTGGCCCGCATCAGCGCAGAGGCCGCCACGCTCGTTCGCGGTCTGGGCGATCGCACGGGTCGCGATGTCGTGGGCGTCGTGGTCGCCGCCGATCCGGCCCCCGCGGCCGCCGACCTCGCGGCCTACCTGCCGGTCATCTGGACGATCGCCGATCCGGCGGCCGCCGAGCATGCCTGGTCCGCCGTCGCCGCCGGCCACATCGCCTCGCTCGCCTCGGCCGACGCGCCCGACGCGATCCTCGTAGGCGCCGGGGCCGACGGGCGCGACCTCGCGGGGGCCGTCTCCGCGCTGACCGGGCTTGGTGTCCTCGTCAACGCCACCGCGGTCGACTGGACCGAGGCCGGCCCATCGGTCGAGATGAGCGTGTTCGGTGGCAGGCTCGTCACGACGTCGGGCTTCACCGGTGGCCGGGGCATCATCACCGTCCGACCCAACATCACGACCGCCGTGCCGGCCGAGGCGCCGGGCCGTGTCGAGCCGCGTGACGTTCCGGCGACGGCGACCGCGCCACTCCCCGCGGTCCGTGTGGTGGAACGCATCAGCGAGGCGGGCGCCCAGGCCCCGATCGAGGAAGCCCGGATCATCGTTGCCGGCGGTCGCGGCGTCGGAAGCTCGGATGGCTTCGGCATCGTCGAGCAACTCGCCGACGCCCTCGGCGGCGCAGTCGGCGCGACACGAGCCGCCGTCGATTCGGGCTGGATCCCGTACAGCCAGCAGATCGGGCAGACCGGCAAGATCGTCAAGCCCGAGCTGTATCTCGCGCTCGGCATCAGCGGCGCGATCCAGCACAAGGTCGGGATGCGGACGTCGGGCGCGATCGTCGCCGTCAACCGCGATGCAGACGCCCCGATCGCAGAGTTCGCCGACCTGTTCGTGGTCGGGGATCTGTTCGAGGTCGGCACCGCCCTCCTCGAGCGTCTGCGCGCGCGGTCGGGCTGAGCGCGGCCCGGGTCGACCGACACCATGGAACTGGCCGTCCTCCTGCCGATCGCGGCATTCATCGCGCTCGCGGCGGGACTCGCGGTCGTGCTACGCGGGACCGGGCGCATCGTCAAGCGGACGCGCGAGCTCGAGCAGTTCCGCGGTGCCGTCCGCGACCTTGCGGTCAGGGTCGACGCATCGCTCGGGGCCGCCGCCGGGCAGATCGACGCCGTCCGGCGCCGGCAGGTCGGGCCCGAGACGATCGGCGACACGATCACGGCCGCGACCGACGCGGTCGACCACTACGCCGACGAGGCGAAGGCGCTCCGCGGGCCGCGCGCCGCACAGGGCATCCGGTCCGACCTCATCGGGGAGCTGGAGCGCGCGCACAGGGCGCTCGAGATGGTCGAGCACGGGACGACGATCATGGTCGATGCGAGACGCGGACCGCGCGAGCTCGAGGCACAGACCGCCATCAAGCGGGGCTACCTGAACCTCGTCCACGCCCGGGAAGCATTCGCTCGTCACGCCCTCGAAGCGCAGGATCTGGCTACCGACGAGCCGGCGGCAAAGACCGGTCGTTGGAGCACCTGAGGCGCCGGCCGACGCAACCGTTGATACTCGGCAAGACCACACCATCTAGTGGTATCCTCGGTCGACACCACTATCCCTTGTGGTGCGAGACGACAGGAGAGCGATGCGCTGCCCCCAATGCGGCGAGCGGGAGACCCGCGTCGTCGACTCGCGCGACCTCGATGATTCCGCCACCATCCGCCGGCGGCGCGAGTGCGCCGCGTGCGCGATGCGGTTCACGACCTACGAGCGGGTCGAAGCCGCCCGGCTGGTCGTGATCAAGCGCGACGGGTCGCGCCAGGAGTTCGACCGCGACCGCCTCGTCTCGGGGCTGCGCAAGGCCCTGACCCGCCGACCCGTCCCGGACGGCGCCGCCGAGGCTGCCGCCGACGCGATCGAGGCCGAGCTGCGTGCCGCCGGCGTCACCGAGGTCCCGTCCTCGCGGATCGGCGCACTCGCGATGGAACAGCTCCGTGGCATCGACCAGATCGCCTACATCCGGTTCGCCAGCGTCTACCAGAGCTTCGAGGACCTCGAGGCCCTCAAGCGCGAGGTGGACACGCTCTTCGCGGAACGGGGCGACACGGACGCGATCGACCTTCGCTCGAACGGCGCGAAGGCGTCCCGCCGGTGAGCGTCCTGTCCGACCGCGACATCCGGGCCGCGCTCGAGGACGGCTCGGTCAAGATCCGCCCGTACGATCCGCACGATCTGCAGCCGTCGTCCGTCGACCTCCACCTCGACCGGTCGTTCCGCGTCTTCCGAAACAACCGGTACGCGTTCATCGACGTCCGCTCGCCGCAGCCAGACCTGACCGAGCTCCTGTCGGTCGCCGATGACGAGCCGTTCATCCTGCATCCGGGCGAGTTCGTCCTCGGCCAGACTCTCGAGTGGGTGGAATTGCCGAACGACCTCGTCAGCCGCTTAGAAGGGAAGTCGAGTCTTGGGAGGCTCGGCCTGCTCATCCATTCGACGGCGGGCTACGTGGACCCGGGCTGGAAGGGCAACCTGACCCTCGAGTTGTCGAACGTGGCGAACCTGCCGATCGCGCTCTACTTCGGGATGCGCATCGGGCAGATCAGCTTCTTCAAGATGTCGAGTCCGGTCGACCGGCCGTATGGCTCGCCGGAGCTCGGGTCGAAGTACCAGGGCCAGTCGGAGCCGACGGCGTCGGCCTTCCACCGCGACTTCGCGGCCGACCAGGCGTCCGGGGAGCCGTCGCGCAAGTAGTCCGATGGCCACGAACGACGCGGTGGACTGGTCGCGCGATCTTGGCGGCGGGGTGCGCGTCGCGCTGGTTCAGGCAGGGACGTTCCGATCGGATGCCGGCACGCTGTTCGGACCCGTGCCGTGGGTCCTGTGGGGCGGGTTGGTCGGTGACGAGGTCGACGACAAGCGTCGGTTGCTCCAGGCGCTCAACTGCCTGCTGATCGAGACGCCCGCCGGGCGCGTCCTCGTCGAGACCGGGATCGGCGAGCGGTTCGACGAGAAGACGCGGGAACAGCGTGCGGTCGAAGGGCCGTGGATCGTGGCCGCGCTGGAGATGGCGGGATTCGCGCCGGACAGCGTCGACGTCGTGGCCATGAGCCACCTGCATTTCGACCACGCCGGCGGACTCCTGCGGGCGGACGGCTCGCGCGCCTTCCCGCGCGCGACGATCGTCGCCCAGAAGGCCGAATGGGAGGTCGCGCTCGGCGACAATCCGCGACTGATCGCCTCGTACGTGCAGCCCGAGCTGCGGCTCGTCCGCGACTGGGGTGCCGAAGGCTGGGCGGATGGCGAGCGCGAGGTCCTCCCGGGCGTCACGGTGGTCCCGACCGGCGGCCACTCGAGCGGCCATCAGGCGATCGTCGTGCGAGGCAGGGGGGCCGCTGCGCGGACCCTGGCCTTCTTCGGGGACCTCCTGATGCGGCCGTGGGCCGCGAACCCGCGCTGGGTCACGTCCTTCGACGACTTCCCACTCGACTCGGTCGTCCGCAAGGCCGAGCTCTTCGCCCAGGCCGCCGATGAGGGTTGGCTCGTCGCCCTGTCACACGAGGCCGGCCGACCGATCGGCCGTCTCCTGCGCGATCGCGACCGGTTCCGATTCGAAGCTGAGTAGAGCGTCCGCGGGTCGCACCTGCGCGACGGATGCGTCGCCCAGCGAGGTGGTTTGCCGATGGTTTCGCCCACGCGGAACGAGCTCGATGGTTCCGCTTGCCTGGAACTACCGGACGAGTGCCTTCCGGCGCGATGCCGTCAACGCGGTCGTGCGGGGCCAAGGATCGAGGGCGCCGCCGAAGTCACCGACTCGGACTCGGGCTCCCCATCGACGCCCCAGCGCCGGCCGCCGCCGGCAGGATCGCGCGGATCTGCGCCTCGGCGCCCGCCGCGTCCAGCGGCGACGCCACGATCGAGGCGATCACCCCGTTCGGGTCGATGAACACCTGGGTCGGCAGGCCGTAGGCCTTGTACGCGTGGAAGATCTGCCCGGTCCCATCGAAGCCGATGGTGTAGCCCAGCTGATACTTGGCCGCGTATGCCGCGACGTCGGCCGGCGACGTCTCCTGGACGGAGATCGCGACGAGCACCAGCCCCTGCTCCTTGTACTTCGCCGACACGTCGCGAAGGATCGGCACCTCGGACTGGCAAGGTGGGCACCACGTGGTCCAGAAGTTGATCCAGACAGCCTTGCCGCGGAGATCGGCTAGCCGGATGGGCTTCCCGTCGAGGTCGGTCAGTTGGTAGGTCGTGCCGTCGGCATTCGCGACCGAGAACTCGGGCGCCGTCGCACCGACCTTGAGCCCGACGGGCGGCGGCGACGAGATGAGGTAGGCCGTCGCCTTCGGATCGACGGCGGCCGGTCCGTTCGCCGTGTTGCCGAGCGGCGTCGTCACTCCGACCAGCACGACGCCCGCCATCAGCACGGCGACGAAGCCGAACACGAGCTGCCGTCCACTGAACGGACCGATGACCCCGTGGCGCTCTCGGCGGTGGCTGAACTCCGGTCCTTCGGCCATCAGATCTGGGTGTTGAAGTTGAAGTACCGCGGGAAGAGCGCCAGCCAGTCGAAGACCATCGCGACGCCGATGAACACGACCAGCAACCCACCGATCAGCGAGACCGTCCGACCGTGTCGGATGAGCGGCGCCATGAGGCGTGGGGCACGATCGAAGACGGCCGCGATCAGCAGGAACGGCAGGCCCAGCCCGAGCGTATACGCGATCAGCAGGACAGTGCCCTGGATGACCGTCGTGGCGGTGGCGGCCATCATCAGGATCCCGCCCAGGATGATCCCGATGCACGGACTCCAGCCGACCGCGAAGATCGCCCCGAGCCCGAACGATGCCAGCCACCCGCCGCGCGAGCTGACCACCCGGCTCCCGACCCGATCACCGAGGCTCGTGCCGCTGCCGCCACTCCCGAGCGCGGTCGAACCCGTCGCCACTGCCAGCGATCCGGCCGCGCCGGCATCGAGCGGACGCCACGTGCGCTGGAGACCCGGCAGGTGGAGGAGGCCGGCCAGCTCGAGCCCGAGCACGATCAGCACGACTCCGCCGATGACACGGAGGGCCGGCAGGAAGTCCGCCAGCGGGCCTGCGACGAACGTGGCCGTGATGCCGAGCGAGGTGAACACGGCACCGAACCCCGCCACGAACGCGATGGCGTGGCGCATCGCCAGCCAGCGCGACGGGCGCAGGCCGGCCGCCGAACCGGCGACCGCGATGGCCGTCAGCTGACCGAGATAGGCGGGCACCAGCGGCAGGACGCACGGCGACAGGAAGCTGATGACGCCGGCCGCGAAGGCGACGAGGATCGTGAGGTCGGTTCCGGACATCGGGGTCCGTCAGGCGTCCAGGACGTCGGTCAGCAGGCTGCGGAGGCGGGCGACGCTGGTCGCGAGCTCGAGCCGCCGTTCACCCAGCTCGACCACGGGAATCGTCGCGAAGTACGCCTGGTGCCAGGCGGGGTCCGTTTCGATATCGCGGATGAGGAGCGTCGGGGTCGATCGGCCCTCCCGTTGCCGTTCGTCGAGCAGCGCGGTCAGCGTTTCGTGCGTCATCTCGCACAGGTGACAGCCCGGACGGCCATACAGGACGAGGTCGGGGAGGGGAGCAGGGTCCATATCGCGGCCGATTGTAGGGGAGGTCGGGACAACGGCCCCGATTCACGGGCGCCCCGTCAGGGGAGCCCGGCCAGCAGGTACTTCGCGACGTTCGTTCCGACGTCGACGGCGGACTTGCCGGACGCGCTCGGGATGTTCACGACGACCGAGAAGAAGGTCGTCCCCTTGCGAACGACGAGGGTCGTGAATCCGGAGAAGGTGACATAGAACGCCTCGTCGCCGACGTCGATCGTGGTTTGGTCGCCGGCGTGCGCCTCGGTCCAGTACGCCTCGTCGGCGATCTGGAAGCCGATCAGGGTCGGCGACCCGGAGACCTCATAGGTGCAGCCGACCGCGTCGGGCAAGGGCGTCGCCGTGTCGATCGGCGCGCCCAGCGCCTGACTGGCTTGCGCGATCGTCATGTAGGCACAGCCGTCGGCGGATGGGGAGCCTGACGCCAAGGCGGTGGACGCGGGGCCTGACGAGCTTGGACTTGCGGGGGCCATATCGCCCGGCCCGCAGCCGGTCAGCACGACGCAGCCGAGGACAAAGACCGCGAAGCCTCGACGCTTCCGACCGGGACGCACCAGCGCCGCCCTCAGGCCGCTCTCCCCGCGAGCCAGGCCAGTTCGCGCTCGGCGTCCGCGTCCTCGCCGAAATGGCCGAACTCGCTGGCGAAGACCTCGACGCCGGGGATGTGCGCCGCCAGCCAGTCGCCATGCGCGCCCGGGACGAGCGTGTCGGCGCGCCCGTACCAGAGCGAGGTCGGCACAGCGATCGAGGCGACGTCGAAGCCCCACGGGGCGACGAACGCCAGGTCGTCGTCGACCCAGCCATCGACGCCATCGCGCAGGGCGTCAGGCAGGACTTCGCCTATGACCTCGCGATCCTTCGCCTGCTGGATCCGATCGCTCTCAGACACCTCGTAGTCGTCGGGCATGGTGTTGTCGGCGCCGCTCGCGATCCGGTCGAGCATGGTCTGCCGATCGGCTTCGAGCTTGACGCGCAGGGCTGCCTCTCCCATGAGAGCGAGCTCGCCCTCAGTCACGTTGCCGGGCGTCTGGCCAGCGAACCAATCGAGCCCTTCGGCGTCGAACGGGGCGACGGCCACCACGGCGGCGCAGCGGGTCACCCGATCGCCGAGCAGCGCCGCACACGCCAGGGTGTGGGGCCCGCCACCCGACCGGCCGGTGACTGCGAACCGGTCGATCCCGAGGGCGTCGGCGATGGTCGTCACATCCTCCGCGATGTCGGCGACCCGTCGGCCGGGCCGCCGGGTCGACGGGCCATACCCGGCGCGATCGAAGGTGATCCGGCGGATCCCCGCGTGCGCGTAGATCGACGGATCGCGCCAGCGGCTGAGGCGGCCGCTCGGCGTGCCATGGATCGAGATCAGCGGCAGGCCGGAAGGATCGCCCCATTCGGCTGCCGCCAGGGTGCGGCCGTCCGGGGTCTGGATGCGATGTTCGAGGGGAGTCGTCATGGTGCCCACACTAGCGCGCCGTGCCTCGCGGGGTACGATGGGGTCCGCGCCCCCGTAGCTCAGTGGACAGAGCGAGGCCGTCCTAAGGCCTGCGTCGGCGGTTCGAGTCCGTCCGGGGGCGCTTCTAGCGTCTGAATGGTCGCACGGCTGGTGCCCATTGGATGCCCGTCGGCATCGACCGCCCGACCGTGGGCCGTCACCTGAAGCACGACGGCCAAGGCCCGGGGCACGCGTCACGGCCGAGCCGGCTATTGGCCGAGCCAGCCCCCGTGACTGTCAGGACCGTCCGCTTGGAAGAGGATCTTGCCCGCCATGGGTGCGTCGGACGTCTGGAACATCGATCCCCCCTGGCCCGGTGCCGGGTTCAGCCAGAGCCAGCAATCCGTCACCCGTATCGGAGGAAGCATGAAGGTCACCTTCTCTGTGACGCCGGCTGGCACGACGTTCGGGGTCACGGATCCGCACAATCGCCCGATGCCGTTATCGCCTTCCTCGGCGAGGACCAGCGTCTTGAGCGTGGCACTCTTGTTGACGACCGTGACCACCCAGGGCCGTGCGCCCGCGGGGATGGGGCCGGCCTGCGGCGGGTACGGCGTCGGGATCGCTGTCGGGATCGGTGTGGCTGTCGGGATCGGTGTCGGGGCCGGGGTCGGGAGGGCTAGCACCGCGGGTGGCGGCGACACGCCGGCAGGGATGTACAGCTCCGCTGAGCTTGTGGTGTCGCAACAGCCGCCCGCCACGAGGACCGTGCCATCGAGGAGCAACGTGGCCGAAGACCGGCCATACAGCATGTTTCCGGTCTCGGTCCAGGACCTGGTGGCCGGGTCGTACACCTCAGCCTTCATGGCGGCAGCCGCCGCGGCGTCCGATCCACCTTGGCCGCCGGACACCAGCACCGTGCCATCCAGCAGCCGCGTCATGGTGGAGTATTGCCGAGCCGTCTTCCCAGTCGGAGTCCACGTTCCGGTGGCAGGGTCGTAGATCTCGACGAACACGTTGTCGGGCGCTGGGCGCATGAAGAGCAGGGTGCCATCCTGCAACAGCGTGGCCATGCCGCCACCATGTGGGCAGCCTGCGATACAACGACCGTCGCGATGCGTGTTCGGGGCGGCGGTCCACAACTCCGTGTCCGGGTCGTACAGCTCGGCCGAGTAGACCATGGCGTCGTTACCGTCCGTCCCACCTGCCACGAGCACGGTGCCGTCGGGGAGCAGCGTGGCCGTGTGGTGGTGACGTGGTGTGATCATCTTCCCGGTCGCGGACCAGGTCCCGCTGTCGGGGTCGTACAGCCGGCCGCCGCTATTCCCTGCCACGAGCACCTTGCCGTTGTGCAGCGAGGTGGCGGTCGCGCCGTCCAACCATCCCTCGATGGTGAAGGCCGTCCCCGCGGCCGACCAGGTCCCGCTTTCCGGGTCGTAGATCTCTGCGCCTATGGTCCAGACATCCGCCACCGACCCCGGGTCCTCGACATCCCCTACGAGCACCTTGCCGTCGCGCAGCAGCGTGGCCGGGAAACCAGCATGGGGCTTGAGCATGTTCCCGGTGGCGGACCATGTCCCATTTTCCGGGATGTACAACTCGGCGGAAGTCAGCTCGCCGGAAGCCAGACCGCATTCCCCCACGGCCTTGCAGCCGCCCACAACGAGCACTCGGCCATCGAGGAGTCGGACCGCCGTGTGGTTCATCCGGGGCGCGCCCATCGTCCCGGTGGGAATCCAGACGCCTGTCGAACTCGTGAGCGGGGATGCGGTCGGACCTGCCGATGGATCGGGAGATTCGCTCGGACTGGGTGACACGGCATCTGGCGACGCGGTGGCGACCACGCCGAACGATGGGGCAGGCACAGGCGGGAGGATGGATGGCAGCCGCAGGAGGCCGGATCCCGCCGCCAACGCCCCACCGAGGAGCAACAGGGCAGCGGCCGCGAGAAGAGTGGTGCCGCGGCCCCGGCCGAGTCGCCAATCGGGACGGGACGACGCCCCGGGGAGACGCGTGGCACCCGGCTCGGTTCCAGCGATCGCGGCATGGGCGATCGACCCTGCTTCGAACGGGCCGACGCTCAGGTCGGCGTCGGAGCGGATGGCGGCAGCGAGGCGCCGCTCGAACTGGTCGAAGTCATTCATCGCGAAGTTCTCCCCGGAGCCGAAGCAGCAGGCGCGAGAGCCGACCGCGGGCGCCAGACGAAGACATCCCGAGCGCACGCCCGATCTCGTCGGAGCTGAGCTCGGCCACGTAGCGCAGGGCGATCAACGCCCGGTCAGTAGGATCAAGCGTTGCGAGGACGCGCCGTAGGTCGGCGATGGCGATGCCATCGGCCAGGGGGTCGGATCGCAGGTCAGGCACTCCTTCGAGCTCGATGTCGCCGACCGAGATCTCATGGACGCGCGGCCGGCGCGACCGCACGATCCTGCGAGCCTCATTCGCAGCAACGGCGACGAGCCAGCTCCGGATCTGATCCGGGTCCTTGACGTCGCCCATCCGGCGCCAGGCGATGGCCCACGCCGCCTGTGCCGAGTCCTCAGCCAGTGAGGCATCCCGGCAGATGACGTAGGCGACCCGCAGCAGGTCGCGGTGATGACGCGAAACGAGCTCGGTGAACGCCGCCTCGTCGCCCGTCGCGGCAGCTTGCACGAGTTCCGCGACCTGGACCGCCATCATGCCCACCATGCCATAGAGATACCGGCCCAGGCCGGATTGATTCACGAGGCGTCGACTTCGATGATCGTTCCACGGCGCTGAGTCGCATTCGAACCGCCTGCGGCGTGCTCGATGGCCCGTACCTGCTCGCGGTCTTCTGATGCGGCAAGCCCTTGTGTCGCTGTTCGCGGAGCGTGTCGACACACCAAGGACGCGGCAGTGTCGGAGGTCGTTCTGGTGCCACGAGACGTGCCGAACACGTCAAGCCCGAGTCAGCGTGCGGCCGACGATCAGCGAGTCGGCCGGGGGAGTGGTCAGGGCGGATACCATCGGTGCCGTCATCGTGGTCGCGGTGTACCTTCTCGTCGTGAGCCGACACACGACGACCTGACCGATCTGCTCGAGCCTCTCTCGATGGGGTGACTCCGCAGCTTCGGGGCGTGGCGCGTCCCATACACGGGAGGAAACGATGCACAGGAAGATACTGATGGCGATGGTGGCTGCCGTTGCTCTCGTCGCGTCGGCCGCCCCGGTGCTCGGCGCGAGCTCGAACTCCAACGCATATCAAGATGCGTCCTGGTATCAGAAATACCTCGTCGTGTCGAACGCTACGGCCTCGCTTTGTTCGGGCAACACCGGGTCCGTGCCCCAGCCGCCGTTCGGCGCCAACGTCGACGCCAGTCACGAGTGCGGGTCGCAGAGCGAGACTTCGATCGCGATCAACCCGGCGAACCCACAGAACGTGATCGCGGGATCGAACGAGATCCAGCGCCTGCCGATGCGAGCGATGTACTCGATGGACGGCGGGACGTCGTTCACCGGCGTTGACCTGCCCCTCCCGCCTGCCCGAACGAACAACGGCTTCGACTTCGGGTCCGACCCGGGTCTCGCGTTCGACTCGGCAGGCAACGCCTATTACTCGTACATCGTCGTCTTCTTCGGGAAGGGCGGCGGGATCAACGGGACCGGGATGGCCGTCGCACACTCGACCGACGGCGGCGCAACCTGGACCGCCACGTTCTTCGCGCCTGAGACCGGGAACGGCCAATTCAACGACAAACCGATGATCACGGTCGACACGGGCACCGTCCACCACGATCGCGTCTATGTCGCCTGGGACCATGCGACGGGTAACTCATCCTCGACGAAGAACGGCAACAACGTCCTTCTTTCCTACTCGGACGACGGCGGGATCACGTTCTCGATGCCCGTCTCGGTCAGCGGCGGATTCATCGGCAAGACCGGTGGGATCGGCGCTGATCCCTATGTCACGAGCGGCGGGACGGTTCACGTCGCCTGGCAGGACTACGCCCACGGCCGGATCGTCGACGCCGCCTCGACCGATGGCGGTCGGACATTCTCGTCGCCGCGCACGATCGCGAGTGTCGGTGGCTTCGCGTTCAACATCGCCGCCGAGAACGTGCGCGGCGCGCTCGTCTATCCGGCCTGCGGGTCCTTCGGCACCGCGCTCTACTGCTCCTACATGGACGGCAACGCAGCGTCGACCACAGTGTCCGTGGCGAAATCGATCGACGGTGGGATGACGTGGACCTCGACGGTGATGCCCGCGGATGGGGATCAGTTCAACCAATGGCTGGCGGTCGACCCCTCGACCGGCGACGTGAACGTCGCCTACTACGCCACGGGTGCCCACGGCGCCGCACCGACGATCTACACGCTCGCCCGGTCGACTGACGGCGGCACCACATACACCGCGAGCCCGATCGCGACGGCCTCGACCGACGAGACCTGCTGTGCGCCGAGCGTCGACCTCGGCAACCAGTACGGCGACTACGAGGGGCTCGCAGCGTTCAACGGCACCGTCCGTCCGGTCTGGACCGACCGGCGCCAGGACGTCATCGACCTCGGGCTACGGGAAGAGGTCTTCACGGCCACCGTCGCTCCCTAACACAGACCGCATCGTCCATACAGCGCGACGGCCCGGACCGCCAACGCCGACCGGGGCTTATTCGAGGCAGATCGGGTCTAGTTACCCGACTTGGGAACGAGCGTCGGCTTATGGCTCGCGCTAGGTGCCGATGTTGCGTGCGCTGCGTTCCGTCGAGCCTATTACGTGACCCTGCGCACTCGCCAAGGGCCTTCCCGGCGACGAAATTCATCGCGCCGCCGTCCGCGGGGTTGACCTGCGCGGCAGGGACGTCGTCGTGACAGATCAGGTTGCCGCCGATCGCCTGCGGGGATGCTGACCGGCCTGAAGGCACTCCCCATCACTTCCGTCGAGTCTGGATCCATCCCCGGTCCGGTGTCCCGACTAGACAGGCTCACGACATGGACGACGATCACGTTCCCGTGGTCCGTGTTGCGGATGATGCCGAACCAGCCGCCGTGCCACCCCTGGTTGGCCAGGTTTCCGTGGATCACATTGTCCTCGACGGGGAAGTCGCGGGCGTCCGCCCGCGGACGTGCTAACCACGCCGCCACCGTTCGAGAGATGGCGACGACCAAATCTGACAGGGTGTCTGCGTCGCTGGCCTGCGACGGCCATCGACTCGGACGCTCATCCCGCCGCACGCCCTTGATCGCCTGATCGCTGGCAGCCCGGGTAGCCGACCGGGACCGGTGCGTCTCGGCACCATATCGTGTGGATAAACCTCTGGCGCTCTGGCGCGTCCTCCCTCACTATCCGCCTACCGGTGAGGTGGCGGATATCCTCGGGGTGAGGAGCCTGCGGCACGGTGTCCGATGACCGGTCGCCCGACTCGTGCCGCAACGCCAGTGGCGAGACCGACCTCGGCCGGAGAGGAGGTCTAGTCGACATGTCCCGTCTCGGTTCCCTCGTCCGCCCCCTTCGCCGCGCCTCGCTCTTCGCTGGCATTCTTACCTTGACGCTCGTTTCGTCGGCGTTCGCGCATGAGTGCTACAACGCGAGCGCCTCCGCGCAGGGCAACCTGAGCAAGGCAGAGCACTCGCAGGCCTGGCTCTTCATCGGCGACATCCGCGAGCTGATCGCGACGGGAGACTCGGGCGAACTGCACCTCGCCGACTTCGGGGTCCCCGCGCCGCTCAATGCGTGCCAGCAGCAAGCCTTCCTGACGGCCTGGGCGGAGACTGGATTGCCGCTCGTCTTCGCGACCGGCGGCAAGCAGGCCGTGGGCCAGGGCGGCGTCATCGCGGAGAACAACCCGAACATGGACACGAAGCTTGGCGGTAACGGCCAAGGGATCGACCATATCGGTGTCACCCTGGATTCGATCTTTGCCGCCTTCGGGGCCAGCTTCGGCGCTGCATTCGGCGCCGACTGCCCGTAGATCCGGCCCCCGCGGTCTGACATACCTATGGCGGCCGATCCCACAGCCGGGGCTCAGCGTCGCGATCCGGGCATCCGAGGGGCTCGCTGACACGGGGGCGAGCCCCTCCACGAACCCCGCGATACTTCGAAGCTAATCGGCGGTGGCTCCAGCAACGAGCGTCCTGGCCGGCAGTCCCGGCGGCGGTACGTAGTTGGCGGTGCCGGCCGGCCCCGGCACGAGGCGAGGCCTTCGGCGGCGAGAAGCGCTAGCCTCATGACGTGCAGTCGACCGAACCGTCGGGCACCGTCCGACTGATCGTCAACAGGGTCGCCGCGGATGTTCCCGGCGAGCCGGACCGAAGCCTCCTCGGGGTCCTGCGCGACGAGCTCGACGTCACGGGGCCGAAGCCCGGCTGTGGTGAGGGCGTCTGCGGGGCGTGTACCGTCCTCGTCGACCGGCAGCCCGTCCGGAGCTGCCGAACGTGGCTGTCGGCGGCCGAGGGGCACGAGGTGCTGACCATCGAGGGCCTCGCGCCAGTCGGCGGCCTACACCCGGTCCAGCGGGCGTTCCTCGAGGAGGGCGCCTTCCAGTGCGGCTACTGCACGCCCGGGATGATCCTATCGACCGTCGCCCTGCTCGAGTCCACGCCCGATCCCGGTGACGAGGCGATCCGCGCTTGGCTCGAGGACAACGTCTGCCGTTGCGGGACGTACCCGCGGATCCTCGCGGCCGTCCAGCACGTCGGGAGCGTGCCCGCCACGGAGCTCGGAGGCGTGCCGGGCGTCGATCCTGACGCGCCGCCGATCGACCTCGACGTTCGCCCGAGGGTGCCGTGGGACATGACCCCGACGGCCGAGCGCGACTGGTTCGAAGTCCTGCCGGAGGGCTTGGTCGTCGTCGTCGAGCCGGACCGGTCCGGCGGCTGGTCGACGACGTCGGGGGCGTGGCTCCATGTCGGCCCTGATGGGGTCGTGACGGCGTTCACCGGCAAGGTCGACGGCGGCCAGGACAACCGGACCGGCCTGTCGATCATCGTGGCCGAGTCCCTCGGCGTCCCCCTCGGCGACGTCCGGCTCGTCATGGGCGACACCGACCTGTGCCCCCACGACGCCGGGACGTTCGGCAGCCGCTCGACGCCGGATGCCGGGCGTGAGCTGCGGGTCCTCGGGAAGGCGGCGCGTGGCATGGTCGACGGTCTTGCGCGTGCTCGCGGCCGGGAGCCGGAGCGGATCGGCGAGCTCGTCGCGGGACTGCGACAGGTCGAGGTCGCGAGTCCCGCAGGCCACCAGGGCTCGGGCTCAGCCGACGAGCAGCAGACGGGTCGGCCGTCGTCGATGCGACCGGGTGTCCCGCGCCTCACCGGGCGATCGATCGTGACCGGGACGAAGCGCTACCCGTCCGACGTCAACCGGCCGGGCATGCGCCATGGCCAGGTCCTGCGCCCGCCCGCGGACGGTGCGGAGCTGCGATCCGTCGAGCTCGGCGAGGTCGCAGCCGAGGGCTTGACGGTCGTCCACGAGGGCTCGTTCGTCGGCGTCGTGGCCGCGACCCTCGGTCAGGCACGGCGTGCGCTTGCCCGCGCGAAACCGGAGTGGGACCTGCCCGACACGCCGGGCGAGGCCGATCTCGAATCCCACCTCCGTGCTCACCCGGTCGAGGACGAGGGCTGGGAGGGCGGCTTCCACCAGGAAAGCGGTGACGTCGATCGCGCGCTCACGACCGCCCAGGTCCGCGTCGACGCGACCTACCGGACGGCATTCATCGCCCACGCGCCGATGGAGACGCGCGCCGCCGTCGCGGAGTGGACCGACGACGGCCGGCTCACGATCTGGACGGGTACCCAGGTCCCGTTCGGCGTCCGCGAGTCGGTGTCGGCCGCCCTTGCCATCCCCGAGGCGGCCGTCCGGGTCATCGTGCCCGACTTCGGTGGTGGGTTCGGCGGCAAGCACGCCGGCGAGGTCGTCCTCGAAGCAGCGCGCCTGGCTCGCGCGGCCCGGGCGCCGGTGAAGGTCCGATGGAGCCGGGAGGACGAGTTCCGCCATAGCTACTTCCGACCCGCCGCGGTCATCGACATCCGCGCGGGGGCGGACCGCGATGGACGGCTCACGGCCTGGCGGATGACGAACATCAATGCCGGATCATTCGGGCTCGCGGGACCGTATGAGGTCCCCAACCAGCGGCTCGACTACCAGGCCGCCGATGCGCCACTACGCCAGGGGTCGTACCGGGCGCTGGCGGCGACGGCCAATCATTTCGCGCGCGAGTCGGCGATGGACGAGGTCGCCGTCGCCCTCGAGATCGACCCGCTCGAGCTTCGGATGGCCCACCTCGGCGACGAGCGCCTCGCGGCCGCCTTCCGCGAGGTCGCCGAGCGGATCGAGTGGAGCCGAGAGCGGGAACGGGGCGTTGGGCGCGGGATCGCCGGCGGGATCGAGAAGGACGCCCGCGTCGCCACGGCCGTCGAACTGCAGGTCGGCAAAGATCGACGGCCCGTGCTCACGCGGATCGTCACCGCGTTCGACTGCGGGCGGATCGTCAACCCCGACGCGCTGACGAACCAGATCCAGGGAGCGATGTCGATGGGCCTCGGCGGGGCACTGTTCGAGGCCGTCCACTTCGAGGCCGGTGGGGTCCTGACCAACGCGTCCATGACCGACTACCGCGTACCGCGGATCACCGACCCGGCCGCCATCGAGGTCGCGCTGCTCGATCGGCCGGACGTGCCGTCGGCGGGCGCCGGCGAGACGCCGATCATCGCCCTGGCACCGGCCATCGCGAACGCGATCTTCGACGCGACGGGCGTCCGTCTCCGGGACCTGCCCCTCATCCCAGGCGGTCGCCTCCCAGACTGAGTCGAGTCAGCTTTCGTTCCGCGCCGGGCGGGGAAGTCCGGTCGCCTACTTCCCCGTCTTGGGAACCAGCGAGGGCTTGTGGCTCCCGCTCTTGCCGTGTGTGGCAGCCTGGCCGGTGCCTCGCGCGATCAAGCTGACGGCCCCACCATGATTGTCGTTGGGGCCGCCGACGGCGGTCTCATCCTGCGCCACCACGCTTACCGCGGCACCGTGGGTGCCCTGTGCGCCCGCATCGGTCGTCGTGTCGGTGGTCGTCGTCGTCGAGGTGTCATCCGTGCCCTTGGCGAGCGTGCTGACCGCGCCGCCATGGTTCTCATTCGCGCCACCCGTCGCGGCATGATCCTTGGCGAGGGAGCTGATCGCGGCCGCATCGGCCGGCATCTGGGTGGCCGGCGCGGCGGCGAGCACACTTGTCGCGGTCAAGGTCAAGCCGACGATGGCAACAGCGGTTGATCGGGTCTTCTTCACGATAGGGTCTCCTGTGCGTCCCCCGACGCGTGAGACCGACAGGATAAGCCCGGAGGCGCCGGGGGAGACGCACCCTCGGCGCGCCATCGACGGCGCCGTGATCAGTCGCGCTCCAGGAGCTGCAGCACCGGCGCCATCGCCTCGAGGGCTGCGGGCGTGGATGGCCAGAGCATGACCTCGAGCTGGGTGAATCCCGCGTCGCGGAACGCCCGGAACGTGTCCGCGATCTCCTCGGACGTACCACGTACAGGAACGCCGATGACGTCGGCTGCACCTGTGATCGACGTGGGCTCCACGACGATGCCCGCCGAGCGTCCGATCGTCGCGGGATCCCGCCCCGCCGCGTCGCACGCAGCGAGCAGCGCATCAAGCCGCGGGCCGAACTCGGTGAGGTCGCTGCGCTCCTCGACGTACCAGCTCCACACGTCGGCATGCCGCACAGCGAGTCGGAGCATCTTCGGCCCCTTCGCGCCCATGACGATCGGGATCTGGCCCGGTCGCGGTCCGACCGGCCGGTGCTCGAGGTCACGGGCCGCGTGGAAGGTACCCTCGAAGTCCGCGCGACCCTCTCGTAGCAGCGGGACGATGATCCGGACCGCCTCCTCGAAGCGCCCGAACACGTGATCCTCGGGAAGCCCGAAGGCGTGCGCCTGGCGGCCGGCATGCCCGGAGCCGAGCCCGAACACGAACCGGCCGCCGCTGATCTCGTCGATGGTCTCGACCACTTTGGCGGTGATCCCCGGGTTCCGGTGAAGGGCCGACAGAACCCATGTGCCGACATGGACGCGTGATGTCGCGGCCGCCACGGCGGCGGCCATGGCCACGCACTCCCACCAACCTTGCGCCTGCACGTCGGGCCGGCGCCACAACAGCTCGTCTGGCACCCAGACGGTATCGAACCCGATCGCCTCGGCGCGGACGGCGAGGTCCCGGATCTCAAGCCAGCGTGCGGTCGTACCGTCGACGAACGACTCTCCCATCGGGAGGACGAGACCGATGTCGAGGTGACTCATGGGCCTCCGTGACGAGCAGGGCTTGAGGATACGTGGTCGCATCGAGCCGGCCGAGGTCGGCAGCGTCTTCGGTCGGTTCGGCTCTTACGCTCGACGCCCGGTCCGGAGACGATGCCCGGGAAGGAGGCGCGGCATGCGCAGGATCAGCCGGATCTTCGCTGTATCGGCGGCACTGGGGGCGCTCGCGACCGGGGCCGTCATCGCCTGGCGCCGCAACCCGAGGATCGGGACGGCCTTCGTCAATTCGACCGTCGATCCTATCCTGCTCCGACGCGGCTTCGCCGGCGGCGAGTCGTCCGAGATCGGGATCATCGAGCATATCGGGCGGAAGTCGGGGATCCGAAGGCTGACTCCCGTCTATCCGGAGCCGACACCCAAGGGATTCCGCATCATCGTGCCGCTCGGCCCGAGCTCCGAGTGGGCGCGCAACGTGGTGGCCGCCGGACACTGCCGCCTGCAGCTGCACGACGACGTCTACGAGCTGGACGAACCGCTGCTCCTCCCGGCAGGCGAGGTCGAGAGCCTGCCGCGCGTCCTCCGGGGGATCCTCGGCACGCTCGGGTTCGACTACCTCCTGGTCCGGACCTTCGACAGCTGGCCGGGCAACCTCGAGCCGGTGGAAAAGATCGCGATCGCGGCCGAGGCAGCAGGCTCCGACCTGGCGGCAACAGAGGCCCCATCGGCCGAGCTGGTGTCGGCGGCGACCTGACACGATCCTCGGCCAGTCACACGCGGATACGCCTAGGCGTCCGACGAGCGTGAGTGGCCAGCGATCGCTCCCGCTCAGGCTGGCGATGTGCCTGGTCGTCGTGGTCGCTGCTTGCGCGCCCTCACCGACGACCTCTCCGGCTCCGACGGGCGCGGTCCTGTCGGCCACCCCGAGTCCCTCCTTGAGCATCGTCGCTTCGACGACGTCACCCGGACCATCGGGGACGCAAGCCCCATTGCCCGAGTGGCGATGGACCGAGGGCACGGTGGGCGATCACGAACAGCATCCGATCACCGCGATCTGGGCGTTGCGGCAGGCATTCGTGGCGGTGGATGCGCCGTTTCACGAGGATCAACCGTCTCCGAGCACCTTCCGAACATCGACGGACGCGTTGCATTGGACCAAGTTCACGTTTCCTGAGCGCGGATTCCTGGCCGAACACGGCGTGGTTCTGGACGGCGTCTTGACGATGGTCGGACATGTCGGCCCGGAAGCCGATCCGAACCGCCAGATCTGGACGACCGAGGACGGACGCGCATGGCATCGCGTCAACAGCACGACCGGACTCGATTTCGGTGCGGGCTCGGTTCGCGCCCTGGTCCACGCGGATGCCGGATGGATCGCCCAGGGCATCGAGTGGCTGGACGCGGAGACGGCACGCTCGCATCTCCTTTTCTCGTCGGACCTTCGAGACTGGACGGAACTGGACGGGCCGCCGGGTGGAGTCGGAGGCCTGGCCAGCGATGGTCGCCGGTTCATGGGTGTGGCTGCGAATCTGAGCGATGGTCCGGGCGTGGTGGACGTCCTCGGATCCGAGGACGGGCTGACCTGGTCGAGGGTGCATGTCGCGGAGGTCGCGAAGTGGGAGGGTGCGGATGTGATCGCCGGGACGCCAGCCGGGTTCGCGATCGCCGGTCAGCGCTTCGAACCCACCGACGAAAGCTCGCACCCGATCGGCTGGGCCTCCGCGGACGGCGCCTCGTGGAAGGCGTCCCAGTTCCAGGGTCCGGCTGGCCCCGCCGGTGAGGCGGCGCCGAGGGTCATCCTGTCGTCGATCGACGGGTTGATCGCCCACGGTGATGGAGATCCACTCCAGGACGCCCTTTGGCTGTCCGATGATGGAGCCGTGTGGGTCCAGGTCACGCCGCTGCCTGAGCTCCTCGGTGTGGACGCCTACCTCCGCGCCGGCAGGGACCTCATCGTCGCCGGCCACGCGAGCGCCGACGGGCCCATCGAGATCTGGCGCGGTTCGGCGGTCCGCTGACGCCTTCCCGATCGGTCGTCAGGACGCCGGCGGTCCGATCTGCTGCTGAAGGTCGATGAGTGGCTGCTGGCTGACCTGGATGAAGCCCTCGCGTGGCCGATCGAGGTCGACGACGATCATGATGACTGCGCCGAGGGCCAGCACGAGCACGACCGCGCTGAGGAGGCTGCGCCGTCGCGTCAGGCCCGCGCTGTAGCCGACCATCCCGAGGCTCAGCGCCGACCCTCCGACGAGGAGTAGGACGACCGTCTCCGGGACACGGGCATACAGGCCCGCCGTGATGCGCGTCTCGTGGAGATCGAT
>Ga0307281_10000071_pt1 | contig 21262 bp, 13 predicted proteins | sample ER_DNA_120_FD_194486 | JGI IMG/M metagenome (GOLD analysis project Ga0307281, IMG submission 194486) | Bulk soil microbial communities from the East River watershed near Crested Butte, Colorado, United States - ER_DNA_120 | ecosystem: Environmental > Terrestrial > Soil > Floodplain | place...
GTCTCTATATGCCTGCAAGGTTTGTCTGGCGGTTCGTTCCCATGTGAACTGTCGCACGCGAGCGGTCCCGCGAGCGATCAAGGTCCGCCGATAGGTGTCGTCGCCCCAGACCAATTGCAGGCCGCGCGCGATCCCCTCCTCATCCTCCGGAGGGACGAGGTGAACCGCATCTCCGCCGACCTCCGGTAATGACGAGCAATTCGCGGCAACCACCGGGACGCCCGCGGCGAACGCCTCTAACAGAGGAAGGCCGAACCCTTCGGACGTCGACACGTACGCCCCGAGCCGGGCGTTCCGATACGCGGAGACCAACGCGGGCTCGGGTAGGGGATCGGAGCACCGTATGTCGGGGCCGCCGCGAAGGTCGTGTATCTGTGCACGGAGTCGATCCGAGCCATCCCCTACTCCCGCCAGCCATAGGTAGGGTCCATCACCGGTCCTCCAATCCCCGGACGCTCGGAACCGGCTGAATGCCCGGACCAAACGGACCAGATTCTTGTGCGGGCGATCCACACCGACGTACAACACATAGGGACGATTCGCCCACACCCGATCCGCGACACTCGCACCGGTGGCCACCATGCCACCCTCCGGCCCAGCCCAGTGAGTTGCTTCGGCTCCGAGGTGGATCGTTCTGGTCTTGCCGCGAGCCCGCCGGAAGTGCTGCTCGACAAGGCGCCGCGTGGTGTCTGAAATGGCCACCGCGATTCGGCAACGGCGCAGACTGCTGTCCAATAACCCGCGCGCCACCAGCCGCCGCAAGCGCGGCTGCCGTGGGAAGTAGTCGGCGTCCAATTGCGGATTGAGATCGTACACCGTGATGACGCTCCGACACGGCACGTAGGGCAGATCGAAAAACGGATAGTGGTACAGGTCGGGTCGGAGGCGACGGATGAGAACGGGTATCTCGAACCACTGCCGGATTGAGACCACGGGGGATACGGCGTAGTGCACGCACGCCCCTGCAATCTCCAGAGCCCGGGGAAGCTCAGTGTTCCGTAACGCGGAACGGAGCAGCACATCCAGTCGTAAGTCGGAGTCCAGGTGTGGCAGCTCCCGCGCCAATTCCACCACATACCTGCCTGCGCCGGTCATCCTCGGTAGCACGATCCGCCCGTCCAGGAGCACCCGCGTCATTCGGAAGCCGCTGGGATGCCCAGATCCAGCGCCCAGCGCCAGCGATGTCCCAACACTTGCAGCGACACGATGAACAGCGAGCCCACGACGATGGAGCTGGCCCCGACAAGCAAGACCTGCCCGGCGTACGACGACGGTTGCCCAACCATCGCATGGAGCGGAACGGTGAGGCTCAACGAAAGAGCTGCCGCCACCATCGTACGTACGATCAACAACGCGATCGGCTTCGATCGCAACGCAGGGACTCGCCGATGGGCGTAGATCCAGAGGCCGACGCCAGCCGAGAGCACTCCGATCGACGCACCGAGCGAGACCCCGAGCAACCCGAAACGTTCGACTGCGGCGTACGAGGCCACCCAATTGATCGCCGACGCGCTGCCGAACACGACCAGATAGCCCAGCACCCGGCCGCGGAGGACCATCAGGCGGTGCAGCATCTCCACCAGGGTGATGCCCACGACGTACGGTGCGTACCCCAACAGGGCGCTGGAGACCTGCTGGACGGCATGGTCGCCGAAAGCGCGACGCCGGTACACGAGCGTCACGAGCTCGGTACGCGTCACGATCAACAGCACCGTGAGACCCACAGTGACGGGAATCAACCAATCCAGCGTGCGCTGCACCGCCGCCCCGGCCGCGGCGTCGTCTCTTCCATGGAGCAGCTCCGCCACCCGAGGGAAGATCAAGATGCCGGCGGTCAGAACCACTGTCTCGTAGACCGCCATGATGATCTTGCCGGCAAAGAGCGTCGAGGCGATTTGACCGACCTCGAGCCGCGACGCGAAACCGTACACCAGCAATGCGTTGCCCTGGAAGAACACCTGGACCGCCACGGCTCTCCAGATCATCGCGGAGTTCACATCTGGGATGTCTCCTGCAGCATTGGGGTCGCGCTGGTGTCGCGATCCGGCCGCGAGCGGCACGAGCGCCAAGGCTGGCGTCCACCATGCGATGACGAAGGAGAGGACGGCTCCGGTCGGGCCATAAGCTCGAGTCAGGGCCATCACGCCGACCAGCCCAACGAGCCCCCCCAGGGCGAGCCAGACGTACACGACGACAAACCGGCGCATGGCGTACAAGCGGCCGGCAGCGAGTGCCTGCAGGACCAGCGCGGGAAGAGCGAGAGCCCCGATCCGCGTCAGGCCGACGGCTTCGTCCAGACGCGGCCCCTGCAAGCCCGGGGCATACGCCTGAATCAGCGGGCGGCATACCGCGACGACCAGGAGAGCCAGGAGCGCCGCGCCCCCACCACCCAATACTAAGGCGCGAGAGTAGAACGCATGGGCGTGCTCGCCGGCGATCCTGCCCGGGGCAAGCCGGGCGGTCACCCATTGCGACAACGGTAAGGCGATGACGTTGTATGCCAGCAGCGGCAGGCCGACGCTGATGTAGTAGGCGTCTGAGGAGGCACTCGCTCCGAAAATGGCCGCGATGAACGGCTCGCGCAGGAATGCCAGACCCTTTGCGAAAACAGCCAGGAGGATGATGGTCGGGCCGACGCTCCCGGATGATCGAACGAGATCCGCGAGGCGCCGCAGTGTCATCGACGTTCGACGTCTGCCGTGAGGCTGCCGCCCAGCGCGAGGAAGGCCACGAAGGGAAGACTGCCGGATGCATTCATCTCGGAGAACAGGTTCGAGACCGCAATCGCGGTGATGACCCCGCACAGACTGGCGCCGTACACGCGCCTGCGACCCACGTCTCCGGATTGGCTCCGACTCCATCGCAGCGCCCGGAGCCAGGAGGAGGCTACCCAGCCGACGATCGCCACCGCACCGACGATGCCCGCTTCTGAAAGCAGCGACAGGTAGGTACTGTGGGGGCCCTGGATCGGGATGAGCACCTGCCCGGGCCCCATCTCGACGGCGAGCGGCAGCCCGGTGGGCGCATAGTACGGCAGCGCCAGCGGGAAGCACTTCAATCCGATCCCCGTGAGCGGGTGATGGAGAAACATGTTGACAGCTGTCAGGGCCAGACCGGCGCGAATCACCGAACTGTCGAATCCGGAGAGGCTCGCCTCTGGATGGAACACACTCAGGAGACGGTCGCGCACCACGCTGCCCCAAACGGTCCCCAGCGCGACGAGGATCCCGATCGTCGCCAGCAAACCAACCGACACGGCGAACGCGCGACGCCACATGAGGCCCAGGACCGCTGCGACCGCGATCACGGCCACCCAGGCACCACGTGTTTGCGTCAGCAGGAGCGCGCTCGCGTGTAACGCGATCGCACCGGACCATCCCACGACCGCCTGCATCCGTCCTCGTCCCAACGCCTCGACCAACATGGGGGCCGCGATCGCCAGGGCGCAGACCTGGTAGTATCCCTGCCAGCCGTCCGCAGCCCCCCAGACTTGCGGCAACCCATCGTGGAATCCGATCCGCAGGCCGGCGAGAACGTTCGTCGCGGCCGCCACCAGCGCACCCGCGCTCACCCCCGCCAGCAGCCGGCGACGCCAGGCATCCGTGTCGAACAGCCCGGCAACGGCCAGCGTCGGAAGCACCCAGATCCCGATCAACTCCACGATCCCGACAACAGACGACTTCGGGTCGCCGCTCGCGGCAAGCGAAATCACTCCGGCGCCCACCGCCAGGAGCGGCCAGCGGGCGACACCAACCGGCGTCGGTCGGGTTCTCGCGATGATCCAGGATGTGAGCCAGCAACAGGAGCCCAGAACTCCGAGCACGTCGCTGGCGCCGAGGTGGATGCCGCCGATGGCGATTCGCGGGGTGACCATCGCGGCCGCGACGCCGGCGACCAGCAGCCATCGCCCGAGGGCGGAGAAGGCCTCGGCCTCCCCGGCTCGAACGCGCTGAGCCGAGGGCTCGGTCGTCGTCACCGGTGAACCGGTGAGACCGAGGCGAACAATTCCAGCATCCGCTTTGCGTAGCCCTGTGAGGTGTAGGACTCGAGCACCAGCCGACGACCGGCCTGCCCCAGTCGCTGCCGGACGTCGGCCGAAGCGGCCAGGGTCAGAATGGCGTTCGCTATCTGATCGGGCCGCCGCGGATCGACGACCAGGGCGTGCTCCCCGTCATGCAGCACCTCGCTCACACCAGTGCCGCGCGAGACGATGGCGGGGATTCCCCAGGCCATGGCCTCGAGCTGCGCCAGCCCCCACGCCTGCTGCTCGGTCGGGAAGATGACCGCTTGAGCCTCGGCGTACAAACGGTCGAGCTCCACCTCCGGGAGCGACTCGAACCGCAACGTCACCTCGGCCGCCAGGTCCAACCGCCCCACGAGATCCCGCAGCTGCCTCCCATACGCCGGCGCAAAACGATCGGTCCCGACGATGGTGCAGCGACACGCGCAGCCGCGGGCCCGCGCGGCGGCGATTCCCTCGATCAGGTCCTCGAACCGCCGATGGGGAGCAAGGACACCGACGCTGAGCAAGACCAACGGCTTTCCCAGTTCGGCATACGTCGCCGGCAGCCTGGCCACGCGCCCATCAATCCCACATCGCACCAGATGAACCGGCACGGTAAACGCCCGTCTCGCCACGTCCCGCATCCAAACGCTCAGCGTCGTTACCGCCGCGAAGCGATTGATCTGACGAGTGTCGAAGCCGCCCAGCAATCGGTAGGGGAACTCGCTGATGCCGCGACCGTTGTGCACGTGCCAGTGACTGGGGTCGTTGTACGTCCACACGATAGGAATGTGGTGCGGAACACCGGCCAAGGATGCGCTGCGGTGTCCGAGCCATTCGTGCGGGTTCAAGATATCGGCGTCCGGAGCGATGAGGGCGGCCAGGGCGCGCGACTCCACGAAATAGCGACGCAGCTGCAGCCGCGCCCGGCGCAACCCGCTCTCGGCCCCCCCAGGTGGACTATGCCGACCAGACAGGTCGCGCACGCTCCGAACCGGGACGCCGTCGAGCAAACCGGGAAAGCACCGCTCGCGATCGAACCCGTAGCAGTACAGCGTCACGTCCTCACCCAGCTCGCGCAGATCTCTTGCCAGGAGGGCGATGAGCCTCGCGCCCCCCTGCGGCTCGTCCATCATGTGCCGCACGAGCGCGATCTTCACGAGCAGCGGGTCTTGCTCGGTGTCATGATCGGTCGGGAATTGGGTGCAGCAAAGCCGGGCGACGGGCGGGTGGGCGAGCGGGTCAGAACGCCCCTCGCATGCGAAACACGGCAGGAATCGTCCGCAGCAGCAGACGCAGATCGGCCCAGACCGACCAGTTCCGGATGTAGTTCGACTCGAGCGCCACGACTTCCTCGAAATCGCGGATCTCGTTGCGACCCGAGACCTGCCACGGCCCGGTGATCCCGGGCTTCACGTCGAACCGCGCGTAGTGGTGCGTTTCGTACAGCTCCACCTCCATCGGCAGCGGCGGTCTCGGCCCGACTAACGACATCTCCCCCCGCAGCACGTTCAACAGCTGCGGGGCCTCGTCCAGACTGGTGCGCCGTAATACGCGACCGAGCCGGGTGATGCGTGGATCGTTCTGGACCTTGAACAAGCGGGCATCTCGATAGATGCTGATTTCCTGAAGCTCCGGGCGACGATCCTCCGCCCCCTCGATCATGGTCCTGAACTTGAAGATTCGAAACCGTCGTCCGCCCTGGCCAATCCGCTCCTGCCGGAACAGCACCGCACCCGGCGAATCGAGCTTGACTGCCAAAGCCACGATGGCCAACAGCGGCGCCGTCACGACCAACCCCGCCGCGGCGCCCACGACGTCCACCACGCGCTTCACCACCAGCTGCCACCCCTTGAGCGTCGGCGCCGTGAGCGTCACGAGCGGCTGCCCCCGCCGCCACACAATTCCCGGCTCGACGCCCGGGATGTCCACACCTCGCGGCAGCGTGAGCAATTGGCACCCTGCTGCCAGCGCGGCCCGGGTCACCTCCTCGAGCTGCATGTCGCTCGGCTGCCCGCACACCACCACCGTCTCCACCCGGGACTCGTGCAGCACCCGCGACAGCTCCACCAAGTGGCCCCGAGACTCCGGCGACGGCGGCACCCGCACATCCACGAACCCGACCGAGACGAATTCGCGTGGATCGCGGAACGCCGGAGTCGCGGCGATGGGGGCGCAGTCCTCGGCGCGTCCCACGAACAGCGTCCGCGCCGCCGTCCGCTCCGGCGGCCGCACCCAGTCGACCAGCCGGTCTACCGTCCACCGCTCCGACAGGAGCCCCAGCCAGACGAGCGTGGTGGTCACGGCATACTGCAGCAGCACGATGTCCAGCCCGCGGGTCCAGATGGTCATCCACAGCGGCAACGCCGTCGCCAAGGCGGACGCCACGAACAGACGGTGCGCGTCGCGACGCCGATCACCCGCTCCATAGCAACCCAGGACCAGCAGCGCGACGAAGAGCGCCGCCGCGTATTGCCATCCGTTGAGGATCCCCGCCGGCAGTGCGGTGCTCAAGCGCTGCGCGATCCAATCTCCCAGCACCGCTTCGTCGCGCACCGCCCGGATCAGCGCCCGCATCACGCCGAACGAGGCAAGGTCCGCCAACACCAGCACCGCGAAGCGGAACGCCGCCCGCAGCACGTGGCGCTGCAGGTTGTTCCGGGCATGCCGTTGCAAATCGAGCTGGAGCCGCGCGCGCGATCCGGCGGGTGGCGTCAACCACCGCCGCCCCGGCGCGACGACCGGCTCGGGCGAAATCGCTCCGGCCGAGGCTGTCGGGGCTTCGGCCGGGCGGGCGATCGATTCCAAGAGCGGACGGCTCCTTTGTGGAAAAACTGTGCATGGACCGGGGAGGGTCAATTTACAGGCTGGACAACGATTTGCCTAGCTTATCCACGCCCCCGGGCCCCTGGGACGCAGTTCCGGGGGCCCAGGTAATACCCCCCGAAACGAAGACCGCGTCACTCGCGCGAAGGCGGGTGACGCGGTGGATTTGTGATGTGGAAAGGTGGAAAACCTACTTCTTGAAGACCTGCGTCAAGGCGTAGATCGTCAGCGGAATACTGAGAATGATGGAGATCGTTCGCACCGTATTGAAGAAGTTGCCCGCATTCTGTAACGGCACCACGATCTTGTCCCCCGGACGGATGTTGGCGTCGTCCAGGGTCCGGCCCTCGGCGATCATCTGCTGGAACGGCTGGTCCTCGATGAACCGCCGCCCCGCCCGCTCGACGTACATCTTCTCCACCCGCGCGTTCTGCGTCGGTCCGCTCGCCGCCGTCAGGGCGTCGGACACGACCGACGTGGGCGGCAGCAGATAGAACCCCGGCTTGTTTACTTCCCCGACGACCGACACACGAATCAGCGCCGTCGCCCGGACGACGGGATCACGCAGCATCCGCGACAGCTCCCGCGTCATCGCCGTCTGCAGATCGGCCCGCAACACGCCGTGCAGAGAAATCACTCCTACCACCGGCAGCACGAGCTCCTGGTTGGGACCCACGGGAAACGTGTCGTTCAGCTGCGGCTCGCTGTCCACCTGCAGGCGAATCCGGTCGCCCGGATTGAAGTCTCCCCGGTCGAGCCGGCTGTGGATGAGACCCGCCGTCGTTTTGGCCCGGGTCTTGACCGCGGCGCTCGAATCGGGAGAGACCGCTGTAGAGTCGAGGGCTGTGGCAAGCGCCTGGAGGCTGTCACGAGAAATCGTGAGCTTGTAGAGGGCGCTCTCGGCCGCCGCTACTTGGGCCGAGAGCGGCGCCCCGCCAGCCACGAGCATCAACGCCGCCCCGAGGGCGGCCGCACGCATCCGAATCATGGTTTCTAGGATAAGGGTTATGGAACTGGTACGCTACTCGACCGTGACGCTCTTCGCCAGATTGCGGGGACGATCGACGTCGCACCCGCGCAGGACCGCGATGTGATAGGCGAGGAGCTGCAGCGGAATCGCCGTCACGACCGGGGAGAGCAGCGGCGCCACGGGCGGCACATGCAGCTCCTGGTCCGCCAGCCGGCTGAGATCGCCCTTCCCCTCGCTCGTGACCGCCAGGATCCGTCCGCCACGCGCTTTCACTTCCTGCATGTTCGCCAGGACCTTCTGATAGACCTGATCGTGGGGGGCGACGAACACCACCGGCATATTCTCGTCGATCAGTGCGATCGGACCGTGCTTCATCTCGGCCGCGGGATATCCCTCCGCGTGGATGTAGCTGATCTCCTTGAGCTTGAGCGCGCCCTCGAGCGCCACCGGGAAATTCACCCCGCGCCCCAGGTAGAGCGCGTTCCGCGTGTCGGCGTACCCCTTGGCGAGCTCGGCGACGCCCGCGGACAACTCGAGTGTGCGCGTCACCAGCTCGGGGAGGTTCGACAGCTCGATCGCGAACGTGCGCCCCTCCTCCTCCGACAGGACGCCACGTTGCCGCGCGAGATACAACCCGAGCAGCAGCATCGCCGTGATCTGTGAGGTGAACGCCTTCGTCGAGGCGACGCCGATCTCCGGCCCCGCGTGCAGGTAGATCCCGCCATCGGATTCCCGGGCAATCGTGCTGCCCACGACGTTCACGATCCCGACCACCCGGCACCCCGCCGCGCGGGCCGCGCGCATGGCCTCGAGGGTGTCGGCCGTCTCGCCCGACTGGGAAATCGCGATCGCGAGGGTTCCGGGCTGATGCAGCCGCGGGCGGTAGCGGTATTCCGACGCGTACTCCACGTCCACCGGGATGCGCGCCAGCTCTTCGAGCGCGTAGCGACCCACCAGCCCCGAGTGCCACGAGGTACCGCACGCGACGATCAGAATGCGCTGAATGGCAGTGCAGTCTTCGGGCGTGAGGTTCAACCCGTTGAGTCGCGCGCTCCCCTCGTCGAACAGCAGGCGGCCGCGCAACGTGGCGGTCACGCTCTCGGGCTGCTCGTAGATCTCCTTCAACATGAAGTGGGGGTAGCCGCCCAGCTCGATGGCAGCGAGATCCCACTCGATGTCGCTGACCGTACGGACCTGATCCCGCTGCTCGCGATCGACGACGCGGTACCCTTCGGGGGTCACGACCGCGATATCGCCGTCGTCCAGGTACACCACCGAGCGGGTGTGCTCGAGGATCGCCGAGGCATCGGAGGCGACGAAATACTCCTTGTCGCCGATCCCCAAGAGGACCGGGGAGCCCTGGCGCGCCACCACGATCTTCCCCGGTTCAGCAGAGGAGATCACGGCGAGCCCGTAGGTGCCTTCGACATGCTCCAGAGCCGCGATGACGCGGTCCTCGAGCGTCGCACCCGGCGCTTCCTCGATCAGGTGCGCCAGCGTCTCGGTATCGGTTTCGGTGCCGAATTCGTGGCCGGCCTCCTGCAGCTTGGTGCGGAGGGCGTCGGCGTTCTCGATGATGCCGTTATGGACGAGGGCGATGGTGCCGCTACAGTCGGTGTGCGGGTGGGCGTTGGTGCGCGTCGGCGCCCCATGCGTCGCCCAGCGGGTGTGTGCGATGCCGCTCTGCCCCATGACCGGCTCTGCGTCCAGCAGCTGATGCAGCCGCACGACGCGTCCGGCGAGCTTGCGCAGCACCACCCCCGTGCCGTTCTGCACCGCCACGCCCGCGGAGTCGTAGCCGCGGTACTCCAGACGATGGAGGCCTTCGATCAGAATCGGCGCCGCTTCCCGCGGCCCGCAATACCCGACAATACCACACATCGCCTAGAGTCCCCCCCGAGCCGTTCGCGGAATTCACTTCAAGTTTGGGGCCAGCCGTCAACCGGGGCGGACCAGCTTCTTCTCGGTGTCTTCTTCGGCGACCTCGTACCCGGCCAGATAGTAGGCGTAGTAGCGATACGCGCCGCCCGCTTCGACATCGTTCAACACGGCGCCCAGGACTCGCACCGGCAGCCGGTCGAGTAAGTCGATTTTCGCCCGCGCCAGCTCGCGGTCGGTGACGCCGGTGCGCATCACGAGGAGCAGGTTCCCCGTCAGGGTGCCCAGCACGTAGGGGTCCACGCCGGCCGCCATGGGTGCGGAATCCACCAGGATCACATCGAAGCGCGACCGCAACGACGTGATCAGCTGGCCCATCGCTGGAGAGGTCAGGAGCTCCGGACCGTTCGGCGTGCGCTGCCCGCACCCGATGAAGCTGAGCTGCGGGAAGTCGGTCTTCTGAATGATTTCCTCACGCCCGGCGTTGCCGCCGAGGTGATCGATGAGCCCCGGTTTCCGCTTCGCATTCAGCACCCGGTGGAGCAGTCCCCGACGAATATCCCCATCGATCACGATGGTGCGGAGCCCGGCGTCGGCGAAGGCAAGACCGAGGTTCGAGGTGATGAACGACTTGCCGTCGCTCGAGCCCGGGCTGGTGATCGTCAGGACCATCGGCCCCGCGCCGTAGGCGGTCTGGACGCCGAGCCGGATGGAGCGCAGCGCCTCGATCACCTGCGGCGCGTTGCGCCCGTTGCCGTTCTCGCGGCTCACGCGCGGCACCACGCCGAGGATCGTCAGCCCCATGTCGGCGGTGACCTGCTCGGGATAGCGGAACCGCGTGTCGGTGCGGTCGAGCAGTACGGCGCCGACCACGCCCGCCCCCAAGCTTCCCAGAAACGCCAGTACGATGAGCACCGGTGCCAGACTCCCCACGGGGCGCATCGGGACCACCGCCGGGTCGAGAATCTTCAGGTCGGGGAGCGCGCTCATTTCGGCGAGCCGGACCTGGTCATAGTTCTGTTGAATCCCCTGCAACGTCTGCTCGGCGGTCGTCACGTCGCGGAACCGCATGGCATCGTCGATCGCCAGCGAGGGGATCGTCTGCAAGCTCGACGAGCCGGTGGCGATCTGGCGGCGCAGGTCGTCCTCGCGCACCCGCAGCTCGGCCACGAGACCCTGCGCCAGCGAAGGAATGGTGCGCTTCTGCAGCTCGTTGATGTCACCAATGAGCTTCCGGACCGACGGCTGATCGTCCGTATAGCGGTAGCGCAGCGTGCGGAGGTTCGCCTGCTTGTCCGTCAGCTCCCGCAGGGCGGCACCCATCGTGGTCGACTTCTGCACCGATGGTACGTTTTCCAGCTCCTCGGCGCGCAGCCCTGAATCGGGGGCCGACCCCAGCACCCGCTCGATCACCTGCCGGTCCTGCTGCACCTGATCGAGCGCCATCCGATTCGTGAAGAACTGGTTGGCGGAAGGATCGCGCGTATCGATCTGGCCGTTGTTGCTGAGCGCGAGCTGCGTCGCCGAGCGCACCCGGAAGGCTCGGAGCGCGGCCTCCGCGGCCGCGAGCTTCCCCCGGGCTTCGGTGAGACGCTGGCCCAGAATACCGGTCAGCTCGTGGAGCTTCTGCTTCTTCATGTCCGCCGCCTGGGCGACGAAGCGCTCCGCGATGGCGTTCAAGGTCCCGGCCGCGAACTCGGGATCGGGGTCCTTGAGCTCGAGCACCATGAAGTTGCCGTTCTCATCTTCCCGCACACTCATCGCCGCCGAGATGGACAAGGCTGTTTCATGCGGCGGCGTCACCGAGAAACTGATCACGTGCCGCTTGGGAAGCGTCGCAGCCGGGGGTGCCCACACCCATCCGAGACTGCGCCCGATCGAATCCCCCACCGTCCCGGTCTCGACGGTGGACCCGTCCTCTCCGGCGAGCGTGTACTTCCTGCCCGTGCTATCGACGCTGAGCGCGTAGGTACCGATGCGAAAGCGCTCCTCGAGCGTGAATCCCGCGAACGCCGACGAGTCCGCCGCATTCTCCCATCCGAGGTACAGACGATCTTCGCGCACGACCCAGTCCATCACCGCGTCCGAGGTGAGCAGGTCGTTCCACCCCGTGGAAATCTGCAGGTTGGGACTGACGGTGAACGATGGCTGCTGGCGGCTGGAGGGATCCTGCACGTCCACCCAGATCCGGGCGCGCGCGAGGTATCCAGGCTTGATCAGGAAGCGGCTGAGCAAATAACCGGCGCCGGTACCGAGAACCACCACGGCGAGGACGAGCCACTTGAAGCGCATGACCGCCGCCACGATGCGGCGCCAATCCGGACCGCTGCCGGGGAGTTGGGGATCGCCGTACAGCGCTGGTGCCGGAAACCCGTGGCTCGCCTGCAGCGCCGTTGGCTGGGGGACGGGCTGCGGGACCGGCAAGTCGTTCGGCATGTGGTCGAAACCTCAAACTGAATGGCCGGGGTACCCGATGGGCCCAGGCCAAGGGAAACGCAACGTAGCCGCTATACGGTATAGTGGCCCAGAAGCGTTGCAAGGTCTAGACCGCTGCGAGAGATGCACTTTCACGGGAGTCCCAGGCTAACCCCCGAGCCCGAAACCGGGGGGGCTTGCGGAACGCAGCAGTTTGTTGCATTTACGCAACAAACTGCCGTTGTCTCGCAACAACTTGTGGCGGCGCAGCCACTATAGGGGCCGTTGCGACAACCGCCTACAGCATGAGGACCTAGCAGGCCCGATCCCTGCAATAGGCTGACTTCGACCCTGCGGCGCAGCGACGCCGCGACGATGGACTCCTGCGACGAGGAACCCGACGCCGTGGCTGTAAACACTACCGACCCTGCCCTGGGTCGCGACGTTTCGAAGCTGGTGCAGGTGGATCCGCGGGCCCGGGCGAGCCTGAGCATTCTCGTGGTGGACGATGAGCGCGTGATGCGCGAGAGCTGCGCCTCCTACCTCGAGGCTGAAGGCTACAACGTTACCGTGTGCTCGCGCGGCGACAAGGCGCTTGAGACCCTCAAGCGGCGCGGCTTCGACATCGTCCTGGTGGACCTGTACATGAGTCAGGTCCCGGGCATGGAGCTGCTGCGGGCGGCTCTCGCGACGCACCCCGAGTCGATCGTCATCGTGATGACCGGCAACCCGAGCGTCGACTCGAGCCTCGAGGCGCTGCGCGCCGGTGCCTGGGACTACCTCCCCAAACCGTTCTCGGCCACGCACCTCCAGATTCTCATCGGCCGGGCCGCCCATGCGGTGATCGTGGCGCGCGAGTCGCGCTCGCAGCAGCAAGCCCAGATGGACCAGCCCGACCCCGTGGAATCCGAGAAGTTCAACGTGCTGGGCAGTGCCCCGGCGTTCCGCAAGATCATCGCGCTGGCTCGTAAGGTCGCTGCCACCGATGCGTCGGTGTTCATCACGGGCGAGAGCGGCTCGGGCAAGGAGCTCATCGCCCAGTTCATCCACCACTACAGTCGTCGTTCCAGCCGTCCGCTCGTGGCGATCAACTGCGCTGCGCTTCCCGAGGCCCTGCTCGAATCGGAGATGTTCGGTCACGTGAAAGGCGCCTTCACCGGCGCCGTGCGAGACAAACCCGGCCTGCTGGAGACCGCCAACGGCGGCACGATGTTCCTCGACGAGCTGATCGAGATGCCGAAGCCGATTCAGGCAAAACTGCTGCGCGTAATCCAGGATGGCGTCGTGCGTCGCGTCGGGAGCGAGACCACCGACGCGGTCGTGAACGTGCGGTTCATCGCGGCGACGAACATCGATCCCGATGAGGCGGTCGCGGCGGGCGCGTTGCGCGAGGATCTCTACTACCGCTTGCGCGTCGTGCCGATCCATATGCCGCCGCTACGCTCCCGGCCCGAGGACATTCCGCTCCTGGCCAACCACTTCCTCGCCTACTACTGGAAGCGCCACCGCGACGCGTCACAACCGCTGCCCACCTGGAGCGCCGTGGCCCTGCGCGCGCTGGCGAGTCACGTGTGGCCGGGGAACGTGCGCGAGCTGCAGAACGTCGTCGAGCACGCGGTCGTGCTGCTCGAGCCCGGCGCCGACATCCAGCCCGAGGACATTCCGTTCATCGGAGAGCAGAAAGCGGCCGCCGCCGCCACTGCGGCCCCGGAGGCCGCGCCGGCACTGGAAGTGGAAGGTCCACCGGGAGAGAGCTACCACGCGGCGCGGGAGCGTCTGCTGTCGGCGTTCGAGCGGCGTTACCTCACGCGTCTCGTTCAGCAGGCGGGCGGCAACATGTCCAAGGCGGCACGGATCGCGGGCGTGGATCGTACGACGCTATACCGCTTGATGGAGCGCCACGGGCTGGAGCGGAATCTCCTCGCGGCCGCGACCGAGTGACGGACCCGTTGTCGTTGGCGCTGGGTCGAAGGGGAGCCGTCGGCTCCCCTTCGTTTTTTGTGGCATCACTCCCACAACTAGCGGAGCCCCGCTACAGGGGTCATTCGTCACCATCCGCCATCGGATTTGTAACGACATTGTAACTTATTCTCGGACAATGGCTTATGTGACAAGTCGAAGTCGGCACCGCCGCGCACGGTGCTTGCTAGTTCCCGGCCGGGGGGCCGAGATGGCCCCGTTAGCTCGCGACACAACTACCAGAGACCGGGATCCAAAAAGCGCCATGACCGCCTCGAACCTCGCTGAAAGGTTCACCGTTCCACCGCCAGTCGCTCTGGTCCGCGGGTTGGGTCCGTCCCAGCCCCGCACCGAGGGCGCCCGCCGGGCGTTGAACGTGGCCGTTGCCCTGGCCGGACTCGTGATCGCCGCTCCGGTGATGGCCGTGGTTGCCCTGCTGATCAGGCTCACGTCGCCGGGCCCCGTACTGTTCATGCAGACACGGGTCGGGTTGGACCGGCGGGACCCGAAGGTCACCGGCAACGGCCGGCGCCAGCTCGACCTGGGGGGCAAGCCGTTCCGGATCTACAAGTTCCGCACCATGTACGTGCAGCAGAAGGCGGAGCAGGTCTGGGCGCGTCGCGACGACCCGCGGATCACGCCGGTGGGCCGTGTGCTGCGGAAGTACCGTCTTGACGAGCTGCCCCAACTGCTCAACGTCCTCCTGGGCGACATGAACATGGTCGGCCCACGGCCGGAGCAGCCCGGCATCGTGACCGATCTGCAACAGCAGATCACGAGTTACAAGCTGCGCCACAAGGTCCGCCCGGGGATCACCGGGTGGGCTCAGATCAACCACCACTACGACGCCTCCATCGAAGACGTGCGCCGCAAGGTGAGCCTCGACCTCGAGTATATCGGGCGGCAGTCGTTCACCGAGGACCTGAAGATCATGCTGCGTACGGTTCCGGTGGTGGTGCTTCGCAAAGGCGGCTGGTGAGCGGAATGACGGGCAAGCCGGTCCGCCACGAGGGGCGCTTCGGCGCCCCTCGGCATTTCGCACCCTGAATCCCATCATGTACATTGGCTCGCCAGGCCCGCGACCGACGGTCGCGGGCGGGCCGAACCCCATTTCCGGAGCCCGCGTTCGCATGCCTCCCCACCCCGTGACCGTCGTGGCCGTCACCCAGGACGATCCGTTTTTCACGGGCCGTTTCTTCGAAGCATTTCTGGCGGAATCCGCGGGCAGCCGCGTACAACTGCTCGAAATCGTGCTCTTGCGCAACTTCAACGAGTCGCGTCCCGCACTGCTCAAGCGCTTCTGGAAGCTCTACGGAACGGTTGACCTCATCCGCCTCCTCACCCGCTACGCGTGGGCCCGCCTGGCCGATCGTTTCGGGCAGGCGCGGAGCGTCGAAACGCTGGCGCAGCGCGCCGGGGTCCCGGTCCGTCCACTCGCCAGCATCAATGACGAGGCGTACCTGCGCACGCTGGGGGAGCGGCACGTAGATGTCCTGCTGTCGGTATCAGCGCCGGAGATCTTCCGCGCGGCCGCGCTGCGGGCGGCCCCGCAGTCCATCAACATCCACAACGGCAAACTGCCGCTGTATCGGGGCATGATGCCGACCTTCTGGGCGTTGTTGCACGGCGAGCCCGAAGTCACGATCACCGTGCACACCATGGCCGAGAAGCTGGACGCGGGAGAGGTCGTGGCGGAGTTCCGTGTGCCCATCGGGCCAGACACCACGCAATTCGACCTCTCTGCCCAAGCGAAAACCGTCGCCGGCCGTGAAGTCGCCCGATTGCTGGCGCGGCTCGGCACGCCCGAATGGCCCACACCCGTCCCCGTAGACATGTCCCAGAAGCGCTACTTCAAGTTCCCCACTCCCGCGGACGTGGCCCAGTTGCGGGCCATGGGCCGGCGGATGCTGTGACGCCTGCCGTGCCGCGATTCCTCGCGTCGTTCGACGTCGAGGAGTGGTTTCACGCGGAGAACGTGAAGGGGGCACTCCCCACCAACGATTGGGACCGGCTCGAAGCCCGGGTGGAGCGCAACACCCACGAGATGCTCGATGCCCTGGCCGCCGCCGGCGCCCAGGCGACCTGCTTTGTCCTGGGGTGGGTCGCCCGCCGCTACCCGGCGTTAGTGCGACGCATGGTAGCGGAAGGCCACGAGGTCGCGAGCCACAGCGACACGCACCAACGCCTGTATGGCCTGTCCCGCCAGGCACTGGCCGAGGACCTGGGGCGCGCGCGGGACACCCTGGAGCAGCTCACCGGAGCACGCGTGTGGGGCATCCGTGCGCCGATGTTTTCGATCAGCGACGCCGTGCTCGACTACCTATCGGAGGCCGGCTATTGGTACGACTCCAGCTTCTATGATTTCAAGGCCCACGACCGTTATGGGCAGATCTCGACGCCGATCGACCCCGAGCAGCCGGTGGTCGAGGTTCGTCCCGGATTACTCGAGCTCCCGATGTCCCGCGTCGCGATCGGCCCGGTGGCCGTGCCCTGGTCGGGGGGCGGATACTTTCGGCTCATCCCGCCGCGGATCTATCGCTGGGGAGTGGAGCGGCGTCTCGCCCGGCGCTCGTGGTTCATGTTTTACTTCCACCCCTGGGAGCTGGACGACGAGGAACGGCCGCCCAGAGGTCTGGCGGCCTCGCTGCGGTTCCGCGCCTACGTCGGCCGCAGCCGCATGCGGCGCGACCTCCGCGCCCTGCTCAAGCGCTTCGGGTCCGCCAGGATCGACCACACGCTCCGCGGCATGGGGTACAACCCGCCCGCATCCGCGTCCGCGGCATGACCGTTGCGGTAGCGCATCAAGTACGCTATTGATCCAGGCGTTGGATAGTAACTCCATGTAACATTTGTAGTTACGGCTTGTGGCACGCAACCCGGGCGGCGCGACGGCCGCGCACGCCACGCGAAATGCAGCGATTGTCGGGTCCTAAACGGAGTGGAGACGGATCATTGGGACGTAAGCCAAGTCTGACCCAACACACTGTCGCCGGCATCATGTGGATGTCGTACGGCAAGGCTGCCTTCTTCGTCATGCAGCTGGTAGTGGTCGGGGTGCTGGCGCGCTTGATCACGCCGGCCGCGTTCGGTGTCGTGAACGCCGCCCTGATCGTGACCGGTTTCTCCGCCATCGTGTCTCAGCTTGGTCTGGGGCCGGCGCTGGTCCAGCGCCCCGAATTGGAGCGACGCCACATCGATACGGCGTACACGTTCTCGTTTGTCTTCGGCCTATCCCTTGGTGCGATTCTGTGGTTCGGCGCGCCCTACGCCGCGACGTTCCTCCGCATCCCGGACGTCACTCCGGTGATGCGCGCCCTGTCGTGGGTGTTCCCGCTCAACGGACTCCAGACCGTCGGGCAATCCTTGCTGAGCCGGGATCTGCACTTCTCGTGGCTCGCGAACCTCGACGTGGTCAGTTACGGCATCGGGTTCGGCATCGTCGGCATCGTGACGGCGTTGCTGGGGTGGGGTGTCTGGGCTCTGGTGGCCGCCCAGATCGGCCAGACGCTCGGCCGGACGGTCGTGCTGCTGTGGAAGCATCCGCCACGGCTGCGACTGATCTTCGACGGTCCGGCGTTCCGCGACCTCGCCTATTTCGGGGGCGGGTTCACGATGGCGCGCATCGCCAACTACGTGGCGGTCAACGGCGACAACATGATCGTGGGCCGGTTCCTGGGCGCCGCACCGCTGGGGTACTACGGCCGCGCCTACTCGCTCATGTCCGCACCGGCCTACGCGTTCGGGACCGTCCTCGACCAGGTCCTCTTCCCCGCCATGGCGAAGGTCCAGGACGATCTCAAGCGTCTCGCGGCTGCCTACCGCCGCGGCGTGGCCCTGATCGCCCTGCTCGTCCTCCCGTCCAGCGCTGCGATCATCTTTCTCGCGCCGGAAGTGATCCGCGTGGCGCTCGGCGCGAAGTGGGGACCGGCCGTGGTGCCGTTCCAGGTGTTGGGCCTGGGCATGCTGTTCCGGACCAGCTACAAGATGAGCGACTCCATCTCCCGTTCGACGGGGGCCGTGTACCGGCGGGCCTGGCGCCAGGTCATTTACGGTGGCCTCGTCGTCCTCGGTGCTTGGATCGGGACCCACTGGGGGATCGTCGGGGTCTCGTGGGGCGCGCTCGGGGCGTTGACGGTGAATTTCTTCCTGATGGCCGCCCTCGGGCAGCAAGTTGCCGGGATGACCTGGCGGGAGTTCTGGGGGGCCCACCGTCCCGCCGTGCTGCTCACCATCGCGTCGTTTCCTCTCGTCTGGGCCAGCGCCATCGGGTTGCGGCGGATCGAAGCCCCGGCGGTGGTCACGCTCGCCGCGTGTGGCCTGGTCCTCGTGCTGGCCTGTGCGCTGATGGTCTGGCGCCTGCCACGTGTGTTCCTCGGGGCCGACGGTCAGTGGATGGCCGATACCCTGCTCGGATTCGTCCGCAGGCTGCGGAAGACAGAAGGACGGCCGAAGCTGTCCGGCGCCTTCGAGTCCACGGCTGCAAAGAACCCTCAATGACATCGCTCGAACAGATCGCACAACTCAAGACCACCTCCTCCTCGTCGCCGTCCGGGAGCCTGGCGGTGCTGCGCGCGCTGTTCGAGCGGCTGCACGAGGCCGACATCCGGTATTGCCACTGGAAGAGCAACGAGCATCTCCGCGCCTCGTTCACCGGGGCCACAGACGTGGACGTGCTATTCGACCGTCGCGCGATCGTGCCGCTCACCCGCATTCTGGGCGAGACGAATTTCAAGCGCTTCGTGGTGAAGCCGGGCCGGGGATATCCGGGAATCGAGGATTACGTCGGCTTCGACGCTGCAACGGGAACGCTGACCCATCTGCACGTCCACTACCAGCTCACGCTGGGCGAGAAGTTCCTCAAAGGCCACCGCCTCCCGTGGGAGGAGTTGTACCTCGCGACCCGGGTGTGGGACGAGGAGTTCGGTCTGTACGTTGCGGACCCGCACGTCGAGCTGGTGGCCCTGTTGGTACGCGCGGTGATGAAGTTGCGCACGCGCGACGGGGTGGTGGAGCTCCTCGGTACGCCGTATTTCCGGGGCGGACTGCGGCGCGAGCTACGCTGGTTGCAGGAGCGGGTGGAGCCGGGACGGCTCCGCCAAGTCGGCGTGCGGCTCGTCGGTGAGGCCGCGGCTCAGCTGGTGCCGAAGATGTTGGAGCGGGAGCAGCCGACTGTTCGCCAACTCCGTGCCTTTGGCCGCCGCGCCCAGCCACCGCTCGACGAATACCGGCTGTTCGCCACGGGCGACGCGATCCGCCAGATGGCCACCCGGGAATTCGGGGTGGTGTGGTGGAAGCTGGTGAACTGGTATCGCGGCGCGCCGACCAAGAGCACCCGGACCCTGCCCCACGGCGGTCTGACGGTCGCGTTCCTGGGCGCCGACGGCGCCGGCAAGTCGACCCTCACCGCGGCAATCGCGGATTGGTTGTCTCGCGAGGTCGCGGTGGTCACGACCTACGGGGGCAGCGGGACAGGCTCGGCCTCCTTGCCGCGGCGCCTGATGCAGTCGTTGGCCGGGGTGCGGCGCCAGGTGCGACGACCGCGACCGGCAGCCCCCGGCTCCGTGCCCTCCCTGGCGCGGCTGGCGTGGGTTCTCATGCTGGCGCGCGAGCGGCGACGGCGCGCGCGCGAAGCGCGCCGCGCCAAGGGTCTCGGCATGCTCGTCCTGTCCGACCGTCTCCCCCAAAGTCAGTTTCCGGGGTGGAACGACGGACCGCGCCTCGTCCCGTGGATCGAGACGGGTCCGCGGCTGGTGCGCGCCGCGGCTCGCCGAGAGTGGGCGGCGTTCAGTCTGGCGGAGTTGTCGCCACCGGACGTCGTCCTCAAGCTGCACGTCTCACCCGAGGTGGCGGCGCGCCGCAAACCGGAAACGCCCAACGAACACCTGCGCACCGGGATCGACATGGTCCGACGCCTCGCGTTTCCGCCTACGACCCGGGTCGTCGATCTCGACGCCGAGCAGCCGCTCCTTGCGGTCCTGCTGCTGGCGAAGCGGGCGATCTGGGAGGCGATCTGATCTGACATGTGCGGCATCACCGGCTTCTGGACCCCCGGGGGGTTGAACCTGGACGACGCCCGCACTACGGTCACGGCGATGGCGGATGCACTGCGCCACCGCGGCCCGGACGATGAGGGCACCTGGATCGATCCGGCAGCTGGCCTGGCGCTCGGGTTCCGGCGGCTGGCGATCCTGGACCTCACGCCCACCGGACGGCAGCCGATGGAATCGGCGACTGGCCGTTTCGTCATCGTGTTCAATGGGGAGATCTACAACCACCAGGCATTGCGCCGCGAGCTGGCCGGCCTGGGGCATGCATTTCGCGGGCGCTCGGATACTGAAGTGCTGGTCACGGCGCTCGAGGCGTGGGGCGTGCGCCGGACGTTGGAGCAGTGCAACGGTATGTTTGCGTTCGCCCTGTGGGACAAGGCGGAGCGGACCCTCCACCTGGCGCGCGATCGCGCGGGCGAGAAGCCGCTGTATTACGGCTGGATGGGGCGGACGCTGCTGTTCGGCTCCGAGCTCAAGGCGCTGCGCGCACACCCGACGTTCCAGCCCCAGATCGACCGTAACGCGCTGGCGCTCTATCTACGCCGCGGCTATGTCCCGAGCCCCTACAGCATCTACCTCGGTGTCAACAAGCTGCCCGCGGGGACGTGGTTGACCTTGCGCCCGGATCGCATGAGTAACGATACGGCGCCGACGGCCTATTGGTCGTTACAGGCAGTGGCCGAGCAGGGTGTAGCGGAGCCAGTGCGTGACGACCCCGGCGAAGTCGTGGAGACGCTGCATGATCTGCTCAGCGACGCCGTCAAGCTGCGCATGGAAGCCGACGTGCCGCTCGGCGCCTTCCTTTCCGGCGGCATCGATTCCTCGACCATCGTAGCCCTGATGCAGACGCACAGTGTCAGGCCGGTACGGACGTTCACGATCGGCTTCCAGGACACGCAGCACGATGAGGCTCACCACGCCGCCGCGGTCGCCCGGCACCTGGGGACCGAGCACACCGAGCTCTATCTCACGCCGGCCGACGCGCTCGCGGTCATCCCACGCCTGCCGGTGTTGTACGACGAGCCGTTCGCCGACACATCCCAGATCCCCACCTTCCTCGTGTCGGAGCTGACGCGACGGCATGTGACCGTGAGCCTCTCCGGCGACGCCGGTGACGAGCTGTTCGGGGGATACCGGCGACACCGGCTCGGTCCGGCGATCTGG